>OGGB01000822.1_pt1 | contig 24135 bp, 6 predicted proteins | sample 1571111 | NCBI WGS metagenome assembly OGGB01 (sample SAMEA2582067, study PRJEB24529) | metagenome | biome: Human gut stool | place: China | collected 2011
ACGAATCCGATTGGCTAGCAGATACTGAGACTTGAACCTGCGACTCTGATTGACTGGCAGATACAGACTCCTGAACCAATAATTCCGATTCACTTGCCGAAACTGACTCTTGAACCAGTGATTCTGATTGACTGGCGGAAACTGACTCTTGAATCAGCGAGTCTGATTGACTGGCAGATACAGATTCCTGAACCAATGACTCTGATTCACTAGCGGAAACTGATTCTTGTACTAACGAGTCTGACTGACTTGCAGAAACTGATTCTTGAACCTGCGAATCGGAGTGGCTCGCAGAAACGGACTCTCGAATCAACGAGTCTGATTGGCTAGCAGATACTGAGACTTGAACCTGCGACTCTGATTGACTGGCCGATACAGACTCCTGAACCAATGATTCCGATTCACTTGCCGAAACGGATGCTTGTACCAAGGAGTCAGATTGACTTGAAGAAACTGATTCTTGAACCAAGGATTCAGATTGACTTGCTGAAACGGATGCTTGAATCAGCGAGTCTGACTGACTGGCAGATACAGATTCCTGAACCAATGACTCTGACTGACTTGCAGAAACTGAGGCTTGAACCGAGGATTCTGATTGACTTGCCGATACAGATTCCTGAACCAACGACTCTGATTCACTAGCTGAAACTGAGGCTTGTACTAACGAGTCTGATTGACTCGCTGATACAGATTCTTTAATCAAGGAATCTGATTGACTCGCAGAAACGGACGCTTGTACCAAGGAGTCTGACTGGCTTGCAGAAACTGATTCTTGAATCAATGACTCTGACTGACTCGCAGAAACTGAGGCTTGTACTAACGACTCTGACTGGCTAGCGGAGACTGACTCTTGAACCAGCGAATCGGATTGGCTGGCCGAAACGGATTCCTGAAGCAACGACTCTGACTGACTTGCAGAAACTGAGGCTTGAAGCAACGACTCTGACTGACTCCACGAAACGGATTCTGACAGCTTTTTGCTCATCGAAATAGATTGTGACAAGGAAATCAGTTGAGAAACCACTTCCTCCGATCCAACCGCCGATGTTGACTGCGATTGAGACACAGAAATTGATCTAGATGCTAAATTAGATAAGGATACCGACTGACTCAACGAAGCAGATTTAGAGGCTTTTTCAGACTCACTCTTAGATGCTGATGCTGCTTTTGATTGTGAATCTGATTGACTCGCTGAAATCGACTCTTGAACCAGCGACTCAGATTGGCTTGAAGAAACTGATTCTTGAACCAAGGAATCAGACTGGCTGGCCGATACGGATTCCTGAAGCAAGGAATCGGACTGACTTGCGGAAACCGACGCTTGAACCAAGGAATCAGATTGACTAGCTAATACGGATTCTTTGAGCAACGAATCGGATTGGCTAGACGATACAGATGCCTGAACCAGCGAGTCTGATTGACTCGCGGAAACTGATTCTTGAATCAGCGAGTCTGACTGACTGGCAGATACGGATTCCTGAACCAATGACTCGGACTGGCTAGCAGAAACCGACGCTTGAACTAACGACTCTGACCGGCTAGCTGAAACGGACGCTTGATTCAACGAGTCTGATTGACTAGCAGAAACTGAGGCCTGTACCTGTGAATCCGATTGACTTGCAGAAACTGATGCTTTAACCAGTGACTCTGACTGACTGGCAGAAACTGATTCTTTAACAAGTGACTCTGACTGACTGGCAGAAACTGATGCTTGAATCGACGACTCTGACTGACTTGCTGAAACCGACGATTGAACCAACGAGTCTGATTGACTAGCAGAAACGGATTCTTTAACAAGCGAATCTGATTGACTTGCCGATACAGATTCTTGAACCAAGGAGTCTGACTGACTGGCGGAAACTGATGCTTGAATCAAGGACTCTGACTGGCTTGCTGAAACCGACGATTGAACCAACGAGTCTGATTGACTAGCAGAAACTGAGGCTTGAACCAAGGAGTCTGACTGACTGGCGGATACAGATTCTTTAACAAGCGAATCGGACTGACTGGCAGAAACTGAGGCTTGAATCAACGACTCAGACTGGCTTGCTGAAACCGACGATTGAACTAACGAATCCGATTGACTTGCTGAAACCGACTCTTGGACTAGAGCCTCCGACTGACTAGTGGAGATCGATTCCTGAACCAACGAGTTGGATTCGCTTGTCGATACAGATTGTGACAAGGAAATCGAGGTTGAAACCTGTGAATCTGATTGACTGGCGGAGCTAGATGCTTGTGACAAGGAAACGGACTCACTGACCGAAACAGATTGAGAAGATGAAATGGATTCTGAAACTAGTGACTCTGAAGTTAAAATCGAGAAGTTTTGAGATTGTGAAGCAGATTCTGACGGTGTCATCTTCCGATAGTAATAATTCACACTCGTTAAGGGGTATGAATCTACTATTTTTTTGATCGTTTGTTTGAAGTTGGAAAAACCATCTGCTCCCTGAGGTGTTGCATCTTCTCCCACGACCATGGTCGTATTTTTATCGAGGTAGGCCGATTTTGGAAGTTCCGTGAATGGTTTTGGAACAGTATATTCTATTCCTGTTTTCTCATCAGTGTAAGTAACTGTCTCCTTACTAGAGAACCAACCTGTAATATCCAACTCAAAATGTTGGTAATCTATTCGTCTTGGTGTGACATTTAGGAAGTAGTCCTTGTTTTTACTTTCAACTTTACGAGTTCCACCTAAATCTGAAAGCTTATCCGTACTATCCTGTTTAAATTCTTTCTCATAAACAAGTGTATATACATCGGTTACCTTAGCATTTCCTACATCACCACTACTAACATCATGGATTTTAGAAGGATCTAAAACATAGTAGCGAAGAGAATAATCACCATTTTGATTAAGGGTGACAACTTCACTTTTAATGAAATGCTCACGCGCATCCCCTAATAGTTCAACTCTTGATTTCCCATTCTTACTATTATCGAACACCCCACTTTTACGATTCGGGAACACGGTGTGCGCTGGGACCTGTACATAACCAGGAAATTCGCGTGGATTGGAAGCTGTATAATGCTGACCTTCCAATCCGTAGATTCTATACTCTAGTAAGGATCTTTCTTTCCCCGTTGGTTCATATTCCCCATTAAACCATCTACCATTCGGGTCCACTTCTCTATAGAAGGTCGATTGTTGTCCCATCATAGATGGAATTTTGATACTAGGATACGTCCTAATCAATTGCCCCTGATTCTCAGGCGTCATGACATCATAAATACTCCGGAATAAGAAAGCCTGTTCCGGAATAAAATTCGTCAGCATTCCAAAAGTCCCATTACCTGTAGTAGGTTTCGAATTAAAAACCTTGTTCCCAAAGGGAGCCTGACCAATCAGTACTTCTTTTGGTAATTGAATATCTTGGCCATATCCTTCTGGAGATACAGTTTGTGAAAAAATTTCAGCCCCATCTGATTTCCGAACAATGCGGAAATAAACATCCATTGCCTTATGCTTTTCCGGGTCTATCTCACTGATATCAATCGACATGGTCGCATAGTAACCAAGTGACTCTCCTTGTTTATTCACAAAGTCCCAAATACCAAATGTATAACGATTGGTGTAGGGTTCACCTAAAAAATTTTTCAACTCTTCAGGCGAAAATCTTAAGAGATCTTTATCTAGATGAGGATCCTTAGCATATCCTGGTGTGTCAAGTGTAGGATCTTCTACACTCGCACCATTGGGATCTTCTGGGTTCGGGGTCATATCCAATACATCATCAGCCAAGTATGTTTCCTCAGCTAGAGGAGCCAACTGAGCAGAGATCGCAGGTTTCCCATCTATATTCGTATTTCCCACAAAACCTGCAGCTGTCAAGGTCGTCATCATCTCATCGACAGCTTTCTCCAAACGATCGCGCTGGTCAGCATAAGCTTGCGCACTGGCATTGGTGTGGATCAAGTTATTGCTTGCAGCCACTTCAGCCTGCACTTTGTTAATGACCGCTTCGACCACTGCTCGGCGATCAGTGTCCGTCATTTTAGATGCGTAATTCCCTGCAATTTCTTGAAGCAATTCAGCTTCAGAGGTATTTTGTTCTAAAACAGTGGCTTCTTCTAAACTAGTTGGCTCTTCAATACCTGCTTCTGACTCTAGAGCTTGGGTAGACTCACTAAGTGCCGTTGATAATGCAGTTGATCCAACTTCGCTCAAGGACAAAGAAGTAGATTCACTGATCGAAGTAGATACACTCACAGATGTAGAAAGGCTAGTTGATCCTGAAACAGAGCTGGATTCTGAAGACTGGGTAGAGGTATTTCCTAAGACCACACTATCCACTTCTGCCAAAGTTTCCTGTTTTGTCTCAGAAACCGTTGGTGCAAGTGATGTTGCATCCTCCGCCTTAGCTGTCGTAGCAAGCACAGCACCACCAAAAACAGTCCCTACCGTAATCAAATCTTTTAAGAAGGCTTGGTTATGCTTTTGATTTTCTATTTGATCTTGCTGCACGTTGGCAATGATGGTCTCCTCCACTTGCCCACGCACCACGCGAAAGAGGCCTAGGGCAGCCGTTGATGCCCGAAGCCAATTTTTTCCTGATTTAATTAATTTGAAGCGTACGACACGATCTGTTTCACGAAAGTTTCCTTTTGAACGCTTAAATTGCATGATATTCCCCTTACATTGTTGTCATTATTCATTATACAGGAATACTACGTAGATTCAAGTAATTTGCTACAAAAAACTTCTATATTATTGTTTAATTTTCAAATTTTTTTGTAACACATTAAAAACACCTCATTCTACTAGAAAAAAAGTGAATCTCCTATGAGATTCACTCGAAAAAATGATAGTTCCTACTAGATCAGTTCCCCTTCTTTTTACGTCGGGTAAGTCCAGCAATTCCAGCTAACCCTGTAACTACCCCAAGAAGAGCTGATGTTACAGATCCTGTTTCGCCAGTATTTGGAAGCACCACAGACTGGCTGTGTTTTTGTGATCCACTTGCTGATTCGGATGCAGACAATGACTCTGAATGAGAAATTGATTGGCTCATTGAGTTAGAGTATGAACCGCTACCAGATGTTGATCCTGATTGTGATTGACTCACTGAAACTGAAGTACTTACTGATGTTGAAGTTGATTCAGGGGCAGAGGTACTCAATGATGCTGACTCAGATGCAGATACTGATGTCGAAACTGAAACCGAAGTAGAGACTGACTGGCTTTCTGATACTGAACTGCTCAACGATGCTGACAATGATTCAGATGTCGAGATTGATTCAGACGTTGATGCTAATTCAGAGGCTGACGCTGATTCGGACGTTGAAACTGATTCTGAAGTAGATACCGATTCAGAGGCTGATACTGACTCGGAGGTTGATACCGATTCAGATGTTGAGACTGATTCAGACGTTGATACTGATTCAGAAGTTGACACTGATTCAGACGTTGACGCTGACAAGGACGCTGAAACTGATTCAGAAGCAGAGGCTGATTCTGATGCTGAAACCGACTCAGATTCAGAGGCTGACGCTGATTCGGATGTTGATGCTGACTCTGATATCGAGAGTGATTCAGAAGCAGATGCAGATTCGGATGTTGAAACTGATTCTGATGTTGAAACTGACTCTGAGACTGAGACGGATTCAGATACAGAAACCGATTCGGACGTTGACACTGATTCTGATGTCGAGACTGATTCAGACGTTGACACTGATTCCGATGTTGATACTGATTCAGAAGCAGAGGCTGACTCGGACGCTGAAACTGATTCAGAAGCAGAGGCTGACTCTGATGCTGATACTGATTCAGAAGTTGACGCTGACTCGGACGCAGAGGCTGATTCTGACATTGAAACCGACTCTGAAGTCGAAACTGACACTGAAGCAGAGACTGACTGACTTTCAGATACTGAGGTGCTCAACGATGCTGACAATGATTCAGACGCTGATACTGACTCAGACGTTGATACGGATTCAGATACAGACTCGGACGTTGAGACCGACTCAGAGGCTGAGACTGACTCGGACGTTGAAACTGATTCAGACGCTGACAATGATTCGGATGCAGAAACTGACTCGGATGTTGATACTGATTCAGACGTTGATGCTGACTCGGATGTCGACACTGATTCTGATGTAGATACTGATTCAGAAATAGACACTGATTCTGAAGTTGAGACCGATTCTGACGTTGATGCTGATTCGGAAGTAGACACTGATTCAGATGCTGACACTGATTCTGACGTTGAGGCTGACTCAGACGCTGACACTGATTCTGATACAGAAACCGATTCAGACGTTGAAACTGATTCAGAAGCAGAGACTGATTCAGAGGTTGAAACTGACTCAGACGCTGATACTGATTCGGACGTTGAAACTGATTCTGAAGTAGATACCGATTCAGAGGTTGAAACTGACTCAGACGTTGAGGCTGACTCAGATGCAGAAGCTGATTCGGATGTAGACGCCGATTCAGAAGTTGAAACTGACTCAGATGCCGATACTGATTCAGACGTTGACGCTGACTCTGATACTGACTCGGACGTTGAAACTGACTCTGACGTAGACACTGATTCTGACGTAGACACTGATTCTGAGGCTGAAACTGACTCGGAAGTCGACACCGATCCTGAGGTTGACACTGATTCTGATGCAGATGCCGATTCAGAAGTAGACACTGATTCTGAGGCTGACACTGATTCTGAGGCTGACACTGATTCTGAGGCTGACACTGATTCTGATGTTGATACTGATTCAGACGCTGACTCAGATGTTGAGACAGACTCAGATGTTGAGACTGATTCGGATGTAGATGCAGATTCGGACGTTGAAACCGACTCAGACGTCGATACAGATTCAGACGTCGATACCGATTCAGACGTTGAGACTGATTCGGATGTTGAAACTGATTCTGATGTTGATACAGATTCAGAGGTTGAGACTGATTCTGATGTAGATGCTGACTCTGATATCGAGAGTGATTCAGAAGCAGATGCAGATTCGGATGTTGAAACTGACTCAGACGCAGAAGCTGATTCGGATGTTGATGCCGATTCTGATGTCGATACCGACTCGGATGTTGACACTGATTCGGATGTTGAAACTGACTCGGACGTTGATACAGATTCTGATGTAGATGCTGACTCAGATGTTGAGACTGACTCGGACGTAGACACCGATTCAGAGGTTGATACTGATTCAGACGTTGAAACTGACTCAGAGGTCGATACTAATTCTGAAGTTGACGCTGACTCGGATGTTGAAACTGACTCGGACGTAGACACCGATTCAGAGGTTGATACTGATTCAGACGTTGACGCTGACTCAGATGCAGAAACTGATTCTGATGTAGATGCCGATTCAGAAGTCGAGACTGATTCGGACGTTGATACTGAATCAGATGCTGACACTGATTCAGACGCTGACTCAGATGTTGAGACTGACTCGGACGCAGATGCTGACTCAGATGTTGAGACTGATTCGGATGTTGATACTGATTCGGATGTAGATGCAGATTCGGACATCGATACCGATTCAGACGTTGATACTGACTCGGACGCAGATGCTGACTCAGACGTTGATACAGATTCCGATGTAGACGCTGACTCGGATGTTGAGACTGACTCAGAAGTTGACGCTGACTCGGATGTTGAAACGGATTCAGACGTAGATACTGATTCAGACGTAGATACTGATTCAGATACAGAAACCGACTCGGAAGTCGAAACAGATTCAGAAGTAGACACTGATTCTGATACAGAAACCGATTCTGACGTCGATACCGATTCAGAGACTGAAACTGACTCAGATGTCGATACTGATTCTGACGCTGAGGCTGATTCTGATGCCGATTCTGACGTAGATACTGACTCAGACACTGAGACTGACTCTGATGTTGAGGCCGATTCTGATGTAGATGCTGACTCGGACGCTGAGACCGATTCAGAAGCTGATGCTGACTCCGATGCTGATACAGATTCCGACGTTGATACAGATTCCGACGCTGAAACTGACTCGGATGTTGATACTAATTCAGATGTTGAAACTGACTCTGACGTCGAGACTGATTCAGAAATAGACACTGACTCAGATTTCGAGATTGATTCTGACGCTGAAACTGACTCTGATGCAGAGGCTGATTCCGAAGTAGACACTGATTCAGATACAGAAACCGATTCTGATGTCGACACTGATTCAGACGTTGAGACTGATTCGGACGTTGAAACCGACTCGGATGTCGATACAGACTCAGATGTTGATTCAGACTCTGAAGTCGATACTGATTCTGAGGTTGAAACTGACTCAGAGGTTGAAACCGATTCTGATGTAGATACTGATTCTGACGCTGATACTGACTCGGATGTCGAGAGTGATTCAGAAGCAGATGCTGATTCGGACGTTGAAACTGATTCAGACGCTGACAATGATTCAGACGTAGAGACTGATTCGGATGTTGATACTGATTCGGATGTAGATGCAGATTCGGATGTTGATACCGACTCAGACGCTGATACCGACTCAGACGCTGACACTGATTCGGACGTTGAAACTGATTCAGATGTTGACACTGATTCAGATGTTGAGACTGACTCAGATGCAGATACTGACTCGGAAGTCGATACTGACTCAGATGCAGATACTGATTCGGAAGTCGACACCGACTCAGATGTTGAAACCGACACCGAAGTAGAGGCTGATTGACTCTCTAATACGGAAGTGCTCAACGATGCTGATTTTCTAGCGGACTCACTCAAAGATACTGATGCAGACTCCGACTGCGATTGACTCACTGATTTTGAAGCCGACTCGCGAGTCGATTGACTTAGTGACTCTGATACCGACTGTGAAAGCGATGCTGATGCTGACTGACTCACTGAAACAGAGGCGCTCGTTGAAGCGGATGTCGAACTTGAGACAGACTGGCTAACCACTTTGGATACACTTGCTGATACCGAAGCAGACTGCAAGTCACTGACACTTGCGGATGCTGATTCCGAAACTTTCACAGATTCAGATTTTCTTGTCGATACAGATTGACTCGTTGAAGCGGATTGAGATTGAGAAACCTCCTTGCTCAACGATTGACTGCGAGATAAACTAGCTTGAGCTGAGACACTTGCAGAAGTTGATTGGCTTAGTGAAGCTGACAAACTTTGTGAGCGAACCGAGCTCAGTGACTGGCTCAATGAAACGCTCTGCTGAGCCGATACGCTCTGAGATTGCTTCGCACTTAAAGACTGACTGATCGATTGCGAAGTCTTCGTAGATGCACTCTGACTGCTTGATACAGACTGACTGTGATCGCTATCTGACAGTTTCACCGCTACGACATTGGTCGTACTATCTTTATAAGTAATGGTGACTGTACCATCACTATTAACCGTATAGGACTTAATCCGGTTGGCCACCTCTGGATTAACAGCCGATACAGCAGCAATCACCTTGCTCTTATCTGCATCTGTCAATGCAGTTAGACTCGTCACCTGAATAGTGCTTGTCGGCGCCACACCTGGTGTACGATCAGCGAGACGCCCCTGAGTAATCCGAATCTCACCCAAACCATTTGGACGGTTCATATTGGAGGCATTGTCAATAGCCGCTACGTTGCGTTGCCATGTATTTCGGTAGGTATGGTAAAGATCATCCTTCAAATGAATGGTCGTTGTGATGGTTGCAGGGTTCGCACTGGTAGCCGTAATATCACCCGTGATAGGAGCAATATCACCTGTCCCATACTGGCTACTACCAAAGAAATTGCCGTTCAAGGCATTGTCATTCAGATCCGCTCGTGCAACGACTTTCATTTCTTTAAGCTTGCCACTGTCATCCGTTGCCGTGAAAGTCACAACCGCATCATCACCAGCGTAAATAGTATAATTCTTCCCACCACCTTCAAGAGGGGTTGATTTCGGTTCCACACCATTGACGGTCAACTTAGCCGTCACTTCAGGACGCGTTCCGTCAGTTACAGCCACGGAATTACTGGCATCTGAATACACCGCATAATCACCATACATGATGCGAGCTTTGGCTGTTACACCACCCGTTTGTAACTTAACAGTCGGCGTCACAATCGCTTGACCCGAAGCATCTGCCACAGCTGTTCCCACTTCGTCGTCATTATTGTATAGAACGACTGTAGAACCTGGCTCAGCTCCCGTCACCGTTACAGGCGTCTGTGTGTAAGCCTTATCCAATAATCTCGTTTCAACAGTTGGTGCTGCAAGTCGCTTCACTGGAGCCGTCACATCATTTGTAGTGTTATCTTTATAGGTAATGGTCACCACACCAGATGATGAAACGGAATAAGATTTAAAGTCCTTTGAAGTGGCAATATTGGGGTTAGCAGTCTTAAACGCTTCCCAAATCTTCTCTTTTTCAGCCTGGGCCAAGTTAGTAGTATCATTGACAAAAGTCGCTGTCGTCACAGCCGTAATCGGATTACGAATGCCATCATTTTGCGGCAAAACCTGAATGCGTAGCGTTCGTGTCACTGACTGCCTAGCCGTATTGGTCACTACAAAAGAAACATTATAAATTTTCCCAGGCGTTACGACCTCTGTCTGCCCAACAGTTCCCATGATATTAAAGGCCACTGCACTATTTTTCAAGGCCGACGTCTGAGGGACATTAATGCCATTCACACGATCACTACCAGAAGCGTAGCCAATGCTTTTAATACTATTTCGTGTAGGAATGGTTTCCACAACATTATAAGCATAATTGAGGTAATCTGAATTATAAACAGAAATCAAGGCATTATTGGCTGGACCTAAATTATATTGGGGCGCACGAAGGCTGGTATCCGTATCAATACGATTCCCATTTCGCGGATCCCGTTGACCAGATGTCGCACGAAGCACCGCATTGGCCAAGCGATTGCGAGCACTCTTTGCTTGACTTTCTACAGCATCCATTTGAATTGCGGGATTGGACAAACCAGTACGAATAGCTTCTAAAGCCAGATCTCCACTTTCAATAGCAGATTCCGTCCCAGGGATTTCCAAAGCCTGCGCACGATAGGTGTATAAATCCAAAGCCAAAACTTGCAGACGCTTCACCTGGTCTTCCGAGCGAGTGTTTTGAGCCTCTGCTACTTTCTCACTCGTTTCAGAAGTAGCTACATGAATAGCGTCATTCTCTGAGAGAGTGCTACTAGCGATTTCTGAAGTGGACGGACTCGCTGAAGCACTGACAAGATGAGATTCACTCAAAGATACCGATTGAGATAGAGAGACGCTTTCACTAGCTGACTCTGAAAATGAGATGGATTCACTCATGGAGTGATTCGCTGACACAGAGTCTGTGGTAGACGTCGTTCCCAAGACAAAGCTATCTTGTCCAACCACACCGGTCGATGGGCTGATTTCAGACCCAACAGTCGCATTCATTTCATTTTCCTCAGCAAATACTGGATTGGCAACCGTTGTCGCCCCAGCCAGAGCCCCTAGCACAACCATCCCTTTAACCAGATCCGCAGGCATAGAGTGTGATGATGCTTCGTATTGAACCACGATATTTTCATCTACACCACCTCGCATGACACGAAATAGGCCTAACCGCGAGACAGATGCCCGTACCCAATTCTTTCCTGATTTGATTAATTTATAACGTGTGATTCGCTCCGTTTCGCGAAAATCACCCTTCGAACGTTTGAAAAACATGTCCGCTCCTTAAAAATAAGATATCGAGTTATTATACACTAATTTTCCCCAAAAGTAACTAATTAAGACTAGTTTTTAACATAAAAAACAGCACACAAAAAGAGAACCCGGAGGTTCTCTTTTTGGATCCTTTTTCATTTCCCACATACCTGAAATGACCGAATCAAATTAGGGTAGAAGATTATTTTTCATCTTCTTTTTTGCGGCTTCCAAGTGCTGCAACCCCTGCAACCCCTGCAACTGCTCCAAGAAGAGCTGAAGCTACAGATCCTGTTTCACCAGTATTTGGAAGTTGTTCAAGAGCTGGAGCTGGTTTAGCTGGTTGCTCAGGAACTGGGTTCACTGGTGTATTAGGTGTTGGATCTACCGGTGTGTTTGGTGTTGGATCCATTGGTTTATTAGGTGTTGGATCTACCGGTGTGTTTGGTGTTGGAGTTGGTGGCACTGGAGTGTTTGGTGTTGGAGTTGGTGGCACTGGAGTGTTTGGTGTTGGAACGTTTGGAGTCTTCACAAGTTTGTAAACATAAGTAACGTTCTTATCACCTTCGATAACTTTACCAGTTGTTGGGTCTGTTGTTGTCAAGTGACCTTCACCGTCAACGTTACCTACTGGGTAGTTACCGGCTGGTACCAATTCATAGACTTTACCATCTGCAGTTGTGATTGTCTTAGGACGGTTATCCACAACTGTATCGTAGTCTTTACCTACTGGTTGGTCTTTTTCATCCACTACTGAAGTCTTGATCGTGTTACCATTTTCATCTACATAGTGAACGTATACATTACCCTTAGGTTGTACAGGTTCTTCGACAAGTTTGTAGATGTAAGTAACGTCTTTACGTCCTTCAACCACTTTACCAGTTGTTGGGTCTGTTGATTCAAGGTGACCTTGAGTATCTACTTTACCAACTGTGTAGTTTCCGACTGGTACGATTTCGTAAGTTTTACCTTCGAATTTAATGTACTGTGGACGGTTGTCTTCAACAGTGTTGTAGTCTTTACCTACTGGTTGGTCTAACTCATCTGTTACTGATTGTTTAATAGTGTTACCTTCAGTATCTTTGTAGTGTACGTATACGCTACCCTTAGGTTGAGTTGGTTCTTCTTTCACTTCTTTGTAAACGTAAGTGATGATTGAACGTGGTTTATCAACTTTACCTTTAATTGGATCAGATGATTCTAAGTGTCCATCGCCATCAACTTTACCTACTGGGTAGTCACCTTTCGGTACGATCTTGTAAGTCTTACCGTCTGGAGTCTTGATAGTATTAGGTTTTTCACCTTCCTCAGTTGTGTTATATGGTGTGTCATATGGTGAGTTTGGTGTGTCTTGACGAGGTTTTTGAATTTCTTTACCATTTTCGTCTACGTAAGTGATGATGACGTCACCTTCTTTAGGTTTCGTTGGATCTTCTTTCAATTTGTAGACGTAAGTGACATTCTTATCACCTTCAGCAACTTTACCAGTTGTAGCATCATCACCTGTCCAGTGACCTTGTTCGTCGACTTGACCTACTGGGTAGTTACCGGCTGGTACTAATTCGTATGTCTTACCTTGGAACTCGATTGTTTGTGGACGGTTGTCCACTACTGTATCGTAGTCTTTACCAATTGGTTGTTCTTTTTCGTCAGTGACAGATGCCTTGATCGTGTTACCTTCAGTATCTACATAGTGAACGTATACGTTACTTACTTCTTGGTAAACATACGTAATGGTTGACTTAGGTTTATCAACTTTACCTTTAATTGGATCAGATGATTCCAAGTGACCGTCTTCGTCAACTTTACCTACTGGGTAGTCACCTTTTGGTACGATCTTATAAGTCTTACCATCTGGAGTCTTGATAGTATTAGGTTTTTCACCTTCCTCAGTTGTGTTATATGGAGTATCATATGGTGAGTTTGGTGTGTCTTGACGAGGATCTTTAATCACTTTACCTTTTGTATCTACATAAGTGATGATTACTTCACCTTGTTTAGGTGTTTCACTTTCAGAATTTGATGAAGAGTTAGATGCTGATTGTGATACAGATGTAGAAAGTGATGTTGAAGCCGATGTGCTCAATGATGCTGATTGACTTGCTGATACAGAAGCTGATGCTGAAGCCGATGTGCTCAATGATGCTGATTGACTAGCTGATACAGAAGCTGACTCAGACGCTGATGCGCTCAATGATGCTGATACTGATTCAGATGCAGATGCAGATTCAGATGCTGATACTGAAGCCGATGTGCTCAATGACGCTGATTGGCTTGCTGAAGTAGATGCTGATGCTGATGCTGATGTGCTCAATGACGCTGATTGGCTTGCTGAAGTAGATGCTGATGCTGAAGCCGATGTGCTCAATGATGCTGATTGGCTAGCAGATACTGATGCTGATTCAGATGCTGATGCGCTCAATGATGCTGATTGGCTTGCTGATACTGATGCTGACTCAGATGCTGATGCGCTCAATGACGCTGATACTGATTCAGATGCTGATGCTGATTCAGATGCTGATACTGATGCTGATTCAGACGCTGATGTTGATTCAGAAACTGATTGGCTTGTTGAAGCTGATTGTGATTCTGAAATAGATTGCGATGCTGATTCAGATGCAGAAGCTGATGCGCTCAATGATGCTGATTGGCTTGCTGAAGTAGATGCTGATGCTGAAGCCGATGTGCTCAATGATGCTGATTGGCTCGCAGATACTGATGCTGACTCAGATGCCGATGCGCTCAATGACGCTGATTGGCTTGCTGAGGTAGATGCTGATGCTGAAGCCGATGTGCTCAATGATGCTGATTGGCTCGCAGATACTGATGCTGACTCAGATGCCGATGCGCTCAATGACGCTGATTGGCTTGCTGAGGTAGATGCTGATGCTGAAGCCGATGTGCTCAATGATGCTGATTGGCTTGCTGAAGTTGATGCTGATGCTGAAGCCGATGTACTCAATGACGCTGATTGGCTTGCTGATACGCTTGCTGATTCTTGCGCTGATGTGCTCAACGATGCTGACTCAGATGCCGATACTGACGCTGATTCTGATGCTGATTCGCTTGCTGATTCTTGCGCCGACGTGCTCAACGACGATGACTCAGATGCTGATACCGATGCTGATTCCTGTACTGATTCAGACAATGATGTAGAAGCTTGTTCTGATACAGACTGTGAGTTAGATACAACTTCTGATAATGATTGTGAAGCTGATGTTGATGCTGATGCTGAATTTGAACCTGAATCTGATTGTGATTCCACTTTCAACTTATAGATATAAGTAACATTCTTCTCACCTGAAGCCACTTTACCAGTCGTATCATCATCACCTGTCCAGTGACCTTGGCTGTCAACTTGACCTACTGGGTAATTACCAGCTTCTACAAGTTCGTAAGTTTTACCTTCAAATTTAATTTCTTTAGGACGATTATCTACTACAGTATCATAATCCTTCTCAAGTGGTTGATCTTGCTCATCAATAACAGATCCCATGATCGTATTTCCGTTAATATCTTTATAATGAACGAAGACACTTCCAACTTCCTCATAAACGTAAGTAATAGTTGATTTTGGTTTGTCAACTTTACCAGTAATAGGATCTGAAGATTTCAAATGACCATTTTCATCAACACCTCCTACTGGGTAATCACCTTTAGGAACAATTTTATATGTCTTACCATCAGTTGTCTTGATGATATTTGGCTTTTCACCTTTTTCAGTTGTATCATATGGTGTGTCATATGGTGATTTAGGTGTATCTTGACGAGATTTTTGGATTTCGTTACCTTTCGTATCTACATAAGTGATAACAACTTCACCTTCTTTTGGTGTTTCTTTCACTTTATATACGTAGGTGACATTCTTATCGCCTTCGATAACCTTACCTGTGGTAGGATCTGTAGACTTAAGGTGACCTTGATCATCTACTTCACCGACAGTGTAAGTTCCTGCTGGAACTAATTCATAGGTCTTGCCTTCGAATTCGATTTCTTGTGGGCGGTTGTCTACCACTGTGTCGTAGTCTTTGTCCACTGGTTGAGCTTTTTCATCCGTCACATCTGATTTGATGGTCTTGCCTTCTGTATCTACATAGTGAACATAGACGTTACCCTTAGGCTCTTCTTTGAGTTTGTAGATGTAGGTGACATTCTTATCTTCTTTAGCAACTTCTCCAGTTGTAGGATCTGAAGACTTAAGGTGACCTTGGTCATCTACTTCACCTACTGTGTAGTTACCAGCCGGGGCCAACTCGTAAGTCTTACCTTCGAATTGAATCTCATTCGGACGATTATCTACAACTGTATCGTAGGTCTTATTAATTGGTTGATCTTTTTCATCAGTTACATCTGGCTTAATAGTCTTGCCTTCTGTATCTTGATAATGCACGTAAACATTACCTTTAACATCAGACTTAACAAAGTAATAGTTCACATCAGTTGAAGGTTTAACTGCAGATGGAACTGAGTAGTTGTTTGAGAATGAAGAGTAACCTTTCAACTCTGTATAAGTAATGCTTCCATCTGGTTGAGTTACCTTAGATTTTGCAACAATATCAGCATTCCGTCCAGCAATCAAGTTCCATTTATTATTTCCTTTACCAGCTGGTGTTAATGATACATCTGGTGCCCCTGTAAATGGTTTTGCAAATCCTTCAGTAACCTTAGTTTCATCGTGTGTGAGATAAACTTTTTCTGTAGTAGACTGCCAACCAGTAATTACTAGGGAGTTGCTACCTGCAGTTTCGACAACATCAATATAATAGTCACCATTTTTGCTGTTTACACGAGTAGTTTTTGATCCCGTTGAGTTCCATGTATCACCAGCTTTATTTACAGATGATGTGTAAATAAGTGTGTATTTAGATACATCTTCTGTACCAACATCACTTGCACTGAAGTTGCTTACTTGTGATGGATCAAGAGCATATAATTTCGTTACTGTTGAACCATTGGTATCTACAACTTCTGAAATACGTTTCACGTAGTAGTGGTTTGCTCCACCTTGAAGTTCAACCAATTTTTGACCAACAACTCCCTTACCAAGGATACCTGATGTTTTTTGAGTTGTGTCTGTTGTTGCTGGAACTTGTTCATACCCCTCAATATTACGGTTTCCTGAAGCTGTGAATTGTTGACCTGCAAGACCTGTTTGCGTATAGCTTGCAAGGACTGTTTCATTTCCAGTTGGTGTATAAGTTTGTCCTTTTGTGTACTTGCTGCTATCAACAACTTTATAGTAAGTAGTTTGATCAGCCTTCGCATAAGGAACAGAAGTTTGAACGTTTGGTTTATCTTCATTTTCGTTACCTGGGTAGTTGGTATCACGAATTTGAAGTGTTTCATACTCAAGGTTATCGTTTACCAATGAGAAGGTTACGTTACCTGGATCAGTTCCGTTAGCACCTGTATAAGTCAAAGTGTTGGTTACATCAGAGTTATTGTTGGTGATGTAGTTTGGAAGAGAGATATTGCTTTCACCAGCATGAATAGTACGTGTGTAAGCTTCTGAACCATCCGATTTCTTCACAATACGTAAGTAAACATCTGGGTTAGCTGAAAGGCTACCAGTGATGGCAGAACGGTCTACTGAAAGAGTAGCATAGTAATCAAAGTTGGTTTTAGCACCAGTAGTATGGTTTGTTTTAAGGAATTGCCATACACCAAAAGTGAAGCGATCAGCGTTTGGATCCAAAGCATAACCAGATTTATTGAAGGCTGCATCTTCAATCGTTGCACCATTTGCATTTGAGATAACCGGTTTAGTAGCTACACTACCAGTAGTGCTTGTTGAGATTGGTGCCAACTGTGCTGAAATTGCTGGAGCACCATTGACTGTTGTATTACCAGTAAAGCCTGCTGCAGTCAAGGTTGCCATCATGTCATCTACTGACTTGCTCAAGCGTTCGCGTTGGTCTGCGTATGCTTGCGCTGAAGCATTGGCGTTGATCAAGCTGTTGCTTGCTGTCAATTCTGTTTGAACTTTAGCGATGGCAGCTTCAAGTGCTGCTTTCTTTTCTGGAGCTGAAACTGTTGCTGAGTAGTCTCCTGCAATCTTGTTCAACAATGCTGCTTCTGAAGTGTTTTGTTCCAAAACAACTTTATCTTCAGCTTTCGCAACAGTTGTAGTGCTTTCTACACTTGCTTCAGAGCCAGCTGCTACAGTTGATTCGCTTGAAGCTGCTGAAAGTTCTGCTGAACCTTGCTCGCTCAATGAAGCTGAGTGAGATACAGATACGCTTGTAGAGGTTGAAGCACTTGCAGATGCAGAAGCGCTTGCTGATTCTGTTGTTGACTCAGTTGTCGATTCTGTTGTTGATTCAGACTGAGATTCAGTTGTTGAAGTTGTACCAAGGACTGTACTTCCTTGCTCTACAAGAGCTTCGCTTGAAAGCTCAGATGCAGTCGCAACATCTGATCCAGTTTCATCAGCTTTAGCAGTGTTCGCTACTGTAGCTGCACCAAAAACAGCCCCAGCTGCTACGATCCCTTTGAGCAAGCCACGGCTTGTCATTTCTTTCACTGATACTGCGTCTTCACGCACTTCAGCTACAACCGTTTCTTCGACTTGACCACGAATGACTTTCAAAAGACCAAAGTTGGAAGTCGCTGCACGCAACCAGTTTTTACCTGACTTGATCAATTTGAAACGAGTCACTCGATCCGTTTCACGGAATTCACCATTAGAACGTTTAAAAAACATTTCTATCTCCTTATTACATTTTTTATTTCCCTAACATTATAGACCAATCTGTCGATTTTTGGAAGCAATTATCCTTAATTATTGCTATTTTTTTATAATTTTTGTTTTAGATAGTGATAATAGCGTTTTCAGTTGTGTTAATTTGTCAAACCGGGGCAATTTTTTGATAAATTCCTATAATACTTTAATTTTAGAGCTAAAACAAAAAGCCCCTTTTAATAGGAGCTTTTCTGATAATTATCTGATTTTTTCCAACATTTTTTCAATATGTTGGATGGATTTTTCGCGTCCAAGTAAGTAGATGGTATCTGGTAATTCAGGACCATGCATTTCACCTGAAACGGCGATTCGGATTGGCATAAAGAGATTCTTCCCTTTGATCCCAGTTTCTTTTTGAACTGCTTTGATTTGTGGGAAGATATTTTCTGCCACAAACTCATCGTCTGACATAGCTTCCAATTTCGCTTTGAAGGATTCCAATACTGTTGGTACTGTTTCACCAGCCATGACTTCTTTCTCTGCTTCTGTCAATTCTGGGAAGTCTGAGAAGAAAAGGTCTGTCAATGGAACGATTTCATCCACTGACTTCATTTGTGGTTTGTAAAGTTCCACCAATTTCTCAGCCTTGTCTGTCAAACGTCCTGCTTCTTCGAGGAATGGTTTGGCCATTTCAAAGATGGTCGCAAGATCCGCACTCTTGATGTACTCATTGCTCATCCAGTCCATTTTCTTTTGGTCGAAAGCAGCTGGAGACTTGCTGAGACGGTTTTCATCAAAGAGCTTGATGAGTTCTTCGCGAGAGAAGATTTCGTCTTCCCCACCAGGGTTCCAACCAAGCAAAGCGATAAAGTTAAAGACTGCTTCTGGAAGGTAACCTTTCTTACGGTAATCTTCGATAAATTGAAGGGTGTTGGTATCGCGTTTAGACAACTTCTTACCAGTTTCAGAGTTGATGATCAAAGTCATGTGACCAAACTCAGGTGCATCCCAACCAAGAGCTTCATAGACCATGAGCTGTTTTGGTGTATTGGCAATGTGGTCATCCCCACGGATAACGTGAGAGATTTGCATATCGTGGTCATCGATCACAACGGCAAAGTTATAAGTTGGGTAACCATCTTTCTTTTGGATAACCCAGTCCCCACCGATATTACCACCTTCAAATTCGATATCACCTTTGACCATATCATGCCATTTGTAGATACCAGACTCATTCACCGCCAAACGAACCGTTGGAATCACGCCCGCTGCTTCACGTTCTGCGATATAAGTAGCTTTTTCTTCTTCACTCATGCCAAGGTATTCGTTGATGTAGCGAGGTGTTTCCCCAGCTGCTTCTTGGCGTTCACGTTCCGCTGCCAACTCTTCTTCAGTGACGTAAGATTTGTAGGCTTTTCCTTCCGCCAAGAGTTGGTCGATGTATGTTTGATAGAGTTCCAAACGTTCAGACTGGCGGTAGTTTTCATGCGTCTCAGGACTTTCATCCCAATCCATGCCCAACCAACGAAGATTTTCAAGCTGTGAACGTTCTCCATCTTCGACGTGGCGCTTACGGTCCGTATCTTCGATACGGATGATAAAGGTTCCACCATGATGACGTGCATACAAGTAGTTAAACAATGCTGTACGAGCATTTCCGATGTGTAGTAGTCCAGTTGGACTTGGTGCATAACGCACACGAATATCTTTTGCCATATTTCTCTCCTCTTATCTTGTTCGCTATTTCTAGCTCATTTTTCAATCGTTCCTATTATACCACAAAGAAAGCAGGACTGAAATGAATAAGTGACCTTTCTAGTCTTTCTTCCTATATATATGAAAAAAGCCAGAACAAATGCTCTGACTGATATCTAATCTATTTGTATCTTATTAAACGAACACGCCCTAAATGCTATGTGAAAAAGATAAATTCTCTTGTGAGCTTCGCTCCCGGCGACAATTTCCTATTTTCACTTTGCATTTTACGGGCTTTGTATCTTAACTTAACCGTTCTTCCAATTCAAAGTCGATTGGTAGGGTTTGTAAAAAGTGCTCTAACTCACGTTCCCAGTAGAACCATTCGTGCTTGCCTGGGCTGTGGGTATAGGTGACATCCAAACCTAACTTTTCTAGTTCCTTGACTTCAAAATTATTGGCCTCATAAAGGAAATCCTGCTCCCCACACCAGATCCAGAGTTTGGTTTTCTTATCTGAAAACTTCTTGGCAGCAGTCTCTAGCGAGTAGGGACTGGTCGTCCAATCCTCAATCTCTCCAAAAATTCCCTTCCAAAAAGCTGGTTGTTCCAAGTCATTATTTTCAAAGTCCCGATCGTGGAAACTCAGAGCACCGGAAAAACTAGCCGCACGGGAGAAACGATTGGTCTTGAGAGCCAAGAGCATCGATCCATAGCCACCCATGGATAGGCCAGCAATAAAGGTCTTCTCCCGTTTCTTGGTCATATTAGGGAAGAAGCGAGAAAGAGTCTCTGGTAATTCCTCCGCAATAGCCGTGTAGTAGTTGTAGCCATACTGGGTATCTGTGTAAAAGCCATTATTGGTATTAGGCAGGACCACGATCAGATTGGTATTTCGCAAAATGCGCTCCACATTAGTCCGCTTCAACCAGGAGTGGTGGTTGCCATTCATCCCGTGCAAGAGATAGAGAACTGGAATATCCGTATCCGCTGGATCTTCCACGCGCGATGCATCGGGATAAAGGACGGACACGCCCCACTCCATCTTCAAGGCTTCTGAATAATACTCAATCTGCATAACTGCCATTTGATTTCCTCTTTCTACTGTTAAAAACACTCGGCAAGCCTCGGGCCGCCAAGCGTTTCCATTTCTTCTATTATTTCACTTCCATCACGACTGGTAGGATGGCTGGACGGCGTTTGGTTTGTTCAAACAAGAACTTAGACAAGTTGTCGCGTACCAAACCTTTTAACTCACCCCAGTCAAAGCTGTCTTGTGCCAAATAGTCTTCAACACTTTGGTTGACCAATTCGCAACTTTCACGAAGAATATCCCGACTCTTCTTGACATAGACAAAACCACGGGTGTGCACGCGCGCTTTGGAAATAATTTTCTTCTCTTTGCGATTCACCGTGAGCGCCACGATAAAGATCCCGTCTTCTGACAAGACCTTACGGTCACGAAGGACGATATTGCCCACATCACCAATGGCATTTCCATCGATCATGACATCTCCAGCTGAGACGCTACCGGCAGGGACGAAGTCCCCCTTTTCGTACTCCATTACCGTTCCGCGTTTTGGAATAAAGATGTTCTCAGGCAAGATACCGACTTCCATCGCTACTCGTGCATGGGCATCCAATTCGCGGTATTCTCCTTGGATCGGGAAGAGGTATTTTGGACGAAGAAGGTTGATCATCAACTGCAAGTCCCGTGCGTTTCCGTGACCAGACACGCGCAAGCTTGACGTGATCAATTTGACAATGCCACCTGCTTGGTAGATCATGTTTTCCACACGAGCCACCACAGCTTCTTTAGCAATAGATGGCGTTGTGACGACGTAGACCAAGTCCCCATCTTTGATTTCCACATAACGGTGACGGCCAATCGACATCTTGCGCAAACCGTTGATCGGCTCACCCATCCGGCCTGTTTCCAAGATGATCAATTCATGATCTTCAAAACGGCTCATTTCTTTTGGCTTGATCAAGAGTTTTTCGTTGGCAAGAGACAATTTGTTCAAGCGAATAGCTGTGCGGACGATGTTTTCCACATCAAACCCTGTCAAGACCACTCGACGGCCAGTCTCAGCCGCAGCATCAAAGACCTGCTGGATCCGAGAAAGGTTGCTGGCTACCGCCGCTACGATGACACGACCATCCCAGTCCGCAATGGTATCCAGGATTTCATCACCCACTTCTTGCTCACTAGCAACTTGAATGGTACTATCCGCATTGGCCGAGTCACTCAAGAGAGCGAGCACGCCTTCGCGTCCAATCTCAGCTAGGCGAGCAAAGTCTGTTGCGTACGACTCGCTGGCAGTTTGGTCAAATTTAAAGTCTCCTGTGTAGACGATATTGCCCTCAGGAGTGCCAATCACAATCCCGATACTTTCAGGGATGGAGTGGGTTGTTTGAAAGAAAGAGACGACAGCATCACCAAAATCAATCTCAGAATTCTGATCGATGACATGAAAGTCGTTGAATTTCTTCACACTGTCATTGCTTTTGACAAAGAGTTTAGCTAACTCAATGGTCAACTCGGTCCCGAATACAGGGACTTTCGCTTCCGCCAAAAGATAAGGCAAGGCCCCAATCGCATCTGCGTGACCATGGGTCAAGAAAACACCCGCAATGCGGTCCTTGTTTTCAAATAGATAATCCATGTTGGGGATAACGACATCCACCCCAAGTTGCTCATTTTCTGGATACTTCAAACCTGCATCCAAGACAAAAATCGAATCGTTCACTTCGGCAACGTAGAGATTTTTCCCATTTTCTCGAACACCGCCAAGAGTGACTAATTTAATACTACTCACTGTTGTCTCCTTTAGTGTGATTATTTTAATACTTACGGTCCTTGGTTGCCCAAGTCGAATTACAGCTTTGCAAATACTTGCATATCCACTCTATTATACAATTTTTTTCTCTTTTTTTCAAAAAGCTTTCCACAGCAAAAAAGTCCTCTCATCTGAAGTAGATGAGAGGGCTTCTAGGCGCCTATTTTTAGGGGGAAAAGACCCTAAAGATGGTAATCTCCCCGTTTATTTTCAATGATCCGCATGGCTGCCTTGATCACATGAAACTTGCCTAACAACTCCTCTAGGCGCTGACTATTTCGTTCGCTCAATTGGCCGTTCTTGACCGCTTGGGACAGGCGATAAAAATCATCCAAGTCCTCCCCAATGTTTTCAAACAGCTCTTTGGCTTCCTTGAGTCGGTAGCGATTGACTAGGTGGTTCATATCTTTTTTGAAGGAAGCGACATTGTTTTCGTGAATGTCCGTATAAGCTTCCTCTTCTTCCTTAGATTCTTGGTAATTAACCGCCTTAAAACAGGTGATAAACTCCCGACTTTTGATATTGCAGACAAAGATGACGCCATCACTGGCTACATAGGCTTCTGTGTTGGCGGGTTGAACCACATTACTATCATAAGGAGAGAGGGAGGAGAGGTGTTGGTTGATCCACTTATTCAAGTGCTGATCATCTACGCCAAAGCGCTCAAAAGCTCTTTGCCGAAAATGGTCCCGACAACTATATTCTTGCGCATACGACAATCCCATACTCTCACCTCCTCCTTAGTATTTTATAAAAATGGCCTCCAGTCTTACGGGACTAGAGGCCTGGTCTGCTTCACTGACTTGGTGCAATTAACCTTTTGGCTAACAAAACAATGTTTATGATGTTGATTTCATTTAATAGTATTTGTGTAAAATACCAGAGGTTTTCTTTGCTATCCTAAATCCAAATGATTAGTTTCCGACTGGACGCATTGAAGTTTGAAAACCTTTACAAAAAGCTTCTACCTACTATTTCCACGTTTTCTTATGTCTCCGGACAAACTAAGCAGGTTTGCCCGACCGTCCAACCGATCCGACACACACGACATGACTGCTCTTTTACGATAAGAGCATGAACAGATATCAGCAAAACAGGCCTAAAACGAAGTAACCTAAATTTTAACTCGATAAGGCATTGGTATCAATCCCTTCTTTATCTTTCTAACTATATTATACTCAGCTACCTAAGTAATTGCAAGCGATTTCAGCTGAAACTAGTTCCAATTTTTATGCGGTTTTACAGATGATTTAAGAAAAAGAAAAGAGGCTGGGACAAAAGTCCTAGCCTCTCAATTATTTTTGGATTGTCGA
>OGGB01000833.1_pt1 | contig 23969 bp, 17 predicted proteins | sample 1571111 | NCBI WGS metagenome assembly OGGB01 (sample SAMEA2582067, study PRJEB24529) | metagenome | biome: Human gut stool | place: China | collected 2011
AAAATGGAAAGTTGAAAGGTCTGAAATTAGTGTTAGGGCGCAAAATAAATGACTTGTGTTATGATGGAGAGAAAAAACGAATCATTATGAATTTGGATAGTGAATATCAATTTGCTTATCTTGATATTGAAAAATACTTTAATGATTAATGTGTGGTTAGTTTGTTAATGAAGTGATATCTTTCTGGTAATGTCATTTTTAATACTACAAACAATGTCATAATGTAAGACAAGTAATGTTGTGATACGAAACATTCTTTGTTTTGTATCATAACATTGCTTGTTGTCATCTCTCCTTTAAGGTAATAGTAGCTTGAGGCTTAAAGATTTTATACCTTACTGTATAATAGTCGTTTTTTTTATTGTCAGTTATTTGTTTCTTATATTAAAAAAATGGAACATTGAAGAGCTTTTTAAAGACTTTGAGACGTCTTGTTAAAGGGCAAATTAGGGGCAGGGTCACCTATAACCCCATTTGTAGATGAAAATGATTCTTTTAATATTGGTATGTTGTTGTTTTACAGTGAGATATATGTTCGATTGTATGCTGAATATCACTTTGGAATCTATTTTGATATATTGGCAATCTGCACAATTTTGATGATTTTTTATGGGTAAAAAAACGATATTGTGTAGTCTTGGTATATGTAAATATTTTCGGGGAGTACATGGTTTATTTCATAGATCAGTTTTCTGTTTTATTTGTTTGCTGTAGGCGTGCATACGGGCGATTTTCTTGAGGTCACCACCAAAGAGAAAATTCGCCCCGACACGAAAGCTCCCGGACTGGAAGAAGCACGCCGCAAACTGATTTATTACAATATGGACAGGGCGGAACAACTGGCGTATGACGAACATATAAGATCATGCATATACTTTTCACTCGCATGGATCCTTTCGGAATATAGCGTAGCTACCTGTAGCTTGTAGCTCGTAACTGATTCATGCCCCGTCAATAACGAACAGGATTCAACTCCTGGTCCGCATTATCTATTGTTTTTGGATGTTATTTTTATTGACATGTAATAAAATCACTCCTTTCATTTGAGTAAAATGCGGGGCTATAAGTGACCCTGCCCCTGAATTGGCCTCTTAGTTTTTTATTCGTAAATTTTCAATATATTGATAATCAGTAAGTAACAACTGTTTTAAACTTCTATTTATTAAATTAAATGATGTATGTCTTTCAGGGGATATTGGACTGGGTTCTTTAGATTTGCTGACTGAAAAAACTTTATTGTTGTAGTCTGAAAGGAGATTCTTTGAGTACATATAGATTATACCTGCCTATATCAGAAGATGTTTTTAAATGTGAAGCGATTTTACGATATAATTGCTTGATGATGGGTTTCTTTTTATGTACTTTTGTGGCATACACATTTATAAATGCCATGAAATACTATAGACAAACATTATACATATTGTGCGGATTGCTGCTGTTAACCGCAGGGGTACTTGTACATTCGCTATATCTGAGCGGTGTGGAGAATCAAGAGAAAGATAAACAGACTGCCAAAATGTTATTGAAAGATGCAGCGGTGGGATGGGTTAGTCAGGAATTTGATAATTTGGGAGTACCATATTCAGCAAGTGGTGATAAAAATGAGGTAAAGAATCCTCAGCGTCGTATGATAACGGCTACAGGTACATTGGTTGTGAATGTGGATTCTGTAAAAGAGCAGAAGCGTTTGCTCTCTTCTGATTTATTGGCTTCTATGGTTTGTTACTTATTTAAACATAAAGGTTCTTCAATTGGTGGATTGAATGAGCAGTGGCAAAAAAAGTTGGATGCAAGTTTACCTCATTATTATGCTGCTCTTGAATTTATATCTCAAATGCCCAATACTGAAAAGAGCTTTCAACGAACTATTGCTGGAAATCCTACCCTTTGTCTGCCTGAAAATAAACTCGGAGATTATTATTTGGATAATATGTATTTTCTTTCAGTGAAAGCCTATTTATCTGCACCGTCTGTGTGGTGGTGTGCAGACTGGAGGCGTATGGATATTGTCTTATATATTGGAGTGTTAATATTAGGAATATGCATCTTGGTATTTCTACTTATATATAATAGGAATAGAGTTCCAAATGATAAAGTGGATGTTCTGTCATCCGATGTTCTTGTCCAGCATGATGAATTTTTATTATCTGATACAATTTTATCTGCTGATACGATTGTATCAGATGATGAGATAGTTTGTAGCCTTGGTAATGCTAAATACCAACTACGTGAGATTCTTTTTGATGAAAAGGAAATGGCCATAACTTATAAAGGGCAGGTGAAACAATGTTCTAAGCAGCCGTATAAGTTATTATCTGCTTTTATCCATGCTAAAGACCATTTTTTGTCGGATGGTAGAATCGCTGAAATTTGTGATTGGAATTTGGATGATATTGGTTTGGAAGGTAAAAGAAAAACTGCTATGTCCAAGCTTCGGGGATTACTTGAAAGTGATAATTCGCGCGTGAATATTGTCCGTATGCGGAATGAAAAAGATGAAGTTGGCTTTGTTTTGTTGGTCACAAAATAAATAAATCCTTAATTTTTAATTAAAAAAGGCGTTTTAAGGGGGTAAGAATTTTCTTACCCCCTTAAGGCGTTATAAAATCAATGAAACATATATGAAATATTTGTGTAATCTTTATATTTGCCACATTGAAAAATCAATAAAAAGTATGATTTATGAAAAACAGAATTAAAAAAAATCTGGTAATTGTATTAATAGTAGTTGCTATTGTAAGTGGATATATTGTAAAAAGTCAGCCATCATTGGAGGTGTCTCCTTTATTTTTAGAAAATGTGGAAGCTTTGGCGAGAGGAGAGTCTGAAGGGGGATATTGTTTTGGTATTGGAACTGTCGATTGCCCGTTTAATCATACTAAAGTAGATACTTATTATGCTCCGTATAGCTTACTTTATTAGTATCCTCTTTTTTCTTCTTTCCTGTACTTCCCAATCAACTGTCTCTATAAATAATGGATATGTTGATTTCCCTGAAGTCTGGGAACTAAAGGCAAAGACGATACAATTGGATACAGCCTTGTTCCGTTACCCTTTCCGGGTGCATGCTTGGGACAATAGAGCTGTGGTGCTGGATTTGCATGGAACGGATCATTATTTTCATGCATTCAGTTATCCGGAATTTCATTATTTGTCTTCTTTTGGAAAAAGGGGAGATGCCCCCGAAGAAATGCTTTCGGCAGAAAACTTCCGATGGGGTGAAAAATGCTTGTGGACATTGGATGCAAATAAGTCGGAATTAACAGAGTTAGGGTTTGCTTTATCCGGCGACACGTTGCTTCGCCAAGAAGTGGTGAAGCTGGATAAAGATATCCTCCGGGCTTTAGATTTTATAATATATGAGGACTCCACTTTTATCATTCCTGACTATACAGGCGATAACCGTTTCTGTCAAGTTAGTTCAGAAGGAAAGTTGTTACGGAAGTTCGGGGCAATCCCTTCTGCCAACGAAGAAGCCTTGGCGAACTCCCGTCCTGCATTGGCACAGGCTTGGCGTAGTTTTATTGACTACAACCCTCGTAAGGGTGTGTTGGTTGCTGCTACCCAGTTGGGTGAGGTTCTGGAAATCTATAACTTGAAAGACAGCACGCATGTTGTCTGCATCGGTCCGCATGGCGAACCGGAGTTTCAGGTCGCAGAGGGCTATGGTATACCGACAGGGATTATGGGTTTTGGTGATGTACAAGTGACGGATAATGCTATTTATGCTGTTTTCCAAGGGAAAAGCTTCAAGGATATTATGGAGAGCGTCAAGCAAGGAAACAAATTACCGGATGGCGGACAATCTATTTATGTGTTTAGTCTGAGAGGGGAGCCGCTTCGGAAATATGTACTAGACCATTATGTTCATGGCATTTTTGTTGATGAACAGAGAGGTGCTATCATAGCTACGGATGTGAATATGGATGAGCCGATATTGGAATACAGTTTTCATCCTGTAGAATAATCCGAAATGAAATGACAGTCGGACGGAAATAGCCATTCTGTTTTGAAAGTGATTTTGTTTCATAAATACCTGACAGGAGGGATTACCAATGCAAAAGTAAAGATTCACTTAGTGAAAAAAGTATAAACCGGTTTAGCTGTGACGACAGCATGATATGAAATGATCTTAGCGAGATATTCTGTGTCTTGCCTCTCTGCTGCACAATATTGTTTTGTGTTTGATATTAAATATTAAACGTATTTTGAATTTAAAAAAAATTACGATGAAAAAGTTTTTGAAATTTGCTTTTGTTGCAATTTTTGTGGCAACTGCAGGGTATGGTGTCTATGCTTCGCAAAGAGCTGAGGCTATGTCTGACTTGGCTTTGGCTAATGTGGAAGCATTGGCTGATCCTGAGACGAGTAGCGATTGTGTAAAGAAAGATGGTTCACAGTGCTGGGTGCTTGTTGTAACTCCCAATGGGAGTTATAGCGAAGTCTATTTTGATCAAACGCCAAGAAGTTAATTGATTTTGTTGGGATATCATACAATAAAATCAATTTCCAATTTTTAAGGGCAAGGGATAAATATAATATTTCATGATATAATGTATTTATCCCTCTTCCCTTATATTTAAAATTACTACCATGAGAAAAAGTATTAATTTGATTCTATTATTTTTATTCGTTTGTTCTTGTTCTAATCGACATAGCAAGAACATTGATGTCCTATCAATGACATCGGTTGAGTTGAAAACCAAAAGAGTTAACCAGTCAGAAATAATAGCAAGGGGAGCTTTTCCGTTTGTTATGGTCGATTCTATGTTTTTCCTGTTTAATGGAGACCCGTCTTCCGGTGCAGTTGTTTTAAGGGAGTCGGATGCATCAGAAATTGCGCAGTTCCTGACGAAAGGAAATGGATTTGGAGAGTGTATAAATGCTGGCTATATGGGGCGTAGCAAAGATACTCTTTTCATCTACGAAGCATCAACTGTGAGGAAGATGACTTATTTGTTTTCCCTTTCAGGTGATAGCCTGAAATATGAATGTATAGAAGATGTTCGTCCTCAAAATGGTTCTGAATTTTGTTATGCTGTGCATCGTTTAGATAACGGTTTATCTGTGGGAGGCCGATTAATAGGAAAAGATCATCTGTTTGTACTGTTAGATGAAAATTTAGATACAATTACTACTTTTGGGAAAATACCTGTCGAATATACAGGCTCTAATATTACAACATTTACAGGTGATTTGCTGGTAGATGGTAACACGGTTTATTATGCGAGTAATAATTTTACTTATATGGCGGCTTATGAAATATCTAATAGAAAACCTATAGTGAAGTTTGAAAAGATGTTCGTCCCTCCCGTTCTTCTGAGTTCAGGAGATAGAATATCTTTTAATAAAAACAAACATTTGGATGGTTTCCTTGCTCTAAAATCTTATAAAGATTATCTGTTTGCAACTTATTCAGGGAAACCAAAAGCGGAATTAGATTTGAATGGATCTTCTGCCTTAGTCCCTACCACGATATTGGCATTTGATAAATCGGGCAATCCTTTAGCTAAGTTTACAACTCCATATAAAATCAGGAGTATTGCTTTTACGGATGAAAAGATGTATTTATTGGATTTGGATTGCAATATTGAATCCATTAATATGGATGAAGTGTTGAAATATTTATAGATGAAAAGTATATGTTGCATTTGCTTGATATTGAAATTCATTGCTGATAATAAACGCTGAAATTGCAAATCGTTTTAGGATTATGAAAATTTCTTTTAGTGCATACATAATTATTCTTATTCTATTTAGTTCTTGTCAAAATAGTAATAAGAACGAAATCATTTCATTGGTGAAAGAATGGGAAAGTAAAGAAATTCTTTTTCCGACTAGTTCTGTCTTTACTATACTGGAAAAGGATACCGTAGAACATGCCAAAAATGATGTAGATTACAAAATTGCAACTTATACGGATTCTACGGGCTGTATGAGTTGTAAACTGCAATTGTCACGTTGGAAAGAGTTTATTCTGGAATTGGATACAATTAGTCCCAAGAAAATACCTTTTCTGTTTTACTTTAATCCGAAGAATAAGTCAGAACTTAATTTTATTGTTTATCGTAATGCTTTTAATTATCCTATTTGCATTGATGAAAAAGATTCCTTCAATAAGTTAAACCATTTCCCTGCAAATATGATGTTTCAAACATTTCTATTGGATAGGGATAATAGAGTACTTGCCATCGGCAATCCCATTCATAGCTCTAAAGTGAAAGAACTTTATCTGAAGATCATTCAAGGTGATAAAGTGCAGCCTGACAATAAGAAGAACATCATTCAAACAGAAGTGAGTGTTGATAAAACCACCATGTTTTTGGATCATTTTGATTGGCATAAGGAACAGCATGCAAAGTTTATACTGACGAATACAGGAAAGGAACTTTTGATGATATATGATGTAACGACTTCATGTGGCTGTACTGAAGTGGCTTATTCAAAGGAACCTACGCGCCCGGGCACTTCTGTATCATTGAATGTCACTTATAAAGCAGAGCATCCCGAACGGTTTGATAAATCCATTACCGTATATTGTAATGCAACATCTTCACCGTTGCAACTGAGGGTAAAGGGAGAAGCTGAATAACCTTTTTTGCAAGAACCGGTAAACGAACAGAGTGAAAATGACGAAGAATAAATCCCATAAGAAAAAAAGCATAGGTTGGTACCTGGATCTGGCACTGAACCTGATACTGCTATTCTTTGGATTAGTACTGGTCTGGATATTGCTTCAAGTGACCTGTATTGCTACATTCAAGATTCCTTCTGATTCGATGGAGTCTGCCCTACTTGCCGGAGACAATATTCTGGTGAATAAATGCGTGATGGGAGGGCGTCTGTTCAATGTATGGGATGCTTTGGGAGACAAGGAAGTAGACATATACCGTTTACCCGGATTAGGCAAGGTGAAAAGAAATGATGTGTTGGTTTTCAATTTCCCCTACTTGGAACAACGTTGGGACAGTGTCGCATTTAGGGTAATGAAATATTATGTGAAGCGTTGTGTTGCTTTGCCCGGTGATACATTTGAAATAAGTAGGGGGCATTATAAAGTACATGGCTATACCTCAGTATTGGGAGATTTGAGGTCACAGGACAATTTAATGCGTATTGTTGAGCGTGGTCTGGAAGGAGACTGTGGAATTGTGATGAGGGGCTATCCTTATAGTGATATGGTGGATTGGGATATAATGAATTTTGGTCCTTTATATCTTCCGGCAAAAGGTGATGTGATAGAGATGACTTCCAAGCATGTTGCCTTGTATCGGAATGTAATAGAATGGGAACAAAAAAAGAAACTTTTGTTACGTGGAGATACGGTTTTGTTGAACGATAGTGTAATACACACATACCGTTTCAAGGAGAATTATTATTTTGTGGCAGGTGATAAGGTGATGAACTCTCAGGATTCCCGCTATTGGGGCTTGTTGCCCGAACCTTTTATTGTAGGGAAGGCTGTCAGGATATGGAAGTCTGTAGATAGAAATACGGATAAAATAAGGTGGAACAGGATATTTAAAAAGATAGAATGATAAAGTTGCAGATACATACAGTAAAGGATGCCGTGACTGCTTGCCTGCTTTTTGTGGCAGTCTGTGCTCCATTAGGGGTAGTGCGGATTATTACACCTGAACTGTCGGCCGAGGAGACTATAGGGCAGTGGGTATGGTTCGGAAAAGCTCTCTTACTTTCAAGTACTTGTATTCTCATTGCAAGTTTATTGCAACTGACGGGGAAAGATCCCCGGAAGTATGTGTTGCGTTTCTCCTATTTCTCTGTTTGCGTGTCGTGGGGATTAATGTTGTGTGGTGCTCTTGAGGCTATTGGAGGATTACGTCAGCTGTATGGTTTTGCTGCTTCCGGTCATTCGCGTTATGCGCTTACAGGCTCTTTCTTCAATCCGGGACCGTATGCGGGGTATTTGGCAATGGTATTGCCTGTTTGTTTGCATTTGTATTTATGTATTCCTAAAGATAAAACAGTTATTCATTATTTGGAAAAGGGGATAATTGCCCTAACCGGTATTCTTATTCTCTGTGTATTGCCTGCTACCATGAGCCGTTCTGCCTGGATTGCTGCTGCTATAGGCTGTGGCTGGGTGGCATATATGCATCGTAATAAGCGCAGATGGCATGTTTTGTGGAAAAGATACAAGAGGCGCTATGTATTATGGGGAACAGGAATTTTCTTTGTTCTGATATTGGGAGGTGTCGGGGCTTTTGTTCTGAAACCGGATTCAGCGTTAGGTCGTCTGTTAATGTGGAGAATAGCCTGTAAGGCGATAACCAATCATCCTTGGGGGTGTGAAAAAGGTTTTGCCTTTGCTTATGGTGAGGCGCAGGAATCTTATTTTGAACAAGGGAATTATGCTGTATGGGAAGAGCGTGTAGCGGGTAGTCCGGAGTATGCATTTAATGAATATCTGTCGCTTACCCTGACAGAAGGGATTGCAGTTTGTGCAGTGGTTGTGGTGGTGATTGGAATGTGTCTGAGGATGGGCATGAAACGTGCCCGCTATGGCATTTGTGGTGCAATTCTGTCTTTACTTGCTTTTTCTTTCTCCTCTTATCCCATGCATTTTCCGGCATTTGTGGTAGCCGGTGTATGTCTGCTTCTTGCTTGTGGAATAGGTGATGTCATTGGTAAACCTTTTATTCTTTGTGTATGCCTCACTTTATGGGCAGGTGGCTATATGGAAAAGTGGCAACAGGAGAAGGAGGCCTGCGGGAAATGGATGTATGCACGGATGCTCTATCACTCAGGAGGTTACAAGGCAGCCAATGAGGCTTACGGGAAACTTTATCCGTTATTGAAAGATAGAGGAGCATTTCTGTTTGAGTATGGGCATAGCCTGCATAAGTCCTTCCTATATGGTGACTCTAATAAATATCTGGAAGAGGCTTGCTGGTACAGTTCCGATCCGATGGTATTGAATGTCATGGGCAAAAATTATCAGGAACAACATTGTTATGAACAGGCAGAGATTTTCTTTTACAGGGCTATTCACCGGTTGCCTGGTAGGATTTACCCCTATTATCTATTAGCTAAACTTTATGCAGAACCGGATTTTTATAAACCCGACAAGCTGAAAGAAGTGGCAGACAGCGTACTGACTAAAGAACCTAAGGTGCACTCAACTGCCATAGATGAAATGCGTAGTGAAGTCAGGGAGATATTAGAAAAGATAAAAGTGAAATAATAAAAATGAGATAAGCTATGGATACATATAACGATAACTGGTGCTCTTGCCTGTTGTTCAGAAATAAACAACTGACTAAAGAATTAAAGCGTTTTGAGGACTTTTCAGCTCTGTCCGGTTCTTCTTCGCGTATGTTGGCTTTGAGTCAACTACTCAAGCTACATCTGACTCCTGCCTATGGAATTATAAGGAATGAATACGAATGGCAGAATTTATTTGCAGTGATTGATTTGCTTTATGGTGATGATTGGCTTCCGGATGATCTGGAGACAAACCATCTGAGCCAGCAAGAATTGAAGTTGTGCTATCTGGTGCGTGCCCGGTTAACCAATAAGGCTATTTCTCTTCTTTTCAATATTACTCCGAAGTCTGTACTGAAAGCAAAGCAGCGTATCAAGATGAAGTTGTCTTTATCGGGTACAGATAGTTTTGATGAATATATACAGCGACATTGAAACTTTTATATTGATTGAAACCTCTATATTATTATCTAAATAATGACAGAATTATGCATAGGAACTTTTTTCTGATAGTTGTGGCTTTATTTCTCTTTTCATGTATGGATACCCAAGATCGCTTGGAACGGGCTTTGACCTTGGCCGGTGAAAATAGAACAGAGTTGGAAAAGGTGCTCAAATACTATAAAGATGATAGTCTTAAGTATAAAGCAGCATGTTTTCTGATTGAGAATATGCCTTACCATTATGGTTATGAGGATGCGCGGCTGGACAGTGTGAAGGCGGTACTGGCTACTGCTCCATTGGGAGATGGTTATATTCCGGATAGTGAAAGAAAAAGAAAGTGGAAGTCTTTTAATTATAAATCATTGCCTATGTTGCAGGATGTGCAGCGAATGACAGCAGCTCTTTTGATAGAGAATATAGACGTAGCCTTCGAAACTTGGAATAGGGTGCCTTGGGCCAAATACTATTCGTTTGATGATTTTTGTGAATGGATATTACCATATCGTGTGGGTGATGAACCTTTGGAAAGTTGGCGGAAGGCTTATTATGATCATTACCATCCAATACTGGATTCTCTTTATCAGGGTGAGAATATCCTCGAAGCTGCCGATGCTTTGAATAAATACTTGAAATATGAAACCCCTTTTTCTCCTAATTCAGATTTTGATTTACCGCATTTGGGTGCTAAATATCTGTTGAAATACAGGTTGGGCACTTGTAAGGAGACGACGGATCATACAGTATATATATTCCGGTCGTTGGGTTTTCCTGTGGGGATAGATGAATATCTGTATTCTCCTTCCAATCAAAATTCACATGTCTGGAATATACTTAAAAACACGGATGGAAAACCCCTTTCCTTTTGGTACATGGATTCCCGGGATCTGGCAGTCGGGATGACTGATGGGCGTAAAAAGGGAAAGGTTTATCGTATGCAGTATGGAGTTCAAGAGGAAAAATATCAGGGAGTATATAAGGATAATAATACTCCTCCGGTGGTTCGGAACCCTTTATTGAAAGATGTGACAGAGGAATATTTCGGGAGCAATGAGTATCCAGTCGGGATAGACGGGAAGGGTAAAGGTAGATTTGTGGCTTTAGGAATTTTTACACCGTTCGGTTATGTTCCGGTGGACGTAGCTTTACGGGATGGTGATCAGGCTATTGTGAGGAATATTGAGCCGGAGGTCATCTATCAGCCTTTGTGCAATGAGAAAGGACTTTTCCAACCATGCGGTTATCCGTTTATGATAAGGGATGATACGATACGGACTTTTGTCCCGGATATGGACAAGAATGTTTCTCTGTCTATTAAACGAAAGTATCCATTGCAGAATCATATTCTTGAGTATATGTCGTGGATGACCGGTTCTAAAATAGAAGGAAGCAATGATGTCAATTTCCGCAATAAGGAAATTTTGTATTGTATTACGGATACACCGCGGGTGAATGTGAACTTTTATCCATCCCATCCTTCACGCCCTTACCGTTATGTACGTTTTGTTCCCCGTGATGGTTGGCGTGCGGAGGTTGCAGAGTTGGCTTTTTATGAGAATCTTCATGATGATGTGGCAATTTCTTCGAAGGCTATATTAAGTTGTCCTCCTGTTGATGGCAATCCTGCACATGCTATGGATAAAGCGAATGATGGTGACTGGCTTACATTTTTCTTTTCTGAGGAAGCAAATGGCACAGTAACATTTGATTTACAAAATCCTACTTGGATCAGGAAAATATTGTTTGTTCCCCGTAATGACGATAATTTTATTACGCCCGGTAATAGCTATGAACTTTTTTATCAAGATGGTGTGATGGGCTGGAAATCACTTGGCAAACAGACAGCTACTACCTATGAATTGATTTATACGAATATACCGGATGGAGCTTTATTGTGGTTGCGTAATCTTACTCGGGGCAAAGAAGAACAAGTCTTCTATATTGAAGAAGGTAAGCAACGTTTTGTTGGGTATGAATGAAAATCTTATTATGTATTAGTTACGCAACGTCAGCACCGTAATTTCGGGCCATGCTCCAAAGCGGAATGGCAATCCGACATAACCGATACCTATATTGACGTATAGTCCCCGGTCACCTTCTGTATACATTCCTCCCCATTCGGGATAAATCAGTGACGCGAGTGAATGGCCGAACATAATGGCCTGCATTGCATGAGTATGTCCGGCAAGCATTAGCTCAATGTCTGTGTTCGGCAATACTTCCCGCCGCCAATGGGTAGGATTGTGGCTCAACAAAACACGAAACATACCGTCTGTTCCTTCAGCAGCCTTCTTTAAGTCGGCAAATTGGGAAAAGGGTGGTTCTCCATCATTTTCCACACCAATAAGGGCTATACTATCTCCCTGATGGTATAATGTAGTGTGTTCATTATTCAGTAGTTTCCATCCCATTGCCTTTTCCATACGCACCAGGTTGTCGAGGTTATTCACCTGTTCTTTCAGGTCTTTCCAACGGTAGTAACTTCCGTAGTCATGGTTACCCAGAATGGAATATACCCCGTCTTTGGCATGCAGTTGCGACAGTATATTTTGAAAATCTTCCAGCTCACAGCTTCGTTGATTCACCAGGTCGCCGGTGAATACGATTAAGTCAGGCTCTTGCTCGTTTACCAATTCCACCAGTTCATGGATAGGCTTTTCATTTTCTATCCAACTACCGATATGTATATCCGACAATTGCACGATACGGTAACCATCGAATGCTTTGGGCAGGTTCGGGTGATGGAACTCTATTTCTTTTACTTCAAACTTACTGATGCCTACCAGTGTGCCATAAAGGATATTGAAGAAGCTGACTACTCCCAGCACCAATCCTACAGCTGTAAATGGCGAACGGGGCCAGCGCAGTAGATAATGGAAAGGTAATCCCACCAGCGAGCATATCATAAATATCGTTTTGGGTATGGCAAACAGGAAAATAGCAATAGCCAGCCTTCCAATGGCCTGGGCATGGTGTGCCATTGCATTTTCACCTATGCCTTGCATCAACAGAAAGTAACCTGCAATTAATAAGAGGGTGGGTATCCAGTGGGCAATACGTAACCAGATGTTTTTGGTTTTCCGGATAATGTACATAAAATAGATGTACGCATCAGGAATCAGTAGAAAAAGGATAAGGAGTAAGGTTATTCTGTGCATATATCTTCTAATTCTTCTATATTCTTCTTGATATCGTTAAGATGTTTATAAGCTACTTTCTTGTATAACAGGTAAATGATGGCAACGTCGCAGAGCACAAAGAATGCGATCAAGGTAGCCTGGACGCCAAAAGATGCCTTATAATATCCCATCACCCAATAATTAAGAACATTGAATATAATTACCCATACGGTAATGGCGATAATCTCATACCTTGTCCATCGACGGAAACTAGCCATACGCTTACTGACAATAGCTACGGGCATTTCGTCAATCCTTGTGTTCCTTATCCAGCGATAGTTTTTATGATCCCACCAGATACCTATCAGAATACTGATTCCAACAAAGATTACGAGTGTATTAATCTTAGGTTGCCATTCTTCGGTGATTTGAAAAATGGATGGCAATAACCAAATAACCAGAAGGAGAGCAAGCCCTACTACTCCGATGCCTATGGAGAAGCGCTGCCAACCCGTAAGACGCCCTATGCTTTTGCGTGCGTTTGCCTTGTATTCGGCAATCATGCCTGCAATCTGCTTTTCGTCGGCAATCGGCTCTTTCTTCAATTGCTCGTCCAGCGCGTTCCAAGATTTCTTCAGTTCATCCAGTTCCATATTATTCCTCCTTGTTCATTTTTCTAAGTTTGTCCTTAATCCGGCTGATTTTGGTAGCGACGTTTGTTATTGTCAGACCGGTAATTTCAGCAATTTCCTCGTAGCTTTTTTCTTCCAGATAAAGCAGAATTATGGATTTTTCCAGTTGTCCCAGTCGGTTGATCATCCGATAGAGTTGCTTTAGCATGTTTTGTGTCTCGTCCAATTCTTCCATCCGGTCGGAATCTTGACTCAAGGTCACGATTTCGGGGATGTTCTTTTCTTTACGGATAAAGCTGATACAAGTATTTAAAGCGATGCGGTAAATCCATGTGGAAACTTTACACTCCCGTCGGAACTTGGGATAGGCCCTCCACAGATTGAGCACAACGTCCTGATATAGATCGTTCAGGGTAGCATTCGGCGTAGTATACAAATAGCACACTTTGTATATGACGCGTTCATACTCCCGTATTACGGACAGGAACTCTTGTTCTACATTCTCCATCGTCTTTTTCTTGCTTCTTGAATTGCTTTTGTACTGTTAGTCGCAAAGGGAGTTGGATAATCACAGGTTTGCAGCTAAAAATTTTCTGATTTCCTCTACGGACATCTTCTTGCGTCGTGCATAATCTTCCAGTTGGTCATTACCTATCTTGCCAACAGCGAAATAGCGTGCAGCCGGATGTGCCAACATCAGTCCACAGACTGTGGCATGCGGACGCATAGCTCCATTCTCAGTCAGAGTAATACCTATTTGCTCCATATGAAGCAAGTCGTTCAATAGGAAATTGACAGACTGGTCGGGCAGGGAGGGGTAGCCTACGGCAGGTCGTATGCCCTGGAACTTTTCTCTCAACAAATCCGGAATAGAAAGGTTCTCATCTTTAGCATATCCCCAGGCAACCTTGCGTACGTATTCATGCATCTTCTCTGTTGCTGCTTCGGCAAGCCGGTCGGCAAGTGTCTGCACCAACATGCGTTTGTAGGGATCGTTTTCATATAGAAGTTCCACTTCTCCGTCACACGATGCAGCGAAAATGCCTACCGTATCAGGAATACCGGAAGATAGCGGACGTACAAAGTCGCTAAGACAAAGAAAGGGACTGCCATCCGGATGTGGGATCTGCTGGCGGAGTAAAGGAAAAAGCTTTCCATCCAGTATCAGGTTATCTCCATCGGCATTGGCTTCACATAGACGGAAAATGGTGTGGACATGGTAATTTTCATCCAGTTGGTTCAGCATCCGGTTCGCTTCCTTAAACAGCTGCATGGCTTCAGCCGCTTTGGCACGTTCCTCTTCAGGAAAGGTGGTGAGCCAGTAAGCACGGCAGGAGTCGCATCCGTGAATATCGGCAATGGCGGCATAACGGGGTTGGAAACCCCATGCATGAAAGAAATATATCCAGTTGATATATGGAGCAACCTCGTGAATGGTATACGTCAATACCTTATCCACTGAATTATTCATCGCTAAATTTTAGTATTAATAATTGAATCTCAGTTCTTCACCGCGGTAAGTATCATCTACTTGACCGTCACTATATATCAGATGCCCGTTCGCAAATGTCTTTTCTACTTTCCAACGGAAAGAATTACCTTCGAGCGGACTCCAGCCGCATTTGCTGAGTATATTCTCAGTATTGACTTCCCAACGTTCGCCATGACTGACAAGTACGAGGTCGGCCTGATAGCCTTCGCGAATATAACCGCGATTGCAGATACCATATATCTGGGCAGGGGCATGACACATCTTCTCAACAATGGTTTCGATAGAAAAAATGCCTTTCTCCGCCAGTTCAAGCATACTGACCAAGGAGAATTGAATCATTGGCATACCCGACATTGCTTTCAGGGCACCACCTTCTTTCTCACTGAGCAGGTGGGGTGCATGGTCGGTAGCAATGACATCGATAACTCCGGTGTTGACTGCATTCCGTAAGGCATCGCGGTCAGCTTGTTTCTTAATGGAAGGATTACATTTGATGCGGGTTCCCAGTTCTTTATAATCCTGTTGGCGGTATAGCAGATGTGCAATGCAGGCTTCGGCTGTAATATGTTTATCTTCCAATGGAGCATCGCTGAACAGTTGCAATTCTTTTGCAGTAGAAACATGCAGCACATGCAAGCGTGCACCGGCCAAACTTGCCATACGTATAGCAAGTTGCGATGAGGAATAACACGCTGCTGCAGAACGTATGTTAGGATGTTTACTGATTGGGATTTCCGGTGCGTTACGGAACATTTCTTTGTAATATTCAGTATTCTTTTTGATAATTTCCTGACTCTCGCAATGAGTTGCGATCAGCATATCTGTTCCGTTGAAAATGTTCAGCAGACTGTTGCTTTTGTCTACCAACATATTACCGGTGCTGGAACCCATAAAGAGTTTGATGCCGCATACCCGATGCTTGTCCAGCTTGCTGAACTCTGTGTAATTATTATTGGTGGCACCGAAGTAGCAGGAATGGTTGACAATACACTTCTCATTCAGAAGATCGAACTTCTGTTCAAGTGCATCGAGAGTGGTAGTCAATGGCTGTGTGTTCGGCATGTCCATGATGGAAGTGACACCACCGGCAGCAGCTGCACGGCTTTCGGTAAAGATATCCGCTTTATGGGTCAGTCCCGGATCACGGAAATGTACATGGTCGTCAATGATACCCGGAAGCAGACAGCAGCCGGTGGCATCTATTGTTTCATCACAAGGGGCGGACAGTTCTTTGTCATAAGTCAACACCTCGGCAATCTTTCCGTTTTCAATTACTACGGAACCTTGCACAGAACGTCCCTCGTTAACTATTGTAGCGTTATGTATCAGAGTTCTTTTCATCTTCTACTAATCATTTATCGTTAATCACTAACCGTTTTTCACAGCTTTCGGGTACTTGTGGAACCAGCTATGTACTTTCAATTTGATAACCCCGAAGACAGCTTCTCCAAAGATACTACTGTTCATCTTTGAAGTACCCAGTTCACGGTTGATAAAGATAACCGGGACTTCTACTATCTTGAAGCCGCATTTATAGGCAGTGAATTTCATTTCAATCTGGAAAGCATAACCTTTGAAACGGATACCGTCGAGATCAATCGTTTCCAGAACCCTGCGGCGGTAGCATTTGAACCCGGCAGTTGTATCTTGTACAGGGATACCCGTAATAAGGCGCACATACTTGGAGGCAAAATAAGACATCAATACACGTCCCATGGGCCAATTTACCACATTGACTCCGCTGATATATCGTGAACCGATGGCAACATCGGCGTCTTCTTCGGCACAAGCTTTATAAAGACGGGGAAGGTCGGCTGGATTGTGGCTGAAATCAGCATCCATCTCGAAGATGTATTCGTAATTATGTTCCAGAGACCATTTGAACCCGGCAATGTAGGCGGTACCTAATCCTAATTTCCCTTTCCGCTCTATCATGAATAAGCGTTCGGGAAACTCTTGCTGCAACGTTTTGACGATGCTGGCAGTGCCGTCAGGCGAGCCATCTTCAATGATAAGGATATGGAATACTTTTTCCAAGGCGAAAACGGCGCGGATAATGTTCTCGATGTTTTCCCGTTCGTTGTATGTGGGAATGATAACGATGCTGTCCGATGTCTGCATATTCATAAAAGGGGGTTCTAATTGGGAACAAAGTTAAGTGTTTTCTGCCACATACGAATAAATCTAAGGATTATTTAGTAATTTCGCGCCCGTTATGATGACAATTACCGAGCTACAACAACGATATGCCACTCACCCCAATGTGGAAGCAATAAGTGGCCTGCTGAAGAATCCGTCTGTCCGCACCCTTTTTTGCGGGGGGCTGTGTGCCTCTGCCGCTTCATTATTTTCGTCCGTGCTGGTGCAACGCGGAGAGTTTCCTTTTGTTTTTATTCTGGGCGATCTGGAAGAGGCGGGATATTTTTACCATGATTTAACACAAGTACTGGGAACTGAGAAAGTTTTGTTCTTTCCTTCTTCATTTCGCAGGGCAATAAAATACGGGCAGAAAGATGCGGCCAACGAAATTCTGCGTACAGAAGTGTTGAGCCGCTTACAAAAAGGAGAGGAAGGACTTTGCGTTGTGACTTATCCCGATGCTTTGGCAGAAAAGGTGGTTTCCCGGAAGGAACTGGGAGATAAAACTCTGAAATTGCATACAGGGGAAAATGTGGATACGAATTTTATTACGGAAGTCTTGCGTAGCTATGGTTTTGAGTATGTGGACTATGTCTATGAGCCGGGGCAGTATGCTGTACGTGGTAGTATCATCGATGTATTTTCTTTCTCTTCCGAATTTCCATATCGTATAGACTTTTTTGGTGATGAAGTAGAAAGTATCCGTACGTTTGAAGTAGAAACGCAACTTTCTAAAGAAAAGAAAGACAGTATTGTTATCGTGCCGGATTTGAGCCGTAGTTTGGAACAGGGGGATGCAAGCGGTATGGTTTCCTTCCTGGATTTTCTCTCGGCGAATACTGTATTGGCAATGCGTGATCTGCTTTGGCTGCGTGAACGTATCCAGACTGTACACGATGAAACACTTACCCCACAAGCGATTGCAGCCCGCGAAGCGGAAGAAAGTGGTTGTATTACTTTGGATGGAAAGCTGATTGATGGAAGTGAGTTTACGCTTCGTGCGTTGAACTTTTGCCGTATGGAGTTCGGTAACAAACCAACCGGAACTCCGGATGCTACGGTGACGTTCGATACATCTGCCCAGCCTATATTCCATAAAAACTTTGATATGGTGGCCGAAAGCTTCAAAGAGTATATGGAGAAAGGGTATACGCTTTACATTTGTAGTGACAGTATGAAGCAGACTGACCGTATTCGTGCCATTTTTGAAGACAGGGGAGAAGAAATTGCTTTTACAGCTGTAGAACGCACGTTGCATGAAGGTTTTGCCGATAATGCCTTGCGGCTTTGCATTTTTACGGATCATCAGTTATTCGACCGTTTTCATAAATATAATCTCAAAAGTGATAAAGCACGTAGTGGCAAGGTCGCTCTGAGTCTGAAAGAGTTGAATCAGTTTACACCGGGAGATTACGTAGTACATACCGATCATGGTGTGGGGCGCTTTTCCGGATTGGTGCGTATTCCTAACGGTGATACAACGCAGGAAGTGATGAAACTGGTTTATCAGAATGAAGATGTAGTTTTTGTTTCTATCCATTCATTACATAAAGTTTCAAAGTACAAAGGAAAAGATGGTGAGGCTCCCCGTTTGAATAAATTGGGTACGGGAGCTTGGGAGAAACTTAAAGAGCGTACTAAGACCAAAATTAAGGATATTGCCCGTGACCTCATAAAATTGTATTCTCAGCGTCGTGAGGAAAAAGGTTTTCAGTTCAGTGTGGATAGTTTCTTGCAACGGGAACTGGAAGCATCTTTTATTTACGAAGATACACCAGACCAAAGTAAAGCAACGGCGGATGTAAAAGCGGATATGGAAAGTAACCGTCCTATGGACCGTCTGGTTTGTGGAGACGTGGGGTTTGGTAAAACAGAAGTGGCGGTTCGTGCTGCTTTTAAAGCTGTGGCGGACAATAAACAGGTAGCGGTTCTGGTACCTACCACCGTGTTGGCTTACCAACATTTCCAGACGTTTAAAGAGCGTTTGAAAGATTTGCCTTGTCGGGTGGAGTACCTGAGTCGTGCCCGTACGGCAGCTCAGGCAAAAGCGGTCGTAAAAGGACTGGCGGCAGGTGATGTGAATATACTTATCGGTACACATCGGATTTTGGGTAAGGACATACAATTCAAGGACTTGGGGTTGCTGATTATTGATGAAGAACAGAAGTTCGGGGTATCCGTTAAGGAGAAGTTGCGCCAGTTGAAGGTCAATGTAGACACCTTGACCATGACGGCCACGCCTATTCCGCGTACATTGCAGTTCTCATTAATGGGGGCACGTGACCTGAGCGTTATTCAAACGCCTCCTCCAAACCGTTATCCTATTCAGACAGAGGTGCATACCTTTAATGAGGAAGTTATAGTGGATGCTATTAACTTTGAAATGAGTCGGAACGGACAGGTATTTCTTGTAAACAACCGTATTTCTAATTTGCCTGAATTAAAAGCGATGATTGAACGGCATGTTCCGGATTGCCGTATAGCCATCGGGCATGGACAAATGGAGCCGACCGAATTGGAAAAGATTATTTTCGGCTTTGTCAATTATGATTATGATGTGCTGATAGCCACTACAATTATAGAGAGCGGCATTGATATTCCGAATGCCAATACCATTATCATCAATCAGGCACAGAATTTCGGACTGAGTGACTTGCATCAGATGCGTGGTCGTGTAGGACGAAGCAATAAAAAAGCATTCTGCTATTTGTTGGCTCCTCCGCTTTCTTCCCTGACTCCTGAAGCAAGGCGTCGTCTGCAAGCTATTGAGAATTTCAGTGACTTGGGCAGTGGAATTCACATAGCCATGCAGGATCTCGATATTCGTGGTGCAGGCAATATGCTCGGTGCGGAACAGAGTGGCTTTATTGCCGATCTGGGTTATGAAACCTATCAGAAGATACTGTCGGAAGCTGTACATGAACTGAAGACGGACGAATTTGCAGATCTTTATGCCGAAGAACTGAAAGCGGAGGGTGGCGTCATCAGTGGAGAGCAATTTGTAGATGAATGTCAGGTAGAGAGTGACCTGGAATTGTTGCTTCCTGCCACTTATGTTACAGGTAGTAGCGAACGTATGTTGCTTTACCGCGAATTAGATAGTCTGACGTTGGATAAAGATGTGGAGGATTTCCGTACCCGTCTTATAGACCGGTTTGGTCCTATCCCGTCAGAAACGGAAGAACTACTACGGATTGTACCTTTACGCCGTCTTGCTGCACGTCTTGGTGCAGAGAAGGTTTTTCTCAAGGGAGGACGTATGTCATTGTTCTTTGTTTCTAATCCGGATAGTCCGTACTATCAGAGCCAGGCGTTTGGTAAAGTCATTGCTTATATGATGAAATATACCCGCCGTTGCGATCTGCGTGAGCAGAATACCCGTCGCAGTATGCTGGTAAAAGATGTGAAGAATGTAGAAACGGCTGTTAGCGTTTTACAGGAGATTGTGGCGATGCAGGTGGAGGAAGGATAATTTGTTATGCTGTGCCATTCTCATTTACCTTTTGCTTGTACTGATTAGGTGTCATTCCGGAAAATTCTTTAAATCGTTTGATGAAATAGCTGGTAGAACTGAACCCCAATTGCATAGCGAGTTCTGTAATAGAGATATCCGGTTGTTGTTCAATACTCCGGTAAGCTAATTTAAGTTTGATGTTTATAATAAATTCGTTAGGTGTCATACCTGTGATTGCTTTTATCTTCGTGAAGTATTTGGTACGTCCTATACAGAGCTCTTGTGCCAGGAAATCAACACTGAACACGGGATTCTCCAGGTTATTTTCTATTAACTCGATAGATTTATCTAATAAAGCCTGATCTAATGTAGATGTGGCAATTAATTCACTGCTGGAATTGCTTTCTTTAGCATATTTTTGTTGTAATGTTCTGCGTAGATTGATTAAGTTATTACACCTGACAATCAATTGTTTAATGCTGAAAGGCTTGCAGATATAGTCGTCTGCTCCAATTTTCAGACCTTCAATAATGTATTCAGAAGCTGTTTGTGATGTTAATAAAATGATGGGAATGTGAGAAGTCTTTATATTGTTTTTTAGTTTCTGACATAACTCTGTTCCGGACATCTCCGGCATAACAACATCACTGATAATGATGTCGGGTATAACAGAGAGAGCTTTTTCATATCCTTTTTTACCATTCTCTGCTGTTTCGACATTGTAGAGGTCAGAAAATACTTCTGTGAGTAGTTGCCTGAGCTCCTGGTTATCTTCTATAATTAATAGCTTATAATGCTTTTCACTATTTTCCTTTCTTTCTTCTTCTGTTCCTTCCAGTGTATCTGTGGAGATGAAACCAACTGCATTGAGGTTGTAATCTTCTATGATAGGCAAATTTTCCTGAATATTGCTGGGAGGATATTGTATATCAGTAGGCAGTTGTATAGTGAAACAACTACCTTTTCCTTTAATACTTTTAACTGTGATTACTCCTTTATGGGCCTCTACTATATTTTTTGTGTAGGCCAAGCCGATTCCAGTTCCGATATTATTAGTGAAACAAGTATTATCTGTTTGGTAAAACCGGATGAATATATTTTCTAGCTCTCTGGCATTAATGCCTACACCTGTATCTGAAATTTCCAATGAAACTTTCATGCTTTCATATTTTACTCGTACGAAAATACTGCCATTTTCTGGAGTAAATTTGAAAGCATTGGATAACAAATTAAACAGTGCTTTTTCAATTAACTGTTTATCAAAATAAAAAGAAATATCATCTTGTCCGGCAAGTAAAGTTAGGTTTATTTTTCTTGTTTGTGCATACTCTTTGAAAGAGTCTACCACATTATTCACTATGTCTATTAAATTATAACAGTTTACCTTTAGAGGAGTGAAACCCTGTTCTTGTTTTCTGAATTCCATCAGCTCTATGATGAGTTGATTTAATCTGGTGATGTTTCTCCAAATATTTAGTAACTTAGTATTTAGCTTTGGAGGTATATTTTTACTCTGTAATAATAGTTCGACTTGATTGGATATAAGTGTTAAGGGTGTTTTGAATTCATGAGATATGTTAGTGAAGAAACGTAGTTTGCTTTGATTGAGTTGTTCCATATTTCGCTTCTGTTCCTTTTCTATTTTTAGAGATGAACGTAAGATGATTACTTGGTATGCTTCGTATAGTAATAGAATGGTTAATAGAACATATAATATGTAAGCAAGAGGGGTTTGATAAAAAGGAGGATTTATTATGATATCGAGTTTGCGCTCCGGAAATTCTCCATTGGCCAAGGCTACATCTCCTTGAATATGTAATATGTATTTATCTGGTGATAAATTGGTATAACTTATTTCATTCAAACTATTGGTGCGTTTCCATTCTTTGTCAAAAGGTTCCAGCTTATATTTAATGCCACAGGTAAAAGAGGCGGCATAGTTATTGGTATATGCTCTGATTCCTATGGCATGCTGATCGTAAGGCAATTCAATCCTGTTAGTGTAAAGAATGGATTGCTTAAGTGTTTTTCCGGTTGAGTCTACCTCCAAGGGAGTATCATTGACAGAGAATTCAGATATACCTACTTGATAATGTTCTGGTTTGTTGAAAATTTGCTTTAAAGGGAATGAACAGAACATATTGATTCCTCCTAAATAGACATTATTGTTTCGGTCCAGAAATAAGCAGTTGCTATTTACCTGGAAAGTAGATAAGAATCGGTTTTTATCAATATTGGTAATTTCTTCTTCATTATCTATATAAATGAGTCCTTCATTGGTAACAATAAGAATACCACCATACTTATCTTCACACATATCTATAATATCTTTCATCAAGATGGCATCTGTGGCAAAAGGTTCTAATTCTGCTTCTCCTTTTCTTTTCCGAAATATTCCATGTCTGGAGGTTCCTATTAAGATATCTCCATTCCGATTCTCAATAATCTTGTTGACTATACAGTTCTCTGATTTACGAATACAAATATGCTGCCATGATTTATTGAGTAGGTTATAGCAAAGTAATTGATTCTGAACAGCAATCCATAGTTGTTTTTGGGAGTCTAATAGGATGGTTGTCACAGACATTCTCTGTAAATCTACCTGTTCAGAAGAGAGGATAGTACTTTTATTTGTATGAGTATCAAATATACTGATACCGTTATGCGTAGCTATTATTAGGGAATCATTATAAGGGATAATTTCTCTGATGCTATTATTGTGTAATACGTTTCTGAGAAATACCTGAGTGGATTGACTTTGCAGATCATATTTTTTTAGTCCGCCAAGTAATGTTCCGATCCATAGGATGTTTTTTTGTTTATCCAGATATAAGGTTTGCACGTTGTCTGTGAATGGCAGTTTTTTCAAAGCTTTGGTATGTGTATTGAAAAAATATAATCCGTCTCGTTCTGTTGCCATCCATAAATTCCCTTCATTATCTTCTACTGTTTTTCCGAAGATTGCATGTTTAGACGGGGAGGATGGCATTATATCTTTAGTGACAAAATGATAGGAAAAAGTACTGTGCTCCGGGTGAAAGCAATTTATTTCACCATAAAACGAGCCACTCCAAATAGTTCCTTGCTGATCTTTCATTAAGCAATAGATAGATGCGTCATTTAGAGTATAGGCATTTTCGTTAATAAACTCATATTGGAGGAACTTTCTTTCTTTTTTATCATATTTATTTAATCCATTGAAAGTGGCAATCCATAAGTTACCTGCATTGTCTTCGCATATGGATCGTACAATGTCACTTGATATGCAATTATTGCTGTTTTCTGAATAATTAAAATTTTTGATATTTTCATCACTATCTATGAGGAATAATCCGTTCCTTCGGGTAGCGACCCATATCTTTTGTTCTGAATCAATGTATAATTGGCGTATCTGGTTGATATTAGCCAACATCTCATTGCTGTCCCATTAAAATCTTAAAATAGTTCTTTGAAATATTTGAAATTTA
>OGGB01000880.1_pt1 | contig 23101 bp, 12 predicted proteins | sample 1571111 | NCBI WGS metagenome assembly OGGB01 (sample SAMEA2582067, study PRJEB24529) | metagenome | biome: Human gut stool | place: China | collected 2011
GCAGGGCTGCATCAGCTACACCCTGAGCCCCGTGCACAACAACGAGTACTTTGCATCCTACGCCAAGACTCTGGAGGAGATGGGGGCAAACTCTATCTGCATCAAGGATATGGCAGGTCTGCTCACTCCCTATACCTGCTATGATCTGGTCAGGAAGCTGAAGGAGACCGTCAGCATCCCTGTGGATATCCACAGCCACTACACTGCAGGTCTGGCTTCCATGTCCATCCTCAAGGGCATCGAAGCAGGTGCCGACATCATCGATACCGCTATGAGCCCCCTGAGCCTTGGCACCAGCCATATGCCCACTGAGAGTCTGGTGGCTGCCCTGCAGGGCACCGACTACGACACCGGTCTGGATCTGAAGCAGCTGAATGTCGTGCGCGCTTATTTTGCAAAGCTGCGCGAGAAGTACATCGCCAACGGTCAGATCAGCCCCAAGAGCCTTGGCGTGGACGCCAACACCCTGCTGTATCAGGTGCCGGGCGGTATGTTCTCCAATATGCTCAAGCAGCTGAAGGATGCCGGCAAGGAGGATAAGCTGGACGAAGTGCTGGCCGAGATTCCCCGCGTCCGTGAGGATGCAGGTTATCCGCCGCTGGTCACCCCCACCAGCCAGATCGTTGGCACGCAGGCTGTGTTCAACGTCATCATGGGCGAGCGCTACAAGATGGTCACCAAGGAATTCAAGGGTCTGGTCCACGGCGACTACGGCAAGACTCCCGCTCCCATCAAGCCCGAGTTCACCAAGAAGATCCTTGGTGACGAGCAGCCCATCACCTGCCGCTTTGCCGATACACTGGCTCCCGAAATGGACAAGCTGAAGGCCGAAGCTGCCAAGTGGGCAACGCAGGAAGAAGACGTGCTGACCTACGCCATGTTCCCGCAGGTCGCACCCAAGTTCTTCGATAAGCGCAATGCTAAAAAGCAGGGCGTGGACGGTGACCATGTGGATTACACCAACCAGTCCCATCCTGTCTGATAAATAAGTTTCTTTCAGGGCTGCTGCACAAAAAGCTGTGCGGCAGCCCTTTTTGTATATCCGGCAAAGGCACAAAACAGGCTGCGCTGGGCAATGCCGGAAAAACTTCTGCATACACATTGACTTGCTGCCCAATACATTTTATAATGAAAGAAATGATCCCGGCAATACAATAAATGATGTGGAGGAAAATGCTATGCGAAGCATCCCGGAACAGCGCATTGCTGAGTTTCAGGAGCAGGACTATCAACGGTATTTTGGCATTTCAAAACTGGAATTTGACCGGATGCTCAAGGCTCTGCAGGAGGCTTACCGTCAGGAGCACAAACGTAAGACCCGCTTTACCAAGATCTCCATGATGGACAAGCTTATTCTGACCTTGATCTACCGTTACGAATACCGCACGATGGAAAGCATTGCCAAGGAATACGAGGTCTCTCTGGATACTATTGCCGACAACATCCATTGGGTGGAGCGCACGCTGCTCAACGCAGATATCCTGCAAACCAGCGTGACCTGCGTTTATAAGACGAACTGATGTTATGACCCTGCGTGAAAACGCGGGGTTATAATTTTTCAGGGGGGAAGCTTCTAAAAAGCGGTAACTGCCGCAGCCATGTTGTTTTGACTGCGGACGGATGCACAGCAGTAAAAAATGGAAATCGTGTTTTTTGCGCGGATGCAGTCTGCACCTTGAATTTTTCAGAAAAGAATAGTAAAATGATGCTATATGTATCGTAACATGGGCTTGTGTGCCCAAAGCGGATACCTATACAGAAAAAACGAAGTTAAACCGCAAAAGAATAGGAGCTAGTATGATCTTAAGCATGACCGGTTTCGGCAGGGGGACTGCCGTGCTCAATGGCCGTGAGATCACTGTGGAGCTGCGCAGCGTGAACTCCCGCTATTTCGAGTATTCCTCCCGCATCCCGCGCACCTGCAGTTCTCTGGACAGCCGCCTGAAAAAGCAGCTCAACCAGCGGATCTCCCGCGGCAAGGTGGAGCTTAGCATGACCGTGCAGAACGTGGACGCAGCGGATACCGTGGTCGCCGTCAATATGGAGCTTGCCCGCAGCTATCAGCAGGCGATGCGGGCCTTGTCTGAGCAGCTGGGGGTCAAAAATGATGTGTCCACCGCCGTTCTGACCCGTTTCCCGGATGTGCTGACCACCCGCCACGCCGATGTGGACGAGGAGCAGCTGTGGCAGGATGTGTCTGCCGTCACCGCGCAGGCGCTGGATCGCTTTGTGGAGATGCGCGCCGCCGAGGGTGCCAAGATGAAGGCAGACGTGGAAAGCCGTCTTGTGTTTCTGGAACAGTGCGTCGGCAAGGTGGAAGCTTTGAGTGCAGGCCGGGTAGAAAATTACACCAACCGCCTGTACGAAAAGCTCAAGGTCATCCTGCAGGATCGCGACATTGATGATGCCCGTGTGCTGACCGAAGCCGCCATCTTTGGCGATAAGACCGCCGTGGATGAGGAGACTGTCCGTCTGCGCAGCCACATTGCGCAGTACCGCGATATCCTGCAGCTGGACGAGCCCGTGGGCCGCAAGCTGGATTTCCTGACGCAGGAGCTGAACCGCGAGACCAACACCATTGGCTCCAAGTGTCAGGATCTGGATATCACACGCATCGTGGTGGATATGAAAGCGGAGATCGAAAAGATCCGCGAGCAGATCCAGAATCTGGAATAATATGTTGTGGAGGAGCCTATGAAACTCATCAACATCGGCTTTGGCAATATGGTCAGTGCGGGGCGCGTGGTGGCAGTCGTCAGCCCGGACTCTGCACCGGTCAAGCGTCTGGTGAAGGAAGCGCGCGAGCGGGGGATGCTGATCGATGCCTCTTACGGCCGCAGCACCCGGGCGGTGCTCATCATGGACTCCGATCATGTCGTGCTGTCCGCCCTTCAGCCCGAAACGGTGGCAAGCCGCGCCGCCGGGCAGGAGGGCAGAGCATCAATGGAGGAAGAAGCATCTCATGGCGAATGATAAATTTCTGTTTGTAGTTTCCGGCGCAGCCGGTACCGGCAAGGACAGCGTGGTCAAGGCTCTGCGCGAGGCACACCCCGAGATCGAAAAGACCGTCTCTGCCACCACCCGCACCCCGCGCCCCGGCGAGCAGGAGGGCGTGGACTACTACTACCGCACCCGGGAGCAGTTTCAGCAGCTGCTGGAAAATGATCAGGTGGTAGAGCACAACTTCTATAACGGCAACTACTACGGCACCCTGAAGTCTGAGGTGGAAAAGCGGCTGGAAGCCGGCAAGGTGGTCGTGCTGGTCATCGATGTGCACGGCGCTGCCAATATCCGCCGGATGTTCCCGGGCGCTACCACCGTGTTCCTGCTGCCGCCCTCTGTGGAGGAGCTGGAGCATCGCCTGCGCGGCCGCGGCACCGAGACTGAGGAAAGCATTCAGGAGCGTCTCGCCACTGCCCGGCAGGAACTGGCTGAGCAGGATAAGTTTACTGTAAAGCTGGTCAATAATCAGATCGAGCCCTGCGCCGCAGAGCTGTATCAGGTCATCTGCCAGCGCGCCGGGCTGCAAGGCTAAAAATCAAGCGTTGAAGGAGTTGGACGAATGCCCAAGACGGTAGGCGTTGCCGTCAGCAATGCAACCTTCCATTTTGATAAGCTGTATACCTACGCTGTTCTGCCGGAGCACCAGAATGCGGTGCGTCTGGGCAGTATGGTGCTGGTGCCCTTTGGCAAGGGCAGCCGCGCCCGCATGGGCGTGGTGCTGGCCTGCGATGCCGAGCCGGAGCACTCCAAGCTGAAATACCTGTTCGATGTAGCCCCGGCCTCGGCCTGTCTGACACCGGAGTTGTTGCGGCTGGTGCATTTTTTAAAGGAGCGCACCTTCTGCACCTACTACGAGGCCGTCAAGGCGGTCATTCCGTATGGTGCGCAGTATAAGCCCGCCGTGGCGGCAGACGGTGTGACCCCGGTGCTGCAAAAGCAGCTTACCCGCCACACCGAAAACGCCTATAAGCTGGTGGGCACTCTGCCGCAAAAGCCAAGGCCTACGGCAAAACAGCTGGCAGCGGTGGCGCTGCTGAGCGGCGGCCCCCGCACCCTGAACGAGTTGGAGGATAAAGGCATCAGCCGCGCGGTGCTGGATAATCTGTGCACCAAGGGTGTGCTGGAATGCAGCAAGGTGAATAAGTCCATCGACCTGTACGCCTCTATCCCGCTGCGCAACGACCCCATTACCCTCACCGAACAGCAGCAAGCTGCTTACGACACTCTGCTACCCAAGCTAGAAGATGCTGCGCCCCATTCGGCGCTACTCTACGGCGTTACCGGCAGCGGCAAGACGCTGGTATTTTTAAAATTGATTGCCCGCTGTCTGGAACTTGGCCGCAAGGCGCTGGTGCTGGTGCCGGAGATCAGCCTGACCCCGCAGATGATCCTACGGCTCAAGGGACAGTTCGGCCGCCGGGTGGCGGTGCAGCACTCCGCACTCAACCACACCGAACGCCTGCTGCAATGGCAGATGATTCAGGATGGCGGCGCAGATATCGTGGTCGGCACCCGCAGCGCAGTGTTTTCGCCGTTGGAAAACATCGGCCTTATCATCATTGACGAAGAGCAGGAGCACACCTACCGGTCGGAATCCGCGCCGCGCTACTCTGCCCACGAGGTCGCCCGGCAGCGTGCCGCCGAAAACGGCGCACTGCTGCTTCTGGCCAGTGCCACCCCCAGCACCGAGAGTTTTTATGCTGCGCAGAATGGCCGCACCCAGCTGGTGCGGCTGACCAAGCGCTACGGCGGCAATCCGCTGCCCAGTGTGCAGATCGTGGATATGCGGGCAGAGCTGGCTGCGGGCAACCCCCGGGAGATCAGCCTTGTGCTGGAGGACGCCATCCGCCGCAATCTGGACGCGGAAAAGCAGACAATCCTTCTGCTCAACCGCCGGGGCTACCAGACCATTGCCCAGTGCGAGGACTGCCGCGAGGTACTCAAGTGCCCCAAGTGCAGCGTGCCCATGGTGTACCACAAATCAGCGCATAAGGTGCTGTGCCACTACTGCGGCTCCCAGCAGGAGCCGCCGCCCACCCTTTGCCCGGCCTGCGGCGGCAAGCTGCAATACCGGGGCTTCGGCACCCAAAAGGCTGAGGAGGAGCTGGTAAAGCTCTTCCCGGAGGCGCGGGTGCTGCGCATGGATCAGGACTCCACTGCCGCCAAGGACGCCCACGAAAAGCTGCTTGCCAAATTTGCAGCGCATGAATATGACATCATGGTGGGCACCCAAATGGTGGCAAAGGGGCTGGACTTCGAGGATGTGACTCTTGTGGGCGTTCTGGGCATTGATTCGCTGCTGTTTGCACAGGGTTTCCGGGCATACGAGAACGTGTTCAGCCTGATCACGCAGGTGGTGGGACGCAGCGGCCGTGCAAAAGAGCCCGGCTTTGCTATCATCCAGACCACCGACCCGGACAACCCGGTGCTCACCCTTGCCGCCGCGCAGGATTACGATGCTTTCTATGAGCAGGAGATCGACTACCGCAGGCTGGGCTTGTACCCGCCCTTCTGCGGGCTGTGCGTCATCGGCTTTGCCGGTGCAAAGGAGAACGAGGTGGCGCGTGCCGCTGCCCGGTTCTCGGCGCTTTTAGGGCAGCAGGCGGCCAAGCAGCCGGATCTGCCCCTGCGCATTCTGGGTCCTACGCCCGGCAGCATTGAAAAGATCAACGACACCTACCGCTATAAGCTCACCGTCAAGTGTCGCAACGACCGCCGCTTCCGCGACCTTGTGCGTGCTGCACTGGCACTGTATGAAAAAGAAAAACTGCCGTCCAAGGCATCGGTCGTGGTAGATCTGCATTCGGACGGTGACATCTGATAAAACTGGAGGTACCATTATGGCTATCCGTAATATTGTTAAAGAAGGCGACCCCATCCTGAACAAGGTCTGCCGCCCTGTGACCAATTTTGACGACCGTCTGGCTACTCTGCTGGACGATATGCGCGAGACCATGATCGCCGCCGACGGCGTGGGTCTGGCCGGCCCGCAGGTAGGCATGATGCGCCGCCTGTTCGTGGTGTGGGACACCACCGATGCCCCGGAGGAGATCCCCGAGGATTACGAGTACAAGTTCATTGATTTTGTCAACCCCGAGATCCTTGCTGTTTCTGAGGAGGAAGAGACCGCCTACGAGGGCTGCCTGTCCTTCCCAGGACATAACGGCGCTGTGACCCGCCCGGTTGCCGTCAAGGTGCGTGCGCAGGACCGCAACGGCGAATGGTTCGAGCTGGAAGCTGACGGTCTGCTGGGTCGCTGCATCCAGCACGAGAACGACCATCTGGACGGCATCACCATCATGGAGTCCAGCGAGTACTTCTATGAGGATACCGAGGAAGGCAAAAAGGCTGCCCGCGAAGCGAAAGGAAACAACTGATGCGCATTTTGTTCATGGGCACGCCGGATATTGCCGCCGAGTGCCTGAAAGCCCTATATGCCGCCGGGCACGATATCTGTGCCGTGTACACCCGGCGGGATAAGCCGGTCGGCCGCAAGCAGGTGCTCACCGCGCCGCCGGTCAAGGAGGTTGCTCTGGCGCACGGCACACCTGTGTTCCAGCCCCGCACCCTGCGGGACGGCAGCGAGGATGAAAACATCCGTGCCCTCGCCCCGGAGCTGATCGTGGTGGTGGCCTATGGCTGCATCCTGCCGAAGTCCGTGCTGGAAATGCCCCGCTATGGCTGCATCAACCTGCACGTTTCGCTGCTGCCGAAGTATCGCGGCAGCGCCCCGGTGCAGTGGTCGGTGCTGAACGGTGACGCCGAGACCGGCGTTTCCATCATGCAGATGGACGAAGGGCTGGATACCGGCGATGTACTGTACTGTAAAAAAATCGCCATTGACCCCGAGGAGACCAGCGGCGAATTGTTTGACCGCGTTACCGCTGTGGGCGCCGAAGCTCTGTGCGAGACTATTCCCCAGATCGCCGCAGGTACCCTGACGGCTGTGCCGCAAGACCACGAAAACGCCACCCTTGCCCCCATGCTGAACAAGGAGATGGCAGAGTTCCACCTTACAGACTCTGCCGCCCATATCCATAACTGGGTGCGCGGCATGAATCCTTGGCCGGGTGCGTGGTTTATCACTTCCGGCGGCAAAAAACTTAAGGTGATGTCCTGCCGCGTGGCTGCCGCCAACGGTGAAGCCCCCGGCACTGTGCTGGTCACAAAGCCCCTGACCGTAGCCTGCGGCGAGGGTGCTATCCAGCTGCTGGAAGTTGTGCCGGAGGGCAAAAAGCCCATGGATGGCACCGCCTTTGCAGCGGGTCTGCGCCTGAAAACGGGGGATAACCTCTGATGGCGGCAAATCCGCGTGCGGCGGCAGTTGCCGCACTGATACGGCAGGAGCAGGACGGCTTTTCCAATCTGGTGCTGGACGCAGAGCTCAAGCGCCAGAAGCTGGAAGGCCGGGATAAGGGCTTTGCAAGCGCCATCTTCTACACCGTATTGGAGCACCGCGGCACGCTGGACTATATTCTGGAGCAGTTTCTGCCCAAGGGTCTGGCGAAGCTGGATGCCCCTGTGCGGGAGATCTTGCGCGCCGCTCTGGCACAGGCGCGCTATATGCAGGTGCCTGTCTCCGCTGCGGTGAACGAAGCGGTCAAGCTGACCCGCACCTTTAAAAAATCCAGCGCTTCCGGCCTTGTCAACGCTGTGCTGCGCAAGGCCTGCGGCTATGATTTAGACGCTGCCGTCTTTACAGACGAGATCCAGCGCCTGATGGTGCTTGGCTCTGCCGGGCGGGATGTGGCAGAATTCCTCCACAAAAACTACCCGGATGAAGCACTGGGCATCCTGACCTATCAGGCCGATGGAGGTTTGACCAGTCTGCGCGCAAATCCCATCAAGGCCAGCGCTGCACAGCTGTGTGCGCTGCTCACAGAGCAGGGCGCAGCAGAGGTGCGGCAGGGCATCGTGCCCGGCAGTGTGCTGGCACGGTTTGCGGGCAGCCCGGCAGACAACGAGCTGTTCCGGCAGGGGTACTACCATGTGGAGGGGCAGGCCAGTCAGCTGGCAGCTCTTTGCGTGGGTGCAGCCCCCGGTGAGACGGTACTGGACCTGTGCGCTGCCCCCGGCGGCAAGACCATTCTGCTGGCCGAGCAGATGCAGGGCACAGGAGAACTGTACAGCTGTGATGCGGCAGAAAACCGTGTAGGGCTGATCCGCACCGCTGTGGATCGCATGGGCTTTGCCGGGGTGCACACCCTGTGCAACGATGCCACCAAGCCGAACCCTGCACTGCCCATGGCAGACCGCATCCTGACGGATGTGCCCTGCAGCGGCTTGGGCATTCTGGCAAAAAAGCCGGATCTGCGCTATAAAAAGCTGGAAGCTGCCCGGCAGGCAGAGCTGCTTGCCACACAGGCGGAAATTCTGGATACCGCTGCGGCGCTGCTCAAGGCGGGCGGGCGGCTGGTCTACTCCACCTGCACCATCGACCCGGCAGAAAATCAGCAGCAAATTGCAGCCTTTTTGCAGCGTCACCCGGAATTTGAGGTCTGCGCGCCGGATGTACCGCTGCCCGCCGGGATGACGGCAGGGGAGCACGGCTGCCTTTCGGTGCCCACCCGTACCGGCATGGACGGTTTTTTCCTGTGTGTGCTGCAAAAAGCCGCCGCAACGCAATAAGCACGACCTTTGTGGGTCGTATCCTCTTATAGGAGAACAGAATGGAACAAAAACGCTGTATTTCTTCCCTGACGCTGGCAGAATTGACTGCTGAACTGAAAGCGCTGGGACAGCCGGGTTTCCGGGCAAAGCAGATCTTCCACTGGGTGCACCAGAAACTGGTCACCGAGTTTTCTGCCATGACCGACCAGCCCAAGACCCTGCTGGCAAAGCTGGAAGAAACCTTTTATATCGCTGCACCGCAGATCGAACGCCGTCAGGAAGCTAAGGACGGTACTGTGAAGTATCTGCTGCGCATGGCAGACGGCAACTGCATCGAGACTGTTGTCATGCGTTACCACTACGGCAATACCGTGTGCGTGTCCACGCAGGTGGGCTGCCGCATGGGCTGCCGGTTCTGCGCTTCCACGCAGGCGGGGCGGGTGCGTAACCTTGAAGCAGGCGAGATCTGCTCCGAGATCTACACTGCCCAGAAGGATATCGGCGAGCGCATCTCGCATATCGTGCTCATGGGCATCGGCGAGCCGCTGGATAACTTTGACGAGGTGATGCGCTTTTTGGAGAATATCACCTCGCCCGAGGGCGTCAATATCGGGATGCGCAACATCAGCCTTTCCACCTGCGGCCTTGTGCCTAAGATCGACCAGCTGGCGGAAAAAAAGCTGCAGCTTACCCTTTCCATCTCGCTGCACGCACCCACCAACCAGATCCGCAGCAGCATGATGCCGGTCAACGATGCCTACCCGGTGGAGCAGCTGATCCAGACCGTGCGCCGGTATCAGGAGACCACCGGCCGCCGGGTCAGCTTTGAATATTCCATGGTGCGCGGTGTCAATGATTCTGATATCTGCGCAAAGCAGCTGGCAGACCTGATCCGGGGCATGGGTGCTCATGTAAATCTGATCCCCATCAACCCGGTGGACGGCAGTCCGTACTCCGCTACGGATGCAGCCAATGTGCGCCGGTTCCAGCAAAAGCTTGAAAGCCTTGGCGTAAACGCCACGGTGCGCCGCCGCCTTGGCAGCGAGATCAGTGCCGCCTGCGGCCAGCTACGCCGCGACGAAATGAACGGCAAGGCATAAATAGAGGGAGAAACCTATGAAACTTGCAGGAAAAACGGATGTAGGACGCGTCCGGCAGGACAATCAGGATGACTACCGTGCCGGGGAGCTGCCCGGCGATGCAGCCTGGGCGCTGGTGTGCGATGGCATGGGCGGCGCACGCGGCGGGCGGGAAGCCTCGCAGTGTGCGTGCAGCGTCATCGAGCGTTGCTTTCAGGAGCAGTACAGCCAGTGCATCCCCGGCGAAGAGGAGAACTTTTTAAAGAAGGCGCTGCTCAGCGCCAACCGCTATGTGTTCCAGAAGGCGCTGCGGGAGGAGTCTCTGGCCGGTATGGGCACCACTGCCGTCTGCGCTCTGGTGCGTGGCGGCAAGGCCTATCTGAGCCACGCGGGCGATTCCCGCGCCTACCTCTACCGGGACGGTAAGCTGGCGCAGCTGACCCACGACCACTCCTATGTGCAGGAGCTGGTGGACTGCGGCACCATCACGCAGGAGCAGGCAGAGCATCACCCGCAGAAAAACATCATCACCCGGGCGCTGGGTGTGGATTACCGGCTGGAGCCGGAGTTCACCACCGTGGCGCTGCAGGCAGGGGACGTTCTGCTGCTGTGCACGGATGGCCTGACCAATGCCGTGCCCACAGAGCAGCTGGAGCAGCTGCTGCGCAGCGGGTCTTTTTATGATCTGCCGGATGTTCTGATCCGCACCGCCAACGAAAACGGCGGCCCGGATAACATCACCGCCCTGCTGGTGGGGGTAGAGCCGATGGAGGTGCGCCATGGATAACCTGATCGGTAAAAGACTGGACGGCCTATACGAGGTGCAGGAACTGATCGGCTCCGGCGGCATGGCCAATGTGTATAAGGCGGTCATGCGGGGGCAGAACGGCCCTGTGCCCGCCGGGACTGTGGTGGCCGTCAAGGTGCTGCGGCAGGAATATATGCACGACCCGGATCTTGTGCGCCGCTTTAAAAACGAATCCAAGGCCATCTCCCTGCTGAACCACCCCAATATCGTCAAGGTGTACGATGTTTCGGTCAACGACCATCTGCAATATATCGTCATGGAGTATGTGGACGGCATGACCCTGCGGGAGTACCTCAACGAGCGGGGCGGCAAACTCTCCAGCCGGGAGACTGTGCACTTCATCTCCCAGATCCTCAAGGCGCTGGAGCACGCCCACGCCAACGGCATCGTGCACCGGGATATTAAGCCACAGAACATTATGCTGCTGGATAACGGCCAGCTGCGCATGATGGACTTCGGCATCGCCCGCATTTCCCGGGCAGATAACCAGATGCTGGCCGGCAAGGCGATGGGCAGTGTGCATTATATCAGCCCGGAACAGGCCAAAGGCGACGAGACCGACCGCACCAGCGACATCTATTCGGTAGGCGTCATGATGTACGAGATGCTTTCTGGTCATCTGCCCTTTGACGCCGACGACGTGGTAGAGGTTGCCATCAAGCAGATCTCGGACGAGCCCCGCTCACTGCACGAGCTGGCACCGGAGGTGCCCTATGCGCTGGTGGAAATCACCGAAAAGGCTATGGCGAAGCTCCCCCAGAACCGTTACCCCTCGGCACGGGCGATGCTGGAGGCACTGGACACCTATGTGCAGAACCCCTCCGTGCTGTTTGAATATCAGTATATTACAGAAGAAGCACCCGAAAAGGTGGTGAAACGTACCATGAATCAGAACCGCGCGATCCGTCAGAACGAACAGCCTGCCCCCCGCAAAAACGGCAAGAATAAGCCTGTCAAAAAGCGCCGCACCGTCTTTTTGCCTGCCCTGTTTGGCATCACCATTGCCTTTGCAGTAGCCTGCATGGCCTTGTTGTTCATCAGGTTGGAGGAGTCGTTCAGGATCATCCAGCACAGCGCCATGCAGGCTACTGCAAAGGCAATGGTGATGCCAAACAGGGCAGGCAAAAAGACGGTGCGGCGCTTTTTGACAGGCTTATTCTTGCCGTTTTTGCGGGGGGCAGGCTGTTCGTTCTGACGGATCGCGCGGTTCTGATTCATGGTACGTTTCACCACCTTTTCGGGTGCTTCTTCTGTAATATACTGATATTCAAACAGCACGGAGGGGTTCTGCACATAGGTGTCCAGTGCCTCCAGCATCGCCCGTGCCGAGGGGTAACGGTTCTGGGGGAGCTTCGCCATAGCCTTTTCGGTGATTTCCACCAGCGCATAGGGCACCTCCGGTGCCAGCTCGTGCAGTGAGCGGGGCTCGTCCGAGATCTGCTTGATGGCAACCTCTACCACGTCGTCGGCGTCAAAGGGCAGATGACCAGAAAGCATCTCGTACATCATGACGCCTACCGAATAGATGTCGCTGGTGCGGTCGGTCTCGTCGCCTTTGGCCTGTTCCGGGCTGATATAATGCACACTGCCCATCGCCTTGCCGGCCAGCATCTGGTTATCTGCCCGGGAAATGCGGGCGATGCCGAAGTCCATCATGCGCAGCTGGCCGTTATCCAGCAGCATAATGTTCTGTGGCTTAATATCCCGGTGCACGATGCCGTTGGCGTGGGCGTGCTCCAGCGCCTTGAGGATCTGGGAGATGAAGTGCACAGTCTCCCGGCTGGAGAGTTTGCCGCCCCGCTCGTTGAGGTACTCCCGCAGGGTCATGCCGTCCACATACTCCATGACGATATATTGCAGATGGTCGTTGACCGAAACATCGTACACCTTGACGATATTGGGGTGGTTCAGCAGGGAGATGGCCTTGGATTCGTTTTTAAAGCGGCGCACAAGATCCGGGTCGTGCATATATTCCTGCCGCAGCACCTTGACGGCCACCACAGTCCCGGCGGGCACAGGGCCGTTCTGCCCCCGCATGACCGCCTTATACACATTGGCCATGCCGCCGGAGCCGATCAGTTCCTGCACCTCGTATAGGCCGTCCAGTCTTTTACCGATCAGGTTATCCATGGCGCACCTCCATCGGCTCTACCCCCACCAGCAGGGCGGTGATGTTATCCGGGCCGCCGTTTTCGTTGGCGGTGCGGATCAGAACATCCGGCAGATCATAAAAAGACCCGCTGCGCAGCAGCTGCTCCAGCTGCTCTGTGGGCACGGCATTGGTCAGGCCATCCGTGCACAGCAGCAGAACGTCCCCTGCCTGCAGCGCCACGGTGGTGAACTCCGGCTCCAGCCGGTAATCCACACCCAGCGCCCGGGTGATGATGTTTTTCTGCGGGTGATGCTCTGCCTGCTCCTGCGTGATGGTGCCGCAGTCCACCAGCTCCTGCACATAGGAGTGGTCGTGGGTCAGCTGCGCCAGCTTACCGTCCCGGTAGAGGTAGGCGCGGGAATCGCCCGCGTGGCTCAGATAGGCCTTGCCGCCACGCACCAGAGCGCAGACGGCAGTGGTGCCCATACCGGCCAGAGACTCCTCCCGCAGCGCCTTCTGGAACACATAGCGGTTGGCGCTGAGCAGCGCCTTCTTTAAAAAGTTCTCCTCTTCGCCGGGGATGCACTGGCTGTACTGCTCCTGAAAGCAACGCTCGATGACGCTGCACGCACACTGCGAGGCTTCCCGCCCGCCGCGTGCGCCGCCCATGCCATCGCACACCAGCGCCCAGGCTGCATCGCCGGGCAGCTCCCCGGCACGGTAGTCATCCTGATTGTCCTGCCGGACGCGTCCTACATCCGTTTTTCCTGCAAGTTTCATAGGTTTCTCCCTCTATTTATGCCTTGCCGTTCATTTCGTCGCGGCGTAGCTGGCCGCAGGCGGCACTGATCTCGCTGCCAAGGCGGCGGCGCACCGTGGCGTTTACGCCAAGGCTTTCAAGCTTTTGCTGGAACCGGCGCACATTGGCTGCATCCGTAGCGGAGTACGGACTGCCGTCCACCGGGTTGATGGGGATCAGATTTACATGAGCACCCATGCCCCGGATCAGGTCTGCCAGCTGCTTTGCGCAGATATCAGAATCATTGACACCGCGCACCATGGAATATTCAAAGCTGACCCGGCGGCCGGTGGTCTCCTGATACCGGCGCACGGTCTGGATCAGCTGCTCCACCGGGTAGGCATCGTTGACCGGCATCATGCTGCTGCGGATCTGGTTGGTGGGTGCGTGCAGCGAGATGGAAAGGGTAAGCTGCAGCTTTTTTTCCGCCAGCTGGTCGATCTTAGGCACAAGGCCGCAGGTGGAAAGGCTGATGTTGCGCATCCCGATATTGACGCCCTCGGGCGAGGTGATATTCTCCAAAAAGCGCATCACCTCGTCAAAGTTATCCAGCGGCTCGCCGATGCCCATGAGCACGATATGCGAGATGCGCTCGCCGATATCCTTCTGGGCAGTGTAGATCTCGGAGCAGATCTCGCCTGCTTCAAGGTTACGCACCCGCCCCGCCTGCGTGGAAGCGCAGAACCGGCAGCCCATGCGGCAGCCCACCTGCGTGGACACGCACACGGTATTGCCGTAGTGGTAACGCATGACAACAGTCTCGATGCAGTTGCCGTCTGCCATGCGCAGCAGATACTTCACAGTACCGTCCTTAGCTTCCTGACGGCGTTCGATCTGCGGTGCAGCGATATAAAAGGTTTCTTCCAGCTTTGCCAGCAGGGTCTTGGGCTGGTCGGTCATGGCAGAAAACTCGGTGACCAGTTTCTGGTGCACCCAGTGGAAGATCTGCTTTGCCCGGAAACCCGGCTGTCCCAGCGCTTTCAGTTCAGCAGTCAATTCTGCCAGCGTCAGGGAAGAAATACAGCGTTTTTGTTCCATTCTGTTCTCCTATAAGAGGATACGACCCACAAAGGTCGTGCTTATTGCGTTGCGGCGGCTTTTTGCAGCACACACAGGAAAAAACCGTCCATGCCGGTACGGGTGGGCACCGAAAGGCAGCCGTGCTCCCCTGCCGTCATCCCGGCGGGCAGCGGTACATCCGGCGCGCAGACCTCAAATTCCGGGTGACGCTGCAAAAAGGCTGCAATTTGCTGCTGATTTTCTGCCGGGTCGATGGTGCAGGTGGAGTAGACCAGCCGCCCGCCCGCCTTGAGCAGCGCCGCAGCGGTATCCAGAATTTCCGCCTGTGTGGCAAGCAGCTCTGCCTGCCGGGCAGCTTCCAGCTTTTTATAGCGCAGATCCGGCTTTTTTGCCAGAATGCCCAAGCCGCTGCAGGGCACATCCGTCAGGATGCGGTCTGCCATGGGCAGTGCAGGGTTCGGCTTGGTGGCATCGTTGCACAGGGTGTGCACCCCGGCAAAGCCCATGCGATCCACAGCGGTGCGGATCAGCCCTACACGGTTTTCTGCCGCATCACAGCTGTACAGTTCTCCTGTGCCCTGCATCTGCTCGGCCAGCAGAATGGTCTTGCCGCCGGGGGCAGCGCACAGGTCCAGTACCGTCTCACCGGGGGCTGCACCCACGCAAAGAGCTGCCAGCTGACTGGCCTGCCCCTCCACATGGTAGTACCCCTGCCGGAACAGCTCGTTGTCTGCCGGGCTGCCCGCAAACCGTGCCAGCACACTGCCGGGCACGATGCCCTGCCGCACCTCTGCTGCGCCCTGCTCTGTGAGCAGCGCACACAGCTGTGCAGCGCTGGCCTTGATGGGATTTGCGCGCAGACTGGTCAAACCTCCATCGGCCTGATAGGTCAGGATGCCCAGTGCTTCATCCGGGTAGTTTTTGTGGAGGAATTCTGCCACATCCCGCCCGGCAGAGCCAAGCACCATCAGGCGCTGGATCTCGTCTGTAAAGACGGCAGCGTCTAAATCATAGCCGCAGGCCTTGCGCAGCACAGCGTTGACAAGGCCGGAAGCGCTGGATTTTTTAAAGGTGCGGGTCAGCTTGACCGCTTCGTTCACCGCAGCGGAGACAGGCACCTGCATATAGCGCGCCTGTGCCAGAGCGGCGCGCAAGATCTCCCGCACAGGGGCATCCAGCTTCGCCAGACCCTTGGGCAGAAACTGCTCCAGAATATAGTCCAGCGTGCCGCGGTGCTCCAATACGGTGTAGAAGATGGCGCTTGCAAAGCCCTTATCCCGGCCTTCCAGCTTCTGGCGCTTGAGCTCTGCGTCCAGCACCAGATTGGAAAAGCCGTCCTGCTCCTGCCGTATCAGTGCGGCAACTGCCGCCGCACGCGGATTTGCCGCCATCAGAGGTTATCCCCCGTTTTCAGGCGCAGACCCGCTGCAAAGGCGGTGCCATCCATGGGCTTTTTGCCCTCCGGCACAACTTCCAGCAGCTGGATAGCACCCTCGCCGCAGGCTACGGTCAGGGGCTTTGTGACCAGCACAGTGCCGGGGGCTTCACCGTTGGCGGCAGCCACGCGGCAGGACATCACCTTAAGTTTTTTGCCGCCGGAAGTGATAAACCACGCACCCGGCCAAGGATTCATGCCGCGCACCCAGTTATGGATATGGGCGGCAGAGTCTGTAAGGTGGAACTCTGCCATCTCCTTGTTCAGCATGGGGGCAAGGGTGGCGTTTTCGTGGTCTTGCGGCACAGCCGTCAGGGTACCTGCGGCGATCTGGGGAATAGTCTCGCACAGAGCTTCGGCGCCCACAGCGGTAACGCGGTCAAACAATTCGCCGCTGGTCTCCTCGGGGTCAATGGCGATTTTTTTACAGTACAGTACATCGCCGGTATCCAGCCCTTCGTCCATCTGCATGATGGAAACGCCGGTCTCGGCGTCACCGTTCAGCACCGACCACTGCACCGGGGCGCTGCCGCGATACTTCGGCAGCAGCGAAACGTGCAGGTTGATGCAGCCATAGCGGGGCATTTCCAGCACGGACTTCGGCAGGATGCAGCCATAGGCCACCACCACGATCAGCTCCGGGGCGAGGGCACGGATGTTTTCATCCTCGCTGCCGTCCCGCAGGGTGCGGGGCTGGAACACAGGTGTGCCGTGCGCCAGAGCAACCTCCTTGACCGGCGGCGCGGTGAGCACCTGCTTGCGGCCGACCGGCTTATCCCGCCGGGTGTACACGGCACAGATATCGTGCCCGGCGGCATATAGGGCTTTCAGGCACTCGGCGGCAATATCCGGCGTGCCCATGAACAAAATGCGCATCAGTTGTTTCCTTTCGCTTCGCGGGCAGCCTTTTTGCCTTCCTCGGTATCCTCATAGAAGTACTCGCTGGACTCCATGATGGTGATGCCGTCCAGATGGTCGTTCTCGTGCTGGATGCAGCGACCCAGCAGACCGTCAGCTTCCAGCTCGAACCATTCGCCGTTGCGGTCCTGCGCACGCACCTTGACGGCAACCGGGCGGGTCACAGCGCCGTTATGTCCTGGGAAGGACAGGCAGCCCTCGTAGGCGGTCTCTTCCTCCTCAGAAACAGCAAGGATCTCGGGGTTGACAAAATCAATGAACTTGTACTCGTAATCCTCGGGGATCTCCTCCGGGGCATCGGTGGTGTCCCACACCACGAACAGGCGGCGCATCATGCCTACCTGCGGGCCGGCCAGACCCACGCCGTCGGCGGCGATCATGGTCTCGCGCATATCGTCCAGCAGAGTAGCCAGACGGTCGTCAAAATTGGTCACAGGGCGGCAGACCTTGTTCAGGATGGGGTCGCCTTCTTTAACAATATTACGGATAGCCATAATGGTACCTCCAGTTTTATCAGATGTCACCGTCCGAATGCAGATCTACCACGACCGATGCCTTGGACGGCAGTTTTTCTTTTTCATACAGTGCCAGTGCAGCACGCACAAGGTCGCGGAAGCGGCGGTCGTTGCGACACTTGACGGTGAGCTTATAGCGGTAGGTGTCGTTGATCTTTTCAATGCTGCCGGGCGTAGGACCCAGAATGCGCAGGGGCAGATCCGGCTGCTTGGCCGCCTGCTGCCCTAAAAGCGCCGAGAACCGGGCAGCGGCACGCGCCACCTCGTTCTCCTTTGCACCGGCAAAGCCGATGACGCACAGCCCGCAGAAGGGCGGGTACAAGCCCAGCCTGCGGTAGTCGATCTCCTGCTCATAGAAAGCATCGTAATCCTGCGCGGCGGCAAGGGTGAGCACCGGGTTGTCCGGGTCGGTGGTCTGGATGATAGCAAAGCCGGGCTCTTTTGCACGGCCGCTGCGTCCCACCACCTGCGTGATCAGGCTGAACACGTTCTCGTATGCCCGGAAACCCTGTGCAAACAGCAGCGAATCAATGCCCAGAACGCCCACAAGAGTCACATCCTCGAAGTCCAGCCCCTTTGCCACCATTTGGGTGCCCACCATGATGTCATATTCATGCGCTGCAAATTTGGCAAGCAGCTTTTCGTGGGCGTCCTTGGCGGCAGTGGAGTCCTGATCCATGCGCAGCACCCGCGCCTCCGGGAAGAGCTTTACCAGCTCCTCCTCAGCCTTTTGGGTGCCGAAGCCCCGGTATTGCAGCTTGCCGCCGCAGGCCGGGCAAAGGGTGGGCGGCGGCTCCTGCTGGGAGCCGCAGTAGTGGCACAGCACCTTATGCGCTGATTTGTGGTACACCATGGGCACGCTGCACTTGGGGCACTTGAGTACCTCGCGGCAGTCCTCGCACTGGGCAATGGTCTGGTAGCCCCGGCGGTTGAGCAGAAGGATTGTCTGCTTTTCCGCGTCCAGATTGCGGCGGATGGCGTCCTCCAGCACAAGGCTGATCTCCCGGGGGTTGCCCGCAGCCAGCTCTGCCCGCATATCCACGATCTGCACACTGGGCAGCGGATTGCCGCCGTAGCGCTTGGTCAGCCGCACCAGCTGGGTGCGGCCATTCTGCGCAGCATAAAAACTCTCGGTGCTGGGGGTGGCACTGGCCAGAAGCAGCAGTGCGCCGTTTTCGGCGGCACGCTGCCGGGCGACCTCGTGGGCAGAGTAGCGCGGCGCGGATTCCGACCGGTAGGTGTGCTCCTGCTCTTCGTCAATGATGATAAGGCCGATGTTTTCCAACGGCGAAAACACTGCGCTGCGGGTGCCGACCACGATATCTGCGCCGCCATCCTGAATCATCTGCCATTGCAGCAGGCGTTCGGTGTGGTTGAGTGCGGAGTGCTGCACCGCCACCCGGCGGCCGAACTGTCCCTTGAGCCGTAGGATCATCTGCGGGGTCAGGCTGATCTCCGGCACCAGCACCAGCGCCTTGCGGCCAAGTTCCAGACAGCGGGCAATCAATTTTAAAAATACCAGCGTCTTGCCGCTGCCGGTAACGCCGTAGAGTAGCGCCGAATGGGGCGCAGCATCTTCTAGCTTGGGTAGCAGAGTGTCGTAAGCAGCTTGCTGCTGTTCGGTGAGGGTAATGGGGTCGTTGCGCAGCGGGATAGAGGCGTACAGGTCGATGGACTTATTCACCTTGCTGCATTCCAGCACACCCTTGGTGCACAGATTATCCAGCACCGCGCGGCTGATGCCTTTATCCTCCAACTCGTTCAGGGTGCGGGGGCCGCCGCTCAGCAGCGCCACCGCTGCCAGCTGTTTTGCCGTAGGCCTTGGCTTTTGCGGCAGAGTGCCCACCAGCTTATAGGCGTTTTCGGTGTGGCGGGTAAGCTGCTTTTGCAGCACCGGGGTCACACCGTCTGCCGCCACGGCGGGCTTATACTGCGCACCATACGGAATGACCGCCTTGACGGCCTCGTAGTAGGTGCAGAAGGTGCGCTCCTTTAAAAAATGCACCAGCCGCAACAACTCCGGTGTCAGACAGGCCGAGGCCGGGGCTACATCGAACAGGTATTTCAGCTTGGAGTGCTCCGGCTCGGCATCGCAGGCCAGCACCACGCCCATGCGGGCGCGGCTGCCCTTGCCAAAGGGCACCAGCACCATACTGCCCAGACGCACCGCATTCTGGTGCTCCGGCAGAACAGCGTAGGTATACAGCTTATCAAAATGGAAGGTTGCATTGCTGACGGCAACGCCTACCGTCTTGGGCATTCGTCCAACTCCTTCAACGCTTGATTTTTAGCCTTGCAGCCCGGCGCGCTGGCAGATGACCTGATACAGCTCTGCGGCGCAGGGCTCGATCTGATTATTGACCAGCTTTACAGTAAACTTATCCTGCTCAGCCAGTTCCTGCCGGGCAGTGGCGAGACGCTCCTGAATGCTTTCCTCAGTCTCGGTGCCGCGGCCGCGCAGGCGATGCTCCAGCTCCTCCACAGAGGGCGGCAGCAGGAACACGGTGGTAGCGCCCGGGAACATCCGGCGGATATTGGCAGCGCCGTGCACATCGATGACCAGCACGACCACCTTGCCGGCTTCCAGCCGCTTTTCCACCTCAGACTTCAGGGTGCCGTAGTAGTTGCCGTTATAGAAGTTGTGCTCTACCACCTGATCATTTTCCAGCAGCTGCTGAAACTGCTCCCGGGTGCGGTAGTAGTAGTCCACGCCCTCCTGCTCGCCGGGGCGCGGGGTGCGGGTGGTGGCAGAGACGGTCTTTTCGATCTCGGGGTGTGCCTCGCGCAGAGCCTTGACCACGCTGTCCTTGCCGGTACCGGCTGCGCCGGAAACTACAAACAGAAATTTATCATTCGCCATGAGATGCTTCTTCCTCCATTGATGCTCTGCCCTCCTGCCCGGCGGCGCGGCTTGCCACCGTTTCGGGCTGAAGGGCGGACAGCACGACATGATCGGAGTCCATGATGAGCACCGCCCGGGTGCTGCGGCCGTAAGAGGCATCGATCAGCATCCCCCGCTCGCGCGCTTCCTTCACCAGACGCTTGACCGGTGCAGAGTCCGGGCTGACGACTGCCACCACGCGCCCCGCACTGACCATATTGCCAAAGCCGATGTTGATGAGTTTCATAGGCTCCTCCACAACATATTATTCCAGATTCTGGATCTGCTCGCGGATCTTTTCGATCTCCGCTTTCATATCCACCACGATGCGTGTGATATCCAGATCCTGACACTTGGAGCCAATGGTGTTGGTCTCGCGGTTCAGCTCCTGCGTCAGGAAATCCAGCTTGCGGCCCACGGGCTCGTCCAGCTGCAGGATATCGCGGTACTGCGCAATGTGGCTGCGCAGACGGACAGTCTCCTCATCCACGGCGGTCTTATCGCCAAAGATGGCGGCTTCGGTCAGCACACGGGCATCATCAATGTCGCGATCCTGCAGGATGACCTTGAGCTTTTCGTACAGGCGGTTGGTGTAATTTTCTACCCGGCCTGCACTCAAAGCTTCCACCTTGCCGACGCACTGTTCCAGAAACACAAGACGGCTTTCCACGTCTGCCTTCATCTTGGCACCCTCGGCGGCGCGCATCTCCACAAAGCGATCCAGCGCCTGCGCGGTGACGGCAGACACATCCTGCCACAGCTGCTCCTCGTCCACATCGGCGTGGCGGGTGGTCAGCACATCCGGGAAACGGGTCAGAACGGCGGTGGACACATCATTTTTGACCCCCAGCTGCTCAGACAAGGCCCGCATCGCCTGCTGATAGCTGCGGGCAAGCTCCATATTGACGGCGACCACGGTATCCGCTGCGTCCACGTTCTGCACGGTCATGCTAAGCTCCACCTTGCCGCGGGAGATCCGCTGGTTGAGCTGCTTTTTCAGGCGGCTGTCCAGAGAACTGCAGGTGCGCGGGATGCGGGAGGAATACTCGAAATAGCGGGAGTTCACGCTGCGCAGCTCCACAGTGATCTCACGGCCATTGAGCACGGCAGTCCCCCTGCCGAAACCGGTCATGCTTAAGATCATACTAGCTCCTATTCTTTTGCGGTTTAACTTCGTTTTTTCTGTATAGGTATCCGCTTTGGGCACACAAGCCCATGTTACGATACATATAGCATCATTTTACTATTCTTTTCTGAAAAATTCAAGGTGCAGACTGCATCCGCGCAAAAAACACGATTTCCATTTTTTACTGCTGTGCATCCGTCCGCAGTCAAAACAACATGGCTGCGGCAGTTACCGCTTTTTAGAAGCTTCCCCCCTGAAAAATTATAACCCCGCGTTTTCACGCAGGGTCATAACATCAGTTCGTCTTATAAACGCAGGTCACGCTGGTTTGCAGGATATCTGCGTTGAGCAGCGTGCGCTCCACCCAATGGATGTTGTCGGCAATAGTATCCAGAGAGACCTCGTATTCCTTGGCAATGCTTTCCATCGTGCGGTATTCGTAACGGTAGATCAAGGTCAGAATAAGCTTGTCCATCATGGAGATCTTGGTAAAGCGGGTCTTACGTTTGTGCTCCTGACGGTAAGCCTCCTGCAGAGCCTTGAGCATCCGGTCAAATTCCAGTTTTGAAATGCCAAAATACCGTTGATAGTCCTGCTCCTGAAACTCAGCAATGCGCTGTTCCGGGATGCTTCGCATAGCATTTTCCTCCACATCATTTATTGTATTGCCGGGATCATTTCTTTCATTATAAAATGTATTGGGCAGCAAGTCAATGTGTATGCAGAAGTTTTTCCGGCATTGCCCAGCGCAGCCTGTTTTGTGCCTTTGCCGGATATACAAAAAGGGCTGCCGCACAGCTTTTTGTGCAGCAGCCCTGAAAGAAACTTATTTATCAGACAGGATGGGACTGGTTGGTGTAATCCACATGGTCACCGTCCACGCCCTGCTTTTTAGCATTGCGCTTATCGAAGAACTTGGGTGCGACCTGCGGGAACATGGCGTAGGTCAGCACGTCTTCTTCCTGCGTTGCCCACTTGGCAGCTTCGGCCTTCAGCTTGTCCATTTCGGGAGCCAGTGTATCGGCAAAGCGGCAGGTGATGGGCTGCTCGTCACCAAGGATCTTCTTGGTGAACTCGGGCTTGATGGGAGCGGGAGTCTTGCCGTAGTCGCCGTGGACCAGACCCTTGAATTCCTTGGTGACCATCTTGTAGCGCTCGCCCATGATGACGTTGAACACAGCCTGCGTGCCAACGATCTGGCTGGTGGGGGTGACCAGCGGCGGATAACCTGCATCCTCACGGACGCGGGGAATCTCGGCCAGCACTTCGTCCAGCTTATCCTCCTTGCCGGCATCCTTCAGCTGCTTGAGCATATTGGAGAACATACCGCCCGGCACCTGATACAGCAGGGTGTTGGCGTCCACGCCAAGGCTCTTGGGGCTGATCTGACCGTTGGCGATGTACTTCTCGCGCAGCTTTGCAAAATAAGCGCGCACGACATTCAGCTGCTTCAGATCCAGACCGGTGTCGTAGTCGGTGCCCTGCAGGGCAGCCACCAGACTCTCAGTGGGCATATGGCTGGTGCCAAGGCTCAGGGGGCTCATAGCGGTATCGATGATGTCGGCACCTGCTTCGATGCCCTTGAGGATGGACATGGAAGCCAGACCTGCAGTGTAGTGGCTGTGGATATCCACAGGGATGCTGACGGTCTCCTTCAGCTTCCTGACCAGATCATAGCAGGTATAGGGAGTGAGCAGACCTGCCATATCCTTGATGCAGATAGAGTTTGCCCCCATCTCCTCCAGAGTCTTGGCGTAGGATGCAAAGTACTCGTTGTTGTGCACGGGGCTCAGGGTGTAGCTGATGCAGCCCTGC
>OGGB01000890.1_pt1 | contig 22944 bp, 12 predicted proteins | sample 1571111 | NCBI WGS metagenome assembly OGGB01 (sample SAMEA2582067, study PRJEB24529) | metagenome | biome: Human gut stool | place: China | collected 2011
ATTATGATTTCCATGTTGTTTATCTTTCAGTTTATTAATATTATTTTGTCTAGATTGGAAGGACCGGAAGCGGTGACGCAGTATAATATAGCATATAAATATTTTAATGTACTTCATATGATATTTGTTATTATATTGACTCCTTTTTGGTCTGCATTTACAGATGCATATGTGAAAAAAGATTATAGTTGGATGAGAGGAATAGTGAAGAAATTGGAATGGGTATGGTTCTTATGTATTCCTGTTCTGTTCCTAATGTTGTTGTGTTCAGATATTCTATATCAATGGTGGATTGGTGATTCGGTTTCTGTTCCTTTTTCACTTTCTGTTACTATGGCTGTTTATGTCCTCTTTCAGACAGGTGGAGGTATCTATATGACTTTAATAAATGGGATGAGTAAGGTTCGTTTGCAATTAATTATTTATTTATGTTTTTCCTTTACAGCTATTCCAATACTGAATTTATGTTGTATGATATACGGTGTGAGTGGAATATTGTTGTTTCCGATTCTTGTATTTATGCTACAGATGGTGTTGGGAAAGATACAGTTAACTAAGATTTTAAATGGTAATGCTAGAGGTATTTGGATAAGATAATTATGAATTTATTGAATTTTATCAAAAGAATATTAGCAAGATTTATAAATATTCCACGTAAAATTCGACAAGTATATTATATTTGTTGGAATTATTTTATGCTTTGGGCAAATGGTGTTGAAATAGGAAAAAATATGAAAATATACAATCGTATCTATCTTACTAAGCATCCGACTGCACAGGTTATTATTGGCAATAATTTGGTGTTTATTAGTGGTGATGGATTTAATCCGCTATGCCGTAATTTGAGAGGATGTATTTATGCCGGTGAAGGAGCGAAGATAAAAATAGGAAACGATGTCGGAATTTCTTCTGCGTGTATTAGGGCTAAACAATACATTAAGATAGGAAATAATGTAAATATAGGTGGCGATTGTATTTTATTAGATACTGATGCTCATAATATGAATTATAAAATTCGCCGTAAGAGAGATGGAGAGGATGGGCGTACAGCTAATAGTGCCCCTATTATTATAGAGGATGATGTGCTGATAGGTGCTCGTTGTATAATTCTTAAAGGTGTAACTATTGGAGCGCATAGTGTTATTGCAGCAGGCTCTATTGTTACTAAATCTATACCTAAAGATTGTGTTGCGGGAGGCAATCCTTGTAAAATCATAAAAAATATTAGGGATATTGATATATTTTAGAAAAGAAAGAATGATTTAGATTATTATTATTTTTCAAATAAGTTAAAAGAACAATGATTTTTTTCATTTGATAATAAATGTATTATTTTTATATAGTGGTGTGTTGTGGATAATTCTTTGATTTCAGTCATAACAGTTTCTTATAATGCTGTTTCTACTATTGAGCAAACTATTCTTTCCGTCATTAATCAAACTTATTCTAATATCGAGTATATTATTATTGATGGTGGAAGTACTGATGGTACTATTGATATCATTCGGAGGTATGAAGACAAAATAGCTTATTGGGTGAGTGAACCCGATAGGGGTATTTATGATGCAATGAACAAAGGAGCTAGTAAAGCGAATGGAGAGTATATAGCTTTTTTGAATTCAGATGACTGGTATGAACTTGATGCAGTTTCTATAATAGCTCAGTTTGCCGATGGAAAAACTGATTTAATATCAGGTATTATTAAGCTATATAAGAATAATATATTTTTATATGCTCACGGTGCATCTATGGATAACATTTATAATGAGATGATTGCACATCCATCAACTTTTATGCGAAGAGATCTTTTTGGGGAACTGGGCGGATATGATTTGACGTATAGTTATGTTGCTGATTATGACCTAATGCTAAGGTTAAAGAAACATGGAGGACATTTTGTTTTTATAGATAAAGTAATAGCGAATTTTCGTTTGGAAGGAGCTTCTTCAGATGTAAATTCTTTGCTGGAGAAAAATATATTAAAACGTATCTATTGTAAAAGAAGCTTTTGGAAATATTGGTTGTGTAGATATTTTATAAGGATATATGTTGCCACATTATAATTGTATCTACAATTTTGAATTTGACAAACAGATCTAAGAGCGTTTATGAATATACTTGAAATAACGGGAGAACCTATAGGAACAGGTGGACAAGAAATGTTCATTATAAATGTACTGCGTCATATAAATATGAAGGACTTGAAGATAGATTTGCTTACTCCGTATTATTGTGAGAATGAGATCTATCGTGAAGAGGTGGTAAATAAAGGAGGGCAGGTTTATTGTATAGGATTACCTTTTGCACCGGGCGGATTTCGCTGGAATATAATGAAGCCTCTTAATCGTTTTTTAAAAGTGAACCGTTATGATGTTGTGCACATCCATTCGGGCAGTACTTCCATGTTGATGCTGTGTTCGCTTGTTGCCAGATGGAATGGGATAAAAAAGATAATAGTACATTCCCATTGTACAGGTTATGTGAAATCAATGAAATATTATTTATTGAAAATGTTAACGTATCCCGTATTAAGATTCATTCCGTCGGACTATTGTGCATGTTCTGTAGAAGCCGGTATGTGGAAATTCCCAATGAGAATAGTAAAAACAAAATTGCAGGTTGTGAAGAATGGAATAGATCTTACAAAGTTCCATATGAATAATGAAAAGAGAATGGAATATAGGTCTTTATTGAATATAGCAGATGGAACGATAGTTATAGGGCATGTCGGACGATTTTCTTTTGTAAAAAACCAGGAGTTTTTGATAGAAGTTTTGTCTCTTGTCAAACAGCAAAATATAGATGTAAAATTAATGTTGATAGGTACCGGTGAAACGTTGCATGAAATTAGGGATCTAGTAAAGGCAAAGGATTTAGAAAATGAGGTGTTGTTTGTTGGTGCTATTCCTAATGTATATGATTATATGCAAGCTATGGATGTTTTTGCATTTCCTTCACGTTGGGAGGGACTTGGCATAGTCGGAATAGAAGCCCAGGCTGTTGGCTTGCCTGTTATTGCGTCTGATGTCATACCAAAGGAGATGAAATTGGTTGATTCTGTTTCCTTTCTTTCTTTGAATTGTCCTGAAAAGTGGGCAGATTGTATGGTTAAAACAGCTTTTCATATTCGGAGGGATAGTATAGAAATAATAAAGAACCAAGGATATGATATTATCAATACGGCAGAAGTTGTAAGAGCTATTTATACTAATCCCCCAAATATGATTGATAAAAAAGATAGCCAAAAATCCCGGATATATGATATATAGATGCTAGAATATAATAAGTTTTTTTTAAGTGCTGAGAAATGGACTTAGAAATACTATATGAGAATGTTAATATAAGACGGTATGTTGCAACATTATAGTTATATATATTCTGTACCCTATCTCGTATACTTTTTTTTCTTATTATTGGCAATGCTAAAAGAATTTGTATATCTGAATAAACGACAGGAAAAGAAGAAACTTGATTTGCTAGTATTGGGTTCTTTGATCGTTTTTCTGGGATTACGTGGATTCGTTTATACAGACTGGACTTTGTATTATCAGTTCTTTTTGAAACTTCCTATGCTTGCCGACTGGGATTATTGGACATTGGATGGCATTGTATTTGACTGTGGATATGAAAAGGGATTTATTCTATATTCTATATTAATCAAGTCTTTATTTTCAAATTATTTTATTTGGGTTTTTATTGGTTCTTTACTTGATTTGATAGTTATACATAAAATTATTACCAAGAATACAAACTATTATATTCTTGCTGTTATCATGTTTATTTTATTTGGAGGATTGACTATAGAGTTTAACCTATATAGAAATTCAAAAGCTATTATTTGTTTTTTGTTGTCAATAAATTATTTACAAAAAAGAAGGTTGCTCCCATATTTGTTGTTGAATACTCTAGGCTGTTATTTTCATATTTCAGCATTACTTTATCTTCCTCTGTATTTTATTTTAGATCGTCGGATAAATATGAAACTTATTTGGACCTTATTTATTATAGGGAATTTGATATATCTGTTTCAAATACCATATTTATCTAAAATTTTGCTATCTGTGGGTTCCATATTAGGTGGACGAATCAATGCTTTGATATATTTTTATATGGCAGATTCTCATTTTGGGGTTGGTGCTGGTATTACCATTGGCTATATCGAAAGGACGATCTCATTTATATTATTAGCCTTATACTATCAAAAAAGCAGGAACTCATTTACTCAAGTTTATGTGAATATGTTTTTTATATATGCGTTTATATATCTATATTGTTCTGAATTTTCGATAATAACACTGCGTGTTCCATTGCTTTTTGTTTTTTCATATACTATCATTTATCCTCAAATATTTGCTTGTATCACAAGCTTGAAAACTAAAAGGTGTTTTCTTGTAGTATTTGTTTTATATTCTGTATTGAAGCTAGCGGAATCTAATAATGAAATTTTTTCTAGGTATGATAATCTGTTATTTGGTATTGAAAAATATGAAGAAAGAGAAAAAATCTTGAGACAGTTTATAGATAAATCTGAATAGGTGTTTTATGTATTAGGAACTGTTTATGAATACAATTCAATATCTTCATAAACAGTTTGTTGCAAAAGATTTAATATAGTTTCATGTAATATGAGAAATTCTAATGTTGTATTGGCGGTAGTAGTAACATTTAATCGTTTGGATGAACTGAAGGTTTGTGTTGCTGCTTTGAAAAGTCAAAGTTATGGGTCTTTGAATATTCTAGTAGTGAATAATGGCAGCACAGATGGAACTAAGGAATGGCTTACACAACAATCTGATGTAATAGTCATCAATCAAGAAAATTTAGGTGGTGCAGGTGGTTTCTATACAGGTATGAAGTATATGTATGATAATGGATATGAATGGTTGGTCATGATGGACGATGATGGTATACCTGACAAGAACGAAATAAAGAATTTAATTCAGTCTTATGATAAAGTGGTTTCAGCAGTAGGCAAAGAAGTAATTCTAAATGCTTTAGTCGCTGATAAAGACGATAAAGATTATACAGCATTTTTATGGGCACGTGGTAGCAGACGAACTACTAAAATAACAGAATTACAAAAAGAACAGTTTTTCAATGATATCCATCCCTTTAATGGTACATTAGTGAAACGGTCTGTTATTGAGAAGATTGGTATGATAAAGAAAGAAATGTTTATTTGGGGAGATGAAAAAGAATATATGGCTCGCGCTATCCATAATGGTATCGGGCTTTATACTGTTCCAGCTGCCATTCATTATCATCCTAAGGAGAAAGGCAGGAAAGGCAATATCATTCCGTTGATATCAAACTATCAAATTTTGGTAAAGCCTGAGAAGATGTCACATTATTATTATCGTAATGAAGGATTTGTGTATAATACCTATCCCGAGAAGAAAAAGCATATGATAGCTTTTTGTACAGCTCAAATAGTTTACAATATCACCCACTTTAGATTTGTAGAGTTGGCAAAGTTTATCAAGTACTTTAGAGAGGGAATGCATAACAAATATTAATTCAATTCCCTAATCTTATAAATTAATTATTTTTATGGACATCAAGATTTTGGTGGCATCTCACAAAAAAGCGGAGATGCCTGAAGATAGTATGTATCTGCCGGTGCATGTAGGAAGGGCTTTGTATCCTGATAAAGAGTTCGGATATCAATCGGATGCCGAAGGTGATAATATTTCTATTAAAAACCCTTATTATTGCGAATTGACAGCACTTTATTGGGCTTGGAAGAATCTGAAAGCAGATTATGTGGGATTGGCTCATTACAGACGCCATTTCTCTTTGAAGACTGTGCATCGTGGAGGATGGAATAGTGTACTGACCGGAAAACAGGCGGAAATCTTATGTAGAAAACACGATATTATACTTCCTAAAAAACGAAACCTTTATATTGAAACTGTCTATTCACATTATGATCATACTTTTTTTGGAGAGCAGTTTGATCGTACCCGTGGAATTATCAGTCGGAGATGTCCGGAGTATCTGGATGCATTTGATAAGAAAATGAAAAGTCGCAGTGAACATCTTTTCAATATGTTTATAATGAAAAAGATGCTTTTTGACCAGTATTGTGAATGGATGTTTCCCATATTGGAGGAATTGGAGGCATCTTATGATTTAAAGAGTATGGAGCCTTTCCAGGCCAGGCTTATCGGTCGTGTATCTGAGCGTTTGCTTGATGTATGGATTAATAAGAATCAATTGAAATATAAAGAGGTTGGTTATATATATTTCGGTAAAAACAATATGCATAAAAAGATTTGGGGATTTCTGATGGCTGCTATATTTCATAAACGCTATAAACAAAGTTTCTGAATTTTACTGCTGTTGGAATAAATCAATAATTTAAAATATGGTGTTTATGATTGAGAACCATTATGATTATCTTATCGTGGGTGCTGGGCTTTTTGGTGCCACATTTGCTTATCGTGCCCGTCAACAGGGAAAGAAATGTTTGGTGATAGACAAGCGTCCACATTTAGGAGGAAATATATATTGTGAAAATATAGAGGGGATTAATGTACATTGTTATGGTGCACATATTTTCCATACTTCGGATAAAAGAATTTGGGATTTTGTAAATTCTATTGTAGAGTTCAATCGTTATACTAATTCTCCTGTTGCCAATTATAAAGGGAAACTTTATAATTTACCTTTCAATATGAATACATTCTATCAGATGTGGGGGGTGACTACTCCTGCTGATGCAATGGCTAAGATAGAGGAACAGAAATTTGAAGCGGTAGCAAAGATGAAGGCTGATGGGGTGGAAGAGCCTCGTAATTTGGAAGAACAGGCCCAGATATTAATAGGTAAGGATATTTATGAAAAACTGATAAAGGGATATACCGAGAAACAGTGGGGACGTAAATGTACGGAATTGCCGGCTTTTATAATTAAGCGTTTGCCTGTACGATTAGTGTTTGACAACAATTATTTCAATGACAAATATCAAGGGATTCCTATCGGAGGATTCAATAAGCTGATTTCCGGTTTGCTTGAAGGGGTAGATACACTGATTAATACAGATTTTTTTACTAACAGAAATTATTGGGAATCTATAGCGGATAAAGTCGTTTTTACCGGAGCGATAGATGAATATTATGAGTATTGTTATGGTAAATTGGAGTATCGCACCGTTAAATTTGAAACGGAAACGCTTGATATTTCCAATTATCAAGGTAATGCAGTCGTAAATTATACAGAACGTGAGATACCTTATACTCGGGTGATTGAACATAAACATTTTGAGATGTTTGGTTCGGAAGTGATTGCTTGTCCCAAAACAGTAATTAGTCGGGAGTATTCCGTAGAGTTTCAGGAAGGAATGGAACCGTATTATCCGGTAAATAATAACCAAAATAACCGATTGGCTGATCAGTATCATCAATTAGCTGCAAAGGAAAAAAATGTTCTATTTGGTGGTAGATTGGCAGAATATAAATACTATGATATGGCTCCTATTATCAAGAGGGTCTTGGATATGAAAATATGAAAAGCATTTTTTTGAATAAATTTAACTTTGATAGTTCAAGGAGCGAATTTCGTTCCATATATGTTGATATAGTTAAAGGAGTGGCGATTATTTCAGTTGTTTTATTACATACGAATTTTCAATTTCCTTCTTCTCATTATATGCCGCTTAGTTCTCTTTTAGGTTGGATGTGGCATGTTGCAGTTTTCTTTTTGATAGGTGGCTTTTTTATAAATGAGAGCAAATTAATTCAGCCATTTTTTTTCATAAAAGGTAAATTGGGCTCTTTGTATAAACTATTATTATATTTCTATATTCCTGTTGTCCTTCTGCATAATTTCTTCATAAGAATCGGTTGGTATGATTCATTAACAGATTATGGAGGAAAATATATGGGATTTTGGGATTTGAAACAAATGATATCTATGTTGTTACAAACTTTCTGTTTTGCGGGACGTGAACCTATATTGGGTGCAATGTGGTTTGTATATGTATTGTTTCTGGCATTGGCAGGTTTTTCCATAATAAGTTTTGTTCTTAAGCGATTAATACAAAACGACAAACAATATGAGTGGATAAGATTTATAACTTTATTAGTATTATGTGTAGTTTCATGTACTCTTACTAACATTGTAGGTTTTACTATTCCAAGATTTAATAATACAATGACAGCTATGTGGCTGATTTATTGTGGATATATGTTGAGGAATAAGTTTCAAATAGCGTTTGATAATATATTTTTAATGTTGGCTTCTATAATAATCATCTATCATCTTGCTAGTATTTATGGAGAAGTGCATTTGAATCAAAATTATTATTCTGATGTTATTACTTTAACAGTGGGAGCTATAGCTGTTCTTTATTTTATATGTTATTGGGCTAAACGGCTGGAGCAAAGTTTAATAGGAAAGTTTCTAGCTTATTGTGGCAAAGAATCATTTTATATTATGGCTTTGCATTTTGCAGGGTTTAAATTGGTAACATATGTGCTTAATTGGTGTGGAATAGATAGACCTTTGAGTGCACTGGCGGCACCGGTAGATGAATCTGGTTCTATTATGTTATTATATGTTATTGTTGGCATCATGTTTCCTCTTTTTTTCATGTACCTATTTAGGTCTTGTAAAGCATTGATTAAAAAATAATTAATTCTGTTATTTATGAACTATTTCATTTTTGGTGGTACCGGTTTCATCGGTACCCACCTCGCCAGTCTTTTGCACGAAGTGTATCCCGAAGCAAAAATTTACAACTTGGATATTATAGAGCCGGGCACTCCATTACCGACAGTAAAAAATTATAAACCGGCTTTAAGAAAAGGGGAGGAACATGCAGCCACATTCATCTATTGTGATGTACGACAGCCGATAGAGTTGGAAAAAGTAGATATCACTCCCGATGATGTGATCTTTAATTTCGCCGCCGTTCATCGCACTCCCGGTCATCCCGATCCTGCATATTTTGAAACAAATATCCGTGGTGCGGAGAACGTATGTGCCTTTGCTGAACGGCATGGTATCCGGAAAATAGTTTTCACCAGTTCCATAGCCCCTTACGGTGCTGCCGAGGAACTGAAGGAGGAAACCACGCTGCCTATGCCCAACACCCCATACGGCATATCCAAGCTGGTTGCGGAAAAGATTCATCAGACCTGGCAGGCAGGAGGTGAAGGCCGCCAGCTTACCATTGTCCGACCCGGTGTGGTGTTCGGACGGGGAGAGAATGGAAACTTTACGCGTCTGTATTGGGGCATTCGGGGGCATAAGTTTATGTACCCGGGACGCAAGGATACCATCAAGGCCTGTATCTATGTGAAGGAACTGGTGCGGTTCATGCTTTACAGATTGGAATATCACGATAGTGGGGTGGAACTGTATAATTGCTGCTACGAGCCCGCCTATACGATAGAGCACATCGTAGAATCCATGAAAAGAGTGACAAATATGAAGGTAAAAGTTCCTTTCATGCCGGGATGGCTGATCATGACTGCTGCTGGTATAGCCGGAGCGCTAGGCTCTCCGATGGGCATCTGTCCGGCACGAGTGAGAAAGTTGCAGATCTCTACGAATATCTGCGGAAAAAAACTGTCCGCTTCGGGCTACCGTTTCCACTACACCTTTGAAGAGGCGCTGGCGGACTGGTACAAGGATAATGGTAACCTGTATCTGCAATGAGGAGGCTGATACTTTTTCTTTTGTTCTTTGTAATGATCGGTGCGGTACACGCCCAGTTCACCTACGGGACTACAGGACTGTTGAATATGCCTACTGCCGATATGCAGCGTGACAAGACGTTTATGTTTGGCGGTGGCTTTCTGGAGAAACATGCCACTCCTGCCCGTTGGACCTACAATACTTTCAATTATTATCTTGATATCACTATTTTCCCCTGGCTGGAAGTATCCTATATTTGTACATTGCACAAGGCTATGGAGGTTGATCCTGCATACGGTCCGGGTTTTTGGGTTCCTTCCACGTATGGGAAGTTTGTCAACCAGGACCGTAATTTTGCGGTACGTTTACGGCTGTGGAAAGAAGGCTGGTGGAAACCGTGGACTCCGCAAATTGTACTGGGTGCGAATGACGTTCTTAATAATTCATGGACAGAGGGTAGCAAGATTGAGATGAGTTCCGCTACGGCAAATGGTTTTTACAGCCGCTATTATCTGGCTGTTACCAAGCATCTTTCCATGAAGGAGGTGGGAGAGTGGGGCTTGCATCTGGCATATGTTTATAACAGACGGAAGGATTACCCGTTAAACGGTCTCGCCATCGGTGCTAATTTCCGTTTTTCTCTGCCTCAAACTTCCTTTATCAACAAAGCGGTAAATAACTTGAATCTGATGGCAGAATACGATAGTAAATCGATAAATTGCGGCTTTGAGTACAGCTTCTGGAAAGACTACATCAACGCCATAGTAGAACTGAACCGTTGCAAATACTTTTCCGGTGGCTTAGTCTTCAAAATCCATTTAAAATAATAAAAAGCGCTCATTCATAGGAATTTCCAGATAGAATTCGTTTCTTTGCGGTCAGAAACCATAAAATCATCTTTATTATGTCATCCCGCTTTGTAAACCCTTTCACGGATCTCGGCTTCAAGATAATCTTCGGACAGCCCGCCAGCAAGGATCTGCTGATAATCCTGCTTAACGAACTGCTGTCGGGTGAGCATCACATTGAAGACCTGACGTTTCTGGACAAGGAGGACCGTTCGGAGAATATTCACGACAAGGGTATCATCTATGACCTTTACTGCCGTACCTCTACGAGCGAGTACATCATTGTGGAGATGCAGAATCGTTGGCATAGCCATTTCCTGGACCGTACGCTTTATTATGTGTGCCGTGCGGTGAGCCGCCAGATGGAGAATCCGTCCTCTAAAGAGGTATGTGTTCCCGACACTTCGTTGGAGGGGGATTGCGGCCTGCTCAGGGAAGAAGAGGCTTCTTACGGTCTCCGTTACAGGCTTCCTGCTGTGTACGGCGTTTTCCTGATGAATTTCAAGGAGGATGGTCTGGAAAGCAAGTTCCGTACCGACACGGTGGTTTCCGACCGGGACAGCGGTCGTGTGGTGAACCGGAATTTCCGTCAGATTTATCTCCAGTTTCCTTATTTTACGAAGGAACTGGACGAATGTTCTACTTTATCCGATAAACTAATGTATGCACTGAAGAATATGAACAACTGGAACAGAATGCCCGATGCGCTGAAAGAACAGGTTTTCAGCCATCTTGACCGCCTTGCCGCCAAGGCTCACCTGTCTGAGGGTGACCGTATCGCTTATGATAAGGCGGTGGACCGTTATAACGTGAGCCGTATTGTGGAAAATGATATCCGTGAACAGGCTGTCGCGGAAGGAAAAGCAATAGGAAAAGCAATAGGAAAAGCGGAAGGAGAGGCGGAAGGACGTTTGAAGGAGCGTTTGGAAATCGCCCGTAAACTGAAAGAGAACGGTTTTTCCATAGCGGATATTGTCCGGCAACCCGGACAATATCCGCTATGGAAAAACCGTTCTCTTTCAGTTTACGGGCGATTTCCAAACGCTCCTTCAAACGTCCTTCCGCCTCTCCTTCCGCTTTTCCTATTGCTTTTCCTATTGCTTTTCCTTCCGCGACAGCCTGTTCACGGATATCATTTTCCACAATACGGCTCACGTTATAACGGTCCACCGCCTTATCATAAGCGATACGGTCACCCTCAGACAGGTGAGCCTTGGCGGCAAGGCGGTCAAGATGGCTGAAAACCTGTTCTTTCAGCGCATCGGGCATTCTGTTCCAGTTGTTCATATTCTTCAGTGCATACATTAGTTTATCGGATAAAGTAGAACATTCGTCCAGTTCCTTCGTAAAATAAGGAAACTGGAGATAAATCTGACGGAAATTCCGGTTCACCACACGACCGCTGTCCCGGTCGGAAACCACCGTGTCGGTACGGAACTTGCTTTCCAGACCATCCTCCTTGAAATTCATCAGGAAAACGCCGTACACAGCAGGAAGCCTGTAACGGAGACCGTAAGAAGCCTCTTCTTCCCTGAGCAGGCCGCAATCCCCCTCCAACGAAGTGTCGGGAACACATACCTCTTTAGAGGACGGATTCTCCATCTGGCGGCTCACCGCACGGCACACATAATAAAGCGTACGGTCCAGGAAATGGCTATGCCAACGATTCTGCATCTCCACAATGATGTACTCGCTCGTAGAGGTACGGCAGTAAAGGTCATAGATGATACCCTTGTCGTGAATATTCTCCGAACGGTCCTCCTTGTCCAGAAACGTCAGGTCTTCAATGTGATGCTCACCCGACAGCAGTTCGTTAAGCAGGATTATCAGCAGATCCTTGCTGGCGGGCTGTCCGAAGATTATCTTGAAGCCGAGATCCGTGAAAGGGTTTACAAAGCGGGATGACATAATAAAGATGATTTTATGGTTTCTGACCGCAAAGAAACGAATTCTATCTGGAAATTCCTATGAATGAGCGCTTTTTATTATTTTAAATGGATTTTGAAGACTAAGCCACCGGAAAAGTATTTGCAACGGTTCAGTTCTACTATGGCGTTGATGTAGTCTTTCCAGAAGCTGTACTCAAAGCCGCAATTTATCGATTTACTATCGTATTCTGCCATCAGATTCAAGTTATTTACCGCTTTGTTGATAAAGGAAGTTTGAGGCAGAGAAAAACGGAAATTAGCACCGATGGCGAGACCGTTTAACGGGTAATCCTTCCGTCTGTTATAAACATATGCCAGATGCAAGCCCCACTCTCCCACCTCCTTCATGGAAAGATGCTTGGTAACAGCCAGATAATAGCGGCTGTAAAAACCATTTGCCGTAGCGGAACTCATCTCAATCTTGCTACCCTCTGTCCATGAATTATTAAGAACGTCATTCGCACCCAGTACAATTTGCGGAGTCCACGGTTTCCACCAGCCTTCTTTCCACAGCCGTAAACGTACCGCAAAATTACGGTCCTGGTTGACAAACTTCCCATACGTGGAAGGAACCCAAAAACCCGGACCGTATGCAGGATCAACCTCCATAGCCTTGTGCAATGTACAAATATAGGATACTTCCAGCCAGGGGAAAATAGTGATATCAAGATAATAATTGAAAGTATTGTAGGTCCAACGGGCAGGAGTGGCATGTTTCTCCAGAAAGCCACCGCCAAACATAAACGTCTTGTCACGCTGCATATCGGCAGTAGGCATATTCAACAGTCCTGTAGTCCCGTAGGTGAACTGGGCGTGTACCGCACCGATCATTACAAAGAACAAAAGAAAAAGTATCAGCCTCCTCATTGCAGATACAGGTTACCATTATCCTTGTACCAGTCCGCCAGCGCCTCTTCAAAGGTGTAGTGGAAACGGTAGCCCGAAGCGGACAGTTTTTTTCCGCAGATATTCGTAGAGATCTGCAACTTTCTCACTCGTGCCGGACAGATGCCCATCGGAGAGCCTAGCGCTCCGGCTATACCAGCAGCAGTCATGATCAGCCATCCCGGCATGAAAGGAACTTTTACCTTCATATTTGTCACTCTTTTCATGGATTCTACGATGTGCTCTATCGTATAGGCGGGCTCGTAGCAGCAATTATACAGTTCCACCCCACTATCGTGATATTCCAATCTGTAAAGCATGAACCGCACCAGTTCCTTCACATAGATACAGGCCTTGATGGTATCCTTGCGTCCCGGGTACATAAACTTATGCCCCCGAATGCCCCAATACAGACGCGTAAAGTTTCCATTCTCTCCCCGTCCGAACACCACACCGGGTCGGACAATGGTAAGCTGGCGGCCTTCACCTCCTGCCTGCCAGGTCTGATGAATCTTTTCCGCAACCAGCTTGGATATGCCGTATGGGGTGTTGGGCATAGGCAGCGTGGTTTCCTCCTTCAGTTCCTCGGCAGCACCGTAAGGGGCTATGGAACTGGTGAAAACTATTTTCCGGATACCATGCCGTTCAGCAAAGGCACATACGTTCTCCGCACCACGGATATTTGTTTCAAAATATGCAGGATCGGGATGACCGGGAGTGCGATGAACGGCGGCGAAATTAAAGATCACATCATCGGGAGTGATATCTACTTTTTCCAACTCTATCGGCTGTCGTACATCACAATAGATGAATGTGGCTGCATGTTCCTCCCCTTTTCTTAAAGCCGGTTTATAATTTTTTACTGTCGGTAATGGAGTGCCCGGCTCTATAATATCCAAGTTGTAAATTTTTGCTTCGGGATACACTTCGTGCAAAAGACTGGCGAGGTGGGTACCGATGAAACCGGTACCACCAAAAATGAAATAGTTCATAAATAACAGAATTAATTATTTTTTAATCAATGCTTTACAAGACCTAAATAGGTACATGAAAAAAAGAGGAAACATGATGCCAACAATAACATATAATAACATAATAGAACCAGATTCATCTACCGGTGCCGCCAGTGCACTCAAAGGTCTATCTATTCCACACCAATTAAGCACATATGTTACCAATTTAAACCCTGCAAAATGCAAAGCCATAATATAAAATGATTCTTTGCCACAATAAGCTAGAAACTTTCCTATTAAACTTTGCTCCAGCCGTTTAGCCCAATAACATATAAAATAAAGAACAGCTATAGCTCCCACTGTTAAAGTAATAACATCAGAATAATAATTTTGATTCAAATGCACTTCTCCATAAATACTAGCAAGATGATAGATGATTATTATAGAAGCCAACATTAAAAATATATTATCAAACGCTATTTGAAACTTATTCCTCAACATATATCCACAATAAATCAGCCACATAGCTGTCATTGTATTATTAAATCTTGGAATAGTAAAACCTACAATGTTAGTAAGAGTACATGAAACTACACATAATACTAATAAAGTTATAAATCTTATCCACTCATATTGTTTGTCGTTTTGTATTAATCGCTTAAGAACAAAACTTATTATGGAAAAACCTGCCAATGCCAGAAACAATACATATACAAACCACATTGCACCCAATATAGGTTCACGTCCCGCAAAACAGAAAGTTTGTAACAACATAGATATCATTTGTTTCAAATCCCAAAATCCCATATATTTTCCTCCATAATCTGTTAATGAATCATACCAACCGATTCTTATGAAGAAATTATGCAGAAGGACAACAGGAATATAGAAATATAATAATAGTTTATACAAAGAGCCCAATTTACCTTTTATGAAAAAAAATGGCTGAATTAATTTGCTCTCATTTATAAAAAAGCCACCTATCAAAAAGAAAACTGCAACATGCCACATCCAACCTAAAAGAGAACTAAGCGGCATATAATGAGAAGAAGGAAATTGAAAATTCGTATGTAATAAAACAACTGAAATAATCGCCACTCCTTTAACTATATCAACATATATGGAACGAAATTCGCTCCTTGAACTATCAAAGTTAAATTTATTCAAAAAAATGCTTTTCATATTTTCATATCCAAGACCCTCTTGATAATAGGAGCCATATCATAGTATTTATATTCTGCCAATCTACCACCAAATAGAACATTTTTTTCCTTTGCAGCTAATTGATGATACTGATCAGCCAATCGGTTATTTTGGTTATTATTTACCGGATAATACGGTTCCATTCCTTCCTGAAACTCTACGGAATACTCCCGACTAATTACTGTTTTGGGACAAGCAATCACTTCCGAACCAAACATCTCAAAATGTTTATGTTCAATCACCCGAGTATAAGGTATCTCACGTTCTGTATAATTTACGACTGCATTACCTTGATAATTGGAAATATCAAGCGTTTCCGTTTCAAATTTAACGGTGCGATACTCCAATTTACCATAACAATACTCATAATATTCATCTATCGCTCCGGTAAAAACGACTTTATCCGCTATAGATTCCCAATAATTTCTGTTAGTAAAAAAATCTGTATTAATCAGTGTATCTACCCCTTCAAGCAAACCGGAAATCAGCTTATTGAATCCTCCGATAGGAATCCCTTGATATTTGTCATTGAAATAATTGTTGTCAAACACTAATCGTACAGGCAAACGCTTAATTATAAAAGCCGGCAATTCCGTACATTTACGTCCCCACTGTTTCTCGGTATATCCCTTTATCAGTTTTTCATAAATATCCTTACCTATTAATATCTGGGCCTGTTCTTCCAAATTACGAGGCTCTTCCACCCCATCAGCCTTCATCTTTGCTACCGCTTCAAATTTCTGTTCCTCTATCTTAGCCATTGCATCAGCAGGAGTAGTCACCCCCCACATCTGATAGAATGTATTCATATTGAAAGGTAAATTATAAAGTTTCCCTTTATAATTGGCAACAGGAGAATTAGTATAACGATTGAACTCTACAATAGAATTTACAAAATCCCAAATTCTTTTATCCGAAGTATGGAAAATATGTGCACCATAACAATGTACATTAATCCCCTCTATATTTTCACAATATATATTTCCTCCTAAATGTGGACGCTTGTCTATCACCAAACATTTCTTTCCCTGTTGACGGGCACGATAAGCAAATGTGGCACCAAAAAGCCCAGCACCCACGATAAGATAATCATAATGGTTCTCAATCATAAACACCATATTTTAAATTATTGATTTATTCCAACAGCAGTAAAATTCAGAAACTTTGTTTATAGCGTTTATGAAATATAGCAGCCATCAGAAATCCCCAAATCTTTTTATGCATATTGTTTTTACCGAAATATATATAACCAACCTCTTTATATTTCAATTGATTCTTATTAATCCATACATCAAGCAAACGCTCAGATACACGACCGATAAGCCTGGCCTGGAAAGGCTCCATACTCTTTAAATCATAAGATGCCTCCAATTCCTCCAATATGGGAAACATCCATTCACAATACTGGTCAAAAAGCATCTTTTTCATTATAAACATATTGAAAAGATGTTCACTGCGACTTTTCATTTTCTTATCAAATGCATCCAGATACTCCGGACATCTCCGACTGATAATTCCACGGGTACGATCAAACTGCTCTCCAAAAAAAGTATGATCATAATGTGAATAGACAGTTTCAATATAAAGGTTTCGTTTTTTAGGAAGTATAATATCGTGTTTTCTACATAAGATTTCCGCCTGTTTTCCGGTCAGTACACTATTCCATCCTCCACGATGCACAGTCTTCAAAGAGAAATGGCGTCTGTAATGAGCCAATCCCACATAATCTGCTTTCAGATTCTTCCAAGCCCAATAAAGTGCTGTCAATTCGCAATAATAAGGGTTTTTAATAGAAATATTATCACCTTCGGCATCCGATTGATATCCGAACTCTTTATCAGGATACAAAGCCCTTCCTACATGCACCGGCAGATACATACTATCTTCAGGCATCTCCGCTTTTTTGTGAGATGCCACCAAAATCTTGATGTCCATAAAAATAATTAATTTATAAGATTAGGGAATTGAATTAATATTTGTTATGCATTCCCTCTCTAAAGTACTTGATAAACTTTGCCAACTCTACAAATCTAAAGTGGGTGATATTGTAAACTATTTGAGCTGTACAAAAAGCTATCATATGCTTTTTCTTCTCGGGATAGGTATTATACACAAATCCTTCATTACGATAATAATAATGTGACATCTTCTCAGGCTTTACCAAAATTTGATAGTTTGATATCAACGGAATGATATTGCCTTTCCTGCCTTTCTCCTTAGGATGATAATGAATGGCAGCTGGAACAGTATAAAGCCCGATACCATTATGGATAGCGCGAGCCATATATTCTTTTTCATCTCCCCAAATAAACATTTCTTTCTTTATCATACCAATCTTCTCAATAACAGACCGTTTCACTAATGTACCATTAAAGGGATGGATATCATTGAAAAACTGTTCTTTTTGTAATTCTGTTATTTTAGTAGTTCGTCTGCTACCACGTGCCCATAAAAATGCTGTATAATCTTTATCGTCTTTATCAGCGACTAAAGCATTTAGAATTACTTCTTTGCCTACTGCTGAAACCACTTTATCATAAGACTGAATTAAATTCTTTATTTCGTTCTTGTCAGGTATACCATCATCGTCCATCATGACCAACCATTCATATCCATTATCATACATATACTTCATACCTGTATAGAAACCACCTGCACCACCTAAATTTTCTTGATTGATGACTATTACATCAGATTGTTGTGTAAGCCATTCCTTAGTTCCATCTGTGCTGCCATTATTCACTACTAGAATATTCAAAGACCCATAACTTTGACTTTTCAAAGCAGCAACACAAACCTTCAGTTCATCCAAACGATTAAATGTTACTACTACCGCCAATACAACATTAGAATTTCTCATATTACATGAAACTATATTAAATCTTTTGCAACAAACTGTTTATGAAGATATTGAATTGTATTCATAAACAGTTCCTAATACATAAAACACCTATTCAGATTTATCTATAAACTGTCTCAAGATTTTTTCTCTTTCTTCATATTTTTCAATACCAAATAACAGATTATCATACCTAGAAAAAATTTCATTATTAGATTCCGCTAGCTTCAATACAGAATATAAAACAAATACTACAAGAAAACACCTTTTAGTTTTCAAGCTTGTGATACAAGCAAATATTTGAGGATAAATGATAGTATATGAAAAAACAAAAAGCAATGGAACACGCAGTGTTATTATCGAAAATTCAGAACAATATAGATATATAAACGCATATATAAAAAACATATTCACATAAACTTGAGTAAATGAGTTCCTGCTTTTTTGATAGTATAAGGCTAATAATATAAATGAGATCGTCCTTTCGATATAGCCAATGGTAATACCAGCACCAACCCCAAAATGAGAATCTGCCATATAAAAATATATCAAAGCATTGATTCGTCCACCTAATATGGAACCCACAGATAGCAAAATTTTAGATAAATATGGTATTTGAAACAGATATATCAAATTCCCTATAATAAATAAGGTCCAAATAAGTTTCATATTTATCCGACGATCTAAAATAAAATACAGAGGAAGATAAAGTAATGCTGAAATATGAAAATAACAGCCTAGAGTATTCAACAACAAATATGGGAGCAACCTTCTTTTTTGTAAATAATTTATTGACAACAAAAAACAAATAATAGCTTTTGAATTTCTATATAGGTTAAACTCTATAGTCAATCCTCCAAATAAAATAAACATGATAACAGCAAGAATATAATAGTTTGTATTCTTGGTAATAATTTTATGTATAACTATCAAATCAAGTAAAGAACCAATAAAAACCCAAATAAAATAATTTGAAAATAAAGACTTGATTAATATAGAATATAGAATAAATCCCTTTTCATATCCACAGTCAAATACAATGCCATCCAATGTCCAATAATCCCAGTCGGCAAGCATAGGAAGTTTCAAAAAGAACTGATAATACAAAGTCCAGTCTGTATAAACGAATCCACGTAATCCCAGAAAAACGATCAAAGAACCCAATACTAGCAAATCAAGTTTCTTCTTTTCCTGTCGTTTATTCAGATATACAAATTCTTTTAGCATTGCCAATAATAAGAAAAAAAAGTATACGAGATAGGGTACAGAATATATATAACTATAATGTTGCAACATACCGTCTTATATTAACATTCTCATATAGTATTTCTAAGTCCATTTCTCAGCACTTAAAAAAAACTTATTATATTCTAGCATCTATATATCATATATCCGGGATTTTTGGCTATCTTTTTTATCAATCATATTTGGGGGATTAGTATAAATAGCTCTTACAACTTCTGCCGTATTGATAATATCATATCCTTGGTTCTTTATTATTTCTATACTATCCCTCCGAATATGAAAAGCTGTTTTAACCATACAATCTGCCCACTTTTCAGGACAATTCAAAGAAAGAAAGGAAACAGAATCAACCAATTTCATCTCCTTTGGTATGACATCAGACGCAATAACAGGCAAGCCAACAGCCTGGGCTTCTATTCCGACTATGCCAAGTCCCTCCCAACGTGAAGGAAATGCAAAAACATCCATAGCTTGCATATAATCATATACATTAGGAATAGCACCAACAAACAACACCTCATTTTCTAAATCCTTTGCCTTTACTAGATCCCTAATTTCATGCAACGTTTCACCGGTACCTATCAACATTAATTTTACATCTATATTTTGCTGTTTGACAAGAGACAAAACTTCTATCAAAAACTCCTGGTTTTTTACAAAAGAAAATCGTCCGACATGCCCTATAACTATCGTTCCATCTGCTATATTCAATAAAGACCTATATTCCATTCTCTTTTCATTATTCATATGGAACTTTGTAAGATCTATTCCATTCTTCACAACCTGCAATTTTGTTTTTACTATTCTCATTGGGAATTTCCACATACCGGCTTCTACAGAACATGCACAATAGTCCGACGGAATGAATCTTAATACGGGATACGTTAACATTTTCAATAAATAATATTTCATTGATTTCACATAACCTGTACAATGGGAATGTACTATTATCTTTTTTATCCCATTCCATCTGGCAACAAGCGAACACAGCATCAACATGGAAGTACTGCCCGAATGGATGTGCACAACATCATAACGGTTCACTTTTAAAAAACGATTAAGAGGCTTCATTATATTCCAGCGAAATCCGCCCGGTGCAAAAGGTAATCCTATACAATAAACCTGCCCTCCTTTATTTACCACCTCTTCACGATAGATCTCATTCTCACAATAATACGGAGTAAGCAAATCTATCTTCAAGTCCTTCATATTTATATGACGCAGTACATTTATAATGAACATTTCTTGTCCACCTGTTCCTATAGGTTCTCCCGTTATTTCAAGTATATTCATAAACGCTCTTAGATCTGTTTGTCAAATTCAAAATTGTAGATACAATTATAATGTGGCAACATATATCCTTATAAAATATCTACACAACCAATATTTCCAAAAGCTTCTTTTACAATAGATACGTTTTAATATATTTTTCTCCAGCAAAGAATTTACATCTGAAGAAGCTCCTTCCAAACGAAAATTCGCTATTACTTTATCTATAAAAACAAAATGTCCTCCATGTTTCTTTAACCTTAGCATTAGGTCATAATCAGCAACATAACTATACGTCAAATCATATCCGCCCAGTTCCCCAAAAAGATCTCTTCGCATAAAAGTTGATGGATGTGCAATCATCTCATTATAAATGTTATCCATAGATGCACCGTGAGCATATAAAAATATATTATTCTTATATAGCTTAATAATACCTGATATTAAATCAGTTTTTCCATCGGCAAACTGAGCTATTATAGAAACTGCATCAAGTTCATACCAGTCATCTGAATTCAAAAAAGCTATATACTCTCCATTCGCTTTACTAGCTCCTTTGTTCATTGCATCATAAATACCCCTATCGGGTTCACTCACCCAATAAGCTATTTTGTCTTCATACCTCCGAATGATATCAATAGTACCATCAGTACTTCCACCATCAATAATAATATACTCGATATTAGAATAAGTTTGATTAATGACGGAAAGAATAGTTTGCTCAATAGTAGAAACAGCATTATAAGAAACTGTTATGACTGAAATCAAAGAATTATCCACAACACACCACTATATAAAAATAATACATTTATTATCAAATGAAAAAAATCATTGTTCTTTTAACTTATTTGAAAAATAATAATAATCTAAATCATTCTTTCTTTTCTAAAATATATCAATATCCCTAATATTTTTTATGATTTTACAAGGATTGCCTCCCGCAACACAATCTTTAGGTATAGATTTAGTAACAATAGAGCCTGCTGCAATAACACTATGCGCTCCAATAGTTACACCTTTAAGAATTATACAACGAGCACCTATCAGCACATCATCCTCTATAATAATAGGGGCACTATTAGCTGTACGCCCATCCTCTCCATCTCTCTTACGGCGAATTTTATAATTCATATTATGAGCATCAGTATCTAATAAAATACAATCGCCACCTATATTTACATTATTTCCTATCTTAATGTATTGTTTAGCCCTAATACACGCAGAAGAAATTCCGACATCGTTTCCTATTTTTATCTTCGCTCCTTCACCGGCATAAATACATCCTCTCAAATTACGGCATAGCGGATTAAATCCATCACCACTAATAAACACCAAATTATTGCCAATAATAACCTGTGCAGTCGGATGCTTAGTAAGATAGATACGATTGTATATTTTCATATTTTTTCCTATTTCAACACCATTTGCCCAAAGCATAAAATAATTCCAACAAATATAATATACTTGTCGAATTTTACGTGGAATATTTATAAATCTTGCTAATATTCTTTTGATAAAATTCAATAAATTCATAATTATCTTATCCAAATACCTCTAGCATTACCATTTAAAATCTTAGTTAACTGTATCTTTCCCAACACCATCTGTAGCATAAATACAAGAATCGGAAACAACAATATTCCACTCACACCGTATATCATACAACATAAATTCAGTATTGGAATAGCTGTAAAGGAAAAACATAAATAAATAATTAATTGCAAACGAACCTTACTCATCCCATTTATTAAAGTCATATAGATACCTCCACCTGTCTGAAAGAGGACATAAACAGCCATAGTAACAGAAAGTGAAAAAGGAACAGAAACCGAATCACCAATCCACCATTGATATAGAATATCTGAACACAACAACATTAGGAACAGAACAGGAATACATAAGAACCATACCCATTCCAATTTCTTCACTATTCCTCTCATCCAACTATAATCTTTTTTCACATATGCATCTGTAAATGCAGACCAAAAAGGAGTCAATATAATAACAAATATCATATGAAGTACATTAAAATATTTATATGCTATATTATACTGCGTCACCGCTTCCGGTCCTTCCAATCTAGACAAAATAATATTAATAAACTGAAAGATAAACAACATGGAAATCATAAT
>OGGB01000897.1_pt1 | contig 22749 bp, 17 predicted proteins | sample 1571111 | NCBI WGS metagenome assembly OGGB01 (sample SAMEA2582067, study PRJEB24529) | metagenome | biome: Human gut stool | place: China | collected 2011
CACAGATGCAGTGTGGTAAACACATTGTCGATTTCGAGGAGACCAACCGGTTGGTGAAAGCTGGTTTTAATCCATTGCCTCGTATAGCCGTCGTTCCGGGATTCATTGCCTCCGACAAGAGCAATGGCGATGTCACCAATCTGGGGCGTGGGGGATCGGATTATACGGCAGCTATCTTGGCTACCGCTCTCGATGCCTCGCAGCTCGAAATCTGGACCGATGTCGATGGCTTCATGACAGCCGACCCCCGGGTAATCAATACGGCATATGTCATCGAGCGGTTGTCGTTTGTCGAAGCGATGGAATTGTGCAACTTCGGTGCGAAGGTTATTTATCCTCCGACCATTTATCCGGTATTTCACAAAAATATACCCATATTCATTAAGAATACTTTTAATCCTTCGGCTCCCGGAACCCTCATTTCCGAGGACAATTCGCATGCCGAGGGGAAGGCCATCAAGGGTATTTCGTCTATCAACGACACGTGTCTCATCACTTTGTCGGGTATGGGCATGGTGGGTGTCATCGGTATTAATTCACGTATATTCAACCGGCTGGCAAAGTCGGGTATCAGTGTCTTTTTGGTGTCGCAGGCATCGTCCGAAAACAATACGACATTTGCCGTGCGCAATGCCGATGCCGAGTTGGCGGTGAAAGTATTGCGCGAAGAGTTCCGCCACGATATGGCTGTCGGAGAAATCAGTGCGATCGAAGCCGAGAAAGATCTTGCCACCGTAGCTATTGTGGGCGAGAATATGAAGCATACGCCCGGTATTGCCGGAAAACTGTTCAACGTTTTGGGGCGCAACGGTATCAACGTGATAGCTTGTGCGCAGGGGGCTTCTGAAACCAATATATCTTTTGTAATTGCACTTGGCAGCCTGCGCAAAGCGCTCAACGTCATACATGATTCTTTCTTCCTCTCCGAGTCGCAAGTGCTCAATCTTTTTGTCGTAGGTGTGGGTACGGTAGGTAAGGACCTGTTGCAACAAATCAGCAAGCAACAGCAACGGTTGCTCGAAACGAAAGCATTGCAGCTTCGGTTAGTGGGCATTGCCAACTCTCGTAAGTGCCTTTTCGATAGGGAGGGTATTGACGTCGAGCATTGTCAAGAGCTGCTCGATCGTTCTGAAATGGTTGCTTCGCCCGAAAAAATCAAGGACGAAATTATCAAAATGAATATCTTCAATTCGGTGTTTGTCGACTGTACGGCAAGTCCCGATATAGCCGCACTTTATAAGACTTTGCTCGACCACAACGTGTCGGTAGTGGCATCCAATAAGATAGCCGCTTCGGGATCGTACGATTCTTATCGGGAATTGAAGCAGACTGCTCGCAAGCGTGATGTGAAGTACCTTTTCGAGACGAACGTTGGGGCGGGGTTACCCATTATCAACACGATTAACAACCTCATCAACAGCGGCGATAAGATTTTGAAAATCGAGGCAGTGGTTTCCGGTACGCTCAATTATATTTTCAATGTGGTGGGAGCCGATGTCCCGTTGAGCCGGGCCGTGCGTATGGCGCAGGAAGCCGGATACAGCGAGCCCGATCCTCGTATCGATTTATGCGGACAGGACGTTATCCGCAAGTTGGTGATTTTGGCGCGCGAGGCCGGATACAGGGTAGAGCAGAGCGATGTGAAAAAAAAGCTCTTTATCCCCGACGACTATTTCAAAGGTTCCCTTGCTGATTTTTGGAAAGCGATACCGCAATACGATGCCGAGTTCGAACAGTATCGTAGACAAGTCGCCGATCGGGGTAAAGTTCTCCGTTTCGTTGCCACGCTCGACCACGGCGATGTCGAGGTGGGGTTGCGTGAAATCGATTCGGCTCATCCGTTCTTCCATCTTGAAGGGAGTAACAATGTCATATTGCTGACTACCGAGCGTTACCGGGAATATCCTATGGTCATCAAAGGATATGGTGCGGGAGCCGAAGTTACAGCTGCCGGTGTCTTTGCCGATATTATCGGTATTGCCAACATTCGATAAGGGTTATAACGAGTGCGAAGCATGGAAATAAGTAATGAGTTGAATGTCGGTTCCAGAGAGCAGCTGCGGGCTTGGCTGAGCGAGAATCACGACTCTTGCGATGAAGTCTGGATAGTGTGTTGCCGTTCCGGTCGGGTGCACACTTGCGGGTTACCCTATTTGGACGTTGTCTATGAGGCGCTATGTTTCGGCTGGATCGATTCTACCTGCAAGCGGGTCGGCGACAAGATGTTGCAACGGCTCACTCCCCGTAAAAAAGGAAGCAATTGGACCGAGCTCAACAAGGCTCGTTTCAGGTACCTCGAACGGGAAGGGACGATGACCGATGCGGGAAGGGCGGTTTTTCCCTATTTGCTTGAAACGGAATTTACGATAGACGATATTATCGTCGAAGAGCTGCGGAAACACCCTGTGGCGATGGACAATTTCTCTCGGTTCCCGGAGCTTTATAAGCGGGTGAAAATAGGAAATATACAAATGAAAAGAAATAATTCGGATTTGTATTGGCGACGTTTGGACAAATTTATCCGGTTTACTTGTCGAAACAAGATGTACGGCGAGTGGAACGACAATGGAAGACTGTCGCAGATATATGAGAATAAATAAAAAACAGAGGGCCTATGAAATATATCATTGTTTTGGGCGACGGTATGGCCGACGAACCCATCGGGAAATTGGGCGGACGAACGCCTTTGCAGGCGGCCGATACTCCGGCTATGGACTGGTTGGCGGCTCATGGTCGTTGCGGTTTGTTGAAGACAGTCCCCGATGGTTATCACCCCGGTAGCGAAATCGCCAATTTGTCGGTATTGGGTTACGACCTCGACCGGGTGTTCGAGGGTCGAGGCTCGTTGGAAGCGGCGAGTATGGGAGTCGATATAGAGTCGGGCGAGATGGCGATGCGCTGTAATCTCGTCTGTATCGAAAACGGTCGTATCAAGAACCATTCGGCCGGACATATCTCTACGGCCGAAGCTGCCGAATTAATTGATTTTTTACAAGAAGAATTGGGAGGTGAGGATGCCAATTTCTTTCGAGGCGTTTCGTATCGGCATCTGTTGAAGTTGAAAGGCGGAGACAAGCGAGTCGACTGTACTCCTCCGCACGATGTTCCCGGTACGCTTTTTCGTGAGGTAATGGTTCGTCCCCTCGTTCCCGAAGCCGTTCCGACAGCCGATCGTCTGAACGAGTTGATATTGCGTTCACAACAGATTCTGCCGTCGCATCCGGTCAATCGGAAGCGTGTCGCCGAGGGTAAAGACCCGGCGAACAGCATCTGGCCGTGGTCACCCGGTTATAAGCCCCGCATGGAGACATTGGCCGAGCGTTATGGGATAAAGAGCGGCGTTGTCATTTCGGCGGTAGATCTTATTCGGGGTATCGGGGTATATGCCGGTCTGCGGCCTGTCGAAGTCGAGGGAGCGACCGGTTTGTATGATACCAATTACGAGGGTAAAGTTCAAGCGGCGATCGAGGCATTACATACGCACGATTTTGTATATTTGCATATCGAAGCCAGTGATGAGGCCGGGCATGAAGGCGATGTCGATTTGAAAGTTCGCACGGTTGAATATCTCGATCATCGGGTTTTAAAACCGCTCATCGATGCCGTATCTCGAATGAGCGATTCGGTGACGATAGCCTTGTTGCCCGATCATCCCACCCCTTGCCGGTTGCGCACTCACACGGCCGAGCCTGTCCCGTTTGTGATTTACAAATCTGGGGTGGAGCCCGACGGAGTCACCCGGTACAGCGAGTCCGATGTAGCCGGCGGCGCTTATGGGGTGCTGGCAGGAGAGCAGTTTATAAAAGAGTTCTTTCGGAAAAATTAAAATAGAAAAGAGCGATGCAATTTTACAGTACGAATAGAAAAACTTCGCCGGTTTCCCTCCGCGAAGCAGTGGTGAGAGGATTGGCAGCAGATAGGGGGCTTTTCATGCCTGAGGTGATTCGCCGGTTTCCCCCGGCATTTTACCAAAATATGAAAGAGATGACCTTGCGCGAAATTTCTTTTGTCGTGGCCGAGGCCTTTTTCGGGGAAGATGTGGAAGCCGGTAAATTGAAAGAGATTGTCGACGAGACGCTCAACTTCGATATTCCGTTGGTGCAGGTGGCCGATAACCGGTATAGTTTGGAACTTTTTCACGGACCCACGTTGGCATTTAAAGATGTGGGGGCGCGCTTCATGGCTCGGTTACTCGCCTATTTCAATAAACAGGAGGGCGAGCGGCAGGTCAATGTGTTGGTAGCTACATCTGGCGATACGGGCAGTGCCGTGGCAAATGGATTTTTAGATGTTCCGGGTGTAAAAGTATTCGTGCTTTACCCGCAAGGGAAAGTCAGCGAGATACAGGAAAAGCAGTTTACCACACTCGGTCGCAACATTACGGCATTGGAAGTGAGCGGTACATTCGATGACTGTCAGGCATTGGTGAAGAATGCCTTTATGGATAAGGAGCTGAACGAGAAACTCTATCTTACCTCTGCCAATTCCATCAACGTGGCCCGTTTTCTGCCCCAGTCGTTCTATTATTTTTACGCCTATGCGCAGTTGTGCGGGTTAGTCGGGAAGCCCGAAGAAGTCGTGTTCAGTGTGCCCAGCGGAAATTTCGGCAATATTACTGCCGGTTTGATGGCTAAACGCATGGGACTGCCTGTGAAACGGTTCATTGCGGCCAACAATCGCAACGATGTATTTTTGCAATACCTGCGTACGGGAGTTTATACGCCGCGGCCTTCGGTCGCCACTATCGCTAATGCGATGGACGTGGGTGATCCCAGTAATTTCGCGCGAATACTCGATTTGTACGGAGGCTCGCACGATGCGATTTGTGCCGAGGTAAGCGGGGTAAGTTACGCCGATGAACAGATTCGTCGAACGATGAGCGAAACTTTCCATAACGAACGATACTTGCTCGATCCTCATGGAGCCTGTGGTTATCAGGCGTTAGTCGACGGATTACAGCCCGGCGAGACAGGCATATGTCTCGAAACGGCACATCCGGCTAAATTTCTCGAAACGGTCGAATCGGCTGTTGGCGAGACGATTCCGGTTCCCGAAAAACTGCAAGTCTTTATGCAGGGAGAAAAACAAAGTATCCTTATGCCGGTCGGCTTCAACGCTTTCAAGCACTTTTTGCTCAATCAGCAATAAAGATTCTGTTACGTAAATCAAACAGCCGGGAAATTTTCCCCGGCTGTTTGATTTATACGATTGTATTATTTATTGTTTCTGAAATTCTTTTTCTAACAGGATTTTTCCGTCTTCCTGTTTTACTTGAACCTTCAATGAATGGTTCGAGGCAAACAGGGTCAATACCGAGTTGTTCGAGTTCACGATGATGGGGAAGGAGGCCGCATTTCCTTTGTCGGAGAATCCGAATGCGTGCTCGTGACCGCTCAACATTAAATCTATTTGTGCTTGTTCCAATAAGGACAGTAGTTGTTTCCGCAGCCGTTCGGAACCGTACCAACCGCCTTTCGTGAAAGGAATATGTGAGATAACCACACGGTAGGAGGCGTTCTTGAACTCTGGGTTGTCTATCTCCCTAGACAGCCAATCCTTTTGTTCGAGCATATAGCTGTCGAAGTCTATCAGTCCCGAGTATTCCACATCGGTGTCGGGTTTGTCTTCCCCGCAGTCCAGCACGATGAAGCGAACGGGACCATAGGTGAAGGCATAATAGAATTTACCGTTGGGGCCGGCGAGGTATCATTAATTTCTTTGTCATATCGGTAAATTCTAAAATAAATTATTCTTTAAACTGTGTTTTGTGATAACTATATAAAGCGGGCATAACTCGAAAGGAGGATAGGTTTGTGAAGAATTGATTACGGTATTTGTGTTTTCAAAAACTTAAAGCGACATTTTTATCCCCTTTTGTATGGGATAGAATATTTTTGCTTTTCCACAAAGATAACATATTTATTGCTTGTGTGATGCTTCTCGTAAAAAAATAAGAACGGTTTTTAAGTGAAGGTGTGTGATTGGTTCCCGTGAAAAGGGGCGATATAAAACTTGAAACGTCCCTATCCGTATATCGGGCAGGGACGTTTCGGCGCATTATGATGATTTATAATTATACTTTTTCCAACGCTTGTTTCAAATCGTCGATGAGGTCGTCGATATGTTCGGTTCCTATGGAGAGGCGCACCGTGCCGGGGAAAATTTCCTGTTCTTCTTTTTCTTGGTCGGTAAGTTGAGAATGGGTAGTCGAAGCCGGGTGAATGACCAACGATTTCACGTCGGCGACATTGGCGAGCAGTGAAAAGATTTTCAGGTTGTCGATGAAACGATGGGCTTCTTCTGTACCCCCTTTTATCTCGAAAGTGAAAATCGAACCGGCTCCCTGTGGGAAATACCGTTCGTACAATGCATGGTCGGGGTGGTCGGGCAAAGCCGGGTGGTTTACCCGTTTTACTTTCGGGTGTCGGGACAAAAAGTCCACTACTTTCAAGGCGTTTTCTACATGACGTTCCACGCGCAGGGAGAGGGTCTCCAATCCCTGTAAAAGCAGGAATGCGTTGAAGGGGCTGATGGCTGCTCCGGTGTCGCGCAGGATAACGGCGCGTATGCGGGTGACGTATGCGGCTGCTCCGGCCGCTTGGGTGAATCGGATACCGTGATAACTGGGGTCGGGTTCGCTCAACTGGGGAAATTTACCCGAAGCCGTCCAGTCGAATTTGCCCGAATCGACGATTATACCTCCCAACGATGTGCCGTGGCCTCCGATAAATTTTGTCGCCGAGTGTACGACGATGTCTGCTCCATGTTCGATAGGGCGTATCAGATAGGGCGTACCGAACGTGTTGTCGATAATGAGCGGTATGTTGTGGCGGTGGGCTATCTCGGCGACGGCATCGATGTCGATGATGTTCGAGTTGGGGTTACCCAGAGTCTCGATAAAAACAGCTTTCGTGTTCGGACGTATGGCTTTCTCGAAATTCGACAAGTCGGCAGGATCGACGAACGTTGCCGTCACGCCGTAAGCCGGTAGGGTATGATCCAGCAAATTATAGGTTCCGCCATAGATCGTCTTGGCAGCGACAATATGGTCGCCGGCACAAGTAATGTTTTGAAAAGCGTAAGTGACGGCGGCTGCGCCCGAAGCGACGGCAAGGGCGGCCACTCCGCCTTCCAGTGCGGCGAGACGTTCTTCCAATACATTTTGGGTCGGGTTGGTTAATCTGCCATAGATATTGCCGGCATCTTTCAATTCGAATCGGGCGGCGGCATGAGCCGAATTATGGAATACATAAGAAGTCGTTTGATAAATAGGGACGGCTCTTGCATCGGTTGTGGGGTCGGGTTGTTCCTGTCCTACATGAAGCTGCAAGGTCTCGAAATGCAATTTTTTCTGTGCCATTATCGTTCGTTTTTTTATTGAAATATCTATTTGTTTATCCTGTACAAAGCTATATATTGTAGATATATCGAACAAGAATTTTTATAAATATGGAAAATATAACTATGTTTGCCGATATTATTAGATTAAATATATCGTTTGTAATCTTGGGGACTTCCCCGAAAGAATACTATTCTATGGAAATATTGGATAAAACCGATTTGCAGATATTGCGAGTCTTACAAAACAATTCTCGCTTGACAACCAAAGAATTGGCGGCAAAAGTTAATTTGTCGCCTACACCTGTCTTTGAACGGGTGAAACGTTTGGAGGCCAACGGATACATCAAAAAATATGTGGCAGTGCTCGATCCTGAGAAACTCAATCGGGGTTTCGTCGTCTTTTGTAGCGTCAAGCTCCGTAGGCTCAATCGGGACATAGCCGCCGAGTTTACCCGCATTGTCCGGGAAATCCCGGAAGTGACCGAGTGTTACAACATTTCGGGCGATTACGATTATCTGCTCAAAATCCATGCTCCCGATATGAAATATTATCAGGAGTTTATTATCAATGTATTAGGTACGATAGAGAGCATGGGGTCGCTCATGAGTACTTTTGTCATGGACGAGGTGAAGCAGGAGTATGGCATTCCGCTTTAATTTTTCCATGAGTTATCCCGCTGCCTTTTTCTTTCCTTTCCGTATCTTTTGCTCGTAAACGGTCAAGCGATTTCGAGGTCGAATGTGTCGTATAGGTTTTTTATATCGGGATTCTTTTCGATCATCTTCATCAGTACATCTTTCGGACTGAAAATAATTTCTTTCTCTCCCGGTTGGTTGATACGTAATTGCATGGAGAACTGGTTGTTCTTCAAGACATTTTGTAGGAAAGACATCAATTCGTGGAAATGCTCGTTGATGTGGTCCACTTGAATTTGGGAATCGACCGACACTACGAAATTCTTGGGGTCGACGAGCTGTGGGCGGCAACTCTGCATCGTATTGACGAGCACGACTTCTGTCGGTATGGTTTTGGCGTATTCCAGCCAAGCTGTGGTAAGGGCTTCGGCTGTGAATGGTGTATCGAGTACGGTTTGTACGGTCGATGTGTTTTCCTCTGCGACAGATTCTGCCGGTTTCTGATGTATAGAGATACGAGTCGGGGGAGCCGCTTTTCTTGTTTGCGTCGGAGCTGCCGGAATATCCCGTTTAAAAGTTGTAGGCCGTATGGTTGCGGCTCGGTATGCAGCCTGAGGTTCGGCAGTCTGGGTAACTCCCGATGTGGTTCCTGCCGTTTGTTGAGAGGTCGTGGTGTTTGGTGTCTGGGTCGTTGGGCTTACCGTTTGTCCGGCGTTGGGAGCCGGCGTTATCTTCTGCAACGGTGGATTTTCGGGAGCGCTAGTAACAGGATTTGTGATTTGGCAAATCTGTATTAGAGTCAACTCCACCAAAAATTGTTTGTTGTTGCTTATGCGATAGTCAAGATCACAACGATTGCTCAGTTCCATCGCACGGTATAAGAAAGGTAAGGTACATTTTTCCGCCTGTTCGCCATAGCGTTTGGCCACCGATTCGCTCACTTCGAGCAAGGGGAGGGTTACCGGGTCTTTACTGACCAGCAGATCGCGGAAATGACGGCTCAGTCCGCCGATGAAAAATTGGGCTTCGAAACCGTTGTCCCGTATTTCTTTGAATATCATCAATGCCTGCGGTACGTTGTTTTGCAAGAAAGCATCCACTAATCTGAAATAGTACTCGTAATCCAGTACGTTGAGGTTTTCGATAACCGATTTATAGGTGATGTGTCCGCCCGAAAAACTGACGACTTGGTCGAATACCGAGAGAGCATCTCGCATACCGCCGTCGGCTTTTTGGGCGATGATGTTCAGGGCCTCCGGTTCAGCGGTGATACCCTCTTGTGAAGCCACGTATTGTAGATGTTCGGCTATGTCGGTAGTGGTAATCCGTTGGAAGTCGTACACTTGGCATCTCGACAGAATCGTGGGCAATATTTTATGCTTCTCGGTAGTTGCCAGAATGAAAATAGCATGGTGCGGCGGTTCTTCTAGCGTTTTCAAGAAAGCGTTGAAAGCGGCAGCCGACAGCATGTGCACCTCGTCGATGATAAACACTTTGTATTTGCCTATTTGAGGCGGTATCCTCACTTGGTCGATGAGCGTGCGTATATCGTCCACCGAGTTGTTCGAGGCGGCATCGAGCTCGATGATGTTGTAGGAACGTTGTTCGTTGAAAGCTCGGCACGATTCGCATTCGTTGCAGGCTTCTCCCGATTCGGTCGGGTGGAAACAGTTGATTGTTTTAGCGAAAATACGGGCACACGAAGTTTTCCCTACGCCGCGAGGGCCGCAAAACAAATAAGCATGAGCGAGTTTGTTCGAGTCGATCGCATTTTTCAGAGTTTGAGTCAATGCTTTTTGTCCTACGACCGAACGGAACGTCGATGGTCTGTATTTTCGTGCCGAAACGATATAATTGTCCATATAGATTTTCTAAGTTCTTTTGCAAATATAGTGAAAGGAGAGCGCAGAGGCAAACGAAAATTTCATTTTCGGCTTGACTATGCCGAACCGCATCCGATATTCTACAAATATAGTGAAAGGTGAGTGCAGAGGCAAACGGAAATCACATTTCTGGATTGATTATGCCGAACCATATCTTATATATTCTACAAATATAGGAAAAGAAGAAGGCAAGATAAAATGAACAAATCTATTTTTCATACCTAATTGCCCTCTATATTTTGAAATATACAAAATTTTTCCGTACCCTATTCCGGCAAATCGCTTTTCCCGAAGCAGAGAGGCAGCAGACTCCGTATGGACTCTACGATATAAATTTCTTTTTTGCCGTAGAGATAAATGCGCATCGGCTGGTTGTAGCGTTCCTCTGTTTCGAGAATTACCTGCCGGCAAGCTCCACAGGGTGCTGTGGGGTGGTCGATGAAATCCCCGCTGGTTTGAGCGGCGATCGCCAACGCCTCTACGGGCAAATCGGGATATTGAGAGTTGGCATAGAATAGAGTAGTCCGTTCCGCACAAATCCCTGACGGGTAAGCGGCATTTTCTTGATTACTTCCCGTGATGACGGTTCCTCCCGATAATAGAGCGGCAGCACCTACTTGGAAGCGAGAGTAGGGCGAATAAGACCGGTTTGTCGCTTCTTTGGCGGCGTCGATCAACTTTTTCTCCTCTTCGTTTAGCTCATCATACGAACAAACGATTATCTTTGTGGTGATGTTCCGGTTTTCCATAACTGTAATTAAGTCGGTTCTATATTTGTGTTTACAAATATAGCGAAAGGTGAGTGCAGAGGCAAATAAAAAACAAATTTTGAGAGAACCGGATTTCTTGTCGTTTATTTTTAAGCATTGAGCGAATTATGAAACTACGATTCATCATATCCTTGCTTGCGTTGACTCTCTCGTTTTCGCAACTCTCGGCACAACGTAAAAATAAGGCCTATCTCGATTATATCGAGAAATACAGTTCATTAGCGGTAAAACATCAAAAGCAGTACGGCATACCGGCCAGTATTACACTGGCACAAGGGTTGCTCGAATCGGGAGCCGGTCGTAGCGAATTGGCCCGTATGTCCAACAATCATTTCGGTATCAAATGTCATAGCGATTGGAAAGGGAAGAGGGTTTATTACGACGATGATAAGAAAGACGATTGTTTCCGTAAATATAATAAACCGGAAGATTCGTTTGAAGATCATGCCCGTTTCTTAAAAAGAGCTCGCTATGCTTCTCTTTTCGAATTGAAAGTGACCGATTACCGGGGGTGGGCGAAAGGTTTGAAGCGCTGCGGGTATGCCACCGATAAGTCGTATGCCAATAAGTTGATTCAGACCATCGAGCTTTACGAACTTTATAAATACGACCGCCGTAGTTTCAAGCCTATTCGGGCGAAAGACCTTTTACCTGTTATTGTAGCCAATCCGCATCCCGTTTATCGTTCGTGGGGATTGCTTTATGTCGAGGCTCGCGACGGCGACTCGCTCGAATCCATAGCGAAGGAATTTGGTTTCTCGGTGAAAAAACTGGCGAAGTACAACGAAGTACCCAAAGACTATCCGTTGGAGGCCGGCGACATTGTCTATCTCGAAAAGAAAAAGAAGAAAGCCGAGAAAGGCTATGACTTCTGTATCGTTCGTTCAGGTGACTCTATGCACACCATTGCGCAACGATACGGTATCCGGTTGAAAAATCTCTATAAGATGAACAAACTCCCGGACGATTATACCCCTTCGGTGGGCGATACTCTGCGACTGCGATAGATGAGGCGAATGTGAGTGTGTGGGGGGAGTATATGGCTGCTTTTTCATATCGGGACTCGATAGTTGCGAGGTTATATGTTTCTATGTGATAGTTTTTTTATGTCGAATGAATCCGTATAAGCCATACTCGATAGGAGCCCCTCAGTTATATATTATTTTTTTCATTTAAATGTTCTTTCCTGTATCTTGTCGGGGACATTCCCTTTTCCTTTGTGAATACCCGTACAAAGTGAGGTAGATCGTTGAATCCTACTAGATAGCATATTTCCGACACTTGTTTTTGTGAATGTTTAAGTAATTTGCAGGCTGTATTTAGTCGGTACTGTGTGACGAATTGTGAGAAAGTTACACCTTTGTAACGTTTGAAGTAGGAGCAAAATGCCAAACGATTCATACCCATTTCGGTGGCAATATCGTCTAGTGAGAAGGGGTGTACATAATGTGCCATGACGTATGTACTGATTTGTTGCATACGCCTGACATCACGCTCTATCCGCATAGGTTTCCCTGTAAAAGTGTAGTCGGTTGAAATAAAGATGGTAGGTAGTAAACGGAACATTTCGCATAGACGTCCCAGTTCGTCCAATTCATTCATTTTGGAAAGAGATTGTCGGATAGCCCGAGAACTTTCCGGTCCGAACTTCAAGGCTTCGATTGGAAAAGTTATATTTGCAAGACAGTTTCGTAATTCGGGAAAAATTTCCATACACTTCGATATAAAAACATGTTTGAAAGCTACCATTAGGTAATGGACGTAACCTTCTTCGTCGGTCGATGAGGAATCATATTTCCAATAGTGGTGCATCGATGGTGGGATTAGTACCACATCTCCCTCCGAAAAGCTCTGTAAGGTGTCGCCGGCTATTCTGGTTCCGTGTCCGTGTACCACGTAATAGAGCTCCCAAGCATCATGCTGATGCAATTTGGCTTCTATGAATGGATCTATATGTTGATCGATAAAGAAGAACGAATGGTTTTCTACTTCTGGCAGTTCATATGGGATTATAGTATCTTCTTTCATATGGTTGTATTTTATCAATATAAATATACGACAAATATTTCGTGGAATTTGACAAATATACAACAATAAAACCGTATAATTTTGAGGGCGAAAACAACGAATCATTATAAATTAAAAAGTATCGTTATGGATTTCTATGAAGTATTGGAGAAACGCCGCACATATCGTGATTTCTCCGACCGTGAAGTAAGCAACGAGATTTTGGAAAGAGTGATTGGTGCGGCATTCAAGGCTCCGACTAACGATCACCTGCGTCAGTTGGAGTTCGTCGTGGTGCGGGATCGCGAGAATATTGCGAAAGTAATCGCCCCGCTCGCCAAGAATATGGCGGCGTTCAAAGAACTGGTGGCAGAGGTGGACGAGTCCGACGACAAAGACAAGATGGCGATGTTCGCCGATGCGCTACCTAAACAGCAAAGGATGCTGATACAAAGTGGTCTGCTTATTATCCCTTTCTTCCGCCAACTGACATGGCCGTTGCTCAAACCCGCGGAGCAAAGCTCGCTCAACTATTTCGCTTCGGCATGGTGCGCTTTGGAGAACATGCTGCTCGCCGCCACCGCCGAAGGCCTGGAAACAGTATTTCATATTCCTGTAAGCGATGAGGCAGATAAAATCAAGAAAATTGTGAATGCTCCCTCAGAGTATGAGTTCATCTGCTTACTGACGATGGGTTATCCCGCAGAAAATGCTTTTCTTCCCAAACAGAAGGCAATCCATATCGAGGATAGAGTGCATACCAATGTCTGGTAAAGTGACTGTACGAAAGGGCATGCACTCGCATGGATAGCGAATATGCTGTTCGCTGTTAGCATGCCTGTATTCAAATACCTACTGACATCGGGCTTTCCACCTAATTATTTCATAGCTATATGACTTGTATAGATGTCATATTGTTGTATTGAAGAGGCAAGATTATTGTTATATAAATAGTATGAAAATCATAAATCGATTTTCAGCTCCACGGGACAATGGTCCGAGCCAAAAATTTCCGTGTGTATTTTCGCACTGCACAATTTCTCGTTGAGCGATGCGGAGGCAAGAAAATAATCGATACGCCAGCCGGCGTTTTTTTCTCTCGCTTTGAATCGGTAAGACCACCACGAATAGATGTCTTTTTGATCAGGATAGAAATAGCGGAATGTATCGGTGAATCCGGCAGACAGTAGTTGGGTGAATTTATTGCGCTCCTCATCGGTAAATCCGGCGTTTTTCCGGTTCGTTTTGGGATTTTTCAAATCGATTTCTTGGTGAGCCACGTTCAGGTCGCCGCATACGATGACCGGCTTTTGGGTTTCCAGTTGTTTCAAGAAGTGCAGAAAATCATCTTCCCATGTCATACGGTATTCAAGTCGTTTTAATCCTTCTTGCGAGTTGGGAGTATAGACATTTACCAAGAAGAAATCTTCCATTTCGAGAGTAATGATACGGCCCTCACGGTCGTGTTCTGTTCTATCCATGCCGTAACTGACACTGATGGGTTGAAGTCGGGTAAAGACAGCTGTTCCCGAATATCCTTTCTTTTCGGCATAGTTCCAATAAGACCGGTAACCGTCGAATTGCAAATCCAGTTGTCCCGCCTGCATTTTCGTCTCTTGCAGACAGAAGAAGTCGGCATCCAATTGCCTGAATATATCGGTGAATCCTTTGTCGTAACAAGCACGTAGCCCATTGACATTCCAAGATATGAGTTTCAGCATAGTGGTTTTTCTATTGTGATTGAGAACAAAAATACAATTTAATTGCTATTCATACGAAATCGACCGTAAAAATTATTGTAGTCCGATAAAAGAATAGTGTCCCTCGTTCGGTTTGTTACCATATATTTTCGGGAGCATGGCTAATAAATGTCTGTTGAAATCTTTCCTTTGTCATCTTTCCTGTTGGATAACAAGGATTGCAAATTCGTATAGAGGGAGAATGACTTTCGATAGGTTCCGTTTCTGCAAGGGGGAATATAGGGGGAACCCCACGAAACAAAGAGGAACCCCAAAAAGACCGTTCAAATCGACTCTTTTACCCTCCTCCCCTATATTTTGCATCGCAAAATATAGGGGAGGTGTCACGGAAGTGATAGAGAGGTTGATTTGATTAGAAATCCGATAGCAAAATGTCAATTATTTAAAATTGGGCGGTTTGGAAACAGTTTTTTGATAGTAAGGTAATGACTTGGCGAGAGTCGCAATTTCTGTGATTTGTGGCGCTTTTTTGTCAAATTACTCTTCTTAGATACAGAAGTACGCCTTTTTATATGATAAACCAAATATAATTATGTACTTTTGTATTAAAAGTAGTGACGATGGACAATGTATTTCGTGATTATGGCTCTTTTGAGAATAGGAACAATGATAGAATAATCTGCTTTAATGTAAGTAGAACTTATCTTCAATGCGAAAGACCTAATTTATATGAATGTACGAGAAAGTATTGGAGATTATGCGGCGAGCGTGCTCAGAATGCAGACTTAGTTTTTGCCGTATGTTCAGGATATATCGTTGGTGTATTTAGACCAATACGTTGGTTTCAGACGAATTCAAAAAAATACACAGGGCGTTGGGAATTTGAAGGCGAAGAGATTGAAAACTCTCCTTTTATAAATATGGACATATCCCATTTGATTGGTAAAAGTCAAAATCCTGTTTCATATATTAATATGTAGTCATTTGATTAATATGTGGACAATTGGTTATATAAATAGCAGATAGTATAATCTACATCACTTACACTCATGTGGATTGTGATATATTTTATATTACCTGATAATCAAAATCTCAAAGTTAAAGATATAGTTGCGATTAATTAGCGGAAGAAATCATTTCTGGTATTGCATATTATAAAATAGAAGCTATTTATAAATTTACTCAATTAGCCTCTTCTGTTGAAATCCATATATTCTATGAGTATCAAAAATAACTTATAGTTATAGCTAATAGTAGATTTGATACAGACGAATTTTATAAAAGATTGAATGAACTGGATATCTCAAAATTGTTGTACAATAATTTAAACAACATATTAAGTTCAAAATTCTATTTTCTAATATGAAATAGAAAGGCTAAGGATTTTAGACCTTGCGAAAGTGTATTTGTATTTTTATCGAAAATCTATTTGATTGTTTTTCAACCTCTCTCCGAGGAGACCGGAATATATTTGTCGACAAGCACATTCATCGCTAAAATACATGTCTACCCCACGGATTTTCTGCTGAACTTAAAGAGGACTGTGAAATTAAGAAGCTGTTTAAAATTTATTCCGAGACAGATTGAGACCTATGTTGAAGCAGATTGGAGTCCGAGATATGCAGTCAATAGCGGGCTATTGACAAAAATCAAGGGATTCAAGATGCGAGACAGGGGCTCAATATGGCCGGAACATACCTGCTTGAAATGATAATATTATTTCTCAATAAATTTAAAACAGCTTCTAATATAAGTTCCACGTAATAGAGAGGACTTGAAACTCGGTACGCCGATTTATCTGGTTGGCTATTTCTTGATCTTCGGGAGAGAGCCCGTTGATATATTTCTCATCGAGTACATCGCCCTCTTTAAATTGCGGATATTGTGTGGCGAGTTTTTTAGTGATGACTTTGGGACGGCTTTCCCCATAGCCTTTCGGTTGCAGACGGTCGGGATTAATGCCCGATTTGATAAGGTAGTCTACTACTGAGCGGGCACGGCGGTCAGACAATCGCAGGTTGTACTGCTCCGACCCTTTTAAATCGGTGTGTGCACCCAATTCGATAGATACGTTGGGATTGTCGTTCAACATCTTTACCAATTCGTTTAGCGAAGTTTCCGATTCGGGACGTAAAGTCGCTCGGTCGAAGTCATAAAATATGTTTTCGATGAGAATAGGTTTACTGATAGATGCCAATACGAAGTTAACACCGTATTCGGCATCGGCCTCTTCATTGTCCGAGATAAATTCTTGTTTTGAATTCAGATAGCCTCGGCAGCTGGCCAGCATGACATAGTGCACTCCCCGGTCGAGCTTGAAGCGGAAACTGCCGTCTTTTCGGGCAAATTCTTTTTGATTCGATCCGTCGTTGCCCACGATACGGATAATTGCATCGGGCACGGGTTCATCGTCCTTGTCGATGACTGTACCGCTTATCCATACGCTTATCGACGGGAGCTCGAAACTGTATATGTTGTCATATCCGCGTCCGTCTCCGCGGTTCGATGAAAAAAATCCGCTTTCTTCTTCCCCGAAGGTAATGCCGAAATCGTCGGCCTGCGAATTGATGGGAGCCTTCATATTCTCGATTTGCCAGAAGCCCGAGTCATTCATTTTCGCTTTGAAAATATCCAGTCCTCCCATACCGGGGTGACCGTCCGATGAAAAATAAAGGTCGCCGTTCGACCGGATATAGGGGAACATTTCGTCGCCCGGTGTATTGATTTGTACACCTAAATTTTCGAGAGTTCCCTCTTTCTCGGTTAACGATATACGCCAGATGTCCTTTCCTCCGTAACCGCCCGGCATGTCCGACACGAAGTAAAGAAATTCTCCGTCGGGTGATACCGCCGGGTGGCCGAATGCCGATAGGGTGTCGGCCGTTATTTCGTATTTTTGCGGGGCGCTCCATTGTGCGCCGGTGCGGGTGGAAGTATAGATTTCTACCGATGTGTCGGCGTTAGGCTCGCGACGAGCTTTGGTCAGATACATGGTCGTACCGTCGGGACTGAAACTGATTACTCCCTCGTCGTCTTCTGTGTTTACGTCACCCTCTATGGGTTCGGGCTTTTGCCAAGCTCCCCGCTCGTTTTTTTTAGAGAAAAACAGATCGCAGTTTTTGGTTCCGGTGATACCGCTTTTATTCTTGCCCAATGCCTTTTCGGTAGACGAGGAGAAATAAACCTGATCGAAATCTTCTCCTAAAAACATCGGTGCGAAATCGCTCCGTCGAGAGTTGAACATGGGCGCTTTTTTCACGATATACCGTGTAGGTGTTTTCTTCCATTGCTGGGCTAAGTTGCAACCCCGTATTCCGTTTTTGGCGAGACTGCTTTGCGGATTTGTTTCCAAATAGGCTTGGTAATTCTTGATAGCTTCTTTGTATTTCCCTTCGTACTGTTGGCTACGGGCTAAATAAAACAGAGCCATGCTGTCGGGGTAGTCGTATCGAATTGCATTCTGGTAGGCGGCAGAGCTTCGCGGAGCCATGTTGATGCGACGGTAACACTCGGCCATTTTGAAGGCGATTTCTCCTCGCAGTTTCCGCTCTTTACGGGGATTCGTCTTGCTGTATACTTTACGGTAAGTCTGGGCGGCATCATAAAATTCGCCCCGGGCATACTGTTCGTTGGCGACACTTAGTTTCGCCCCCGAACATGACACCAGCAATGCGGCTGTCGCCAATCCCCAAAGTACCGTTTTCATCTTCATGTATCTTATTGAATACAACCGACGATAAGTGGACGGCCTTTCGTCCGTTTTTATCCTGTACCGATCTATTATAGATACGTTTTTTCCCCCGTTTTATTGTGTTTGCACTCTATGGAATAGGCTTATGGCAGTAATAGCGAACTGTCTCCGTAGCTGAGAAACCTGAAATCGTGGCTCAGTGCATAGTCGTATATTTCTCTCCATCGTCCGTTTACGAATGCCGAGACTAACAGTAGTAAAGTGCTCTGCGGTTGATGGAAATTGGTGATCATTCCCTGCACGATGTGATAGCGGTATCCCGGCGCAATGATAATCTGGGTGGCAGTTACCAATCGGTCCATATTCCGGCGGTCGAGATATTCGATGATGTTGCGGAGCGATTGTCGCGAGTCTATTTCTTCGCTTCCGTCGTATGGTTGCCATTGCCCCACGGTGAGAGATTCCGGTAAAATGTTCGGGTCATGTTCCAGCATTTTCCCGATGTAGTAGAGGCTTTCGAGCGTTCGTACCGAAGTGGTTCCCACAGCGATCACCCGGCGGTCGGTACGGCTCAGCTCATCGATGAGGTTGCGGCTCACCGAGATATATTCGGTGTGCATCTCGTGCCCTTCGAGAGTTTCGCTTTTTACCGGTTTGAATGTACCGGCTCCCACGTGTAAAGTCAGTTCGAGAGTGGGTATGTTCTTTCCTTTCAGTTTGTTCAGTACTTCCGGAGTAAAATGTAGTCCGGCGGTCGGTGCGGCCACCGAACCCTCTATTTTCGAATAAACGGTTTGGTAGGTCGTTTTGTCGCTCTCTTCCGTTTCCCGGTTCAGATAGGGGGGAATGGGCAATTCTCCCGCATGGTCGAGCAGTGTGGCGAAGGTTACATCGGAGTCGTCCCACGAAAAATGCACCTCGTGCGCATTACCGTGTGGCAATCCCCGTTCGGCACGGAAGTTTACGGTTTTACCGTCGATGTTCACCGATTGGGTCAGCACGCCGTTTTTCCATTTTTTCAGGTTCCCCACGAGGCACAGCCACGAGCACGAGCCGGTCGATTGGAACGAGAGGGAATATTCGTGCGGTTCGAGTGGTTCGAGGCAGAACACCTCGATGAGCGCACCCGTCTCTTTTCTGAAATGCAAACGGGCTTGTATCACCCGAGTATTGTTGAATACCAGCAGACTATCCGCCGGCAATACCTTCGGTAGTTCGTGAAATCGATGTTCCTCGATTTCTCCTTTTCGGTAAACCAGTAATTTCGAGTCGTCTCGCTTGGACAGAGGAAATTTAGCGATACGTTCGTCGGGCAGCGGATAATTGAAATCTTCGATACGAATATTCTGAGTTTTTTGCATAATCTGTTTTGAATATCGTGCAAAAATAAGCAACTTTGCCGAATATAGCACGGTTTGCCGCAGCGAAATCGCATGCCGGTACAACGGTGCGGTCGATATTAAAATGATGAAATTATGGTAAAAGTTGGCGATAGAGTCCGTTACCTCAATGCTGTTGGGGGCGGAATCGTGGTAAGAATAGCGAAAGATATAGCCTATGTCGATGAGGACGGGTTTGAGACTCCCGTATTGGCACGGGAGTGCGTCGTTGTGGAACCGGCGGAACCTGCGAAAAAAGCAGCTTCTGTTCCAGCCTCGAAAGTCGTGACGATTCCTTCGGTAGAGAAGGCATACGCTCCCGAGGAGGACGATGAAGATTCGTTCGCTGTGGAGGAACGACCCGAAGGAGAAAAGTTGAATATAGCTCTTGCCTATATCCCCGACGAAAGCAAACATCTCAATACGACCCGCTTTTCCTGTTATTTGGTAAATGACAGTAATTACTATCTCTATTTCTCGTACCTCAGCCGGGACGATGAGGGGTGGCGTACCCGTTATGCCGGTATGGTGGAGCCGAATGTACAAGTTATGCTCGAAGAGTTCGGACAGGAAGATGTCAATTCGCTCGAACGTATCTGTATTCAATACATCGCTTTCAAAAAGGATAAGCATTTCTCGTTGAAAAGTCCTGTCGCTGTGGAGTATCGTTTGGATACTACCAAATTTTACAAGTTGCACACGTTCCGCGAGAGTCTCTATTTCGATGAGCCTTCGTGGACGCTCGATATCGTGAAGAACGATATGCCCGTGCGTCCTGTGGTGTTCGATGCTTCTGACCTCGAAAGAGCCATGAAGATGAAAAAGAGTACCGATATGCCCCTTCGTAAACCGGTTGTCAAACATGCCGAAAAAACGGTTATTGTGGAGGTAGACCTCCACGCCTCCGCACTTCTTGATACGACAGCGGGGCTTACCAGTTCCGAAATACTCGACTACCAGTTGGGGAAAGTCAGGGAGACCCTCGATCAATATCGCCATGCAAAGGGGCGTAAAATCGTTTTCATTCACGGCAAGGGTGAAGGCGTATTACGCAATGCTCTCTTGAAAGAGATTCGCGACAAGTACAAGAACTGCTCTTGTCAGGATGCCTCGTTCCGGGAATATGGTTTCGGAGCGACTATGGTTACTGTACATTAGGCAATCGGTTGTGTAATTGATTTTGTAAGAAGTATATATGAAAAAATTACTTTCACATATACCCTCCTCCCTGCCGTGTCCCGTAATACTACGGGACACGGCAGGAGAGAAGAACAAACACGATATATAGGAAAGTATTACCCTCCTCCTCTGTGTTTTGCAACGCAAAATATAGGGGGGTGGCACGGAGTGACGGAGGGGTTAAATAAATATCCACAACAGAGAAAACGCATCAAGATATCGACACTCTCCCCCCTGCTCATTGTAGATAAGATAGGGGGAGTGCCCGCAGGACGAGGGGGTTAAATTCTACGATCAAAGATTTCTATCTTTTTTAGCCTTTCTCCTAAGAGACCTGAACATGGTTATCGACAAAGATTTCATCGCTAAAATTCAAGTTTACCCTCACCGATTTTCTACTGAGCCGTTTTACCAACGTCTCCCTCCCGGACGACCCGAGTGTCCCGGCGGTGGCCCATATCCGTGAGGCCCTCGGTCGAAACGATCCATATCGGGTTTCTTATCGCCGAATGTATTGAATCGATAGGTGAAGGTTATCAATCCATAAGTATCGAGTGTGTTATATTCCACATCTTGGATATAGTTACCCGTGACGGTTCGTCGTATGCTGTTCCTTTGTCCCAAGATGTCGTACACCTTCAAAGCGATGGTAGCATTTTTCCCTTTCAGGAATTGATAAGAAGCCTGTGCGTTCCACAACCAGCTCTCTGTATTGTATCCGGCAGAATATCCGGCAGATCCGCTGTAAGTTATATCGGTTCCTAATGTTATCGACCACGGCAGATAGCCGTTTACATTGAATGTGCCTCCGTAATTATGGGTGCTTTGATCGTTCCGACTTTGCATACTGTTGGTTGCCAAAGCATAACGATAGTTTCCCCGAAGTTCGGCATCGAAATAATCCGATCGGAATGCCAATCCTAAATTTTCTACGGCATTGAACGAACCGGCATCGTTACGGACACCGTTATTATAACCTACGCTGTTACTGTAACTGACTCTGCTGAAACTGTTTAATTGCCAGTGCTTGTTTCGAAAAGGGGTGCTATACATAAACATTCCGGCGGCATTCCATACCCCGTTTACGTTGCGATAGGTTGTCCGTTGTCCTCCGGTTTGGGAATCATACGTAGTCTCCGAGATGATGCTGTTGGTCGTGAATCCTCCGTTGACCATAGCCATGATAGCTCTCTGGGTCTTCTCGTCATAGTCGTTGAAACGGGCGCGGAACCAGTTTTGAAAAGCCGGTTTCAGTTCGGGATTACCCACGACGATACGCAAGGGATCCGAACGGTCTTCGACCGGTTGCAACTGGTTCATCGACGGTTGGGACGAGTAGCCCCGGTAGTCGATACGCAAGGAGCGTTGTTTTCCCATTTTGTAGCGGTAACGCAGATAGGGTGCTACGTTGAATACCGTGCGCTTGGATATATTACGGTCGCTGTTTATCAAGTCGATAGATTGAGAACTCGAAGGGACGGCAGCCACCCCGATATCGTAGGTATAATTGGCCGTCACTTGCTTGAATCCGATTTGTGCTCGGTGTGAATAGTAATCGTTACGGAAACTGTTGCTCAGCTCATCGTTTCGCACCGTGTCGTAAGGTATGGCGAAAGGATCGTTCAAGATGTCATAAGTATATTTGTCGGCATTATTGAAACTGGCTTGAAACCGATAGGAAAATGTTAGGAAACGTCCTTTCTTCACGTCGCCCAACGGTTCTGTCCAAGTAAACCGTGCACCGTAGCCATTGCTCCACGTGTGATTGTCGTCCATTTGGTCGAGCGTACTGTCTTTGTCGAGCATGTAATATTTATAGAGGGCTTTGGTCCACCCGTCCTCTTTTGTGTCGCTATAACTATATTGCGCTTGTATACTGAACGAGCGTCCCGGACGGTTACGGAATTTATGATTATAAATCAATTCGCCCGATAAATCATACCCTGTACCCTTATTGTGGTTGTCGCTTTCGCTGAAATTTACTTTACTGCGGGCTATGTCGCCGGCAGTAGTAAGAGCCGAATCATAGCTGTCCGATTTGGAAAGAGCCACGGAAAATCTCGGACGGAATTCGAGTGTATTCAGAGAGTCTATTTCCCAATGTAGTCTGAAATTTCCTCTGATGTTTTGCCCGTTGTCTTTCATTTTGTTATACCCGCTGTA
>OGGB01000903.1_pt1 | contig 22676 bp, 17 predicted proteins | sample 1571111 | NCBI WGS metagenome assembly OGGB01 (sample SAMEA2582067, study PRJEB24529) | metagenome | biome: Human gut stool | place: China | collected 2011
GGGCCAAGTTTATTTGATTTTTAATAACGTCCCAATTTTAATGGGACACTAGTGTAATTAGGTATAGAATGAATAAGAAACAATTGGTATTAGGCCTGATGGCGGCAGTTTGCACAGGCAGTGTGTTCACTTCTTGTGACGATAGTGATCCTTCTTTCAAGAATCAGAATACGTTTAAAGGAAACTATGTGATTCCGGCAACGGGCGGTGACAGTGAGAATTCAACAACTTATCTGATGACGGCCGAGTCATTGGACGAAGGTCGGATCTCGGTTTACGGCAGCGGCAAGGAATTCAGGGATCCCGCTACTTACTGGGTGTTCTATAACGAGCACTACTTCTATGCAATAGAGTATAACCAGGGAAATGCGGGAACAGGCGGCAGCTACTATCTGGATGCCAATAATGTTCCTCAGAAGAAATATACGTATAACTCCCTCAAACGTTTTACTTCTTATGGTAAATGGGGCGAGAATGTGGTAACCGTATCTACGGGTAATACAGCGGTAATTGATGCCGAAGGTAATGCAGCCCAAGGTTTTCTCTTCAACTATCTGAATGTAAACGATGGAACCAACAAAACCAATACGAAGGATATTCTTGCAGAGAACTTTCTCGGTAATGGTGAAAAGGTGACGATGGCCGGTATTGTAGAGGCCAACGGTAAGCTTTATACTTCTATTGTTCCTATGGGAATGAGCCATTATGGCGTGAATACCTGGCCGGAACATATCGTCGATCAGGATTATGTAGCAACAGGATCAGCCGGTTCCGGTTCGGGAGCCTATACTGCCGGGCAAATTCCTTCCACACAGCATCCCGATGAAGCATTCATCGCCATTTACAGCGGTGATAGCTTTGATGAGACTCCGGTGATTGCCAGCACTGATAAAATTGGTTTTGCCTGCGGACGTCATCGCTCGCAATATTACCAGACTATCTGGAACGATGATGATGGTAATCTGTATGTTTTCTCCGGCGGTTATGGTCGTACACAGACGGGGACTTCTGAAACCTTGAAGAAGAAAGCGCAAGGTAAGTTGCCTTCGGGTGTAGTGCGTATCAAGAAAGGGGCAACTGCGTTTGACGACAGTTATTATTGTAATCTTGAGACATTGGCAGGTGCTTCCGGTCATCCCTTGCACCGTTGTTGGCATGTGGGCGGCGATTACTTCCTGCTCAATTTCTACGGTTGCAGTATTGAGGAGGTAGCTTCACTTGGTACATCGGCTCCCAGAAACGAATTGATGCTGTTCTGTGCTTCCGAAAAGAAGTTGATCCCCATTACCGGTCTGCCCGACGCTGATCAATTGGTTTCCTTCGGTACCGAACCTTATTTGGAAAATGGTTACTTCTACCTTCCGATTCGTACCAACGGAGACGATAATGTCAGCACATTCTATAAGATCAACTCTCGTACAGGTGTGGCCACAGCAGGCTTGGTTGTAGAAGCGGACGAAGTGGCTACTGCCGGAAAAGTAGCTTTGATGCAATAATGGAATAGTGTCTTTGATGCAAAAATAATGAGAAAGATATTCCGCAATATACACTTGTGGCTTTCCATCCCTTTCGGGATACTGATTACGTTGATCTGCTTTTCGGGCGCAGCATTGGTATTCGAGAAAGAAGTAATGGAGCTTTGCCACCGTGATCTCTACTTTGTGAAAAAGGTTGAGGCTGCTCCGTTACCCATGGAGCAGCTGATGACCAAAGTAGCGGCAACCTTGCCCGATAGCGTATCAGTGACAGGTGTCAATGTCTCGTCTGATCCCGAACGAGCCTATCAGGTCACGCTTTCCAAACCCCGTCGCGCATCTATGTATGTGGACCAGTATACGGGTGAGGTTACGGGCAAATATGAGCGTGCACCTTTTTTCAACTTTATGTTCCGGATGCACCGTTGGTTGCTGGACAGCATGAAGCAGGATGGCGGCATCTTCTGGGGCAAGATGATTGTCGGTACCAGTACGCTAATGTTTGTGTTTGTGCTGATATCAGGCGTTTTCGTCTGGTGGCCGCGTACGCGCAAGGCATTGAAGAACAGTCTGAAGATTGTAGCAAATAAAGGTTGGCGTCGCTTCTGGTACGACTTGCATGTGGCGGGGGGAATGTATACACTCGTCTTCCTGTTGGCTATGGCTCTTACGGGACTGACATGGTCTTTCCAGTGGTATAGGATAGGCTTTTATAAAACCTTTGGTGTGGAAGTGCAGCCCAGTATGGGGCACGGAAATGCGGCAGCCAATGCTACAGCCAAAGACGGGAAGCCGGACGGTAAACCAGAGGGTAGGGAAGGCCGTGGTGAACGTTCAGGAAACAGAGGTGAAAGACCCGCAGGTGAAGGTGGCAGGTCGGAAGGCCGTGGTGCACATAGGCGTTCTCCTTATGCCCATTGGGAACAGGTGTACGAACAACTGGCCCAGGCAAATCCCGGTTACAAACAAATCAGTGTATCCGACGGTTCCGCCAGTGTTGCTTTCAATCGCTTTGGTAATCAGCGGGCAACCGACCGCTATAAATTCAATCCCCGCAACGGCGAAATAACCGAAACGACTCTATACAAGGATTTGGAGAATTCCGGTAAAATCCGTGGTTGGATTTACTCCGTGCATGTGGGTAGTTGGGGCGGTATGCTGACGCGGATACTGACTTTCATTGCCGCATTGATAGGCGCAAGTCTTCCGTTAACAGGATATTACCTCTGGATACGTAAGAAGATAAAGCGTAAACCGGTTGGTTTACGTAGTGAGCCTGTTAGTTCTTAATTGTGCAGCAAGCTGTCATTGAACTTTAAGTTCACAATTTATTCTTTGATTGTCAAAAGCAACAGCTTTTACTATCAATCCGGTACGATCCTTGGATAGATTCTTTACGTTAAACTCTGTTCTGTACGATACTCCCAATAGCTTTTCTCCGCAATAGACCTCAAAAGCTACAGCTCCTGTAGCTCCCTCAATAAGTACTTGCCCGGTTATGGTGTTTATATGCGCCGTACCCGGGCGTAATGCTTGAGGATCGGTATATAAATGTAATGTTTGGTCGGTGATGTAAGCAGCCGCATGCATCTGCAAAGGAAGCTGTAAAGAGTCTATCCGGGTATTAATGCGGTCTATATCCTGCGTTGTGACTGTTAAGGTGTCTTCCTCGGTGTTGTATATTCGTTCGGCAGGAGTGAGCCAGCCCCATTGCCGGAAGAAGGGACGTAAGTCCATGTTGGCAGCTATGCAACTGTTGTAGATAAATTCCAACTGCCATTGCCCGTTGGTGAGATCCCAACGGTCGTTTATCAGGCGACTCCTTTCGTGGAGGTCTTTATAGAAGTCTTCTTTTTGACAGACATCCATTACATACAGACGCAATTGCCAGAAAGGTACCAACTGATCGAAACAGTCCGTCAGATAGCTGAAAGGAGTTTTCTCTACAAAAGCCACATTCATAGCTTGTTCGTAGATATCGGCAAATCCGTTGGTAATGCGTGAGTCTGTATGCAATCTGCTGGGATTGCCCCATATACGCTGAATTTCCATACTTTGAATGTTGTTGGTCACTTCCGTCATACCTGTCCACATCATGGCAGGCCGTATTTGCAGGGCATGTCCCAGCTCGTGGGCAGGCCCCCAGCAATAAGTTGTTTTTAAAAGGTCCGGATTCAACAATTCAGGCAGCTGCTGATCTTGAAAACCGATGTGGTAGGGGCTGGAATAGAGCATTGCCTTGTCGGTGGAATGTATATAAAGGCGGTTCTTTATCCAGCGCTTGTACTTCTTTAATCCTGCAAATTCCTGCTCATGGCAAATCAATGTATCATAGGTAGCCAGCAATTGCTTCACATCGGATACATAACGACGGAAATCTTCTGTGCGGAGCGTAAAATGCACATAGGGGCTGAGTACGTCGAAGAAAGGACCGCCTGCATGGGATAGCAATTCTTCCCAGCGCAAGCTGCCATCTGGATTGGTATGTTTTTCTAGGTTGAAATAACCGTTTACGCTTCCACTGGCAAAATGTATCTTTACGGGGAGTGCCGTCTCGGGGGTTGCGGAATGATAGAGTATGTAGCATAAGCCACCGTCTTTGGAGTGGATGACATTCATTCCTTTATGCAGGTCGTAGTTGATGCCTCCATACCCGTCAAAGCCGGATTTTACATCCAGGTTCTGCACCTTAAGTCGCAGGCCGGGTACGTCGTGTTCTACTAGGATGACCAGTGGTTGCCCCGCTATAGCTGCTATCCCGGTAGGATTGTCCATGCGGCTGAATGGAGTGATTCCGTTTTGTGGAGCCTGTATGTAGGGGTCCATGTAGGCATAATAGGTCTGTATGCGGAATTCTTTATCATATTCGTTACGCAGCATACTCATACCCAGATTCCGGAAGAATGCATTAGGACAACGTTTTATTTTACGTAGTGTTACGTCCGGTTTCAATGCTGAGCAGGAGAGGTCGGTAAATAAGTTCATATCCGGGTGCTCCTCTTGTACCAGTGTATCGGACATATATTCATCAACTACAGGGGTATAGAGCGAATGCCCGTATTGTGCTACAGGGATAGTTGAACGGAATGAATCGTCCGCTTTTTCTATGTAGATGGAGTCACAACGGAAAGCTTTCTGCTCATTGGCTTGTATGCGGAAAGTATAATCTACCCCGTCGGTTGTCTGTTTGCTTGCCTGTAGAATGATCCAGTTGGGGAGCCGGAACGTCAGGCTGTCTGTCACGCTGGCATGCAGGGTTACATTGGTTTCTGTACCGGATACTGTATAGTGGGTGTGCGACAGTGGTAGCGGGTTGGGGATTTGCCTTACACGGGTAATGCCTAGTGTTTCTTCTTCATTGCGTGCCTGTATAAAAAGTTCCCGGCTTTCCCGGCTTGTGTTCTCGGGTAAATACAACATGTAACCTTCGTTGTTACCGTAGCGTGAAACATGCCCTCCCCAATCAGTTTGGGGCGATACGGATACTGTCCAGTTTGCTCCCCAATCCGGCATAGCATAAAAATAGCCATATTCGTAATGCTCCTTATGGTCCATTATCATTGTTGGTATTCCTCTTTGTAATAAAGGAATCAATAAAACTTTTTCCTCCTTTTCCAGTGTGATTGTTGTATTGCGCTCTGTCTCCTGTTCATTCATTTGCAGAGTAATCCAAACTCCGGAGGCGTCTTCTTTCTTTTCCACTGTAATCCAGGCATCGGTATCGGGTACACTGACTTTCCACTCTGTGGTAGTCTGAGAGTCAACCCCCATGAACCATTTCCCTTTGGAGTTCGGAAAGCGTAATGTATCTGCTTGATTCGTTTGCGCACATAAAGAGACAGAGGTATACAAGCATACAAGTATGCTATAGATTAGATTCGATGGTGTTTGTATAGACATAAGTAATTATTAAATATGGCTGTAAAGCTAATACATAACATGATGATTTCAAAGGAAATATACCAGATGTTTTTACTCATGTTCTCTTTTATTTGCCAAGACGGATCATTTTGACACTTTGCTTTTTATGCATAATGAGAATGCGATATTTCCGTCCGACGGAGGAGGAGAATGAAAAGAAACGAACGGAAATCAGCATGTTGCTGATTGAAAGTGGAATACAGAAATACGTACAACTCTGAAAAAAGAAAAATAGATGGTCTGTCCACTGAAAATACATGGTTTGTTTCACATCCATGGACCGTTTATGTTCGATCCATGGATCGTTTGTTCTTCATCTATAGATCAGATGCGTTCCATCCATAGATTGTTTGCGTTAGATCCATAGTTCGTTTGTGAAAGATCTATAGTTTCTTGCATAAGTATTGCATATACGGCCTGCTTTATACAAAAATGCTGCATTTATATTCCGTGGATTATGCAACCGGATTCTATTTGAGCTGTTTGTGGAAAAAGTTCTGTTGGGAAAAAGATCGTTTTGATGGCTTTTTATTCGCAGTGAAGCGGAATGAGTGACTTCTTGTGACGTAAAAGACTGAGTGGGAAGAAGCGGAGATTATCTCTCCGTCATTTTGTACAGCCAGAAAATCATTCTGCTTATTTATTGTTTGCCAGAGAATGTCTTTCTTTGTAAAATCGAATAATAAAGCCAAATACTATGAGTAGAAAGCACTTTCTTGGTACTATCCTTTTCTTACTGACAGCTTGGGTTGTACAAGCTCAGGAAACAGAACGTCAATATCTCTCCGGCACAGGGTTGGGTAACACCGTGACCTGGCAGTTTCGTGTCTCCGAAGGAAACAACAGCGGGCGTTGGAGTAAAATAGAAGTCCCTTCACAATGGGAACTGCAAGGCTTCGGTGAATATACCTATGGCCGTTGGTATAAGAAACCCGGAGTGAAGAATCCTTCGATGGAAGAAGGTACTTATAAGCGCTCTTTTCGTGTTCCCCGCGACTGGCAGGGACAGAATGTACGTCTCTGGTTTGGTGGTGTAATGACTGATACCGAAGTCTTCGTCAATGGTCAATCCGCAGGCCCCGTACATCAGGGAGGCTTCTATCGCTTCTCTTATGACGTCACCGATCTGCTGAAATTCGGAAGCAACAATCAAATTGAAGTTCGTGTAAAGAAGCACTCTGACAACAAGTCCATCAACGCTGCCGAGCGCAAGGCGGACTGGTGGCTCTTTGGTGGAATATATCGTCCCGTATGGCTGGAAGCAAAGCCGGCTACGCATATCGAACGCCTCGCCGTAGATGCCCGTGCGGATGGAGAGCTAAAAGTAGAAGTACATTTGCAAGGCACCACCGGAGAAGAAAGTCTTTCTATGGAAGTGGCACCGATATCTGTCAAAGATGCCGGACACCGTCCCGTGAAAGTTACTAAAGATTCCATTCAGTTACTGACTGCTCATTTCGACGGTATATCTCCGTGGACTCCTGAATCCCCTGTACTCTACCGGCTTACAGTTTCCCTGCTCGGTAAGGAAGGAAACGTCATTCACTCCATGGATACCCGCATCGGCTTCCGCACCATTGATTTCCGTCCTCGCGACGGACTCTACCTAAACGGTACCAAGCTCGTAATGAAAGGCATCAATCGCCACACCTTCCACCCCGATGGCGGACGAACCACGAATAAAGAACTCAGCATACAGGATGTCAAGCTCATTAAAGAGATGAACATGAACGCCGTTCGTTCTCACTATCCCCCCGATGAACACTTCCTGGATGCCTGCGACTCCCTTGGTTTGCTCTACATCGACGAGTTGGCTGGCTGGCAAGATGCTTATGATACCCCTACAGGTACCCGTCTTGTCCGTGAAATGTTGACGCGTGACGTGAATCATCCCTGTATCGTGCTCTGGAGTAATGGTAACGAAGGTGGATGGAATACTGCAATTGACAGCCTGTTCCGTACTTACGACCCGCAAAAGCGTCATGTCATCCACCCTTGGGCGGATTTCGACGAACTCGATACACACCACTATCCTGCTTATCTCACCGGAGTGGCCCGTTTTACCAATGGCTATAAAGTCTTTATGCCCGCCGAATTCATGCATGGCCAGTACGACCAGGGACATGGTGCCGGATTGGAAGATTTCTGGGCACGTTACACCGCTCATCCTCTCTTTGCCGGAGGCTTCATGTGGGCATACAGCGACGAAGCTGTACGCCGTTCCGACCGTGGCGGAGCACTGGATAGTGAAGATTACAATGCCCCGGATGGTATCCTCGGTCCCTATCGTGAAAAGGAGGGCAGTTACTATTCTGTCCGTGAAGTCTGGTCGCCTATCTATGTGGAACCTCTGATGATTACCCCCTCGTTCCGTGGTGAATTCCGGGTATCGAACCGATTCCTGTTTACAAACCTGGACAAGTGTTCCATGCGTTGGCGCGTACTCCATTGTGCATCGCCTTTGCAAGGTGAAGCCGTGGGCAGCCCGGTATCTGTAGCCGATGGAGGTGCCCAAACCTGGCGCCAGGTAGTAGATAGTGGAATGGTACAACTTCCTTCGTTGGTTCCCGGTGAGACTGGATTCGCCCGAATCACTGCTCCCAAGCTTTTTGAGGGGGACATTCTGGAACTTGAAGCGTATGGAGTGGATGGCGAAAGTATCTGTACACGTACCTTCCCGATACATTATGCGAAAGATTATCTGAAAGGTGAACTGCAGGCAAATACTCATTCGTCCGCTTCACAAACTTCGGTCACGGATAATTGCCGTGTTGAAGAAACCGATACTCTGATTACTTTGCATTCGCCTGCCGTTACCGTCTCTTTCCGGAAGAGTGACGCTACTATCACTTCCGTGATAAGGAATGCCGACAGTCGGGTTATCCCTCTGAAAGATGGTCCCGTTGCCGTGGGTATGAAGATGATCCTGTCCAATCTCTCCGCTCGTACGGAAAATGGTGATGCTGTCCTTTGTGCACGCTATCGGGGCGCTGCCGACTCCATCGTCTGGCGTCTTACCCCAGCCGGTCTCCTCTCTATGGATGCCGTGCTGTTGAACCGTGCTTCCGGTGGCGGTGGCTTCGACGATGCCTTTACCGACACCGAAGTCCTGAACCTCGGACTCACTTTCTCATATCCCGAATCCGAGTGTTCCGGTATGCGTTGGATGGGGCGTGGTCCGTACCGTGTCTGGAAGAACCGTATCCCCGGTGCCAACTATGGCATCTGGCAGAAAGATTATAACAATACCATCACCGGTGAAAGCACCGACCGCCTTGTGTACCCCGAATTCAAGGGCTATCATGCCAACTTCTATTGGGCTACCTTGCAAAGTTCTACGGTTCCTTTCACCGTGTATGCCGCCAGTGATGGCATCTTCCTGCGGGTATTTACGCCCGAAGAACCCCACGGCCGCCAGGATGGCATCAATACCATGCCCGACTTCCCCGCGGGAGATATTTCTTTCTTGCTCGATATTCCGGGTATCCGTTGTTTCAAGCCCATCAGCCAACATGGTCCACAGAGCCAGCCGGGAATTATCCGCATCAAGAAAGGGGACGAAGGACTACGGTTGAATCTGATGTTCGACTTCCGTTAGCTTCCCCCAAATACTATTAATCTAACTATCTGTTATCAAGAATACCATGAAAAAAGTATTTTATTCCCTTTTCGCCGCCGTCGTGCTGACGGCTTGTGGTTCGGAGAAACAAGTTCCGATAGACCGTGAAGCATTGGTGGCCCGTAACAATCCTCAAGTAGCCTCGTTCGATTCGTTGGCTTCGCTCAGCGTGGGTAATGGTGAATTTGCGTTCACGGTAGATGCTACCGGTTTGCAAACATTCCCGTCTATGTATAGTAAGGGTGTGCCTTTGGGTACACAGAGCCAGTGGGGCTGGCATTCATTTGCCAATCCGCAGGGATACAAGTCTGAAGAGACCCTGAAAGCCTTTGACTTCGGCCGTGGACACGAAGAACTCTACGCCTGCCAGTTCAAGGAAGCGGGACGGCAAAAAGAAGCTTCCGACTGGTTTCGCGTCAATCCGCACCGCTTGCACTTGGGTATTGTCGGCTTGGAACTGGGTGAGGGAGTGAAAGCATCTGATATTACCGATATCCGTCAAACACTGAATATGTGGAAAGGTGAAATCACCAGCCACTTCACACTGAATGGTAACGCTTTCGATGTACAGACAGTCTGCCATCCCGATCAGGATATGATTTCCGCCAGTGTCACCAGTCGTGCACATGCCGGTGTCAATTTGCGCTTTCCGTATCCCACGGGTGCACATGCTGATGATGCCTGCAATTGGGATGCGAACGATAAACATTCTACAACTATTGTCCGTCAGGATGCCCAAAGTGCCGTACTGAAGCGTGTGCTTGATGAAACCACTTATTATGTAACCCTGCGTTGGGAAGGCAAAGCCAACCTGGCCGAGAAGTCCAAGAACTATTTTGTCTTGACTCCGGATGAAGATATGTTGGCTTTCTCCTGTCTCTTTACACCGAATTTTCAGGGAACCGTATTTGAAAGTGAACCTCCTGTCTATGCTGACGGCCAGGTATTGCCCACCTTCACAGAAACTGCTGCTGCCAGTGCCTCTTATTGGACGAACTTCTGGACGAATGGCGCTGCTGTCGATTTCTCACATTGCACCGATCCGCGTGCCGGGGAGCTGGAACGTCGTGTAGTACTCAGTCAGTATCTTCTCGCTATCCAGTCTGCCGGTAGTGTACCTCCGCAAGAAACAGGTCTGACCTATAATTCCTGGTTCGGTAAGTTCCATCTCGAAATGATTTGGTGGCATCAAGCCTGGCAGCCGCTTTGGGGACATACTGATCTGCTGGATCGTACGTTGGGCTGGTATGAAACCGTAGAACCCGTTGCCCGTGAAATAGCCCGTCGTCAGGGTTTCCCCGGTGTGCGCTGGATGAAGATGACTGATCCCAGCGGTACGGAAGCACCTTCCAATGTAGGTTCTTTCCTGATATGGCAACAACCGCATTTCATTTATCTGGCCGAGCTTGTTTACCGTTCCAATCCTTCAGACGAAGTGATTCAGAAGTACAATAAACTGGTGCAGGAAACTGCCGAGTTCATGTATGCTTTTGCAACTTATGATGAATTTCACGGTCGTTTCATTCAGAAAGGTGCCATCCCTGCACAGGAAACACTGCGTGCAGCTACTACCATCAACCCGCCTTTTGAACTATCTTACTGGCACTTTGCTATGCAGACAGCCCAGAAGTGGCGCGAGCGTGCCGGTGGAAAGCGCAATCTGGAATGGGACGAAATGATAGACAAACTCTCTCCGCTTGCTTATAATGAGGATCATCTTTACTTGGCGTCCGAAGATGCCGTCGATACTTACAAAGATATTCGTTTTACCAGCGACCACATGGCCGTGCTCGGTTCCGTAGGTATTCTTCCGATGAACAAGCTCATTCGCGACGACTATATGAAGAATACCCTGCACTGGGTGTGGGACAACTGGAACTGGGGAAAAACCTGGGGTTGGGACTATCCGATGACTGCAATGAACGCCACCCGTCTGGGCGAACCCGAAAAGGCTGTAGGCGCTTTACTGATGGATAAACGCACTAATACCTACCTGTTGAATGGACATAATTATCAAGATGGTCGTCTGCGCTGTTACCTGCCCGGTAATGGTGGCTTACTGACTGCCGTAGCATTGATGTGTGCCGGTTGGGATGGTTGCCAGGTGAAGAATCCGGGCTTCCCGCAGGACGGAACATGGGATGTACGTTGGGAAGGTTTGAGCCCGATGCCGTAATTGTCTACTCACTAAAATATCGCGTACTCCGTTGGTGGAGTTAAGTTAAAGCAGTGCAGAAATTAAATAATAGGTACGCGGACCTATTTAACTTATAATCCTATATGAAACGAATATTTCTCTATACCGCTATCTCTCTGTTGCCTGCCATTGCTTACGCACAGTATACCACTGGCAATAAACCACAAGGTACTGGTGATCGCATAGAGTCCACCTCTTTCAACGATCATAAACGTGGTGCCTCCCGTACCCTGCAATATCGTCCGGATGGAGAAGACTTTGTAAGCGTCAACGGTAAGAACCGCTATACCCGTGCTCTCTATGGCAGCCACACAGCTTTCCGTTTAGAGACGAGCGACCGTCCCATTTTTGCCGTTTATGAGAAGCGTAATAGTAAGAATATCAGTTTCCGTCTTCTGCTGAGTGATGGCAGTTCTGTAGCTCTTGATTCTACTGCCTGGTGTGAATCACGTTACACTCCCGGTCGCCGTTCGTATCGCTTGACGCATCCTGCCTGGGGTGAAAATGCAGAACTGCAGATCTCCGCTCTCGCCTTACCCGATGAAGATGCTGCTATCTGGAAGATAACTCCCATCAATATGCCTCAGGGGGCTACTTTACGCTCTTTACTGAGCGAAATCCGCCTTGACAAACTGAGCCGTAACGGTGATATGGGGGCTGACCCTCCCGGTTGTTTCGATGCGCCGGAGCACCCCGAACAATTGCAGACTACGGATATAGCTTTGGACACTGCTCCACAGAATATCTATATTCTTGTCCGCGATTATTCCCTGGTGATTCCTTCCTTTGAAGAAGGTGTTGCTCTCTATGATAAATCAGAGCGAGCCCGTGCCGAACTGGCTTCCCGCATTCGGATTACAACTCCCGATCCATTTTTCAACACCTTGGGTGGTGCCCTTGCCGTAGCTGCCGATGGCATTTGGGATGGTGAAGTCTGGTTGCATGGTGCCATTGGTTGGCGTATGCCCCTTAGCGGCTGGCGTGCAGCTTATACAGGTGATGCCCTGGGGTGGCACGATCGCGCCCGTACGCATTTCGATGCCTATGCTGCCAGTCAGGTGACTGAGGTACCCAATACGATACCACATCCTGCACAGGATTCTGCCCTTGCTCTGGCTCGTTCCGTAAAGCAATGGGGTACACCGCAATACAGTAACGGATATATTTGTCGTAATCCGCGTCGTAACGATCAGATGCATCATTACGACATGAATCTTTGTTATATAGATGAACTCCTGTGGCATCTTAACTGGACCGGTGATCTGGAATATGCCCGTCGTATGTGGCCTGTACTTACTCGTCATCTTGCTTGGGAGAAGCTCAACTATGATCCCGATAATGACGGTCTTTACGATGCCTACGCCTGTATCTGGGCAAGCGATGCCCTCTACTACAACAGCGGTGCCGTAACTCACAGTACTGCTTATAACTATCGTGCCAACCGCCTTGCTGCTCTGATTGCTGAAAAAATAGGGGAAAATTCCACACCTTACCATGAGGAAGCTGATAAGATATTGAAAGCACTGAATGCCCGCCTTTGGATGCCCGAGCGTGGACATTGGGCTGAGTTCCAGGATTTCATGGGACATAAACGCCTGCATACCGCTCCCGGCGTGTGGACCATCTATCATGCGCTCGACAGCGATATTGCCGATCCTTTCCAGGCATACCTTGCCACCAGTTATGTAGACCGTGAGATTCCTCATATCCCTGTTCGTGGCGAAGGTCTGAAAGATGAAGGGTATGCTACCATTTCCACTACCAACTGGCTACCTTATTCCTGGAGTATCAATAATGTAGCTTTTGCCGAAGTGATGCATACCGCCCTTGCTTATTTCCAGGCAGGTCGTACCGATGCCGGTTTTAAATTGTTGAAAAGCTCTATTCTGGATGGTATGTATTTAGGTGAAAGCCCTGCCAACTTTGGGCAGATCAGCTTCTATGATGCTGCCCGTGGAGAGTGTTACCGCGATTTCGGCGATCCTATCGGTGTTGCTTCCCGCGTGTTGATACAAGGTCTTTATGGTATTCTGCCGGATGCAATGAACGAACGTTTGTTAGTGAAACCCGGTTTACCATCCGCATGGCTGTCTGCCTCCCTGCATACACCGGATATTGATTTCGGTTTTCAGCGGGGAGATAAGGAAGGAGTTACCTCTTATGTAGTAACTCATCGTTTGCCTGCTGTCCGTACTCTGGAACTTCAATTTCCGGCACAACGTTCTAAGGTGGCAAAACTTACAATCAATGGGAAACCTGCCACGTGGACGTTGGTTGAGAAATCCATCACTCGTCCAATGCTGTCTGTTGTGGTACCTGCCTCTTCCGGTGAAGAGACGGATGTACATATTGAATGGGGTGGTGAAGAATTTTCTTCTCCTGCATCAGTTCCTGCCAATGTTGCATATGCTGAGGCTCCTGTCTGCTTTGTTCCTATGCAACAGGATGAAATGAAATGGTGGTATCCTGTTGACAGACCTCAGCCTGAAGCTAATCAAAGTTTGATAGAACCCAGTACTTTCACCCAAGTTCATTCTGCAAAATGTGAGCCGGTAGTGATGGATACCCGTTTCAACTCATCTGTGACGGATATTTTCCGTAATGAATATCTTTCTCCCCGTTCTCCTTATACTACTTTGCAAATACCCAAACAGGGTATCGGGGAGTGGTGTCATCCTTTGCATACAGTGGATATTAATGATGCCGGGCTTCGTTCTTCTGTTCAGAATGGTATATTGAATACTGAGTTGGGCATACCTTTCCGCACTCCTGCTGAAGGTCATAATGTGGCTTTTACTTCTCTTTGGGACAATTATCCGGATAGCTTGGAAATTCCTCTCAAAGGAAAAGCTTCCCGTGCTTATCTGCTTATGGCGGGCAGTACGAACCATATGCAGTGTCATATCGATAATGGAGTTATCCGCGTCTACTATAAAGACGGTACCTGTGATGTAATGTTCTTGCGCAATCCGGATAACTGGCCTCCTATCGAGCACATCTTCTTTGAAGACGGTTTAGCGTTCAATCGCCATACGCCGACACTCTACCGCCTGCGACTTAAAACAGGCGAAATCAGTAATAATTTCGGTGAAGAGTTGGGATTCCCCGGTGCTTCCCGTGAATTGGATGGTGGAGCGGCCGTGTTGCTCGAAATGCCTTTGAACCCCGGTAAGAAGCTTTCTCACCTTGTTCTCGAAACTCTTTCCAACGATGTGGTAATCGGATTGATGAGTATTACGCTGCAACGGTGAGTAATCCCTTGGCAAAGCACCATACGAAATACCCGCATATCACGACTTTGAATACTGTTCCTACCAAGAAACCTATCAGTGCCCCGATGCCCGATTTGAAGGCATCCCGGGCACTTCTTTCTCCTAAAAGTTCTCCGATGAAAGCCCCTCCGAAAGGTCCTAAAACAATTCCCCACGGGCTAAAAAACACGATTCCGACAATAGAACCTATCAGGCATCCCCAACTTCCCCATTTGGTTCCACCGCTAAATTTACTTCCTATGACAGGAGTAAAGTAATCCAGCACTTGCACCACCACAACCAGCAACAACCACACGAGTAACTGAGTGGTAGAAAATTGCGCTCTATCCGTAATGTGAAGCAATAACAAGCCGGCATAAGATATAGGCGGCCCGGGGATGACAGGCAGGACACAGCCCAGTAAGCCTACAATAAGGCATATCCCTCCTAATGTGATGAGTAAAATGTCAACCATGCTGATATAGATTTAGGAAAATGTTGTCTTTTGTGAACCGATATATAACAAAAAAGGTCTAACTCTTGTTGAGAATCAGACCTTTTTTGTGTCGGAATGAGGCGACTCGCAACCTACTTTTCTGTACTTTTCCTTATTTTGCTGAAATAGATACATATATAGTGTAAATCAGTAATTTATAAACCACGCCTCAACGAAGAATGATAAAGATAAAATAAGAAAAACAAAGGTTTTACCGAACAAAAACCGAACAATGATTGCTTTTGTTCGGTTCATTCATTATCTTTGCTAATGGATTTAAAAGCATAGCATAATGAAGAACATTAAGTTTATGATTAGGAATATGGAGGCAGAAACGGAACAGACTATATGTGTCGTTTCGTATTTTGGCAAATCTACCATGATGTATGCCACGCCTCTAAGAATAGAACCTCTGTTTTGGGATGAAAAGAAGGAGTGCGTTAAAAATTCAAAGTATTGTACCAATAAGGACGAAATAAACGGTGCGCTTAAAAGTATAGAAGCAAAAATCAATTCTTTCATAGCCGAATCGACTACTAAAGGTGAATTGATAACTAAAGATACTCTCAGAAATCTTCTCGATACTCATTTCGGTAAAAAGATAGCGGCTGCATACGACTTTCATTCTTTCTTTGAGGAGTTCATTCGGTTATGTGATACAAGGGTAAGCCCACGAAGAGGTGGCCAAACTATTGACTATAAAACAAAACGTGAGTATGCTCGTACTTACTACTACATTCAAGAATACGAGAAGAGAAGAAAGGTTAGATTGGAATTTCGGAGTATTACCCAGTCGTTCTTCAATGATTTCGTTGCTTTCCTGCAGGAACTTGGTTTGAGTACCAATACAATTTGGCACAAGACAGTAAGCCTTAAAGCTGTGATGAAAGCTGCTAATGAACAGGAACTGACTGATAACACAAAATACCAGCTATTCAAGAATGTATCAGAAGAAAGTCAGGCGATTGCATTGAGTGAAGATGAATTGGATATACTCGCTCGTTTTGACTTTTCACATTCTGCCCGATTGGAGCGAACACGAGATTTATTTCTTGTTGGTTGCTGGACCGGGTTGCGGTTCTCTGACTTCACCCGTATAAGAGAGGAAAATATCAAAGATGGAATGATAACTATTCAGCAACAGAAAACGAATGAGTTTGTAACTATCCCCTTGCATCCGGTATTCCTTCGCATTTGGGAAAAGTATAACGGTAATCTTCCGGGTAATATAAGCAATCAGAAATTCAACGATAATTTGAAAGATGTATGTCGGGAAGCTGGGTTAACGGAGCATGTGATGAAATCAATAACCAAAGGAGGGAAGAAGCAAACTACTGTTTATGAAAAGTGGCAACTCGTTTCATCTCATACAGCCCGGAGAAGTTTTGCGACCAATCTGTATAAATCTGGATTCCCTTCAATTTCAATCATGCAGATAACCGGACATAAAACAGAAAGTAGCTTTCTGAAATATATCAAAGTGACTAAAGAAGAACATGCCAAGATGCTAATGATACACTGGCAGAAGAATGGTAATCTATTAAAAGTAATGTGATATGGGACGATTTACAGAAAGATGTATTGAAAATCTATTAGGCGAACTTCAAGTATATGCGGAGAGAGCAAACGAAGCAATGTCTTTAATTGTTGGTAATTTCCAACTTACCTACGACGAGCAAGAAGATACAGTTGATTTAACACGAATTGAGCATCCCGATTGGTACGGCAATGATTTTGAAAAGGAATGTAAAGTAAGGTTGGAATCATACGAGAGTATTATAAACGATGATATAGACAAGCAGTTTGAAAATTACTTTGATTTAGTTGAATCGTATTTTAGCGAATTTGAAGATGAAAAAAGATATACGCTTTTGCGCAAACTGATGAAATCAAGTTCTCTTTTCCTGCAGCATCAATCGTTAGTATTATATGATTTTATATACGATTTTAAAGAGCAAGATTGTGAACTAATGGAAATGTTTGAGGAGGGTTTCGCAAACTTCGCTCTTTGTATAATTGACGATTTTTATAGCTTCATACGTGAAGTTGTAGATTTATGCAAAGTTTACAAAATCGATGCTTATGAGATTGCCGTGGGGCTATTCCCGACATCAAAAGACATTGAACTATCATTGTTTGATAAGGGTTATATCACCCAGGAGGATGAAGCAAAGGAGCTAATCAAGAAAAACGGAGTAACTATAAAACAAAAGACGAGTGCAATTATTGCGCTGATTAGAGCAGCAGGATTTACTTCCTATGACAATACGAATATGGCAGATTTCATATCGTGGCTAACTGATGGGAACAGTGAGTATATTAGGCAGAAATGTATCACGGCTGATATTAATAAAAAAGATGCAGCCACATTAAAAAAGGAATTTTCCATGATAGGCATAAATTATGATGCGGAAACACATAAAATAGTAAAAGAATAGCAAAGTTGTAATATTACTCGCTATATTACACGTAGCAAAAACAAAGAACTTTGCATCCATAAGAACTAAAAACAAGTAACTTATGGATGCAATTTCTTTATCTCCCAATGCAATGCTTATTCAAGGTGCAACGATGAATGACCTTGAAAGCATGATGAGCCGCTTACTTGACAAGAAGCTGGCTGACATAATAGAATCTACTCCCAAAGTAGAAGAAAGTCCTAAAGATGGACTTCATAAACGTAAAGATGCAGCTAAAAGGCTGCAAGTTTCACTTCCTACTTTAGATGCATGGACGAAAGCGGGTATAATCAATGCCCGGCGGATTGGTACACGTGTCTATTATACAGAGAAAGATATTAATGATGCTTTAAAAAAGGTATCTAAATAAGAAAGGAGTTGCCCTTATGAATGAACAAAAGAACAACTCCAAATATTTTGGGCACGATTATACAGACAAAAGTACTGATTCCGCACGACTTATCCAATCAGTACGCAAACTATTTTCATCCGGTGGCAAGTTTACCGCTAAAGAACTCAATTCTTTGGCAGGGACGAATGATGCCAGGAAACTTATCTCCGTCCTTCGGAACAAAGAAGGTTGGAAGATAGAGGATTGCCGGTTATCGAACGGATGTAAACTCTATTGGCTGGCTGAGAAAGGAGGCTCTAATGAGTGAAGTAATAAAACAGATTGTTAGCGAATTTGAGAAGCCTGCAGTTGATATCCCATCTGATATAATGGATGCTATTCAAAATAGCCGTCTGGACTTATCGCAGAATATCCCCGATCCGCAAATGCTTGTATCAAAAGGAAACTTACCAGTATGCACCAGAGGGAATTTCTCTTTCGTTATTGGGCTGCCTGGTGCAAGAAAAAGTTTTCTATGTTCTGGCATTGCGGGGGCATTTCTGAATGAAAACGGCTGTATGGGGCTGGATAATCCCAACGGAACCGGGAAATTACTTTGGATTGATACAGAGCAAGCGCCGGGACATGTGGCGAAGATTGGGCGAAGATTGCACCGCATTGCAGGGCTTCCAACTAACATCAATTCAGATAATATCATTATTCACATGTTAAGAGAATATCAGCCACCAGTAAGACATAAAATCTTTTATACATGCATGAATCTATACCACCCTGATTTTATCGTTCTCGATGGGGTTAGTGATCTAATTGCTGATCCCAACAGTTCAGAGCAATCAACATCTGTAGTTAATGATTTGATGGCACTTACGAAGGAATATGATTGCCATGTTCTGACAGTTATTCACGCCAATGTCGGAAGCGAAAAAGCCCGGGGACATCTTGGATCGGAAGCTTTGCGGAAGTGTGAAACAGCGATTTTCGCAGAGGCTAAAGGTGATATAACATTATGCAAATGGGCAAAAACAAGAGATATGCGACCGATGGACTTTGCATTTATGGTTCTGGAAGGACTTCCCGTTGAAGCAGAATATATTCCTGTTGAAGCAAAAATAGATAAGCTACAACAGATTCTATCAAGTGTTATGCCTCAATATCCGGCAACTATAACCTATTCGGATTTAAGACAGAAATTAATGCTACAACTTGGAGTAAAAGCAAGCGCCTCCGAAAAGAATATAAAGAAAGCAGTCGATAATGGATATATTATCAAAAATCAGGTTGGATGTTATTACCTGCCAAAGATTGAAAAAGCTAATGACACACTACCATTTTAGCAATCGTTACCGTACCGTACTTTTCTACCGTACTTATTACCCCTTCTATAGAAGGGGGTAAATACGGTTGTTACGGTATACGGCAATTTTACGGTAAAAATACGGTAAGCAATACGGTAGAATAAAACTATATGAATTTTGATATATGAATGAAGCAAAATATCACCTCCAAAAATACACCGGTATGAACTCCCGGCATACATGTCCACAGTGCGGACACAAAAAAGAGTTCACTCTTTATGTTGATGAAAGAAATGTTCCTATTGATGAATCATGCGGACGTTGCAACCGTGAACGTTGCGGTTACCACTTGACGCCTTCGGAATATTTCAAGTCACACCCGACCAATGATCAGACGAACTTTACAGGATGGAAGCAGCCGGAACCACCTAAAGTTATTCCCGTGTCCTATCTTCCTTCCTCATTATTGGTAACAGATATGCACCGAACTAGTAACAACCTATTTCGATTCATGGCAAAAGAGTTCGGAAATGATGAGGCAGACCGTGTCTTTGATATCTACCATGTTGGAACATCCCGTCACTGGAAGAACAATGGTGGGTTAGCAACTACCTTCCCGCAGATTGATGAAAAAGGCAGATTATGCCAATTAAAGGTCATGGCCTACAATCCGAACACAGGTAAGCGAATGAAGAAACAGGACCAGGCGGAATTATGGAGTGACAAGGCTCAAAAGTACATTCCCGACACCCGACCAATGGATAAGATTTGGTTTGCTGGAAAAACGCTCCTCGGAAACTATGAAGCAAACCTGCAGCAAACTTTCTTTGGTTGCCATTTGGTTAAAGAGGCTTCTCGTGTGGGAATTGTCGAAAGTGAGAAATCAGCCCTTATATGCTCTATTTTGATGCCGGAAATTACCTGGATAGCAACAGGCGGTTGCAATGGTTGTAAATGGACAGAAACAAGCGTTAATCAACCGTTATCAGGCAAAAGAGTAGTCTTATACCCTGATGCTGGGATGTTGGAAAAATGGGAAGAAAAAGCGGCAATCTTACGGAACTATGGAATAGATGTAACCGTAAGCCGGATTTGTGAAGGTCTATCAGATAACTGGGATGTTGCTGATGTACTTCTCAGAGAACGCCACGCAAAAAGAGGAATGACAGTAGGCGAAGTTATGGCTTATGCCACTGAAATAGGAGTTATTAACCAAATTCACGTAAACGTATGAAATTAAGAGAATATCAAAATAATATAGCCATACAAGCGGCATATAAACTGGTCGCTTTGGGTTGCTGCTATCTATCAATGGAATGCAGGACGGGTAAGACTATCACGGCATTGTCTACCGCTGACAACTTCGATGCTGAGAGTGTATTATTCATCACCAAGTTAAAGGCTATACCAAGTATTAAGGCTGACTATGAAGCGTTAAAATCGTCTTTCAAGTTGGATGTTGTCAACTATGAAAGTTGCCATAAAGCAAAAGGAAAGTATGATCTTGTGATTATTGATGAAGCTCACTCGCTGGGTGCATATCCAAAACCAAGCAAACGGACTCAGGAAATAAAGTCCATTTGCGAAGGGTTGCCCGTCCTGTATTTGTCCGGCACACCATCACCGGAAAGTTACAGCCAATTATATCACCAATTCTGGATATGTTCATCCTCTCCGTGGAAAGAGTACAAGACTTTCTACAAGTGGGCAAGGGCCTATGTGAACGTGAGACAGAAGAAGGTGAACGGTTACTTCATCAACGACTACAGCCATGCGGACAAAGCGAAGATAGACCGGGACACAAAAGACTTGTTCATCAGTTACTCACAGGAACAAGCCGGATTTGAGGTAAACATAAACGAGCATATACTATCAGTACCAATGAATGACCGGACCGGGCGATACATAAAATCCATGCGTGATAACCTGATGGTAGAAATAGATGGCAATGCCATTTTAGGCGACACTCCGGCTAAATTACTCACCAAGCTGCATCAGTTATCATCCGGTACCGTAATTGCTGAAAATGGGGTTCATTTGGCATTTGACAAAAGTAAGGCTGAATTTGTCCGTAAGCAGTTCGCAGGGAAGAAGGTTGCACTATTCTATGTGTACCAATCGGAAGCGGAGCTTTTGCAGTCTGTTTTCCAGAACTGGACGGATAGCCCGGAAGTGTTTCAATTATCAACGGGTAAGGTTTTTATCTCACAGGTTCGCCGGGCACGTGAGGGAGTTCGACTTGATACGGCTGATGCTTTGATATTCTTCAACCTTGAGTTTTCGTTTTTGAGTTACGAGCAGGGACGGAACAGGCTTGTATCGAAAGAGCGTAAAGCACCGGCAGAGGTTTATTTCCTTTGCTCTGATTGTGGTATTGAAAGCAAGATACTGGAGGCGGTACATGGGAAGCAGGACTTTACACTATCATATTATGGCAGAACTGGAAAGTAAAATACAGGCTCGAATCATCAAGCGATTGGAATCGGAAGGATATTATGTGGTGAAGCTGATTCTCACGAATAAAAACGGGATTCCCGATTTATTGGTATTGAAAGACGGTAAAGCCTTTTTTGTAGAAGTTAAGCGACCGGGTGAAAAGCCTCGCCAGCTGCAGGAATACCGGATGAATGAGTTAAGAGAGTTGGGTTTTATATGTGAAGTGTGGAAAGAATAGATTTAAGCCACTTTTTCTTGTGAGGCAATAAGATGTTCGTCTTTGCCGAGAAAGTGGCTAATACAAAAACATTATTTGAATATGGAAAGATTAAAGAGTATAAAGCGTCCACCATTGAAGGACAAATTTAAAAAGTATGGTGATTCCTTTGAACTAGTATCGAAAAACGAGAGTAACCGGATGTATTGTTATCGGAGAACCACACCGGAAGGCATTGTGTATTTTGAAGTATTCCGGTCTACTCTGGTTAAAGACGAAAAGGGTGAAGCTTATGAATCCTATCCCAGTTCATCACAATTCGGCGCATCTGCTTGGTGTATTCGTGATGGTGAACATGCGCAAGAAAAAATTCAGAAGTATATGCAAAGAAAGTACGAATAATAACATTCCGGGTAGGTCTGCTTCGGATGGTCTACCCGGCAATTGAAAATATTAGATATGAGACCAACAGTTGTAGAACAAAATGGAATCCGGATTACTCAGGAACGCCCCGATAATGTAGTTATTGAGATAAACGGCTCTTCCATTACCTTGACGGAAGAAAATACAGAACTGCTCCGAGTGATGCTATATGAGGCTTACCGGTCCAAACGATGGAAACGCACCAAGAAAGAAAAATCTGCGAAGAATAAGGCTCTTTATGCGCTTGCTAAAGCACAAGGCAAGGCGAAGCCGGATGCCCAGACAGAGAAAGCGTATGAAAGACTGAAAACGATGGCAGGTAAAGCTGCGGAAGAAGTGTCCCATGTCGAGATTATCATACCTGATTATGATATTGATTTTTCCGATGTACCGGATTTCCTAAAATAATTTGTATATTTGATGTGTAATTTTAAAACTTAACGTTGAGTCAGAAGAAGAAATCAAACAACAGGAACCCAAAGGGTACAGGTCAAAAGACCAACCTTTGAAGAAGCGAGAAACAATTCATTCGGTC
>OGGB01000909.1_pt1 | contig 22579 bp, 18 predicted proteins | sample 1571111 | NCBI WGS metagenome assembly OGGB01 (sample SAMEA2582067, study PRJEB24529) | metagenome | biome: Human gut stool | place: China | collected 2011
CTTCAATCATTCGAGCATACCTGTCCAACATGGAGCTCGATAGCTGACTTGCCATTTCAACAACATTGGATACTTCAATCTTGTACATCAAGGGTTTAGACAACGAAGTAGAAATCTTTTCAACACGAACACGAAGTAGAAGACCGTTTAGGAAGTTGCTATCTGAGATATAGATAATGTCACCTACATTCAAACTATACTTCTTACGAATCTTTTCACCATCCAACTGGATTGTGTATTTCTTGACACCATAGGCATGTTCCATCAATGCTTTAAGACCAGCTTTATAAAGTCCTTCATGGTCAGAAGGGTCTAAATCAGTCTTAATCTCTTGCACAGTCCAGTTATCACACTCATTGGCGTGAATCATAGACGGATACTCAAGCATTGCTAGAGGAGCATACATTGTTGTAGAATTACGCATCATGTAGAACTCATTGTGTTTACCATCAGAGTGTTTAACAATATAGTTCTTTCTAGCACGATAATAATTACCATCTTTATCTTTAATCTTAACAGCCGTGTATTGTTTAGTTCTGTCATGAGTATAAGACACGCCTTTTACTTGTCTATCCATATATAACATGACATCTTCACGGTTTGTACCAATACCAGAATATAAATCTGTATTAGTTTTAGCTTTAAAGATATTAATACTAATATCCTTCAAACCTCGACCATCTTCAAACATTCTTGGAATGATTTGACATTCACCACCAAATGTTTCAACAAGGTTCAGGATTGTACCATAGATATTAGTTGAACTAGAAATAGATAATACTTTCTTAACATCTGCAAGTTGATTAATACCAATTCGGATTTTAGTTCTAGTGAAGGCTTGACACAAATCAAGATATTCCTCGATTGTGTAAGACATAGGTTTTTTCTCGTCTTGTTTGAAATCTTTTGGATATTCATTGAGAAGTTCCATTGTTGCATTTTCGCATTGGAAGGTCATAGAATAATCATTCTGAGTCATGTTACGTACACTCAAAAGAAAATCCTTATCTTCAAATACGAAAGATACAAACATGTTAGCCTTCAGATATTGTAATCTATCTTGTAGTTTTTCATTTACAAATTTATCGACAGTGAAGTCAAAAGTAGCAGCATCACCCTTCAAATACATTTCTAGAGTGTCGTTGTAGAACTTCAAACTTCCTGGGATGGAGTTATCAAGATGGTCGACAACTTCCAGATTATTATTATGAATTGTAATCCTCATTTTGATTTTTTCCTTTACTGTAGATATTGTTCGTTGAAATCTATTTCTATTTCAGGCAAGTCACCTTTCATCCAGTTAGAGAAACTGAATTGTAATTTGGATTTACCCTTAGGTAGAATGACCCAATTAGAACCTTTAACAACTTCGGATTGTGAGATGAATCCTTTTTCAGAAGTACCATCTGGAGATATCCATACTTCACCATTCCAGTTGTCAATTGTTACAATGGAATTAGGTTTGTATTTATTATCCACATTGGCATAACGGTGAGTGTTAAGTTTTGTGAAACTCAAAGATTCAATAGTCATTACTTCAACTTGTGGTACAGCATACACGTGTCCCATTTGGATAACAATCTTACTAAATCGCATTGTCTTTAGTTTTTCATTGGTATATCCCCACAAATGCCCATCCAACATAAAGGTTAATTTAGAACCTTCTTTCATAAACCAAACATCACCAGTTCTGGTATTGAATGATTTATTAGCTGGTTCGTATTCACCATTGTTAGCATGGAACTTACGCATCTCATACCACTTTTCTTTACCTTGTTCATCGACCTGAAAGTTTGCAGTCATGACATTACCAGAACGGTCTGTCTTACCAATCTCATATTGTGCAATGACCTCGTTACGGTCACTGATCACACCAACACGAATAACTCCAGTTTGTCCAAGTTGTAAAGCGTGAAATTTAGCATTAAAGTCGACACGAAAATCGGTACCACCTTTAACACCATCACGGTCTGCAGGGATATCAATATATCCGATAGCTTCAGCCCATTTATTTTCAAACCCTTTTTCATCGTCGCCTGGATAATGCACACCATTCGTAATATAGTCTGCAGCACCAAAACCTGATGAAGGGTTATGTTTATGAGCCATTTCTTTAACCACAAGCTTATTTACAATTTGTGATTTTTCTGTCGGAGCAATACCAAGAACAGGTCTACCGCCAAATTGATGACGCCCTTCTTGTAACATACCCCAACCTTTAGGACCAAAGTCGCCTTTCTTGATTTGTAAAAGGATTTCAGACCCTGTACCATCCACATAACGAGGAGTACCTTCTTCAGTAGCCTGAGTAGACCCTAATTCCATTACTCCATTTTGATTTACGATGCCAATCCAACCAATGTTAGTCTTATTCTTAATTGTAATAATAGGATAAACCTCAGTGTTAGCTGGGTTGTTAATATCTACGTAAATACATTTTGCTTCGGTATCTTTTGTAAATTTCGCATACTCAGTTTGTGGGCCTTCACTAGACACAACAATACCAGTATCCGAATGCCAAAGTCCGTCAGGAACAGTGAATGAAATAGTACCACTCGCCTGTTCCTCTTTAAGACTTTCAGTGAATGAGAATTGACCTTCAGAGATTACATCGTAATATCCGTTAGGTTCATCCTCAAATCGTAGATGTCTTGTCCCATTTGGGAAATCAAGAGCGCCTGTCATTTCACGTCTAAAGCGAGCACGTTGATTAGTATCAGCAAAAATCAAGAAATCAATCTTGATAGTTTTAGCACCTAATTTTTGATAGGCGTGCTGAGTACCATAACGGTCTGTACCAGTAGACGTTGTATTAGTTTTAGCACCACCAAGACCTCTATCAATCTTGGTAACACCACCACGATAACGTTCGATAATCTCTGTTATATTAACTTGGTCTGAACCTTCGCCTAACAGGATATCGAAATATAGTTCAGTAGAACCACTCATTAAGCGATACCTCCATTAATTCTGTCTTGACGTGCTTTGTATTGTAATTGTGCGTCTGCCATACCTGGAGCAAGCACGTTGTTAATACGTTTACCATCAATGTAAGTGTTAAGAACTTGACCTTCACGAAGAAGACCAGCTTGTTCTTGATTGACAACATTAAGTTCTCCCATTTGCCCGTTAAGTGTTTCAACTTTACCGATAAGAGTATTAATATTGTCTGAGTTTGTGAGCATTTGAGCAACTTGTGGATTAAGCAATGAGTATTGTAGATTGAGTGCGGTCTGTCCTGTCAAGAGTCCAGAGTAATCTGTAACAGCTTGCAAAGCAGAAGTCTCAACTTGACTCATATCAAGGATAGGCTTGATACGAGGATTAATATCCATATTGTCATAATCCATATCATTGACTCTATCTACTTGATTTTGAATTTCACCCATCAAGTTGTCCATTGCGCCAATTACTGTAGGTGCAGCAGAACCCATACCACTAGCAATAGTCTCTACAATAGTCTTACCAGAGTGTTCGACTTTACGCCAACCAGCTCCAGACATAGGCCCTTTCTTGGCTGGTGAGTTAGGGATATGCGCCTTAACTGCAGCCCAAAGGTCAGAGATTGCACCTGTTACCTTACCAACAGCGTTTCTAAGACCGTCAGCAATAGCTCCAGCCATAGAAGAACCTGCTTTTGTAAGTTTAGAGATAACTCCTCCATCTGGGTCTAATGCTTTTTTAGCAGCATCCATTACACCTTTAGCGGCAATTGATACAGGGTTCTTACCTTGGTCAATACCGCCTTTGAATGTTCCAGACATCTTATTACCGTGACCAGTAACATCGTTTTGTCCGAACATTCCTTTAGCTCCAGATACAACAATATTAGCAGCACCAGATACCATACCAGCCAAAGTACTAATACCTCGTCCGAATGTACTTGATGCACCATTACCTTGTGAAGTCATATTAGCAGCGCCGAAGCGTCCACGTGCTCCACTCACAACACCATCAACTGAACCAGTCACATTTCCTAGTCCATTTTGAATTCCTGTTGCGTAAGACCCAATGTTACCCAAACCAGCAGCCTCGAATGATTGTTTCATTTCCATAGACTGTAGTTTAGTTGAGATTGAGTTAATTGTAGAGATGATGTTATCTACAGCAATTGAAGCTTCAGGCCCAACAGCAGGCATAGATTGCAAGTTAGTTGCGATATCTTTAACCTTGTTGATGATTGAGTTCATGTTGCCCATGTTAGTGACAGCAGTCTCATCAGGAGCAGAATCACCCATAGATTTAGCCTTGTTCATGATGGTCTTCATGTCATCCATCTTATCACTAACGCCGTCCACGTCAATAGACTTCATACTTGATGCTGATTTAGACGCATCTGATACTGAGGCAAGAGCTTTAGCACCATTCTTGATACGAGTTACTGCACCAGAACCATCTGAGAATATAGACAAGAAGTCTTCCTTGAAGAGATTTGATGAAAGGACATTAGCAAGTTTCTTAACAACATCTGCTGATTTCTGCATGTCTTCTGGAGAACCAGAAGCTGAGATTTTAATCGCAGTATCTGCAAGGTCTTTGACGTTAGTCACAATACCCTTCATAGAAGCTAACTGACCAGAAATCTTGTCGGCTCCACCACTAATAAGACTACCAAATGCGGTCTTAAGAGTATTCCAACCAATAACATCTCCAAGCTTAGCAACGATTTGACCAGCTTTAGTCATTGTTTCGATATCACCAACACTTGCAATACCAATAGCAGTTGATGCTAATGATTGAATTGAAGTTGTGATACCTTTCATAATCATTACTTGTCCAGCAGCGCCCTCAAGATTAGTCACGTTAGACATAAGGCTCATGAATGCAGACAAGGCACCTAGAATAAGTGCAAGACCAGCAATAACCATAACTGCTCCAGCCAAGTCCCATCCGACAAATGGAATAAGACCAATAGCTACACCTGCTAGAGATTGTAGAGCTTCTATGATACCATTAGCAAGAGCGATAGTTGTAGTAACACCAAATCCAGCTACAGAAGCAAATATAGATACTACGGTTGCTAATGCAGTAATAACCACAAGGATTACACCTAACGCTAATATAGCAACAGCTCCAGACATCAAATCACCAATAGAAAGTGGTGCTAGAGCAATAACAATATCGCCCATACCCTTCAATGCTGGTACAATAGCGACAATCAATGCAATTACAGGAATAACACCCCATAGAGCACCAAATGTCCAACCAGCAAGAAGTGCAAGTACACCCATTTCAGTTGTAATGATAAATAATATCTGACCTAATGCGGCAATAGCTACACCACCTTTGACAAGTTCACCAACAGATAAACCACCAAGAAGTGCTACAGTTTCACCCATTTGTTTAAGACTCCATGCTATAGACATAATCAATGGAATCATAACAATAATACCGATAAGAGTCATAGGGCCACTATTACCAGCTAAGGCACCAAGTACCCCTATTACAGTTGTAGTAAGTGCCAATATACCAGCTAATGCTGCAATGACACCTACTGCACCCATCAATTGACCAGTATCAAGCATGGCCAATGGAATTACAGATTTAGCAAATTCTTTAAGAATAAACATAACTGCTACCATTGTACCCAATGCTACAATAATACCACCAACAGTCTTCAAATTTGTTACAAGTTTGGACAAACCAATAACAACGGCAGTCATAACTGCTAGGACAATACCAAGCATGCTCAAAGCTTCACCACCAGCTCGAATACCATCTGCAGGCAATTCAGCTAATTCGAATAAAGCTAATGACATTTGTTTGAGGACATAAGTAAGAACTACCATTGTACCTAGTGCAACAATAACTCGTCCTACATCCTTCATATTTTCAATAAGTTTAGAAAGTCCAATAACTGCACCTTCCAAAATAACCATTGTTGTACCAATTAACAACAAAGCTACACCTGCAGCTAACATAGAACCTTGGTCTACTTCTGCAAGCATTTTGATTTGTTCTGACAAGAGCCAGATAGAACCTACAATTACTATTAATGTAGCTACTGCAGTTGTAACTGATGACTTCTTAACACTATTCTTCTCCATTAGGATGATTATACCACCAATAGCAGCAAATACACCACCGATAAGGAAAGCTACAGTTGTAATTACACCAATACCGATACCCATTTGTTCAGCATTGATTTCTTGTCCAACCTTAGAAACAGTACCTGCTAATAAGATTAGACCGCCTATTTCTACAGCTAACAACAATGCTACTTCTTTAGTACGTCCCTTGTTAGAACGTTGCATAGCATCACCTTGTGAGAATTTATTCATCACAAAGAATATAGCTGTAAATAGGCCAGCAATAATGAAAGCAATATGTTCAAGAGTATTTTGTCCATTTTCTAGACTAGCCTTGTCTACTGCGCCCAATTTAGCAACAGTGTATGAAAGGACAACTAAACCTATAATAACTTCACCCATAAGGGCTACTACAGGCCATGAAGCACCTTTACCACCACCAATACCAAATTTAGTACCACCAGGGATGTTTAACTTAGCAGACATTGAGCCTGATAAGAATTCGACTGCCCCGAATAGACCAGCTAGAGTAAGAGCGATAGATTTAAGTGTTTTAGTTCCTTGTTCAATCTTGCCCTTGTCCATATCGCCCAAACGTTCGATAATGCTAGTAATTTGTTTTAGACCCAGAATAAGAGCCATCAAGACCCCAACTGTTGACCATTTGGTATTACCAGTTGTTACCTTGATACCAGCAGCACCACTAGCTGAACCGATATTCTTACCACCGACTTTTGCACCATTGGCTGAACCGTCTGAACCTAGCATAAATGTTGCTCCGACAGTAAGCATGAATTCTTCAAGAGAACGCATAACAGCTTTGAGGGCTGTAATACCATATTCAATTGATTTCTTCTTAGCGGCAATCTCTTCAGGTTTAGCAGTCGCACTAAATAAATCTAATGCGTTCATCAATTGTTTGAATCGTGTCATTAGGACATATAAAGTGGCTGCAGTACCAAGTGTTTGGTTGCCTGTTGAAGCCTCTAGTCCAAGTTCGAATTGTGGACCTACCTTAACACCAGCACCAACCTTGAATCCCATAAGGGCCATAATTGAACCGATAACGACTGCAACTTTCTCAAGTTTAGCCATACCATTGTCTAGTGTTTTTTCGTCAATCTTGTCTAAGTCATCAATGATACCTAGAAGTTTCTTGACTGTAGATGCAACGACCCACATTGTAGCAGCAGTACCAATAGTAGCTCCAGAGAAACCTGAGAGCCAAGTAGCACCGACAAGTTCGGTCATAATCAAGCCCATGATTTTAAGTGACTTCCATGCCTTGTCCCATTCCATGTTACCAATCTTAACGAATAAATTGCCAAGAATAGCTACAGAAGAGGCAAGGGAAATCATCATTGTGGCTGAGGCCATTTTCTTGAGAAGTTTACGAACTTCAGGGAATCCCATCTCTTCAAGAAGTTGAGAAAGAAGACCTGAGGCTTTATCAGCAACTCCAGCGGCAGCGCCAGCACCATATGATTTGGCTTTCTGAATCATCATATAAGCCCCAACTAGGATTGTAGCCATTGCTGCAATTGCTCCTACAGATTGTAGAAGTTTATCAGTAGGAATAAGCGATACAATAAATAATGCACCGGCAAGTTCTAGCAATGCTAGACCGATGGTCTTAAGTGTATTAGCCTTGATATTCTTTTGGAATGCTCCAAGAGTTCCTGACAATTGTGAAAGGATGCTGTTAGAGTCACCAATACCAAATAAAGCTTCTTTCAAGGCTTTGATTGGGTGTAGGATTTTTTGGATTAGGTCTGAGTCTTTAAACTTTTGTAATTGTTTAAATAACAAGAAGAAACCTGCAAGTTTAATCGCAGTATTTCCTTCTAGACCGTGTCCAACAGTATCAAAGAATTCAGACAAATATGTAAATACTCGACCACCAACATCTGATACAGTTTTAAAACGGTCAGCAAGCCATTCTAACAAGTCACCGATACTTTCAATACCTGACTTGATTAATGAGGTCTTGCTTGAGAAATCGATATTTGAGAATGCTTTCTTTACAGCACCCCAGAAACCTTCAAATACGGTTCCTAGAGTTGAGAATGATTGTTTTAGTCTATCAATAATGTGCCATTTTGAAATTGTGTCAAAGACTTTACCAAGTACGGTATTCGAGTCTCCTGCTGATGTTTTAAGCTTGTCAAAACCACCAGTAACAAGACCGACAATACCAGAACCTAATTTCTTAACACCATTACCAATTGAACCAATGACACGACCAAACAAATCTGATACGCTTGAAGCTTCTGAAAGATATTTTGTATAATCTTTAACAGCCCCACCAGCGTCTTTCATTGTTTTAGATAGACGTTTTTGTGCACGTTGCATGAACGTGAGTTTTTCTTCTTGTTTGTCTACACCATCGCCAAGTTCATCGGCTGAGGCTTTACCACCAAATAGACCGTTAGAAAATACTTCTTTAATGTCTTCTTTTACAGTCTTAAGAATTGATGATAGAGACCCCAACTTGTCAGAAATAGGCATATCAAAACTTGATTTCAATACATCAAAGAATCCTTTGAGTGTATCCCATACAAGTTGTAGAGGTGTGAGAAGAAGTTTGATAACATCCAAGAACCACTGAACAGCATCTCCAGCTTTAGAGAATGCCAATGCAATCTTGTCTGTTTCTCCTGGTTTAGGGCCTTGTTTGAAAGCCATAGCCCAGGCTAGGAATTTATCAGTAATATTTTTAAAAGCATTAGCCATGCGTTCTAGTAAAGACAAGCTGTTTTCAGCGTTAGGGTCTTTACCAAATCCGAACATCTTACCAACATCTTTTAAGAATTTACCAATATTTACACCAACACTATCGAAGAAGGCATCCATAGGACCATCTATTCTGTCCCAAATACCTGCGAGTGTTACTGTAACAGCATCGTAAAATGTTTTTATTGCATCGCGAATTGTCAAGAATGCATTAACAAGTCCAGACGTGTCCATTTGTGATTTAATACCAACAAATATGCGTCCAATACCATTAAATACATTAGCTATCATACCAGCGATAAGAATCAAATCCTGAATCATATTATCTGGAATGATAACGTCTAACGCAGCAGCGACACCCTTAACAACCATTTTCACAACACCCCATAGACGTATAAATACTTCTACAATGTTGTGGATTGCTAAGGTTACCTCAGGTCTGATACCTTCACCTACATGGAACAACTCTTTAAGATAGTCTGTAATCTTGATGATTGTTTCGGCTATCTTGACGAATACCATGTTAGTTACATCGCCCTTCTCGGCCCATTGTTGTAATATGTTGGACTCTGGTATCATTGCTGATATAGCATTTTTAACACCTTGTCCTGCTAATTTAAGAGACTCAAAGAGTTCAACAATTGCAGAAATAAGGTGTGTACGTCCATCCAATTGATTAAATGCGTGAGCGATATCTTTAATAAGGTTTGGAATAAATGATACTGCTGCAGCTAACCAGTTACCAACTGGAGTCCAGATAGCCATAGCTTCATCACCTTTACCAGCTAACTCAACCCACATTTTAGACCAAGCATCGTTTACAGCTTCTTCGGTAGTTTCCATAGCTTCCTTGAAAGTGTAAAGGTTTTCAGCCATTTCTTGATAAACTTTGTTGTTGGCATACTCTTCCAATGATTGCATCAGCACTTCGTTAGTAAGCCAACCGTCTTTCAGATGCTCTACAAATAACTGTTGAACCCCGATGGCGTCAACTTGTTCTTGTGTTAGAGTACCTTGAGCTACCGCAGCATCAATTACTGCTTGTTTATATCCTTTAGTTGCCAATTGGGCAGTTTCCAACGACTGCCAGTTTTGTCGGTTCATATAACCCATTTGTAGGGCTTGTTGAACACCAAACTGCAAGGCTGTACCAAAAGCTTGAGTACTAGCACCTGCAGAGGCTGCCAAGTTACCAAAACCTCTCAAGGCCACATTAGCTTTATCCAAATCGATACCTGCATTAACAAATTGTGCTAATGCTGAGTTCATTGTTTGTGAGTTATATTTGGTAGTCTTAGCGTATTGTTCCAAATCACGCATTGTTTGTGTGATATGGTCTTGTTCCTCTTTACCCAAAGCAGCAACCAAGATACGAGTTGAGTCAAGTTCTCGTTCGTATTCTTGATAACCTTGAACAATAGGAGCAACAGTCCATTTACTTAACAACGATGCGCCAGCAGTAATAGCTCTTGAAGCAATATTACCCAAAGCCACCGTTGCAATACCTTCCAGCATTGAGAATTTACTTTTAACACCCTCAACACCAGACCCCAATTGTTCCATTGAGTTTTTGGCATTTGATGCCCCAGATTGGATTGCTCCAAATCCAGAGCCAGCATTTTCTCCAACCCGTCCCACAGCAGACGCTGCAGTGTTGGATGCATTACCGACACCTGTCATCTTCTCCACAATGTTGCCAAGAATTGGGACATGTGAGACTAGACCTGCCAGTTTACTTGACAGAGACCCTGTTGATTTCTCAACATTGTCAACAGACTTACCATTGATTGAGTCCATCTTTTGTTGGAAGTTACCAACATCTTTAATGGCATTTTGAAGTTTCTGTTGTAAATCAGCGGCGTCGAGTTTAAGTTTATAAATCTGTTCTTTTACTACAGAACTAGGCATTAACTACTCCCTCCCGACAAACCTCTTGCAATATCACTTGTAATACTGTCGGTTCTAGGAGACACAAAATCGTTTGGTCTAACATAACCGTGAGTACGAGTGTAGTGTCCATTCACTACGTATACAACAATAGGTTTACCATTCTTAGCTTTATGTGAGTTTTCAAAGATAACATCTATCTGGTCTTTACTCATCGCAATTCGTCTATTCCATGACGACTTAGTTAAGCCTGACCTAACAGGAGTACTCTCAACAATGCCGTCATAAGCTTTTTTGGTTTCAGTGTCGACCACTCTATAGATTTTTTCCATAGCGGTTTCTTTCTTAAAGTCGTCGAATAAGTTCTGAAACTTACTATCTGATGACATTGAATATTTCATTTTGAATTAACCTGTAGTCCCCATCTCAGCACGTCGTTTAGCATTTAAATCCTTGTACATGCGTGCCGTCTCTTCTTTACTACGTTTCTTCTTAGGTGCGTTTAACTCACCTATAACCCCAAGCAATACGAGTAGTCTATGGATATTCCATGTTTCACAACTGTATGGTACTTGTGCATTCGCCATATACGCATAGATGACTTCTGAAGTCAGTATACGACGACCACCTTCTCCCGATGAAGAAATTGTAGTAGCAGTGGGCTTGCTGTTAAGATACTCGATTATCTCCTTAATGTTGGATTCAGATAAATCATCAATGTTGAACCCAGTCTTATCTAAATTCATTAATTGGACATACGCAAGTATCTCGACAGGTTCCGCCTGCAAGCCATTTAAAAAGGGAAACGGTTTTTTAAACACCATCTCCCATTGACTAATAGCTAACAACGAATGCTCGAAATGGTATACTCTTCCTGGGAGAATCATGCCCGTTGTTTCGTCATAAATCTCCTCCGTAACTATCTCAAGCATACATGTCACCTATTATTTTTTACTACGACGTTGTTGACGGTTACCTTTATTGGCAACTGTCTCAAGCTGAGAATTGTGACCCTTGTCTTTATTTGAACGGCCTTCTTCAATCAATTGTGAGAAGAATTTACGTGCAAAGTTCTCATCTTGGATGAAATCTACGAACAATTTACCGTATGCTTCAGACGCTAGGAATTCATCGCGAAAATCTTTCGTCTTAGTAAAGCGCCCGTCTGCATTCTTATACCCAACGGCAATAGAAACAAATTGCTCGATGAAGTCCATGATGCGGTCTGCATCTCCTGATGCCGCAACGTCTTTAACGTAAGTCTCCCAGTCTCGATTTCCTGAGCGACCCATGATACGAAGTGCTTCGGCACTGTTAATGTGGAAGTAGAACTTCTCAGTGAGTTCTTCACCAGAGAGTGGTTCTACGTAAGTAATTTCTTTAACAATCATTGAATTAATCCTTTCTTATAAAAACAAGTTCATTTTGATTTTTAGCCAGTAACTACACCAAGGAGAACCATAAGTTCTTTTGGAGTAGGAAGTTTAGGGTCAGCACTATCTGTACCGTAGATAGCTTCTTCGACTTTCTTAAGTTTGCTTTGTTCAAGCTTAGTAGAGTCGATGATAATGTGAGCCATTGATTGAGTGTTCTCAACACCTGTATCTACTGGAGTTGTAGTGAAGTCCCAAGAGAATTCGATAGCATCTGGTGAGTCATTGATTGTTTCAAAGTCTTTAGATGCAACACCTGCAGTAGCATTGTATACCAAATTGATAAGGTATCCGTGACCTGTAGACTCAGTATCGTTACCGATAAGAGTACGGTATGCGAAACCGAATGATTTACGAGTTTGTGCAGTAAGTTTAACACCTGCAACGGCATCAACTTCACCAAGACAAGCTGCAAATTCATCAGGGTAAGTGTAAGCTGAGATAGAACCCTTGAATGATTCTTTCGCAATAAGGTTCAAGTATTTACCATTGTTAGCGTATTTGGCTGTAGCGTCACCACCATCAGGTGATTCAGACACTTTAGTCAAACCATTCCAAGCTACACCTTTTTCGTATGTACCACCAGCGGCCATAGGGAAAAGTACACCACGGTCAACCCCTGTTTGGTAAGTTTTTTGACCAGTTTGGTCCCAAAGCAATTTTGCCATAGAAATAATAACCTCTCTAATAATATACTCGATACGTCTCTTGATATAGACCATCGTCTACATCGTAGTTGTTTAGACGCACATAAGGGAATTTATCAAGCATGGCATCCTCAATAGAGGCATCATCCATCCTTGTAAAGAAATTAACAATATAAGACCTGTTAGTACGATAAGCTCTGTTGTTTGCTTGTTCTACATCTAGGTAGTTCTTTTCAACAACAATACAAGGGAATTTCAATTGCGAACCATCAGGCTTCTGATAGTACACCCTTGGGCAAATCGTCTTTAGTTCTTCGATGAGTTCAGTGTGTGTTCTTGTCATAATCTTTAATTACTACCCCCAATTGATTTAAGTCTTCAAGACTCATGATACCATCTGGTACAATACGTACTCGAGGTGGATAATTGAGAATCTTACTTACAGAATAAACTTGGTTCTTGTAAATAAGATACCAGATACGACTAACACGGTCTGTATCATCGTTAGCGAATACAAAAGAGAAGTCGAAGTTAGACTTGATATTCTCGTTAATTCGTTGTGAATCAGAAATATCATAACGTCTATTTTCGACAATGTTAGCAGGAACCTTTCGATATCGTGTGTACTCGTAAGAATATACACCAGGTTTAACCTCTGTCTCTTCAATACTCCGAACCAAGATATCTACTGTTGTCCTCATGCTACTCTCCTATATTCCATTTTGAAATTAGCCTTCGCTTCGTCCTGAAGCAGGTTGACCTGGGCCACCTGATGCTGGTGATGCAGCTTCGTCAGCGTCTGAATGTTTAGACAAGTAGTTCTTACCTGGTTTGTCTTGTTTTTCAACCCAGTTAGGTTTTGTCTTAAGTGCGTCTTTACGGAATTTAAGCATATCTTCGTTAGTAACCTCAGGTTTCTTAACTGTTACAAAGATGAAGGCACGTGGGATCATGATTGCACCTGAAAGACGTGCTTCCATAAGGTATTTCATTTGGTTAAAGTCGATATCGAAATCGTCGAATGTTACGACTTGTCCGCCTTGAGATTGACCAAATACGTAGTCGTTCAAGTTACCAATCAAGAATTTACCTTGAGGCATGTCACGGAATTCGATTACTTCAGAACATCCGAAGTAAGCAGCAAGATCACTGTTAGTAGCTACACGGTTGCCATCACCAGATGAACCATACAAGTAACGTCCGTCTTTATCTTTAAGAGTACGGAGTTTAGCAAGGTCAAATGGGTTGATGATAAGAGATGGTGAACCAGAGCCTTGGTATCCAGGAATAGTCTTGATAACATCATCAACTACAGACATCCAGTCTTCAGATTGTACTTTGATTGTGAAGAAGTCATCGTCTTTAGTGATAGGACGAATATGTTCTTCTTGAATCTTTTCAACGTTTGGTTTACCGTCTTTAAGAACTTCACGTCCATCACCAAACAAAGCAGCACGTACAAGTTCTTCTTTGAACTTGATCGCTTGAACTTGTTTCAAGAATGATACTGCGTCAATACCGTTTTCACGAATATCGATTACGTCATCACGGTCAATGGCTGTTTTGTGGATGACAGTTTGTGGTGTAGTTACACGGTAGTACAAACTAATCAAACGTTGATTAAGTTTTTCGTTACCTTTGATGTAACCACGTGCACGAGCTTGTTCTTCTGTCAAGTCAGCGTAAATGTTTTTAACATTTGGTGAAGAAACAGCACCGAATTTGTTAAGGATAGCTTCAACGTTTTTAGCGTTAGGATTGTAAGCTTGGATACCTTTTTGCAATTGTGCTGCTGGGAACAAGATATCAATGTTTGAGATACCATGTTGCAAGAATTCACCGCTTGAATCAACACCAGCCAATGCACCTTTAATAGAACCACTTCCGAGAGCTGCAGCTTCACGTACAGCAATATCAGCGAGTTGCGCAGCATGTGTCAAAGTATCTTGTTCTTCAATTCCATTTTGATTGAATGAGTTTTGTTTCATGTTTACTCCTGAATGTTCGATTTCTTCTTCGTCTTCGGCAGCTTCATCATCGTCATCGTCATCTTCAACCACTTCGTCTTCAGACTCGTCGTAGTCGTCTTCTTCGTCTACTGGTTCGAAGTCATCAAGATTAGAATTTACAAGTTCATCTTCTTCGATTTCACCAGCAGCAGATTGGATGATGTTGATAGCTGTGATTTGGTCGTCACTGAGAGTTTCAAGAACCTCAGCATCTTCTGGTGATAGTGCCTCTACACCATTTTCAAGCATATTAGTAACAACTTCAGCTTGGTCATCTGTGAGAGTATCAATCACTTCTCCGATAGTTGCCATGTGTTTCTCCTCTGAGTTAGAGTGTTTCAACAAGTCTTGTGTAAGACCTGTAGTGATGAAAATCTCATCGCCGACAAAACCATCACCGTGAGTAAGAACCTCTTCGATGACAGCTCCAGGATTTGCGCCCTTGAGTACTAATGATACTTCATAGATTTCACCATGAATAACATCTTGTCCACTCTTTTGGATTTTACGAGCGCCAATAGACATTTGGTTCACGTCTCCGTGACGCAAAAGCTCTTTGGCATCCTGACCACGTTCTGTTTCATTGAGATACCCATAACCGTATACACCTTGGTCATTTGAATGAAGAAGGATGTACCCGATTGTATCTCCTGGTTGACTGTAAGAATGTTGCCAAACCAATGGTACTTTTTCTCCAGACAATCCAGAGAATGCACCATGACGGATTGTTACACCGTCTGAGCATTTGAGGTCATTCTTAGTAACCCAACCAGCGAAATCGTAATTTTGCGGTTTGTTCATTTGATACCTCTGATAATGTTATGTTTGCGTTTCAAGTATTTGGCATTCATTTTAGAATCCATCTTGTAATAACGCCCTGCAAGATTACCTTTGTTAGAAGCTATAATTCTGTAAAACTCATAACTTCTATCTAGGGAAGTTTTAGGGATTTTGTAGTATCCGCTCTTATCAGCTTGAGATTTGAAATCGTTGTCTTTCTCAAACTTACGCATTAGTTTAAAGTCTGCTTTATCTCGCTTTTTATCGAGCTTCGACATTCTTTTATAAAACTGCTGTTGTTGAGGAGAGACTTGTCTACGCTTCCTAAACCCCCATTTCATACCCATAATGCCATGGTGGTGAAGTTCATTTTGATTTTCTTGCACTGAGTTTAGAATAGCTTTGTAGTCCATATCAATAACCTCGAGCAGACACTAGAGCAGCTTGATAATCAAAGGTCGCAGATTGTCTAAGAGAACCAGCAAGGCTGCCACGTTTTACCAAACCTTTTTTACGTTTTTGGAAATTATTCATTCGGTCATTATATTCACCGCGTCGACCTTTTTCGAACTGACGGTCGCTATATTCACCACGTTTGCCTTTTTCGAACTGCGCACGATCATAAGCTTTCTTATTGGGTTTCAAAGCACCCTTCTGACGAGCTTGGTCTACAGCTTTACCAAAGTCATTTCCGATACCGCCACGATTAACTCGTCCTTCTGGTAAATTCTTCGCGCTTCGTGCATTATCTTTTAGGGTTTTCATACCTTCTTGACGCTTACGCAATTCACGTCGATCCATCCATTTACCGCGTTCGTAATCAGTTTTACGTCGTTTTTCATCATAAAAACGTTTTTGTTCCTTACGTTCAGCTGCGGCTTTACGTTTTCTGTCACGATTACGACGTTCACGTTCATCCATGGCTTTACCACGGTCTTGGTCAGCTTTACGGCGTCGCTCTTCAGAAATACGTTTATCCATAGCTTTACCGCGTGCTTGATCGATTTTATTCATTCGGTCACGTCTATTTCGTTCGGCCTCACGTTTTACGCCTTTAGACATGGCATGACTGCGTTCTCGTTCAGTATTACTTTTTTTGGCACGATTACGACGTTCGCGTTCATCCATAGCTTTGCCACGAGCCGAATCGGTTTTGCGTCGTTTTTCATTAGCATAACGTTTGTCCATAGCTTTACCGCGTTCGTAATCAGTTTTGCGTCGTTTGGCTTCAGCAGTTTTAGGACCAACTTTACGACCGTTACCCTTTTTAGGACCAACTTTATGCCCTTGAGCATCGGTAATGCTTTTTACACGAGTAATTGTGGTAGTCTTTGAACCTTGACTAAAGACACCTTTTTTAGCAACACGAATAAGATTATTTGCTGTTTTGGAAACTGTTTTACCAGCAGAACTAACAGCTTTAGAAGCCGAATTAGCTACAGAATTTGTAGTCTTCTCAGCCTTCTTGTAAAGGTCACCAAACATCTCAAGAACAGAACGTCCAGCACGACGAGCCTCACTTACACGACGTTTAGCCTCTTCAGACCATTTACCGCCATGAAGAAGAATCTCATTGTTAGGGTCAATGTCTAGGATTGACCATTCTTGTTTCTCCATTGTTACCTCCGAATAGGATTTCCAGCTATATCAACAGGATTGCCTTGATAATCTACATAGTTACCATTCTCATCTTGATAGACATACTGACTAGGGTCATCTTCTCCCATACCAGCATCGCCTTGCCCAGCAGTAGCAATACCACCCATTTGATTGCCATCCGCAATATTACGGTTATAGAGTTGGTCTGCCAATGGGTTAGGGTGAGGCTCTTTACCAATGAATTCACGAATCTCATTTGGTGTAAGGATTGCATTACGAGAGAACAAGTCTGCTGTATTAGCGAGTTGTTCAATAGGAAGAATCTTGAATGGGTCACGGTAAAACTGAATAACTTGACCTTGAGTGCGAGCTGTCTTACTAATGAAAGCGACGTTAACTGCATCCACAATTGCTTGTAGGATTGGGTCAATAACTCGGTTGTAATAAAGGTTAAGCTCTGCCCCAGACTGAGTACCATTGATAATATTCTCAGTAATACCAATCTGGTTGTAGAAATCTTGCTTAAGTTTATTAATATCCTCAAGAGTATTATTCTGGATATTACCTCCAGTTGGAATGAACTTCTCATTGTTGTCCAATGTAGCTAATCCGTATGCAGATTTACTCATCTCTGCTTCCAACTGCTTACGACGTCTATCTGCCTGCTTCTGATGGTAGTCAGAGTTTGTCTGATAAGGGAATTGGATAAAACCATTAATCTTACCAGCGGCAGCATTTCTATCTTCCGAGTTCATCAAGTTAATCTTCTGTTTGAGAAGTTGTAGCGTTTGATTACTATCTTGTAAGATGCCACTGAGGGGTGACTCGATAATAGCTACATCTTCTTTTTTCAGAGATTGTTCGAACTCTAATCCAGTGTCCTCGTTGTAATATCGCACCTTGACAGCGTCAGTGAACCATTGTGTGATTTTACCCACACGAACGGACTCCACGTCAAATGTCTTCTCACCATCCATGATTTTATCAGTGACAGTGGGTACAATAGCGATTACACCTTCATCAAGTAAAGACCATACCAAATCAATAATGAATGCTCGTCCAGTTTGGTCAATGTTCGCCTTGTAAGTAAGGCAGTCAATCAAACCAGATTTAATTTCATTTTGATTTTTCGTAAGAGCGTCAATCTTCAAGTGTTTGAATTCAACTGTAGATGCATCGATAGCAATACGGTTGATAATTGATTTAATCAAATCACTACCATAAGAGGTGTTCATTGATTGTATGTACGAAGGAGAATGATATGTCGAAATCGATTGCCAATTGGAACCAGGTTCGACTGTGAAACTACCATTACCCATCGCGTTCGCAGACTCGTACGTTTTGTACGAATGTAGCAAAGTCGACATATGTTCACCTTTCTACATAAACATCTCTCTATTACGAGTCATCGCAACCCATGCGTCCATTAGAGCGGCCACGTTATCGATTTTCTCGTCAGAGCGACGCTTATCCAATTTGTAGTTACCATTGTTATCCTGTATTGCTACAGAATTACCCATGGCAAATTTCATCAACTCTTCGTCGAATATCAACAAACGAGCTTCAGCTAGTGCTTTGATTTCACCCAACGGTACAGACTCAGTCTTAACACCTTGTCGTACTGTTTCAACACCATACTCACCGTTTTCCATACACCAGCGGTCAACGAAAGCTCCAGCGTTGTAAGGGTCAAACCCGAATGACAATATAGCCCAGTCGTGAGAATGAATGTAATCTCTCACGTCTTCGTATACTGCCACCCAATCCAAGACTGTACCAGGCATGATTACCAGAGTACCTTCTTGTTGTAATTCGTCATACTTAAACCTTGTGGCTGATGGCAGCTTTTGGTATTTAGTCTCAGATACATAAGACCGAGTCTTGACACCAAATCTCTCACCACCTAAAGGAAATACCCATGTAAACGCCCAGAAGTCATCACCTTGCGATGCGTCCATACCCATTGAGCATGGGAGCTTGTCATAGTTCTGATAAGCATGTTTTTGGATTTCATCGTAAGTAAAGAAGTAAGTGTAACCTTCAACTGGGATACCAAAACGCTTAGCAAGGATATCATTCCTTGTAGCTGGGTTGGCTTCCGCACGTTTAACGTCACGCATATAAGCGTCGTAGGATACAGTTACCCCAATGTTAGGACTGGCTTTAACCCAGGCAGATGGGTCATTCACTTCGTTAAGGTCGTCTAGACGATAATACCAGATTGATGTGTGAGGGTCTTCGTATTCGCCTCGTAAGATTTTCAATAATTCCATTTTGATTGAGTCACCTACGGAGTCACGAACTGTACCCTCAGAGGATACTGCCAGGATAATGTAATCGTCTACACCACCCTTGGCTGCTGATTGTTCTAGTGCACCGATAACGTCCTCTTTGACGTCACCAGAGAGCCACTCATCGACAGTAGCATACTTAGCACGAGAACCTTGTAGTTTATCGATACGCATTGGACGAATCTCCACATACGAATTGGTAATCTTGTTCTCAATACCTTTCTTAGTTGAAGCTAATTTAGCTTGTGTGTATTGCGAGCGTGACTTGTTAGAACCATCAGTCAACACAGAGAACAACGGGCCACGAGACTTAGCAATGGCAGTTGAGAAAGGCATCATTACCTCTTCAGCTTGAGCCATTGTTGGAGCTGTGGTTATCTGTTGAGTTGTCTTTGTGTCTGTTAAAAGACCATATGCTTGGATGGTTGTCTCGTAAAGTGATTTTGAATTACCACGTGCAATGATTAAGTACTGCTTGTTACGAAGACGTCGTTTCTTACGAACTGTAATGCGTCGCCCAGTAGCTGGGTCAATCGTGTCCTCTTCCGAATAATAATACCATGACAATAAATCTTCAGCCCACATCTTAAATGTTGGAAGAAGTGTCAAGTCGGTACCATCGGTTAGAGTCAGTTCAGACTCGCAGAAACGCACATACCCATCGATAGCGTTAGGGTCATAGAAATACTCAGGATTAGCAATGTCATTGTCAATCCTGTTCATCTGGAGTGAGATGTTTTCGCATACTCTAGTCTCTCCTCTTAAAACTGAGTCACGAAACTCACCATAATACTTAGGGACCATAGTATTAGATAACATAGGTTACTCCGTTAATTACCGTTAGCTTTTTTGTTGAAATCGCTGTAGAATTTAGCAACACCTTTAATCATGTCGTTACTTGACTTGAGGCTTTCATAGACATCTCTGTCTTGTTTGTAACGTTTAATGTTCTTAGGATTACCACTGTATGAGTTGGCATCCTTATCGTATGAAACACCATAGGCTTCAGGTATAACACCATTACGATAGAACATCTTCTCCAAACCATAATCAGCTGCGGCTTCCATACCAACAAGAGCAGCAGTTGTAAGTAGTTTCTTACGACGTGCTTTCTTGGCTGCTTCAGCTTTCTCACGTTCACGTTGAGGACCATAAACTAATGACTCGAATTCACGTTCAGCTTTGATACGTTCGTTACGAGCCTTGATAGCTTTTGTACTCATACGGTCACGGTGTTCGTATTCATAGATAAACTGGTCTTCACGTAATCGGTTATTAACCTTCTTAACATTACGTTTACGACGAGGGTCTATGTTTTGTTGCGCAAGTTGGTCTCGTGGGTCTTTCTTACGGAATTTACGTAGAATACCTCCTGTTTTAGGATTCGTTGCTACTCCAGTAGAACCACTAAATCGACCTTTACGTCTACCCCATTTCATACCTAGGATACCGTAGTGAAGTAGGTCTTCCTGGGTTTCCTGTTGAGCTGAAATGAGGATTTCGTTGATAGAGTTAGTTTGAACCATTCTCCACCTCCATTCTAATCCTCCATAACAGATGCTCTAGGGATTTTTCTAAGATTGTTTGTTGTTGACTAGGCGGTGGGTCAAACATCAACATGATGTATTGGACGACATACTGTTTAGCAGTTTCCAACAAGTTCTCATTGTCGATATCCTCCCACTCGTTTTTAACATCTCTATCCCAGTCGCCAGTCCACTCAACTAATTCCACATTCAAACCATTTTGATTGAGAATAAGGAACGCTGTTGAGATTAGCGACTCGATAGAATAAACATACTGACCATCAACAACCAAATCTTTTGTCAACGATGGGGCTCGTTCGACAACATCTTGTAAAATAGACGACATTTAATTACCCCATAGAATTGTGTCACCTGGTGTTCGTTCGACATACTCTTCCTCTTTGGGCTTACCGTAGTGGATTATGTTGTGTGTCGCAATAGAACAGCAGATTAGGTTGTCTTTATCGAAGAGTTTCTCAACATTCCAGTTGTTGATGTCCTCCTCGAATAAAGGGTTAATATGGTGAACGATGATAGGGCCTTCGATTGGTAATCCTAAGATACCAAGGTCACATCCTAAATCTCGTTCAATGACTTCGTCTCGCACGCGCAACCATTCACGTGACTTGTAGAAACGATTGGACATATGTCGCGGAGACGTAGCGTTACCATCTAATAACATTAGATATTCTAGTCTGGCATTCCAGTCTTCCTTGTTGAGGGCTAGTTCCGCTGACCTAATTTTCCACGAATTCTCCGTCAATCCAATCATCTCCTTCGTCTTCACCACGAGAAGGCAAATAACCAGCAAATGCACGCATTGCCTCTGTGTAAGCTTCGTTGGACTTACGTTCAGAGTTGATAGCTTCTGTTTTAGCTTGAAGCATCTCATTCTGTAGTCGTAAGTTCTCTTCTTTCAACTGGTTAGCAGGAGAAGCACGTTGTAACCAAAAAACGATTTCGGCTGAACTAGCTTCACCATTGCGGAGACGCTCTTCAGATACTTGCATTGCGAGTGCTTGCATCTTCTTGTCATACTGTTCAGGGGTCCGTCCCTGGAATTTTGGCTGCAACATTTCATCCATACTCTAACTCCTACTTGCTCTCTTCGTCTTTAGTGGCAAGGTAAACTTGTTCTACTGCGAATTCAGAGCTTGTTACGAATCCACCTTGTAGGAGTTCGATGAACTTTTCGTCCTCAGTTAGACGACCTTTGAACTGTGTTCCTTCTGGAAGAACATCTGTACTTGTGGTATCGTCTACTGGGGCTTGACGTACAATTACACCAGCAGGTGCAACCACTTTGTAGTGATTATACATGGGTTTCTCCTTACTTTTTATATAGTTTTTGAGACATACCTATCTCAACCACACACACTAGCCGTTGCGAATAACGACATAGAAACCAGCATAACCCAAATTTTATAAGAAGGAAACCTACCTGCGGAGAAAGGATGAAACCCGCGGCATTTTTATACACAGTATTGCTTACATAAAGTGTAATATAGTGAATATTGGCTAGTGTGCATGACTGAAATAGGTATATAACCTAAAATCAGTTTTCAAATTTTCGCAGATGGGATTTTTTCGAGAGCCAGGAAGAGGGAGAAGAAAAAAAAGAGGCTGAAGGAGAACAGACTCCAAG
>OGGB01000912.1_pt1 | contig 22541 bp, 27 predicted proteins | sample 1571111 | NCBI WGS metagenome assembly OGGB01 (sample SAMEA2582067, study PRJEB24529) | metagenome | biome: Human gut stool | place: China | collected 2011
TCTTGCTCGACAATCCAAAGACAATTGAGAGGCTAGGACTTTTGTCCCAGCCTCTCATTTTATATAATTTTCGTATAAAAGCCATATTTGTCTTTGATCTTCTTTGGAATACTATCATCAGTAATAATGGCATTCAGGTCTTCCACTCGATAGAAACTATAGAAAGAATAGCTATCAAACTTACTGTTATCGGCAACCACATATTTCTCAATTGCATTGTTTAGAATAATAGCATTACCATTTCCCTCTTCTTCATTGGCAGTGGAAACATGATGCCCATCGATGCCATTGACCCCGATGAAAGCTTTAGAAACCTTGATTTCTTTCAAGAGTTTATTGGCAAATTGCCCGACAAAAGTTTGTGTCTTCACCCGGTAGCGACCACCAACTAAGATCAGGTCATAATTTGGAAAATCCTTTAGCTTTTCAAAAATGGGGAGGGAATTGGTGACAATACTGATTTCCTTTCCTTCTAAATAGTCACCAATAAAATCTGTTGTCGTACCAGACCCAATAAAGACGGTATCCCCATTTTCGATCAACTCTGCACATTTTTTTGCAATGGTGCGTTTCTCATCAATATTGATGAGATTTTTCTCACTGTGAGAAGCCTCTAATAAGCTATCTTTTACCTTTTTGTGGGCTCCACCATGTACACGAACTAAAAGACCTTGTTTTTCAAGATCGATCAGATCGCGACGAATGGTCATGTCTGTCACCCCAAAGAGTTCCTTGAGTTCTTTGACTGATACCACACTTTTTCGATCCAGTTCTTGAAGAATTTCAACATGTCTGCTATCTTTCATGGTACTACTTCCATTCCTACTATATTTGTCTCTATTATACTACATTTTTCAAAAAACACAAATTCAAACATTATATTAACAAGAGTAAACACGATATTTTTAAATAAATAAAAGAAAAAAGCCTTCCGTCAATCCGGAAAGCTTTGATTTATGCTATTTCTAGCTTCCTCACCTTTGGATCAAGGCTCGGGATAAAAAGGTTAAGGAAACCTTTTTATTTTGCGATTGGGTAAACAGAAACTTGTTTTTTATCGCGACCTTTACGTTCGAAGCGTACTACGCCTTCAACTTTTGCGAACAAAGTATCGTCTCCACCACGTCCAACGTTCACACCTGGGTAGATGTGAGTACCGCGTTGACGGTAAAGGATAGATCCACCTGTTACAGTTTGTCCATCAGCTGCTTTAGCTCCAAGACGTTTTGCTTGTGAATCACGTCCGTTTGATGTAGAACCTCCACCTTTTTTGTGGGCGAAAAGTTGCAAGTTAGCAAGATTCAATTTCAACATAATTGTTTTCCTCCATGTTAGTTTTCTGTGATAACTCTTGTTTGGACGAACTCTGATGAGTTCTCCGATAAGTTTGCCATCCCTAAGAAAAATGATTCAAAGAATAGTTGGGTCATTTCTCTCTGATGAGGTGGAATATCTGTCGGGATCGTCACCCGAAGGAAGCCACCTTCTTCTTCGTTTAATTCTAGATCCGGTTCGTAGCCTGCAAATTTCTCAACAGAGTTGACAAAGTTAATGGCTAGAGTCGAAACCGATGCACACACGACATCAAAGCCGTATTCACCGCTTCCAGCGTGCCCAGTGATTTCTGCACTCCTCAGCTCGCCATCTTCGGCTCGTTCAAAGACTGCTTGTATCATGTGTTCTCCTAAAATTAAGCGTTGATAGCGTTGATGACAACTTTAGTGTAAGGTTGACGGTGACCTTGTTTACGGTGGCTACCTTTTTTAGGTTTGTACTTGTAAGTAACAACTTTCTTTTGTTTTCCTTGTTTTTCAACAGTTCCAACAACAGTAGCTCCTGAAACAAGTGGAGTTCCGACAACAGTGTTTTCACCACCAACAAGAACAACTTCGTTAAATGTAACTTCTTGACCAGCTTCAACGTTCAATTTTTCAACGTAGACTGCTTGACCAACTTCAACTTTAACTTGTTTTCCGCCAGTTTTAATGATTGCGTATGTGCTCATTATGCACCTCCTATGTATTTTTGGGTTTCCCCGTATTTTTGTGAAGACTCGCCTAGCATCGTGGGACGAACCACTTACTCTCATGGAAATGAGCGACGATGTTCGAGCGGTTGCACAGGCATGTGCATAGTCAACTCTCTTAGTATATCACTTCTATCAGACAAAGACAAGTATTTTTGCGCTTTGAAAACGAATTTCTTTTATAAAATGGATTATTTTGTATCTTTTATTTTAAGATTGCTTGTCAGTCCGACTTCTTCATCTACTTATCCTTAAATTTAAAGTCATTGAAGCTCATTTTTGCTTTTGAAGAATCGTTCATGCTCTTCATTTTTTCTTCTTGTTCCTTGGTGATTTTGATAGGAATGGCTGCAGCCGTATTGGGTTTCAATACACCAGATTCGCTCACTTCATAGTCAACTGTGACATCTTTGAATAGTGGCTCCCCATCATATTCTAAATTCAGAACAAAGGATCCATCACGATCGATGGTTGTGGTGGTACGATTTACGATAAAGAACAAGGCGAAGCGATTTTCCTCATTTCCAAAGGTATAGCCTGGGAAAAAGACAAATAATTTTCCAGGTTCTCCAAGCGTTGGATGTTCCTTGATAAATTTCTCAGACGCTTCCAGGACTTCGTTGTCCTGGTCTTTATACTGGTCGGCTCTGACAAATGTGAGCGGTTCTTTTTTACTGCTGGTTGACTGGCTGGTCTTCTCTTCTTTTTTCGGACCAGTAAATGATACTTTGACGCAGCCTGTCAACAGAAGCAAACTTGTCATTAAAACGATAATTTTTTTCATCTTGTCTCCTTTAAGTTGGTTAGAAAAAGAGGCTGGATACTCCCAGTCTCTCCTATAGCAAATCCTCGATCAGGTCATCGACCTCATCTTTTTCTGCTTTTGGTGTGATCTCTGTTACGATGATGCCTGCTACCGCACGCTCAACCAAATCTTCCACATCCATCCGTTGCTCATACTGCTCCGCATTTTTGAGTTTTGGATTCGTCTTTGGACGGTCTGGCGCAAAGATGGTACAACAGTCTTCGAATGGCTGGATAGAAATTTCAAAGGTATCAATGGCTTGGGCAATATCGATGATTTCCAATTTGTCCATGGTCACTACCGGACGAATAACCGGCGTATTAGTCACTGCATTGATGGCCTGCATACTCTCTAAGGTTTGGCTAGCCACTTGTCCCAAGCTTTCACCATTGATAATCACCAAACCACCGCGAACCTCGCGAATGCGGTCTGTAATGCGCATCATAAAGCGACGAGTCAGGGTCATTAGGTAAGCTTCTGGCGCTTTAGCCTTGATTTCCTCTTGGATCTCTGTGAAGGGAACCTCGATAAATTGGATATTGCCGCCAAACTTAGTCAACTTCCGTGTTAAATCATGGGCTTTTTTAAGAGCTCCTGGGCTGGTATAAGGTGGGCTAGCAAAGTGGACCGCCTCGATATCCACTCCACGCTTCAAGGCTAGGTAACCAGCTACTGGAGAGTCGATCCCACCAGAAAGCATGAGCATGCCCTTGCCAGATGTACCAACAGGAAGGCCACCAGCTCCCTTAATGGTTTCATAAGAAATATAGGCTGCTTCTTCTCGAATTTCAACTTGCAAGTTGATATCTGGTTTTTTCATCTGAGCTTGGATGGTTGGGATCGCTTCAAAGACCGCACCTCCCAAGGTTTGGTTGAGCTCGCGACTATCGAGTTCAAAGGTATGGTCACTGCGTTTACTTGAGATTTTAAAGGTCAAGCCGTCCTTGTAAATCTCCTTCATAATCTCTTGCACAGCCGCTTTTAAGGCCGGAACAGATTTTTCAATCTTGTATACGGGTGAAAAATTTTGGATTCCAAAAACCTGCTTGAGGGATTCTGCTACTGGCTCATAATCCGTCCCGTGCAGATAAGCATGCGCTCGATCACGGTCGGCTGTCACTTTGACAGCTGGATAGATAGATAAAACATCTTGGATATTATTGCGAAGTTTATTGATAAAACGCATACGGTTCTTTCCTTTAGTAGAAAGCTCTCCATAGCGAATCATAATTTCTGAATAGGTTAAGGTCATGTTGATTTCCTTCTAAAATTAACGTACTTTTCGTGTTTGCTCGTAAATCAGTTTGAACTTGGTCAAGAATTGCTCGACTTGGCTCATGTCATTTTCAAGATCGAGGCTTAAGCGAACAGCTGTCTGTGCGATACTCTTGTCCACTCCCATGGCAATCAAGGTTCCAGCTGGCTTACCTGCTTTGGACGAACAGGCACTAGTGGTCGAGATGTAAATATCAAACTCTTCAAAGGCATGGACCACTACTTCTCCACGAACTCCCTTGATCCCGAAAGTCAAGATGTGAGGCGCAAAGTGATCCTCACCAGAAAAGATAGTGACATCTGGATAGTTGGACAATTCTTTGCGGATGACTTCTTTCATCTGCTGGGTCTTGCTGGCAAAAGCTTCTTGGTTTTCCATGGCTAAGCGTAGGGCTTTTGCTGTTGCTGCAATGCCTGCCACATTCTCAGTTGTCGAGCGCATTTCTTTTTCTTGACCACCTCCGGTTAAGAGAGGGGTGATCTTTTTGCCTTCTTTGATGTAGACAAAGCCGACTCCGCGAAGTCCATGGAATTTGTGACTAGAGAAGGTCGCAAAGTCCACGCGCTCTGGTAGATAAACTTCTGTTGCTACCTTTGCCAAAGCTTGAACCGCATCGACATGAAAACTAATAGTTGGACGATCTTCTAGGAGAGCCGCGATGTCATGGATGGGCTGGATGGAGCCAATCTCATTGTTGACGGCCATGACAGAAACCAAAGTCGTATCTGGACGGAGAAGATTATCCAAGGCATCCACCTTGACAAAGCCACGCGCATCCACTGGAGCGTAATCCACTTCGAATCCCTGCGTCTTTAACCAAGCAGCCGATTCCTTGATAGCGGGATGCTCGATGTCAGAGACAATGATATGCTTGCCATAAGGAGCTTTCTCAAAGGCGACACCCTTTAGGATCCAGTTGTCCCCTTCTGTTCCACCAGACGTGAAGTAAATTTCCTCAGCTTTCTTGCCAATTAGCTCCGCAATTTGTTTCCGAGAAGCTTCCAAAATACGAGTAGCTTGACTACCTAGATTGTGCAAACTAGAAGGGTTGCCCCAGATCCGAGTCGCTACTTCTGTATAAGTCGCAAGGGCATCTGGATAGGGTTTAGTCGTTGCTGAATTGTCAAAATAGATCATGTCCTACGCATCCATCACTTTCTTTTTACGTAACTTCTATTTTATCATTTCTGACCGCTTGGGACAAGGATTTGATAAAGAGAGATGCGGCAAAATCACTCTATAAAATTCAGTTCTTTTTAGACATTTTTCAGAAAATGACTTATAATAGGAAAGTGTTAAAAAACAATTTTTGATAGAAAGAGAATGAACATGTCACAATATTCAAGAAGTAACAAAAACCAAAAACCTGAGGAAAAAGCAGATACAAGACCATCTCGCGGTGAGAAAGTCAAACAAGGTTTGTCCGTATTTCAAACCGTTGTAGCTACGATTGCCAGTCTCTTAGGGATTATCGTCACTTCCTTTACCATTATGAGCCTGCTCAATAAAGACAATCAAAAAACAGAAGACAAACCATCTAGTAGCACCAGCGTCGTCGTGGTTCACGATAAGGGATCTGACTCAAGCGCTACCAATACAGATGCTAACACCAATACACAAACCAATTCAAGCAATACAGAAACAAGTTCACAAAAAGAAACCGATAGCTCATCTGCTACAGAAACCAGTTCATCTGCCGCACAAGACCAAGGCTCCACAGCAACAGACAGTGGCGCAGATACAGCATCATCTGGAACCAACTAAAAAAACAGTAAGGACAACCTTACTGTTTTTTTTATCTTTCGATTCCAGCTTTCTCTGATTTTTATAAAAAGCATCTATCTCGTTGTCATACTCCCATTTGAGCTTTGAACGCTCTTCCTGGATTTGATCCAATTGTTCATATGGAAACTTATTTGGTCTATCTCTGTAAGCTGATTCTGCTAATGAAGCATATAGATTATCAAAACTTTTTAAATTCCAATTAGTCAAATAATTTCCCCTCTACTCTAATGTAGGATCCTACATACATCTCATCTAAATTTAATGTATTATCCTCATTAATTGGGATATCTACTCCCCAACCCGATTCTTCAATATTATTTATACGTCCAAAAACATTCATATAATATTCAGGAGTTGTCAGTCCACCATCACTCCATTGTGTCTGATCCCAATCAATCTGAACGGATTCAACTTTTGAATTTTGTGCTTTGACTAAATCAACAATCTCCTGTTCGTGTTCTTTTAGGTAGTCCAGTTGTTCTTTTTTTATGTCTTCATCTGGTTTTTGTACGACTTTCTTTGAAGATGAGGTCGTTATCTTCTGTTCGGGGCTTTTGGTCAGGGTCATAATTTTTCTTCCAAGAAAAACCAGTCCTAGGATCGGTAACAAAATGATCAAAAATAGTTCCATTTGTCTCTTCATTCAATTCTCTCCAATCTACTCACTTCGAATTGATCTATCAACTTATTTATTCGAAAATTCTTCCACCTATCCTTAAGGATTGGCCCAAAGACATCATTTTTAAATTAATTTTTCCATCTTCCACGACTACATCAACTCGCCAACTCGATTCAGGATTTTGATTAAATCCACCAAAAATGAGAATCATTTCGTCACCACCTTGAGGTGTTCCATTTCCTGCCACGCCCCACTGAGTTTCATCCCAATATATCTGAACGGATTCGACTTTCGGATTTTGGGCTTTCACAAAATCGACGATTTCTTGCTCATGTTCCTTGAGAAAAGCGAGCTGTTTTTGTTTAATGGCTTTTTTATCTTCTTTGGTTGATGAAGAAGCGATGTGATTTATTGGTTTCGTCTGTTCTTTTGGCTTTCCAACACACCCTCCAAAACTTAAAAATCCCACAATGGCAGCAACTGTTACCATGATTTGTCTTGTTTCTAATCTCATAGCTTTTCCTTGTCCCAATTACTCAAATACTTCTCCTCCAACACCAAAACCATTGCTTAACATCATAGTTTTTAGATCAGGCATTTCATTATGAATCTCAATTGTGACATTCCAACCAGAATTTTCAATATGATTAAAGCCACCATACAACTCGATGATCTCGCCACCTCCTTGAGGAGTTCCGTTGCCTGCTTCGCCCCATCGAATATCACTCCAATTAACCTGAATGGATGCTATTTTAGAATTTTTTGACTTTACAAAATCAACAATTTCTTTTTCATGTTCTTTCAAATAGGCAATTTGTTTTTGCTTCGTCGCTTCTTTATCTTCCTTGGTTGTCGAAGGGGTTACAATGGGTGCTTGTTTCGTTTGCTCTTTTGATTTTATGGTACATCCTCCTATACTTGCAAGGAGAGCTAATGTAGTGATTAATTTAAACGCCGTTTGTTTTATCATGTGCTATCTTTTTCTAAAACAGTTCTTTTTCAAAATGCATTGTACTTACTTAGGAAATAGGCTTTCCGTCAATCGTAGGTTCATGAAGCATAAACATTTCTCGCATGTTAATTGATTGATCATCATTAATTGGAATATCCACTCCCCATCCTGAGTTCTCGATATGATTAATGCGCCCAAAAACATTCATATAATATTCGGGAGTTGTAAGTCCACCATCACTCTTCTGAGTTTCATCCCAATCAATCTGAACTGACTCAATTTTAGGATTTTGAGACTTCACAAAATCGACGATTTCTTGCTCGTGCTCTTTGAGATAAGCGAGCTGCTTTTGTTTTATGGCTTCTTTGTCTTCTTTGGTTGATGAAGAGGTGACAGTTTGCGCTTGTTTTGTTTGTTCCTCTTGTTTTACGCAACCTCCCATACTCATAAAAATAGCTATCGTAGTGATTAATTTAAATATCGTTCGTTTTTCCATTGGGTAACTTTCTCTACAACAGTTCATTTTCAAACCGTTTTTCAGTTCCATTAGTCAATAGGCTCACCATCAATACTGATGTAATCGCCCATCGTCATATTTTTAAGATTTACAGTCCCATCTTCATTCATGGGAATATCCACTCCCCATCCTGAGTTCTCAATATGATTAATCCGACCAAAAACATTTATATAATATTCGGGAGTTGTAAGCCCACCATCACTCCATTGTGTCTGATCCCAATCGATCTGTACGGATTCAACTTTCGGATTTTGAGCTTTCACAAAATCGCCGATTTCTTTTTCATTTTTTTCAAATAGGCTACTTGTTCTTTTTTTATCTCTTCTTCTGATTTTTGAATGACTTTCTTTGAAGAAGTGGTTGTTATCTTCTGCTCCGGTCTTTTGGTCAGTGTCATGATTTTTCCTCCTAGAAAAACAATTCCTAGGATCGGTAACAGAATAATCAAAAATAGTTCCAGTCGTCTCTTCATCTCTTCTTCTCCAAACTATGATAGTCTACCAAAAATAACCACACTTCGAATCAATCTATCAATTTAATCACTCGAAAATTTCTTGACCTATGCTTAAGTTTTGCCCAAGTGACATCGTCTTTAAATTAATCTTTCCATCTTCCACAACCAAATCAACTCGCCAACCAGATTCAGGATTTTGATTAAATCCGCCAAAAATGAGAATCATCTCGTCACCACCTTGTGGCGTCCCATTTCCTGCTACTCCCCACTGAGTTTCATCCCAATCAATCTGAACTGACTCAATTTTAGGATTTTGAGACTTCACAAAATCGACGATTTCTTGCTCGTGCTCTTTGAGATATGCTACTTGTTCTTTTTTTATTTCTTCTTTTGATTTCTGTACGACTTTCTTTGAAGATGAGGCCGTTATCTTCTGTTCGGGTCTTTTGGTCAGATTCATGATCTTTCCTCCAAGAAAAACCAGTCCTAGTATCGGTAACAGAATAATCAAAAATAATTCCAGTTGTCTCTTCATCTCTTCTTCTCCAATCCTTCCTTTCATGACTGGATGGGCCAGTCACTTTCCTTACTATTATAGCATCTTTCATTTGAATCTCAATCTAACTCACTAGTTAGAGACTTTTATAAGGCAATCATAAAAGAACTTGCGGTGTTCTGCTAGAATATAGATAATCCTTTTTTACAAATAACAACCTAAGTGATGCTAAAAATTCAAATGTTGCATTTTTGTAGAGTATCTAAATATATAATGAAACTTTCCGCTGTGAGAAAAGTGCTAGAAACACGATTGTTTCTAGCACTCGGGAGTTTTGGAACCTCAGGTCCAAAACTAAGTCATGGAACTTCTTCGAAGTTCGCTGACGTCCGTACTCACCTAAGGAAAGTTTCTAAGAAGACTTTGTCTTTAGTGTTCTGCACTGGTAAAATCATAAAAGAAGGCATTGAGTTTTTCAACCAGCTCAAGCGATGAGAGACTACTTGTACAAATAAATGGTTTTTTCTTTAATTCAGGCATCATAAAGTTGGCTACCACCACATCTGCATCCGAAGCTTCAATATCATCTACTGTTAGATTGTACTTGATCATCTGCGTAAATTCAAAGTTATCCGTACAGTAGAAATCAAGGAAATCGATCATGGATTTGGCATGGTGATCGTCAAAACGACTGATAATCAAGACCTTAATAGACTTCCGACGACGCAATAACTGTGGTAAGAGACGTTCCCAGTGAGTATAGACCGTATAGATCATGTGCTTGATGATCTCATCATTCAGATCATGCTTCATGGTCTTCATATAAGTGATGATATGCTCCTTCAAATCATCATAGAAGGCTGGGAAGATGCTCATGAAATCTTCGTTGGTATTGGTCTTGGTATCAAACAAGAGAAACTCAGAGAATAATTCCTTCCGATCGAGATGAGACGTGTTATGGACATGCATCAACATCTCATCAAGATTTTCAATGTCTAAATCATAGGTATAGCATAGATCCTTGAACATATCTTTGATGAGTCTAGTCGATTCTTTGGCATAAGGATCCGTTTCTGCAGCTTCGATCAAGCTTTCTGGACTGAAATAGAAATTCTCTTGAATAAAGATAATAAAGAACTGTTCCAGCACTTTTTCATTCAACTCGACACCCAACTGCAAGCTAAAGTAGCGCAACATCTCCTCGACATTGGTCACCCCTTGATACTGGTCCTTATACACATCATAGTTCGTTGGCATGTCGATGAAGTAACCTTGCTTAATCCGTGACAAGTAGACTGTCAAGAGAACTTTATAAGACCTGAGTACAGAGAAGGTCAATGGATAGCCATAGAGCTTGAAGAAGAAGGTGATCAAATCGGTCACCGCCTCTTCCTTAAATTCTGGGAAAGGCCACTCCATGTAGTAATAACGCTCTGCAAAATATTGGGCATAAAAGAAACGAACGTCAATCTCATCCCCGACAAGATTCAAGGGTTTCAAATCAATCTTTACATTGTATTTGGTTTGAAGCTTCTGATTAATCGTCCGAATCAAGCGGTAGAAAGATTGGTAACTCAAATCAAACTTTCTGCAAATATATTCATTGGAAACATCCTTGTTGAAAAAGAGATATTCAATCAAAGCAAAGGCTTGTGATTCTTTAAAAAAGTGATGGTAAATCACCTCAAGCCCAACCGAATCCTCATAACTGATCTTGATCCCATTGGTAGATGATTCAATTAAAAAGTCATCAAATGTACTACGAAGATTAGACAAATCTTCTTTTAACGAACGTTCTGTACAATCCAAACGCTTGGCCAACTCTTTCAAGTGGAACCATCTTTTTTCCTTAATCAGGATTTCCAACAATTGCAATTGGCGTCTCTGTTTTTTCGATAAGAGCAGTCTCATCTTTTCCTACCTTTTCATATTTTCTTTCAAAATCACTTATATTTTAACACATTTCATAGCACTTGTTGACTTTTTTCCAGCATTTTTCAAAAAAATGTACAAAAAAGACTCTAAGGCCCATATAGGCGCTAGAGTCTATGATTTATTAATGATACCAAATTCTTCTTTTTTCTTCTGTTCCTTAGCAGCACGGTGGTTATCATAAAGATTCACCAAGAATTTTACAATTTCTTTTCCAATCGAATAGACTGGAATCGCAACGACCATCCCGATAATGCCGTAAATATTACTTGAGAGCAATAAGAGAACCATAATGGTAATCGGGTGAACCTTCATCACGCCTCCAACGATACGCGGATAAAGAATATTCCCATCGATCTGCTGGATAATCAACATGTAAATGACTGCTTTGATCATCATATCCATATCTGTGAAGGCATAGGTGATGATCATCGGAATCAACCCGATGGTTGGTCCTACATATGGAATGAGGTTGGCTAATCCAGAAAAAATGGCAAAGACCAAAGCGTACTTCAATCCAATAAAACTATAGCCAATGTAGGCTAGGGTTCCAATGATAAAGGCATCGATCGAAATCCCACTAATATAGCGAGAGACCGTTTCATTCAAACTAATCAAGAGGCTTGAAATGTGGAGTTTGTCATTGCGTAAAATGGTCCGCTCCAACATCGGTAATAACTTCTTCCCATCGACCAAGAAATAAACCAAGAAGACAGGGGTCATGATCAAGATAAAGACCGTATTGACAATGGTGTTAACCACACTTCCTAAACTGTTGGTCACACTATTCAAGAGATTTTGTAGGATATCCATATAAGAGAGATTCAACTGCTGAATCGTCGACTGGATATTCACATTTTGGAACAAAGGATTGGTCGAGAGTTTTCGAACCAAACTTTGAACTTCCCAGTAAAGTCCTTGAGTTGAATTGATCAAGCTGGTTAACTGATTGATCAAGATAGGGAGCAGATAAAAGATCCCTAAGCCAATGATCCCAAACAAGAGGACTAAGGTGATCAAAATCCCAAACACACGCTTGATTTTTAAGTGTTTTTCCAACAATTCAACAATCGGATTGGTAATGTAATATAAAAAACCTGCAATTAAAAATGGTAAGAGGATGGTATTCAGAACAGATACAAATGGAGAAATTAAAGTCCCCATTGATTTCCAAATATAGAAAATCACCGTCAATAATAAGATCTCACATGTCCAGAATAACAATTTACTATTTCGAAACATTCCTTACCTCCTGTTTTCTATTCTACCATATTTTATGATAGAATAAAGGGGATTTTAATCAAAAGGATGAAGTTATGAATAATTTGATTGAACTAGAAGACGTCAATTTGATCCGCAATGGAAAAGCCCTTTTAAAAGAGATTAACTGGCAAGTAAAAGAAAATGAATGTTGGGCGATTTTAGGCTTAAATGGAGCAGGAAAATCGACCCTCCTCAAACTCCTCATGTCTGAATACTGGGCTAGTTCTGGCCAGGTAACGGTCCTTGGAACCCGCTTTGGAGAAGGGGGTATTCCTGAGTTACGTAAGCGTATTGGGATCGTTAGCTCCTTTATTTCAGAAAGACTGCCAGAACATCTTTTGACAGAGCAAATTGTCCTAACTGGTCAATACAAGAGTAGTATCTTATATGCTGCATACGGGGAGGAAGAACTGAACTGGGCACGGGATATGCTAACTTCAATTGGGGCTAGCTCTTTGATCGGCCGCAAATACCGTGAGCTCTCCCAGGGAGAAAAGCAGACCGTTCTCATTGCACGAAGCCTCATGGACCAGCCAGATCTGATCATTTTTGACGAAGCTTCTAGTGGATTGGATCTCTTTGCCAGAGAAAAGCTCCTCCGTCAGATCCATCATATCAAACAACTGGATCACGCGCCTACCATGATCTACGTCACCCACCATGCCGAGGAAATTACAACAGACATGACCCATGTCCTCTTACTCAAACATGGCCAAGTGGTCGAGCAAGGACCAAAGGAAAAGATCCTAACTCCTCATGTCCTTAGCCAATTTTATGAAGCACCAGTATCCCTTATTGATCTTGGTGATGAGCGACTCTTTGTCAAACCAGAAATCGCACACTGAAAAGAAAATGAATAAAGCAAAAAGAGAGTGGGACAGAAATCGGTAATTCGTTAGAATTCGATTTCGTCGTCCCACCTCCGCACAGTTGAGTAGGGCTGTAAAAGCTGATGAAATCAGCGTAGTAGAGTCCACTCAACCACTGCGTCTTGATCGACAATCCAAAAATAATTGAGAGGCTAGGACTTTTGTCCCAGCCTCTTTTACTCTTATCTCAACGATTCCGTGCATACTCGATTAAATCGTATGGAAGCGTATTGGCACTTTCTCTTAGGGAATAGCTTTCTAATTCATTGACATTTTGTCGCATACGGCGCGCTTGCTTGGCGGTAATCAGGTGTTGCGCTTCATATTCAAAAATAATCTTACGCTCCAAATAATAGCCTCTCAACATTTCATCGATATTATTTGGCTTCACGCGATTAATAACACGCTCCACAAAGGCCCCACTCGTAATAATAGCTGTCTCTCTCAGACGAGATTCTTGCAGATAAGAGATCAAACTGCTCCGATAAATCCCCTTGAGGTCTTCCAAACTTTCGATAATGATTTCCGTATTGGCCAGATAAAGGGCCGCAATCTGGTCATAATCAATGGCCTCTAACTTACTGTCTTCTCGGGTCCACCAGTTTCGCAAGCCAGACCCAAAAGTTAAGATCTCATGAACTAATAAACGCAAGAGACGGAAAGACACCAAGAGGTAATAGGTTAAACGAGACGAAAGATTGCGATTGACACGTTGCTCCATATTGCGAAGATAGCGTTGGTAGACGCGGTAGCCCCGCTCTCGAATCTTCCCTTCTTCATAGGCTTGTTCCAAGCCGTCACTTTCAATACTCAAAATCAGGAGCTTCAACTGTTCCCAGTCCTTTTGAATGAGCCTGTTTTCTTGGCCTAGAATCAAGTTTTCTATGCGACCATGGTAGTTATCAATTGCCGCATACAAGGGCCCCTTGTGCTTGCTATTCTTTAGGTCTGCTTCTAATTCCATGACGACATCATTTAAAATCGCGATCTGCATCAGGTAGTCATTGGTTTCTTCCTTTTCTTCTGATAATTTTGGAAGTACCACTAAGCCAGCAATAAAGCTGACAAGGGTAACTCCTGCCACTAAAAAGAGTAGGATGGGGTATTCTTTTTCGATCTTGGTTGGAATCAAAAGAATCGTCGCAATCGAAACCGTTCCCTTCACACCTGAAAAGGTCAGCAATAAGGCATCTTTTAGATAATTTCTCAACGATTTTTTTAGTCGAGCCGTTCGGAACCAATAAAAGAGGTAAACCATGACAAAACGAATCAAAAAGAGCAAGGCTGTCAACAGAAAGACAGAAAGAACTAAAAGAAGATTATTGTAAATGGGACTACTTAAGATGGGCTTGGAAATCATTTCCAATTCCATTCCTAAGATGACAAAGACCGACCCATTTAAGATAAAGTTGACCGTATTCCAGACAGTATGACTCACAGTATCTACCCGCGCTTCAAGGAGGGTAATGTGCTTAAAGCGACTGGCTTTTAGGATTCCTGACACAACTACTGCAATGATACCAGAGACATGGAGTTCTTCTGCTAGGAAGAAGGTCAACAGTGGGAGACTCAGTTCTAATAACAATTCACTGGCAATATCACTAGCGCGAACACTCAAGAGTAAGGTTTGCAGCCAACGGTTCACAAAGGCCGTCAAGATCCCCACCGCAAATCCTCCTATAATGGAGATTCCTAAGGAAATCCCTGCCTGTCCAAGGGAGAAACTTCCGGTCGCAAGGGCTGCCAAGGCCACTCGAAAGGCAACTAGACCTGAGGCATCATTTAGTAACCCTTCTCCTTTTAAGATATTCGAAACCCGCTTTGGAAAGGTAAAGCGCTCAGACAGGGAAGCAAAGGCTACTAAGTCTGTTGGACCTAGAGCTGCCCCTACGGCCATACAGGCTGCTAAAGGAAGGCTCAGCCACAAGGAGTGAGCTACCCATCCCAAACTGATGGTTGAGATAAAAATCACTGGAAAAATCAAATAGAGGATGACCCGCCAGTGTTTCAAGACAGAAGTAATATCTGCTTCTTCTGCTTCTCGAAATAAGAGAGGGCCAATGACCAAGGCCAGAAAAAGCTCGGTATCCAGATGAAAATTTTCTTCTGGCACAAAGAGGGCCCAACCAATCCCTAGTAAAATTTGAATCAAGGGCAGAGGAAGGCTCGGCACAAGTTTATTCGTGGCATTTGAGACGATCAAAATCATCGAAAAGATCACTGCATAAAGGAGTAGTTCCATATCACTCCCTCCTTAGCGTTCTTGGCAACAGGTCTCAAATTGCTGTTTTAACTCCGCAATCTTTTGGTCTGTCTTGGTTACATCCTTGTGCTCAATCTTCTTTTGGCACCGTTCCATCTCAAGCGAAACCAATTTCTTTTTTATTTTGAGCATCTTTTTGGTCATATGGGCTTCATCATAAAAACCTATTGCACGCTCGTGGATGGTTGATTCGACAAAATGATGTCTCAATCCTTCGATTTTATTCTTTAAATATTCTTTATCCATGACGGTAGCTTTCTAATTTTTCGATCATGACCAAAAACGGTGGCTGATTCACTTGATTCAGTGTCCGGTAGATGGTCGCTGTATAGTCTTTTTGAGGGAGCTGACTGACAAAGTCCAGCACTGCATCACGCTCGATGTCTCCTCCTTCATGACCATAATAGATCATAATAGCCATTCGCCCACCTTTTTCTAGGCGAGCACAAATTTTCTCCATCGCTTCAATCGTGGTAGCAGGAAGAGTAATGACCGACTTATCTGCAGATGGCAGATACCCCAGATTAAAAATAGCTGCTTTGAGGGTCTCCACATATTGGTCCGCATGCTGGTGGCCATCCAAAATCAACCGGACATGTTGAAGACCCAACTTTTCCAATCGTTCTCGGGTATTTACAAGTGCTTGTTCTTGAATATCAAAGGCATAGACCTGGCCTGCAAGTTGGGCTAAAAAGGCCGTATCATGTCCATTTCCCATGGTCGCATCCACCACCACATCTTCTTTGGTGATGACTTCTGCTAAAAATTGATGGGCCATTTCAAGTGGTCGAAGCATCAGCAGTCTCCTTTTCTTCTAGCTTACATCCTTGGGTACTTCCACGCCGACGCATTTCAGTTTCAATGGCGTTTAGGACTTCCCATTTGTTGAGGCTCCACATAGGGCCAATCAACATATCCCTTGGCGCGTCCCCTGTAATCCGGTGGATGACAATGTGTTTGGGGATGATCTCCAACTGGTCACAGATGACCTTGACATACTCCTCCTGGCTCATGAGTTGAAGTCGTCCTTCATGATAGTCCCGTTGCATCCGTGTATTGGTCATCAAATGCAAGAGGTGTAACTTGATGCCATCAATTTCATTATCGGTCACACAACGGCGAACATTTTCCACCATCATCTCATGCGTCTCCCCAAGAAGGCCATTGATCAAATGGGATACGATCTCTGCCTTGGGGACCCGTTTGCGAATACGCTTGACTGTTTCAACATAGAGATCATAACTATGGGCCCGATTGATCAATTCAGAAGTCGCTTCATAAGTCGTCTGAAGCCCCAACTCGATCGTCACATGCATGCGCTCTGTCAGCTCTGCTAGGTAGGCTAAGGTCTCATCTGGTAAACAGTCCGGACGCGTACCAATGTTGATTCCTACCACTCCTGGTTCATTGATGGCCTGTTCATACCGCTCTCGAATGACTTCCACTTTATCGTGGGTATTGGTGAAATTTTGAAAATAGACCAGGTACTTCTTCACATCTGGCCATTTCCGATGCATAAAATCAATCTCTTTGTAAAACTGTTCTCGAATCGGAGCTTCTGGGGCCACAATGGCATCTCCTGAACCCGAGACCGTACAAAAAGTACAGCCACCATGGGCGACTGTTCCGTCTCGATTGGGACAATCAAAGCCTGCATCAATAGGGACTTTAAAAGTCTTTTCTCCAAATAAGGTTCGATAATAATCATTCAAGGTATTGTAGGATTTCATACCCTTCATTATAGCAAAAAAAGAGTCGAACTCAAAACGCGAGTTCAACTCCTAGTTGTTAGATGCTTATTTTTGCTTGCCTGTAAAGCGCCATTGAAATCGCAAGCGATCATACAAGGGATACTCAAACTGTAAGACAGCAAGACCCAAAATCATACTGCCAAGAACGTCTGATGGATAGTGGACCCCGACATAAACGCGGGAAACCACAATGGTCACAATTCCCAGAACCAGCAAGCCTTGAAGGCAAAAGCGGGCTGTTTTATGTTTTACATGTTGGCTGATGATGATGATCAAACTTCCCAAAACAAGGCTAGATGCCAGTGAATGACCACTCGGGAAAGAAAAGCCTTTTTCCTCTACTAGATGAAGAATACTTGGTCTCGGTCTCTGGTAGATATTCTTTAGAAGAAGAACCAAAAGACCAGTCAATACCAGATTGCTCCCTAGAAAAAGAGCTTCGCTGTACCACTTCTTATAGGCAAAGACCGCCAGCAAAAGACCCACCCAGATGACAATGATCTTGGTATCCATGACATGGGTCACCTTGGTAAAGAAGGCCGTCAGTGCTGCAGGCAGATCGCCTCGAATAGCAGACTGAATCGTGCTATCAAAGCCTGTTAATTGTTGCGGGTAAAAGCGAATCACATACCCAAGAATGACAAAAATGAGAAGGGCGAAGCTTGCCTTCGCCCAATGTTGTTGTTTATTTTTCATATTTTTTTAAAATCGGTTGCAATAAGGTATAGATCAACCCAAATGCGATGGCCCAAATCACCCCTTCGATCAGGTTAAACGGTGCAACCATTGCGGCTAAATAGTGGACAAGCCCTAGTGTTTTCGAAATATCATAGTTCATAAAACGAGCATACAAAGGGATTGCATAGACATAGTTCACCAATACCATCGTGATACTCAAGCTGATCGTTCCAACAATCGTTGCCAAGACAAATCGACCATGGGTCCGTTCCTTGTTCCAAATCCATGCAAAAGCAAGAACAAAAACAAGAACTCCAATGATATTGATTGGTAATCCGATCAAGGTTTCAAGCCCCTTATTATTAAGGGCTAACTTAAGGACAGATCGGATCAAGGTCACCCAAACGGCACTTTTAAAATCCAACAGGACCAAGGCCAACAAAATGGCGATGATACTCAAATCAATTTTGAAGAAATCTATCAAGAAAGAAAATTGATAGAACATCAAAATAAAAGATAAAGCGGATAAAACAGCCACTAGGGTCAGTTTACGTGTATTTGTCATAACAGGTTCCTCCAATTTTTTAAAAATTAGAGAAGCTGGAAAGACGTCTACTCCATCATTCTACTCTAAACTATTTAAACAAAGCTTAAACTAGAAAATATTCTAGTTACTTTAGCTGGTCTCCATCGAAACATGCCGTTAGTCAGTCTTAGACCCTAACGTTCCATTTTCATGCATCAGCTCTAAACAGATCAGAATAGATGTCAGTCTATTCGTCTCTCGTCTTCTCCCATCCAGACTATACTGTCGGTTGTGGAGTCACACCACATCAGCTTGCGCTCGCGGACTTCTTTTAGAGTATGGAAACGAAGATTTTTCTTTTAGACGAAGCGACAAGCTCTAGGCATAACTTCTAGTTAAGCAAAGCCTGGCAACAAAGTATAAAAGAAAAAGAACATTTCCTAGTAAAAGTCACCGCCGGTCGGGAATTACACCCTGCCCTGAAGACCCTTTTATGATAACAAAAAAAACTTGCCTAGGCAAGTTTTTGTAACTTTATAGATTACATCGTTCGGTTTTTTAGTTTTCATCGGCTATTTGAGCTTGTCATGCTCATAACGATGGCTCAACTCCAGCCCCTTAAAACCTTGCTGGCGGAGAGCCTCATAGACAATCATGCAGACGGTATTAGAGACATTTAAACTACGGACATGCTCATCATTCATCGGAATGCGAATGGCCTTCTCCTCGTGCTGGCGCATAAATTCTTCCGGCAATCCTTTATCCTCGCGTCCAAACAAGAAATAATGGGACTTCCCATTCTGATAAGAAACGTCCGAATAGGTCTGATTTGCAAACTTGGACACTAGGTGTACCTGACCGTCGCGCGCCGCTTCCATAAACTCTTCCAGGCTATCATAAAAGCGGACATCCAGCTTGTCCCAATAATCGAGTCCTGCTCGCTTCATTTTGCGATCATCGATCGGAAAAGCCATGGGACGAATAATATGTAAGGGGGAATTGGTCGCCGCACAAGTCCGTGCAATATTTCCCGTATTTTGTGGAATCTGAGGTTGGAACAAGACGATGTGGTTTTGAGCTGCTGACTCTTGGTAGTCCAGTTCTTCAATATTCATACTTGATCTCTTTCTGATAAAAAAATAGCCACACTGCCCGGAGTCAAGCTCAGCAAACAGCGTGGTTACAGCTTCATTAACTTAACTCACAACAGGTTTGAGGTAAATCAACGAAGGTACTTTCTAAGTATATCACTTTTGAAGCTCCTGTCAATAGTTTTTTTAGATTTTTTTAAGAAACTTTATCAAAGTTTTCAATCCCTCCTCGTTCTACTCTTTTGACGATTTCTCCTACTTGTTCTTAGCTTCTCAAAATTCCACCAGAAAATCCTTAAAAAAGATGAATTTTTCTTGAAAATAGAGTATGATAGAAGCATACTCTGGAGGTATTCTATGAAAATTATTGTTGTTGGTGGAGGAAAGGTCGGAACGGCCCTTTGTCGTTCTCTCGTTGCTGAAAACCACGATGTTATTTTGATCGAAAAAGACGAATCCGTTCTTAACCATATTACCAAACGGTTTGATATCATTGGGATTCTAGGAAATGGAGCCAACTTCAAGATCTTGGAGCAAGCAGATGTTGAAAACTGTGATATCTTCATTTCCATGACCGAGTACGATGAAGTGAATATGGTCTCTGCTGTTTTGGCTAAAAAAATGGGAGCCAAAGAGACTATCGTTCGGGTGCGGAATCCGGAATATTCCAATTCCTACTTCAAGGAAAAAAATATCTTGGGCTTCTCCCTAGTTGTCAATCCGGAATTGCTGACAGCTCGCTACATTGCCAATATTATTGATTTCCCAAATGCCCTTTCTGTGGAGCATTTTGCCAATGGCCGAGTTGCCTTGATGGAATTTAAAATCAAGCCAGATAGCAATCTCTGCAATATGAGTCTATCCCAATTCCGGAAGAAATACGGAAATGTCATTGTTTGTGCAATCGAGCGTGGCAACGAACTCACCATTCCAAACGGAGACTTTGTCTTGCAACCTCAAGACAAGATTTTCGTAACAGGTAATCGGATCGAGGTCGTTCTCTTCCACAACAATGTTCGCCCTCAGGTCATTAAGAGCATGATGATCATTGGTGCTGGGAAAATTGCCTACTACCTACTCAACATTCTTCAAGATGTGCGCCGCAAGATCGATCTCAAGGTCTTAGAGGTCAATCGCGAACGGGCGGAATTCTTTAGTCAGGAATTTCCTGATCTCTATGTCGTCCATGGAGACGGAACTGCTAAAGACATTCTTTTAGAAGAGAGTGCCAATAACTTCGATGCTGTGGCTACTTTGACAGGGGTCGATGAAGAAAACATCATCACCTCCATGTTCTTAAATTCTGTCGGAGTCAAAAAGAACATTACCAAGGTCAACCGAACTAGTCTGTTGGAGATCATTGGCGATCAAGATATGACCAGTATCGTTACGCCAAAACGCATCGCTGTAGATACCATTATGCACTTTATTCGTGGACGCTACAATGCACAGTTCTCAAACCTAGAAGCCTTGCACCATGTCGCAAACGGCCGGATTGAAACCTTGCAGTTCCAAATTAAGGAAGACAATAAACTAACCCAATATCCCCTCTCTGAATTGAAATTGAAAAAAGGCGTCTTGATCGCTGCCATTATTCGAGACGGCAAGGCTATTTTCCCAAATGGAGATGACCGTTTGATGGTAGGAGATCGGATTATCGTAACCACCTTGATTCAAAATGTCACTAAAATCTACGATTTAGTTGAGAGGTAAACCTGATGAATAGAAGCATGATTCGTTACCTCTTGTCCAAGCTCCTCTTAATCGAGGCAGCGCTCCTGATCGTTCCCTTAGTGGTCGCTGCAATCTATCAGGAACCTGCCAAGGTTTTTGTCTCAATTGGGGCAACCATGGCCATCTTACTTGGGCTGGGGCTCCTTGGTAGTTTTCACAAACCAAAGGACTTTCACATCTATGCTAAAGAAGGAGTCCTGATTGTAGCACTCTGTTGGATCCTCTGGTCCTTCTTTGGTGCCCTTCCCTTTGTCTTTTCGGGGCAAATCCCCAACATTATCGACGCCTTTTTTGAAGTCAGCTCCGGCTTTACAACAACAGGGGCAACGATTTTAGATGATGTGGGTGTCCTCAGCCACTCTCTTCTCTTTTGGCGCAGTTTCACCCACTTGATTGGGGGGATGGGAGTATTGGTCTTCGCCCTTGCCATTATGGACAATAACAAGAACAGCCACCTTGAAGTCATGAAGGCGGAGGTTCCTGGTCCAGTGTTTGGCAAGGTCGTTTCCAAATTAAAAAACACAGCTCAAATCCTCTACTTCTTGTACTTGGGCTTGTTCTTCCTCTTTGTGGTTCTTTATTTCCTTGCTGGTATGCCCCTTTATGATAGTTTTGTCATCGCCATGGGAACGGCTGGAACCGGGGGCTTTACCGTTTTTAACGACGGAATTGCCCACTACAATAGTAGTTTAATCACCTATTTGGTCAGTATCGGGGTTTTAGTCTTCGGGGTTAACTTTAACCTCTACTACTTCCTTATGATCCGAAAATTCAAGGCCTTCTTTAAAGATGAGGAATTGCGGACCTATATCACCATCGTCCTCGTGTCCAGTGTCTTGATCGCTTACAATGTCCTTCATCTCTATGCCAATGTCGCTAAGAGTTTTGAGATTTCTTTCTTCCAAGTTTCCAATATCATCACCACTACCGGTTTTGGTTATGGAACGACGGAAAAATGGCCTCTCTTTTCTCAGTTCATCCTCTTGATGCTGATGGTTGTAGGTGGTTCTGCTGGATCGACCGCCGGGGGGCTAAAAGTCATTCGGTGCTTGACCTTATGGCGAATCGCAAAAAATCAGGTTCTTTCGACCTTGTCTCCGAATCGCGTTCTAACCTTGCATGTCAATGATACGGTATTAGATAAGGATACACAGCATCAGATCCTCAAGTACTTTACAATATACAGTTTTATCACGATCGGCTTACTCTTTATAGTCAGTCTAGACAATAATAACTTCATGACGGTTGTCAGTGCTGTCTTTAGTTGTTTCAACAACATTGGACCTATGATTGGAACAGGTCAAACCTTCTCCATCTTTAGTCCGATTTCAAAACTATTACTTTCCTTAGCCATGATTGCCGGACGGCTTGAAATCTATCCAATGATTCTACTCTTCCTCCCTAAAACGTGGTCTAAACGCTGATAGACAACTCTAGTACAAAATCAACGAGAGTGGGACAGAAATCGGTAATTCGTTAGAATTCGATTTCGTCGTCCCACCTC
>OGGB01000913.1_pt1 | contig 22535 bp, 25 predicted proteins | sample 1571111 | NCBI WGS metagenome assembly OGGB01 (sample SAMEA2582067, study PRJEB24529) | metagenome | biome: Human gut stool | place: China | collected 2011
GTTCGCGGACAAGGCAAAGAGTCCGCAGGATGCGGAATCAGGAAACGCGCAGCATGCGGAAACAATACAGGAAGCAGAGAAGATCGCAGAGAGCAGCACCGGGTCTGAAGCGGAAGGCACGGGAATTTCAGAAGAGATGAAGGAAAGCAGTGCCGCTGCGGAAAGCATTTCTGAAACGGAAACTTCTGCAAAGCCTGAGACAGAGCCGGAGACGGATGAAGAAATCCGTCAGGGCCGCGTGAAGATCGACTATGTGGATTATGAGGACGGATCCATCTACATTTACTTTGAAGATTATGTTCGCTGGAAGAATCCGACCGTTTCTGTGCGGGACGAAGACGGAAATTCTTATTCCGCTATGGTAGACGAGACCGAGAGTGACAGCTGTATTGTGGAGGTTAGTGGTCTGGAAGACGGAAAGACCTGCAGCTTTGTTCTGGGCGGCATCACACGCAAGGGCGACAGCACGGCAACCACGGTAAAGGGTTATTTTGATGCACCGGAGATTGCGGATGAACTGAAGAGTTCAGAAGCATCGGATGAGGAAACGGAAGAAACAGAACACGATCAGGAAAATAGCCAGAAACGACATCCGAATGCGGAATCCGAAACGGGGACCAGCACGGAAACACCGGATGAGAAGCAAACTTCCGAAGGCAGTGCGAAAATGACAGAAGCAAAGCAGCAGGAGACGGAAGACGCAAAAACCAGTATAGAGAGCAGCACACAGAAAGATACAGACAACGGCGGCGGGCAAAACTGACCCGCCGCCGTTATTTTAATCTTCTGGAATCCGCTGAATCGGTTCTTTTTTTGGAAAAATTAAAAAAATAACGGCCGCAAGTAAATATAACGCTACGCCAATGTCCGCTTTTTTCATGCCTTTTCCTCCTTAGTCACTCTCAAATTATTTTTCTCTCATATTGTAAACCATTGCGAGGATCTCGGCAACTGCCTGATACAGTTCCGGTGGAATTTCCTGTCCGATATCCACGTTTGCATACAGCATCCGCGCAAGTGGTTTGTTTTCCACAATCTCAATATGATGTTCTCTGGCAGCCTCTTTGATTTTCTGTGCCAGATAATCTTCTCCCTTTGCAAGAACAACCGGTGCCTTTGATGTCTCAGCATCATACTTGATCGCAACTGCAAAGTGAGTCGGGTTCGTGATGACAACGTCCGCTTTTGGAACATCCTGCATCATACGTCTTCTGGAAGCCTCACGCATACGCTGTCTTTGTCTGCCTTTGATTTCCGGATTACCCTCTGTATTTTTAAACTCGTCCTTTATTTCCTGCTTGGTCATCTTCATATCTTCATTAAATCGATACTTCTGATAAATAAAATCTGCCAGACCAATGACTAAATAGACGAGACTGATTTTCAAACCAGCATTGATGATCACCGTTCCGCAAAGCATGATCGCCTGCATCAGCGGGATCTCATATAATATAAAAATATCCTGTGCATTGCCCCTGATCGAGGTATATGCAACATAGATGATCACAAAAATTTTAAGAATAGATTTGATCAGTTCAAAAATAGAATCCTTTGAAAAAATTCTTTTAAATCCATTGATTGGATTAAATTTATCGAATTTTGGCTGCAACGGTTTCCCTGTCACTTTCCACCCAACCTGGATCACACTGATCAGCGCCGTCACAACAAATCCAAATGCAAAAAAGGGAACACAGACGATCAGAATCTGTATCAGTGCATCGGACATAAGCGCTGCGACTGACTTTTCCGTCACATCAACGGCATTCTCCCTTACAAAATCCGGTATCCTGCCGTAGATATCCACAAAACTATTCATGAGTCTGTTACCCACAAATGAAACAAAAATTTTCAGGACAAGAAATAAAATGATCAGGTCAAATGCCGCCGTAAGTTCTTTACTTTTTACGACTTTGCCATCCTCTCTTGCCTCCCTCAGTTTCTTTGCTGTCGCCGGTTCTGTTTTTTCACCACCGGGTCCGTCCTTTGCAAACCACTGAAGATCCCATTCCATGATCAAATGTAACTGTTTCTGCTGTTCCAAGTCAATACATTCCTTCTATAAAAAGTACCATCAATTTTTTCATTTCCGTAAAAATGAAATTTGCCACACTTGGCAGCAATGATACGGTCAGAAAAAGTACAACAAATCCAACCATAATCTTCATCTGCATACCTACCGCAAACATATTCATCTGCGGTGAAACCTTCGCCATGATACCAAGGATACAGTTTAAGATCATGATACATGCAAATACCGGCAAAATGATACGAAATGCTATCACAAACATGTCTCCCATATAAGTTGTCATGGATCTCATCAGATGCTCCCAGTCAAACACCTGTCCATTGACCGGTATGACTGTAAATGCATCCACAAAGGCCCGTAATATATAATGATGCATGTCGGTTACCACAAGCAGCATCAGTATAAAATAATTATACAGATTTCCAGTTAATGTTACCTGCGCGTTGTTGATCGGATCAAATTCGGTTGCCATTGACAGACCGATATCCATATCAATGATATTACCCGCAAATAAAATAATGGAATTACAAACGTTTGCAGCAAGTCCGATCAGCAACCCTGTAATTCCCTCTTTCAAAACAATGACTGCATATCCTATAAGCCCGGTATATTCAACCTGTGAAACATCTGCAAACCCAGACACCAGAAGTGCGATCATCGCAGAAAGCCCTATCTTCACCTGATTCGGCACATTCGACATCCCATAAAAAGGTGCAATGTATACAAAGCAGGATACGCGAACAAGTATTAAGATAAAAATTTCAAAATTTTCCAATGAAAATGAATACTGCACCATATGTCAAACCTATCCAAGATAAATACTGAAGTTCGACCATAAGGTCGTCACAAATTCCGACAGCTGATTCAGAATCCACGAACCACATACCATCAATCCAATAAATACTGCCACAATCTTTGGTACAAATGTAAGTGTCTGCTCCTGAATCGAAGTGACTGTCTGAAAAATACTGATAATCAAACCAACCACCAGCGAAATTATCAAAACCGGGGCACTACAGATAATAATATAATAAATTGCATCTTTTGCGATATCAAGAACCTGTCCCTCTGTTATCATATCTCATCACCTCAGATTCCACTAATAAAACGTTTTTACAAGGCTTCCGATCACTAAATCCCATCCGTCTGCCAGAATAAAAAGTAAAATCTTAAACGGCAGGGAGATCGTCGTCGGAGGCAGCATCATCATACCCATGGACATCAGCACGGATGCCACGACCATATCAATTACGATAAACGGAATATAAATCACGAAACCGATAATAAATGCCTCTCTCAATTCACTTAAGATAAATGCCGGGATCAGAGTCGTCATCGGAACATCATCATAACTGTCATAGGTTTCATCTGAAATATCCACAAACAGCTTTAAATCTTTTTCCAGTGTCTGACCGTACATGAATTCCCTGATTGGTCCCTGTGCGACGGTAAATGCCTCTTCCGTCGTAATCTCACCCTTGTCAAGAGGCTGGATCGCCTCTGTATTGATCTGCTGGAATGTCGGCCACATAATGAAAAATGTCAAAAATAAAGCCAACGCGATCAATACCTGATTAGGTGGTGCGGTCTGCGTTCCAATTGCGGTACGCAGAAAATGTAATACAATGATAATTTTTGTATAAGAAGTCAGCATGATCAGTATCGATGGTGCCAGTGATAAAATTGTCAATACCAAAAGCATCTTCACCGGTGCCGATAATGATCCTCCATCATTGTTGTATGAAATTGTCAATCCATTCGTACTGTCTTCTGTGGCTCTGGTGACACCACCCTCAGAATTGTCACCATCAAATGTTGTGATACTGTCCGGATCCATGGAAGCTGCATACACAGTTGTTCCACCCACTGACCATGAAAGCGTCAGAACAAGTACCACCATTGCCACAATTAGTGACACCATACAATATGTCTTTTTCACTCTTGTCATAATCAAAACCTATTTCTTAGGAAAATGTTCCTTCACCCGGTTCAATACCTCACGGAAATTCTCCTGTGCAGCCTTCCCATCCATCGGAAATCTGTTTTGTGCCGCAGAGAGATCCGGTACTTCGCTTAACTGTTCTTCTGTGAGCTGTGTGAGCAGTGTCACATCATCTTTTCCAACAGCTACAACAAGGTAAACCTCACCTGCTTTTACAATTGCAATAAACTTATTATTTCCAACACGTATTGATTCCACGATCTGCAGATTTTTGTTTGCAAAATTTGTTTTCTGATAATTACCGATCCACTTTGTTGTGAAATAGGTGATCGCCAGCACAAAGAAAAAAATGATCAATACGCCCAACAGCTGGATAAAACTGCCTAATGCAGAACTGAGTAATATCATATTAACCTACAACTTTTTTTACTGCTTCAAGAACACGCTCTGCCTGGAATGGTTTGACGATAAAGTCTTTTGCTCCTGCCTGGATTGCTTCGATAACCATAGCCTGCTGTCCCATTGCAGAACACATAATAATTTTAGCTCCTGGATCTAATGCTTTGATCTTCTTTAATGCTTCAATACCATCCATCTCAGGCATTGTGATATCCATTAATACAAGATCTGGTTTTGCTTCTGGATATTTTTCTACTGCTTTCTGTCCGTTTTCTGCCTCTGCAGCAATCTCATAACCATTCTTTGTTAAGATATCCTTAATCATCATTCTCATAAATGCTGCGTCATCGCAAATCATTACTTTAGCCATATTGTTTGTTTCTCCTCTTCTTTCCTATCTTATTTCACAATTTCAGTGATTCTCACACCAAAACTTTCTTCAATTACTACGACTTCACCCTTGGCAACGTATTTTCCGTTTACCAGAATATCTATTGGTTCACCGGCAATTCGATTCAACTCGATAATCGTACCAGGTGCGAAATCCAAAATCTCATGGATCGACTTTGTTGTTCTTCCAAGTTCTACTGTCACTTCAAGTGGAACATCCATGATCAATCCGATGTTCTCTGCTCCTGCAACCTGTGCAATACTTGGATTAAAAGCCTGAAACTGTGCCGGCTGTACATTTACCGACTGTGCATACATTTGATTCATATTCGGTGCCATCATTGGCTGTCCCATCATCGGCTGTCCCATCATCGGCTGCCCCATCATTGGCTGTCCCATAACCTGCTGACCTCCCATCGGCTGTTCCATCTGAGGCTGTGGTGCAGCTGGCTGTGCACTCACTGCTTTTTCTGCCTCGTTCGATGTGGAATTGGTATCCGCTTCCATATTCTTTGTAATGCTTGCGCACATCTCCTTCGCAAAAGAAACCGGATACAACTGCATGATCTCACTGTCTACCAGATCTCCAATCTCCATCTTAAATGAAATCTTAACAAACGAACCGGATAAAAAATCTGCGATCGATCCCTCATCAATATTATCATGAAGATCCACAAGATCTGCAACTGGCGGACTGATATCGATGGTCTTATTCAGCATAGAGGAAAGAGAGGTCGCTGCGGAACCCATCATCTGATTCATCGCTTCGCTGATTGCACTTAAATGTAACTCTCCAAGTTCTCCATCTGTATTAGTACCATCACCACCCATCATCAGGTCTGTAATGACTTTTACATCATGTTCTTTTAAAACAAGAATATTACTTCCATCCAAACCAACTGTATATGCAATTCGGATAAATACACACGGTTTTTCATATGCATCACAGATGTCACTCCATGTTGCAAAAGATACAACCGGCGTTGAAATATCTACTTTACGATTTACAAGGGAAAACAATGTTGTTGCCGCTGTTCCCATGCTGATGTTACCAATTTCGCCAATCGCGTCTTTCTCAGCATCTGTCAGCAAATCATTTTTATTTGCATCATCCGGGTTATTCAGCAAAGCACTGATTTCTTCCTGTGACAAAACACCATCCATTACTACTGCTCCTCTCTTACCACTGATGTAACTCTTACTGCATAATTATCGCCGACAGCTCCCGGCAGAGCAGTAAATTTTTTTATATTACCGACAAAAATATTCAGATCCTGATTCACACCCGAATCCAGCCGGATAATATCTCCAACCTGAAGATTTACAAAATCGTCCACGGAAATAGTACTGTTTCCCAAAACCGCTTTTACAGGAATCTTCGCTTTTGAGATCAAAGCTTCGATCGCATCTGTATACTGCTTATCGTCATGTTCCTGAAGATTGGAATACCAGAACTTCGTATTCAGCTTGTCCATGACACTTTCCAATGTCAGATACGGAAGACAGATATTCATAAGACCTTCCACATCGCCAATCTTGATATGTAATGTCACAAGTGCGATCATCTCGGTCGGCGAAATAATCTGCGCAAACTGTGAGTTTGTCTCAATCCGTTCAAGCCGCGGTGAAATCTCACAGACACTCGACCAAGGCTCCGGCAAAAGACTTACACATACATTATAGATTCTCTCCAGAATCAAAAGTTCAATCTCGGAGAAATCTCTTGGCTTATCTAACGGAGTTCCCAATCCACCGAGCATTCGGTCAACAATTGCATACCCCAGATTGTCTGCAAGTTCTATAATAATACTGCCACTCAAAGGCGATACATTCACCAATCCAAGCAAAACCGGATTCGACAGCGCATTTGTGAATTCAGAATAGGTAACCGCCTCTGAATTCATCACTTCCACCTGTACTGTTTTTCTGAGATAAACAGGCAGGTTCGTCGAAAGAAGTCTTCCATAGTGTTCAAAAATGATTTCCAACGTACGCAAATGCTCTTTTGAGAACTTTGCCGGACGGGTAAAATCATAATTTTTCACTTGTTTTTCGTCTTTTTCTTTCATGTCCTCAGCATCAAGCTCTCCATTGCTCAATGCCTGCAGAAGACTATCTATCTCATTTTGAGATAAGACTTCACCCATTCTCTTTCACCACCTAGCATTCTAATTTACTGCGTATTTACACTGGAGAAACTTACCCCAACGATAAAGTCAGAACCGAACATCTCCTGCAGATCTTCCAGGATAGCATCTTTAACGCTCTGCTCGTCCTCCCGGAACTGTTCCATTGTATATCCGGAAACAATGGTATTGATATCATTTTTGATCAATGTTTCCTTCGCTTTCAATCCTTCAGTACCTATGCTCTTGTATCCGTCACTCTTTGTATTCAGCGACAAACCGATAGAAAATACAGCCACATGGTCTTTTCCATCACCGCTTGGACTTAAGTTGACGGTAAAGCTGGCTTCAATATCATAAACTTCAATGTCTTCCACCGGAACTGCTGCGGTATCTTTGCTGCTTCCATCTTCCAGTTCAAGATCGATTGCTGATGCGATCTTATCGATCAGCTGATTTGATTTTCTCGTCTGAGGAATGATCGTAAACGCAAGAATTGCAGTCAAAACGAGATTCACCAGAACTAATGCGAGGATAATTACTGTCATCAGATTCTTTTTCATTATTTGTGCCTTTCTTCTGTTAATTAATTTATTTCGGAATAATATGAATTATATATCTTTATCTCAACACGTCTGTTGCGCGCCCTTCCCTCCGGTGTGGAATTATCTGCAATCGGAACGTATTCGCCTCTTCCGGATGACTTGATATGTGACGGATCGATCGTTGTGATATTGCGCATATAATCTGCCACATATAATGCCCTGTACATTGACAGCACATCGTTATTTTCATATTTTGAAGAATGCGTGAACGGAATATTATCCGTGTGTCCCTCTATCTCTATCATATTCTGCTGATAGCTCTGAAGAATCTTCCCAATCTTATCCATCAAAGGATAGGCTTCTGTCTTGATCTCAGATTTTCCGGAATCAAACAGCACTGCACCATTTAAATTCAACAGCACATATTCCGCATTAAAATCGATTTCCACCTGATCCTGTATGCCATATTGTGCTACAAGATCCTGCACCTGCTCTGCCATCTGTTCTGACTCGGCAAGCGCTTCTTCTTTATACTCTTCCGCAACATCTGAACTTTCTGATGTATCATCTGTCGTCTGCGTATTTGCCATCTGATTATAATAGATGTCATACATCTGTAACTGGCTCACGCCGGAAGAAACCATCTCACCATCTCCGACGGAAGCTCCACCACTCGGCAGAATACTAAAGCTGCTCTGCAAAGATGCAATCACCATCTCAAACTTCTCAGCATCCACTGTTGACATAGAAAACAGTAAAACGAAAAAGCAAAGAAGTAAATTCATAAGATCACTAAACGTCGCCATCCATGCCGGAGCGCCTGCCGGTGCTTCTTCTGTCTTCTTTCTTGCCACTATGCTTCACCTCCGGCTGCTTCATCACCTTCTCCGAGACTTCCTGATGCCTGTGGTGTCAGGAATGATTTCAGCTTTTCTTCAATGACACGCGGATTTTCACCTGCCTGAATGGAAAGCAATCCTTCCACGATCATTTCTTTTATTGCAACTTCTCTCTCATTATTCACCTTAAGCTTTGACGCAGTTGGATTACAAAGCCAGTTGGCGATCAATGAACCATATAATGTAGTGACCAGGGCAACCGACATAGCCGGTCCGATACTCGATGCATCTTCCAGATTCTTAAGCATGTTAATAAGACCGATCAGCGTACCGATCATACCCCATGCAGGACCTAATTCTGCCCATTTCTCCCAGAATGCGATTACTTTCTTATGTCTTTCTTCCATACAGGACAGGCTTGTCTCCATGATGCCACGGACCAGTTCCGGATCCGTACCATCCACAACAAGCATTACGCCCTTTTTCATAAAATCGTCTTCAATATCATTGGCTGCTTCCTCTAATGCGAGCAAGCCTTCTTTTCTTGCCACATTCGAGAGATCAATGATCTTTTTGATCGTCTCTGCCGGATCTTCTGCCTTTTCCTTGAAGGTAAGTGTAATACCCTTCAGTCCGTTAATGAAATCCGGTAACTTGTGTGCTGCCAGTACACCGGAGATAGAACCTCCGACTGTTATGATGATAGACGCCGGATCAACCATGTTTTTCAAAGCTTCAAATCCACCATTACTGAAAACACCGAATACAAACATTACTGCGCCGAGTATTATACCGGCTAAAGATGCGATATCCATATCTTCCACCTGCCATCCTTGTTAATATATTTAAAATTTAATTTTCATTTTCTGCTTTAAATCCAGTTTCCATAATTTCCCGCTTATATGATTTTACTAAACTTTTTATCTGTTGTCTACTTTCTTTTACAATTATTTTTCGTCCTGTCGTGAAAGTGATCACGGTATCCGGTGTTTCTTCGACAAGTTCGATCAGATCCGCATTCACCAAAATCTGTGTACCATTTAATCTTGTCACTTCGATCATAGTGTTCATCCTTTCCTTATTGTTAACAGACAATGAAAACAATGAAACAATGTTTAGTATACCATATCTTGTTGTAGTATGGAACATATTTACTAAATAATCGTTACTTTTTTTATACTATTTCTATTCAAGGAGGAATCTATAACGTTTTATAGATTCCCCCCATTCAGTTTTATATTATCGTTTTAAGTTTACAAGTTCCTCTAATAATGTATCGGAGGTTGTAATAACACGGGAGTTTGCCTGGAAACCACGCTGTGTTGTGATCATGGACGTAAACTCTGAGGAAAGGTCTACGTTCGACATTTCCAGCTCGCCGGTTGTCATGGAAGAACCGTCTGCAGAAATCTCCACACCGATGCCATCAAATTCACCGGAGTTTAAGGTTGTGCGGTAGCAGCTCTCTCCGACTTTCTCAAGACCGGATGCGTTGGAGAACTGTGCAACTGCGATCTGTCCCAACAATTCCGTATTACCATTGTCGTATGTACCATAGATACGTCCGTTTGTGTCAATGGAGATACCTGTCATTGCTCCAAGCTTGCGTCCTTTTCCGGTTGTACCGTCCACTGCTCCGGCATCTGCGCCGATTGTGGATTTACCGCTGTAGTTTAAGCACTGGGAGAAGTCTACAGTAATATTGGCAAAGTTTCCATTTGCATTTAAGCTTGTAGTGTTCAGATTCAATTCTACACTCTTATCTGTTCCACCACCAATGCTGTTAAACTTTCCATCCTCTGTATTGAATTTTAATAAATTAGTCGCACTTTTCTTTACAATCTGATAGGAATGTGTTCCATCTGCATTTGTAACATCTTTAAATTCATAATCTGTATTCTTCGCCTGTGCGCTGTTCTGAATGTTTTTCAAATTTCCATCTGAAACGCCGAAAACATCTTTGATTGTTTTACCAGTATCGACACCAGCCTTTGAAATCGTTCCATTTGCATTAACTGTTACTTCAGCACCATCTGTATCATCCGTTAATTTTCCTGTTGCAGGATTATAAGTATATCCGCAGCCTGCCAAAGTTGTTGAATAAGAAGCAACTGTTGTCTCTGTATCTGTATTACCAAAGATTTCCTTCATCTGTGCCTGTGTGAATCCTTCAGTAATATTTTTATTATTGCTATCTAAAATAGATGTCAGCTCTACTGTATACTCTCCATCCTTTGCAGTTGCCTTGATTGCAAATTTTGCGGTGTACTGATAGCCAAGATTATCGTAAAAGTTAAGATTCATAACTTTTCCGGCATCACTCTTAACATCCGCATCATTCTCATCCAGCACACCGGCAATGGTAGCCTGTGTGGTTGCTTCCGGTGCAGAAGTCAGGTTCTTCTCCTGCATGATACGGAGTGCCGAAACAGTATCCTTACGAATCTCACCTGTTGTCTCGTCAACCTGCCATCCCATAACCGTATAACCTGTTGAAGACATACATAAGTTACCGGAACCGTCTACATAGAAAGAACCGGAGCGGGTAAATACATTCTCAGAACCATTGTTTACAATAAAGAAGTTCGTCGAGTTTTTATCAGTCAGACGGATATCAAATGGATTGCCGGTTGTCTCAGATGCACCTGCAGAAGTGATGCTGACTTTGGTTGCTGCCGCAGTTGTACCAAGACCGATCTGCTTTGCATTGACACCGCCGGTACCGGTTGTGGCATTTGCTCCGGATGCATTCGAAGTGGTCTGATATAAGATATCACTGAATGTTACGGAAGAAGATTTAAAAGCTACTGTGTTGACGTTGGCGATATTATTACCGATCACGTCCATTCTTGTCTGATGTGTCTTTAAACCTGACACAGCAGAGTACATTGATCTCATCATAATGAAATGACCTCCTAAAGTTCTTTTGGCGCAGGGTGTCTGGTTTCTTCTGTCAGTCAGAAACCGATTGCTCCCCTAAGGTCCAGCTATATGATCACTGCGCCATCAATATTGGTATAAATGTTGTCATCGGATTCCGTGCGGTCCATTGCTGTCACAACTGTTTTGTTTGGGACATTTACAATGAATGCCAGAGAATCAACGATTACGAGTGACTCCCGAATTCCCTTTTCACTTGCTTTTTGAACTCCACTCTCCAGCCGTTCGCTCTGTTCTTTTGACAGATTGATCTTTCTGTTCTCCAGTCTCATGGAGGCATGTTTGGAAAATTTCAGTTCCAAGCTCTCAGAAACATCCTGTTTCTGTTTTAAAATTTCCTCAAAGGACAATCCTGATGCATTGACTGCGGAATTTCCTTTTCCGGTACCAAGATAACGGTCCGTGATCTGTTCAATCGAAGTGAATTGGTTATTAATTTTATTCATAACCCCATCTCCTGTTACTCTGTCCTGTCTGAACTGTTATCTGTTGTATCTCCTGATCCTGCACTTTCTGTTTCTTCTGTTTTGTCTGTACTATCAGATTTGTCTGTGCTATCCGTCTTGCCTGTGCTGTCAGCTTTGTCTGTGCTGTCAGTCTTGCCTGTGCTGTCAGTCTTGTCTGTTCCCTCCGCTTTGTCAGATTTGTCTGTTTTGTCAGATCCATCTGCAGATTCGTTTGCCTTGATCAGTTCTTTTAATCTTGCCTCAAGTTCTTCAAACTTCTTCCAGGAATCTTTGGAAACGAATTTCTTCTGGTAATCGTTCAGTCCATCATACATCTTACGGATGCTCTCAATATCATCTTTGTTTGCAAGCGAGATTGAATTTTTGGATGGCAGTAATGAAATTGCGGATTTAATTGTCTCTGCAAGTGTCACTGCTTCCATATAAGTTGCGTCTGCAACAGTATCCAGATCCTTCAGGTTGTAAAGTCCATCATTGACAGAAAGAAATGTTTCTCCGTTTTTGTGAAGTACATAATCACAGGTTCCTGCGATATAGCTTGTCTCTCCTGTTGTAGATGAAGTCACTTTCATGATGACATACTTGCCAACCAGATCATTTGCCGAAGAAGCCTCGATCGTACTCTGCACACTAAGCTGTGACTCCAGCTGTGAGAAGGTCGCAAGCTGTGCAATATACTCGGTATTACTTGTCGGTTCCAACGGATCCTGATACTGCATCTCTGCGCATAAAATCTGTAAGAACTGGTCATAACCAAGCTTGTTGGTCTTTTTATCTTTCTCGGACGATTTTGTTGATGTACTGCTTTTACCGGTAGTCTCATCTACAAATTTTCCATCTTTTACCTGCTGAATTAACGCCATTGTCTCTCTCCTTTCTCAAAACTTATGCAGTGTAATCTACACTGTTTCCCTGTTCTGCCATCATTTTGGCTGCCAGAGTTTCTTCTTCCGACATCACGCCGGATAATTCACTTAAATCATTCAGATTTAATCTGTGGGTTCTGCCTTTTTCTTTTTCCTGCTGCTCGCCCTGCTGTTTTTCACCCTCTGCATTCTGCTCAAGGTTTTTCTCAAACTCATGGCTTGCAACGGTCACTTCAACAGCATCCACTTTCACACCAGCCTGCTCTAAATTCTGTCTGAGTTCTACGGTCTGGGCTTCTAATGCCTCTTTTACCACTGCATTCTGTGTCATGATCCTTGCTGTTACTGCGCCTTCCTGCTCGGTAACCTTAAGAATGATCTTTCCGAGGTTCTGCGGGTTCAGCTGTAACTCCATGCTCGTCTTATCTTCTGTCAGGATCACTCTTGCGGACTCTACGATCTGATCGATCACATCCTGTGTTTTTACACTCTGCGGTAACGGTTCTACTGTCTCAACATTAGCAAATTCCTGTACCACCTGACTCTGTGGTGTGATAACCGCCCCGTCTGCAGTATGGGCTGTCTCATTTGTAAAACGGAACCTGCCTGGTGTATCAGAAGAATCGTTCTGATCTGTGGAATCCTCTGCCGCATTTTCAGATGTCATCCCATTCTGTACAGTTTCCTGTTCCGGAATATCTTCCGTTACCTCAGAAGACTGTGTATCCTGCGCAGGCGCATTTTCTGCCGCTTTTGTCTGTCTTCCATCCTCTACCGCAAATTTCTGTGTTGATGCACCGGTATCCTCTGTGGCTATCTGATCTGTAACAACTGCCTCATCCACAGATGCTTCTGTTTCCTGTCCGGTAACAGCATCTGACGATCCGACATTATCGTCCATCACTTTGGCAACTGCGCTCTGAAACTCTTCCAGACTCATGTCAAGTGCATTTAAAATATCTTTTCCAATGTCATTGACACTCTGCAGTACATTTACAAACTGTTCACTGCACAAAAGCTGTGGTACGCTGTCTGCTCCGGTAAGTTCTGCCACAAGATTTGCAAGATTGTTCTGATTCAGCAGATCCTGAAACTGTAAGCCAAGTGTCTGCATTGCTGCTTCAATCGCTTCATCGGACACGCCAAGCTCCTCTTTCAGAACTTCTTTTACATCTTCTGTAAACTGTTCGAACTGCTCTTTGACAACATCCTCAGATGTGACCTGTTTTATCTCTGATGCGATCGTATTATCCTTGTACTGATACTTCTGATAATCATCTGCCGCTTTCACAGTGTCCTTACTGCCATTTGCTGCTGTCTTTACTGTTTCGTTGTGGTCAATCCCTGCATAAGATGCTGTCTGACGGTTTCCGGACTGTTTCATCATAGAACCAAAATCTACTTTTCCAGTGGTGATCCGGGTATTGCTTTCTGTCCCCTGCACAGACTGTGTGCTTTGGTTAAACATTTTTCCTAATTCAGAAATTGTTGTACCAGCCATATGCTTCCTCCTTTCTTCTTTTATCGTCTTACTGTCTGGCAGTATGCACTGCCCGGAAAAGATCCTTAGATCTCTCCCTCTATTCTGAAGGTTCCATGATCTCAGTTACTTTTGCTGCCGTATCCGAGTTCATCTTACCGAGAATATCTCCTCTGGACTGCGTGTCCATATTGGATAATATATCTGCTACCAATTGAAGGTTGTCTGTCATTGTATCAAAAATAGCTGCCGCCTCTTTCGGCTTCATGCTGGAATAAGTCTTCACATAATCATCCATCTGTTCATCCGTCAGAGTCTGTTCTACCACCTGTTTATAAAGCACTTCCGCATTTGCCGCATCAATGCTCTCATAATACTCTTTGTAATTACTTATATCGGGAGCATCTTCCGAAAAGACAACATCCTCATACCATTTTTCTTTTTCCTTCTCAAAATCTGCCTCATTCTGCTTATAGGTATCCAGCTCTTTCGCCTTCTCCTCCAACTGTGCAATATAATCTGCATCAGAATTTGCACTGTTCTGGGCATCTGCAAGCTCAATCTCAAGCTCTTTGATCCGGTTGATCGCATCATCCAGATTTGTGTATGCATACTGGCTGTCTTCCGTGGAAATCTCCTCTGTGACAGAATCCGGCAAAATCTTATTCAGATAAGGAACATCTTTGATCACAGGAGCTAAGACTCCCGAGCCAAATCCGCCCACATCCAGCTTGATCAGCATTGCAAAGATGGCAAGCCAGATCAGAATGATAATAATCGTGACAAAGAAAACAAGGATTTTGCCTCCAACGGTTTCCTCATCTCCATCCAGATCATCCGGATTTTTCTGTTTTCTCTTCTTTTTTTCCAGCTTTTTTGCCGCCTTTAACTGTTTTTTATCTAAAACTTCATTTTCCTTCTGTAATTCTTCCTGCTGCTTTTGTTCTGCCATAATCTCGTCCATGCCTTTCTCGTATATTGCCCTGTCAAAATTACCGGGTTTCTGTCATCCCCTCATGATAGGTGTAACTTACAAGCTCATCAATTTCTTTATTCTCTGCATATTGCATTTCCTGTTTAAAAACTTCAAACGCCTGCTCTTTCAGTCTCTCATGCGTCTTTCTTTCCATCATGACTTCATTGAGTTTCAACCGGGCAGCCTCTACATTTTTTTCTGCGACATGCACATTCATCATCTGGCTGCGCTGCATCGTTTTCATGGTATCTACTGCCCGCTTGCATTCTTTGATCTTAGGTACATCAATGGTTCCATTCACCAGGTTTCTCGCCTGGCTTTCATAACCTGCCTTGCGTATCATGATCTGCTGGAGTTTTCCCTGTTCATCCATGAGTTTTGCATTTGCAACTCCATATGCGATTTTCGCCTGGCCTTCCATTTTTTCTTTTATATCTAATATGCTTTGCATCCGATATGCAAATTTTGCCATATCCTATCAACCTCTAATCATTAAAAAGTGCACGCAGCAGATCGATCTCCTGTTCAAACTGGAATTTTTCGTCGGTCTTCTGCATCAGGAAATCATTTACAGCATCGATTTTCTGGATGGCATAATCGATATTCCTGTTAGAACCGCTCTTATAGGCTCCAATATTGATCAGATCTTCTGCCTCATTGTATGTGGCAAGTACATTTTTTAACCTGCCTGCCAGTTCTTTATGTTCCGGCGTTGCAATGGAACTCATAACCCTGGAAATACTCTGTAAAATATCAATGGCCGGATAGTGGTTTTTATGTCCCAGTTTTCTGGACAGCATGATGTGTCCGTCTAAAATGCTCCGGGCTGTATCTGTGATCGGTTCATTAAAATCATCACCATCTACCAGTACTGTATATAATCCGGTGATCGATCCTTTATCGGAAGTTCCTGCACGCTCTAACAGTTTTGGCATCTCCGAATATACACTCGGCGGATATCCTCTGGTTACAGGCGGTTCTCCGGATGCAAGTCCGATCTCGCGCTGTGCCATGGAAAAACGTGTCAGGGAATCCATCATCAGAAGCACATCTTTTCCCTGATCCCTGAAATACTCTGCAATGGATGTCGCCGTCATTGCTGCCTTCTTACGGATCAATGCCGGTTTGTCAGAAGTCGCCACAACGACAATGGAACGTTTCATACCCTCTTCTCCGAGATCCCGTTCTACGAACTCACGCACCTCACGGCCACGCTCACCGATCAGGGCAATGACATTGATATCTGCTTTTGTATTTCTTGCAAACATACCAAGCAGTGTACTTTTTCCGACACCGGAACCTGCAAAAATTCCGATACGCTGTCCTTTTCCGACTGTGATCAATCCATCGACCGCTTTCACGCCGAGAGGAAGTACCTCACTGATGATCTTTCTTGACATTGGATCCGGAGGCTGTGCATCGACCGGATATTCATAAGGTGTCTCTAATTTGTCGATATCCGTCGGACGGCCAATTCCGTCTAAAGTATGTCCTAAGAGTTCATTTCCTACAGAGACAGATAAAGGATGCCCCGTATTTTCAACGATACATCCTACTCCTATTCCCTCTACACTCTCATAAGGCATCAAAAGCAGTCTTTTATCCCTGAAACCCACAACCTCAGCCATTACCACGGTGTTCGCATTTTCATCGATGATAATTCTGCACAAGTCATTCAGTTTTGCGTCCGGACCAACGGATTCAATGGTCAATCCAACAATTTTAACAACTTTTCCAAGCCGTTTAAAATATGTATTCTCCGCCAGTCGTAAATACTTGTTATACCTGCTGTCCACTTTCAACCATCCTTATAAGCATAGTGATTTTATATCTTTAATAAGATTTTCGAGCTGCACACCAAGGCTGCAGTCGAATACTCCTGAGTCTGTCTCGATCACACAGGAATTTCCATCCATGGAGGAATCTGCGACAATCTCAATCTCAATTCCAGCTCCCACTCGTTCCAGGATTTCTTCTTTATGATTCTCCAAAAACATTACATTGCTGTTAGCAACCTTGATGCGGAATTTTTTATCTCCCTCGATATTTAAAATTGCATCATCAATGAGATACATCAGAATGTGTTTTTTATTATCAAACTGAATATGGAATACTTTGTTAAAAACCTCAAGGATCACATCTACCAGATCCTTTTCCATATTTTTTTGTTTCTCCCTGAATTCATCCTGAAGCGTTTCCTGTTTTCTCTGATATTCATTCTGTAACTGTTCACGCTGTGCCGCCAGCTCACTCTCCAGGCACTGTCTTCCCTCCTGATATCCGGTATTTTTTGCATTCTCCCGGATATTTTCAGCTTCCTGATCCGCCTGACTTAAAATTGTTTCTGCCTGCGCATGTGCTTCCGCTAAAATCTTCTCAGCCTCTTTTTTTGCTTCTGCAGTATGGTCGATCTCCTCCACATAATCTGTGTCAGGACCAACGATCCCTGCTGAAAAACCATTTCCGTCTGTTGTTTTTTGTTCCATGCGCTTAAGCTCTGCCATCTTCTCTAAACGCTTTTCTACAATATCATTTGAGTTAATGACGCGTGTTTTATCCGGCTCATTGTGCACGAAATATTGTTTGTAAAGATTAGGCAATAATCTCGTCACCTCCGCCTCTTGAAATTACAATCTCACCTGCATCTTCGAGTTTTCGGATCACACTGACAATCTTCTGCTGTGCCTCCTCAACATCCTTCATACGCACAGGTCCCATAAATTCCATATCCTCTTTGATCATGGCAGCCAGACGTTTTGACAGGTTGTTAAAGATTGCATTCTGAACATCTTCGTTTGCACCCTTCAATGCAATACCAAGATCTGAGTTTTCAACATCACGAAGAACACGCTGGATAGCTCTGTCATCGAGAAGAAGGATATCCTCAAATACGAACATCTTCTTACGGATTTCATCTGCAAGCTCAGGTTCTTCAATTTCAAGAGATTCCATAATATGCTTCTCTGTAGAACGGTCTACCGTATTTAAGATATTCACGATCGCATCGACACCTCCGACAATCGTGTAATCCTGGTTGACCAGAGAAGAAAGTCTTCTTTCTAACACTCGCTCCACCTCTTTGATCACATCCGGTGATGTACGATCCATCATTGCGATCCTCTTTGCAACATCCGCCTGTTTCTCCGGTGGAAGTGCTCCTAAAACCATCGCCGCCTGCGATGCTGTCAGATATGATAAAATCATTGCGATCGTCTGTGGATGCTCATCCTGGATAAAGTTCAAAAGCTGACTCGGATCTGTCTTCCGCACGAACTCGAATGGGCGAACCTGTAAGGAAGCAGTCAGCTTGGAGATAACCTCCTGTGCTTTTTCCTGTCCAAGAGCCTTATCAAGAAGCTCTTTTGCATAACCGATACCACCCTCTGCGATATACTGCTGTGCCAGACACACCTGATAAAACTCATTTAAAATATCTTCTTTTACCTGTGGAGACACGCTTCTTGTATTTGCGATCTCCAGCGTAAGTTCCTCAATCTCTTCTTCTTTCAGATGTTTAAAAATATCTGCGGAACGTTCAGGTCCTAATGTAATCAGCAGGATTGCGGCTTTCTGAACGCCATTGTAATCTGCAGTTGCCATATTCTACTCCCACTCCTCATTCAGCCAGTTTCTAAGTAAGGAAGCTGCCGCTTCCGGATTTTCTTCTACGAATTTTTCTATCAGGACTCTTGTCTCTGATTTTTCATTGAATCCGATATCCTGCAATGTATCTGCAGATTCTTTCGTGGATTCAAGCAGAGACTCCACGGAAAGTTCCGGCTCCGGCTCGACTGCTTTCTCTTTTCTTGTACTGCGGAATACTACATAACCTAACAGTGCAAAAATCAATACTGCAAGGATGATCTGCAGATAATCCGATATAGTCCGTGTACTTCCTTTGCTATACTGGAACATCGGCTGATCATATGCAATGATCGTGATATTGCTCACCGGTACGCCTGTTGCATTGGAGATCAGCGTATAAAGATCCTGGTCTACTTCCGCCTTTACCGGTTCACTGTTTGCAGCAACATACTCATCAAAGGTCATGTCACCGAGCGTTCCGGAAGCACGCAGTGTATCCTCATCATAGATCACATAGTTCGTTGCGACTGCAGATATGGATGAGCCGTCATAATTAACAGTTCCTACTGCCGGTGTTGTTGTTGTGATTTTCTCGTTATTCTGGTAGTTTGTATTCGTCTCAGACACACTAGAACTTGTGTAATCATTATCTTCTAGTACATAAGACGTATCATCGTCATTGGAATCGGTTCCCGGTGTTGCCGCTGCTCCACCGACTGCATTCGATTCATATTCACTCTTTGATCCCACCATACCGTTTGTCTGTCCATCCGGCGCATAATACTCATGTGTGGATTCTGTGGTCTGGTCAAAATTCATCGCAAGATTCAGGCCGACTTCTACATTATCAAACAGTGATGATCCTACAAGGACATCTTTTACCTGACCTTTTACCTGATTTTCGGCTTTGGTCTTTAAAGACAACTGGTTGTTGGCATTTCCTGTCACAGACGTATCATCCTGACCAGAGAAAAGAACATTTGAACTATTATCGAGGATGAGCACATTGGATGTGTCATCATTTCCAACATTTGTTGCAAGATATTTTGCAAGTCCGGCTGCCTGTTCATCATCCATCGTTCCGTTGAGCGTCAGGATCGCTGTCACATATGCCTGTTCACCTTTGGAGAGGATCGTTCCATCTTCATCCGGCAGATCCAGTGTCACTGCCGCTGCATCTACATTCGATAATGTCTCAAGCTTCTCAGCATAATACTCTTCGAGATATAATTTATATTTTTTTGTTTTATCCGCCTCGGTGGAGCTGAAACCGCCATCAAACACATCGCTTAACTTTGTGCCGCTGGTTGGAATGTCATTTGTTCCAAGAACGATGGAAGCATTTGCGTAATCCTTTTCATTTACCTGAAAGGCAAGTCCATCAGCGGAGAGTTCATAGGAAATATTCTCAGAGTCAAGTATGTTCTTGACCTGCCCGGATTCTGCTGTTGTTTCGCAGGTAACTAATGTTACCATTTTAGGCTTGGAAACGACTGCCGCAAGAATTGCAAGAGCCACAAGCACAACTGCCACAATACTGATCAGCAGTGTCTTTTGTTTTGTATTGAATTTTTTCCACCATTCTAGGATTCTGTCTAAAACCTTTTGTACCTGTTCCGGCATTTTCATCTACCCTCGTTCACTAAATTTGCATATTCATGATTTCTTTGTATGCATCGATCATTTTATCTCTCACTGCCACCGTATACTGGATCGCAGTAAGTGCTTTGTACTGTGCCGTTGTCAGATCATGTGTGTTCTCTGACTGTCCCAATGCAAAACGGATCACCTCCGACTGTGCGTTGTTCTGCAGGTCGTTTGTCTCCGAAACCATATTCATCGCAGATGAAAGGACAGAACTGAACGAATCATCATCTGTCGTGACCAGCCTGTTCTGCTGTGCGATCTGATTCAGATAATCTGAACTGATATTTGTCAATGAACTGATATCCATATGTCATACCACCTTACTTATCTTTTATCTTTACTTATTTTCCAATGGAGAGTCCGCTCTGTGCAATTGATTTTGCAGCCTCAAATGCTGTTGTGTTTGCCTCATACGCACGGGATGCATCAATAAGGTTCGTCATCTCTGTGACCGTATTCACATTCGGATAAGAAACATAACCATTCTCATCCGCATCCGGATTGGACGGATCATACTCCATGATAAAATCAGTCTCTGTGTCCTCTTTGACAGAAGATACTTTCACACCATTTCCGACAAACTTAGATCTGGCATTCTGATAATACCTTGAAAAAGAAGTCACTTCCTTCTCTGCAAAAGTAACAATTTTTCTTCGGTATGGAGTTCCATCTTCTGTTCTTGTCGTATTTACATTTGCAATATTCTCTGCAATGGTATCCATACGGAAACGCTCCGCAGTCATTCCCGAAGCACTGATATCAAACGCCTGAAATAAAGCCATTTTTATCCTCCTGTAATCCTGCTCTTATTTTACTTTAAAACTGCCTGCATTCTCGTAAAATCAGAGGTGATGCTGTTCGTAAGTGCCTGATAACGGATTGTCTCCGATGCCAGTTCCACATTCTCGGTATCCGGATCCACGTTGTTTTGGTCCAGACGGTAAGAATAATTTGATGAGTCTGTATAGGTAGATACATTCAGACCGGAAAGATCCGCATTTAAGGAACGGATTTTCTTGTCCAGCGTTGTGTATTTGGAGTGGCCTAATTCTCTCTGAAGTACAGACTCAAAATCCACTTCCTGTCTCTTATATCCCGGCGTATCTGTGTTCGCAAGATTATTCATAATCGCAGTCTCACGAAGCCAGCTTGCATCCGCCGCTTTATCCAACACATTGATATAGTCAAATGCGTTCGTAGTAATCATGACACATTCCCCTTCCAATTTACATAATTCAACAGTAACCTAGTTTTATTATAAAGAATAAATCAAAAACCACAAGTCTTTTTTTACCATTTTTGACATATCTTGTAGATTTTTGACTGTCAGGCACAATATGGTGCTTTGTTTTTTCAATCTGTGTTCCCATCTTCCCTGACAATTCCTGCTTAATGTGAAAAAAGGACTCTATAGCAAGCTATAAAATCCATTTTTTGCGTAAATTCCTTTATTTTATGTTATTTTCTTTCTTGATCTGTTCCAGTTCATCAAAGACAACGTCATTCAGAACTTTGATATAGGTTCCCTTCATGCCGGAAGATCTTGATTCGATCACTCCTGCGCTCTCAAACTTGCGAAGTGCATTGACGATCACAGATCTTGTGATCCCTACACGGTCTGCAATCTTACTTGCAACAAGAATCCCCTCTTTGCCATCCATCTCCTCAAAAATGTGGGTGATGGCTTCCAGTTCTGAAAAAGAAAGCGTGCTGATCGCAGATTTTACGATCTGGACCTTTCTTGTCTCCTCAGCGTTCTCTTCATTCACCGAACGCATCATCTCAAGACCCACCACGGTTGTCCCATATTCACTCAAAATAATATCATCAATATCATAAGGATCATTCTCCCGGTACACAAACAGTGTTCCGAGCCGCTCTCCTGCAATGTCGATTGGTGTTATGATCGCAGTATATTTCTTAATGTCATTCACAAATCCCAACGTCTCGAGATTGACATTCTCTTTTGTGGACAGGATTCCAAGTAAACGTTCATTCAGCAATGGATCGATAAATCCGCCAACCTCATCCACGATCAGCTCCCGGATCTCTTCCACACCATCCGTCAGACCGGTTCCTAACACTTTTCCCTTTTTACTGATCACAAGAATGTTAGAGTTTAAAATATCCTTAAGCACATCACAGATATCATTAAATACCACTTTTGACGAATTGTTGTTATGCAGCAATTTATTGATTTTTCTTGTTTTATCTAACAATTGAACGCTCATTTGACGGCCTCCCATAATTTTTTGCTGGTTTTTTATGACATTTTGTATTTTAGCACATTTATTCAGAAAATTCAAT
>OGGB01000928.1_pt1 | contig 22379 bp, 22 predicted proteins | sample 1571111 | NCBI WGS metagenome assembly OGGB01 (sample SAMEA2582067, study PRJEB24529) | metagenome | biome: Human gut stool | place: China | collected 2011
ATGGTAAACGTGGTAGATATGCAGAGTAGCTTTGATGCCAAAGCATAGCAGGAAATAAAACCCACAGCCCCGTATGCAATACTGCAAACCGCAGGTACAAAAAAAGATGAACCGATTGCGGCTGATAACTTGATAGAAACTCAGGAGACAAAAACTGGGGAGAAACAAATTACAGATGAAGAAAAGATTAAACAGGCAGATGAGTTTTGGGCTCAGCATAGCAGGGGGGAACAAGGTCAAACTGACTGTTCACATGGGAAAAGATAGTTTCATTGAAGTTATCAAAGAAAAACCAAACAGCAGATAATGTACTTCTTGGCTGGACATAGGAATTATTCTTTTGTATTGACCAAAGCTTCAGCAGTAGATAAATGTAATAAGGCAGGTGATGTGTATGGGAAAATGTTAGTTCTGACATTTGAGGATAATGAGGATGCTATGATGAACCGCATATTATCGTTGATAAATACCAAAGAAGAAGTCATTCAGATGTCAGGTATGAATGAGCATCTGTTGAATTTCAAAGGTCTTATGATTGATGAAGTTCAACGGGTGATCATTCGGGAGAAGCCATATATTGATAAGCAGTTAGCAGAGGTGTTGGCACAGCAGGAGCAGATACAGAGAAAAAGCAGTAAGGTTGCTACCGACCTTGCAAGGCTTTCCGTTTTCAAAGGCAATCTCAGGGAAATGGAAGTACAGCAGAGAGTAGACGAGCAGGTAAGGGAGCAGAACCGGGAAAAGAAACACGAAAACACAATTTAACCACAGCGTGAGGTGCATGGAAAACAGAAGGATTTCATGCACCTTTTTTCGTTGGGAAAAGGAGATTTATGGAACAGACAGAAAAGCAGACAACGGACAAAGAACAGTGTCCGCATATCAAAAAGAAAATCGGAAGAACCACCTACAACGTGGCAATTCATTTCAGCAAAACGAGCAGGGAAACCATGACGGATAAGATTAACAGATTGATATTACATGACATAAACAGCGAAGATTTTTCTTAATTACCCTTGACAAAATCTTTCCGAAGATTCCCTTCTTTCTGCAATGGAGCGAGCCGGAAACGAGGACATGAGTGACGATGTGGAGCGTAAGGGACTTGGTACACCTGCCACCAGAGCAGACATTATTGAGAAGCTGGTCAAGGACGGTTTCGTGAAACGTGAGAAAAAACAGATGTTCCCCACAGAGGACGGAATGAAACTGATTACGGTGCTTCCGGATGTGGTAAAGGGAAAATATGGAGCTTACTGCAAAAGTAAGTGTGGTATGAATGTCGGCAAGGCTATGGGGACTGTACTTTCCGATACGCAGATTAAGAGTATGCTGGAGGGGAAAAAGACTTTTGTCAAAGGATTAAAGGGAAAGAAAGGAAGCTATGATGCCTACCTTATCCCGAAAGGAATTGAGGATTATTCCTATACCAAAGATGGCAAGGAAATCAAAGGCTCACAGTATAAGGTCAAGCTGGAGTTTCAAAAAAGCAAGAAATAATAGCAATTAACAGCGTAAAGGCGTGTGAAGTGTAACAGTTTCATACGCCTCGTTTTCGTAGGATAAGGGACACTTTGTTGTGGTTGAAAAGGATAAATGTTATAATCTCAGTGTTGCAGAGAGTGATAAATTGCAATTTAAAGGAGAGATTGTAAATGGCTATGAAGGATGAGGAATATTTGAAGCGAAACATTTTAGCAGTTTATTATAAACATGAACCTCAATACACGAACCTACCATATTACCGTTTCATGGGACAAAAGGAACTTGAAACATTATTTTTTAATAAGGTGATGTATTTTACAGACCCGGTTGAATGGAAAAAATCAAGTACTGGAGATGCGAACGAAACTTATTTTGAGGACTGGTTTAGAGATAAAGACAATATATATAAGGCATATAGATTGATTAAAGAATCATCGGAAAAGAGGTTAGGGCAATACACGTAATGTGGCACAGAGTGAAGAAAATTGGAAACATTATCTGACCACGGCTGCAAGGCTGTATAAATATACCTTTAACGAGCAGATGTTAATATACGCCCAAAGACAGGATGCAACAGCCTGTCAGAAATACCGTCTGGAGGACAACATCGCAAAGCATTATCCTCAGCAGATCACGATTTTAAAGGAGCGTATCAGCGGGATGCAGGCAGACATTCAGACTGCGAAAGCAAACCTTCCGGTGGATAAAGAGCAGTTTTCCATGAAAGTGGAGGACAAGCTCTATACGGATAAAAAAGAAGCCGGAACAGCCCTTGTGGAGATGTGCAAAGAAATAAAAACAGTCAATGCCCCTGCGGTCATTGGCGAATATGCAGGTTTTAAGATGGCAGTATCTTTTGATGCGTTCAACCACAAATTTGTGATGAACCTGAAAGGTCAGCTTTCCCACAATCTGGAAGTCGGTTCAGACCCGATTGGAAATATTGCCCGTATCAACCATGCACTGGAATCCATGCCAAAGCAACTCATGGAAGCACAGACAAAACTTGAAACTGTGGAGCATCAGCTTGAAACCGCAAAGGTGGAGGTAACCAAGCCTTTTGCGCAGGAAGCGGAGCTTGCAGAGAAGTTAGAGCGTCTGTCTGCATTAAATGCCCTGCTTAACATGGATGAAAAGGGCAATGATGGGATTGATATGGATGATGAGCCGGAAGCTCCAAAGAGCGAAAAAGAGGTTGCAGACCGTCCGGCGAAGAATACTCCGCTTGCAGAGAAAACAGTGGGTACAGGGCAGGATAAGGGCATCAGACAGTATGCAGATGCACCCGCAGAAAGAGTGTCCCTGAAGGCGAAGTTGGAGGTGATGAAAGCAAAGGTTGCTGGAGGAGATACAGAAAAGCCTATGCCACAAAAGGTAAAGGGAAAAGAAGAAACCTTATAAGAAAATCTGAAGTTTTTTTATTTTTATTCCCAACTTTATTCCCAACATGTTATAATTATTCTGGTTGGGAATAAAAGTTGGGTAAAGGAGCATACTAATGGATATTAAACAAATTGTTTTAGATTTATGTGCCTTAAGTGATGAACAGGAATGGTTTGAATTTAAGGAAAACTGGTTTCAGCCTGAGGCATTAGGCGAATATGTATCTGCCCTGTCAAATGCGGCGGCTTTTCATTATAAAAAATATGCGTATTTCATTTGGGGTGTAAATGATACAACCCATGAAATTGTAGGAACAACATTTAATCAGTATTGTGAATATAACAAGGAACCGTATCAGAATTATCTTGCGAGAAATCTGTCACCAAGCATAAATTTTAGTTTTGAAGAAACAGAAATTTATGGAAAGAGAGTCGTTGGTTTGGTAATTCCTGCGGCAACCGAGATTCCTACGGCATTTAAAGAAAAGAGGTTTTTAAGGATAGGATCATCAAAATGTAATATGAAAGATTACCCTAAGAGAGAAATTGAACTTTTCAAAATACTGGATGGAAGAACCGAAACGATAGAAACAGTACCGGCGAAGTATCAGGATCTTACATTTCAAAAACTCTTTGGATATTATGGTTCAAAAGGGATCGTTTTAAATCAAAAGACGTTTATTAAGAACTTGGGTTTAAAAACGGAGGAAGGCGAATTTAATATATTAGCGCAGCTTCTGTCGGATAACTCTCATTTCCCGCTTCGTGTATCTATTTTTGATGGAGAAACAAAAGGCTCTAATCTTTTCTCTGTACGTGAATTTGGAAATGACTGTTTATTATACAGTTTGGATGAGTTGTTGCGTTATGGAGATGTATTGAACCTGATTCAGGCGGATGAGACAGACAGGGTCGTTGAACGAAAGGAGGTTCCGCTATTTGATAACAAGGCATTTCGTGAGGCTGTCATAAATGCCGTCCTGCACAATAAATGGGTGGAAGGAAATGAACCTATGATTTCGGTTTTCTCTGACCGGATAGAGATACTATCGAGAGGAACACTTGCTCCGGCACAGACCATGGAGGGATTTTTCTTAGGAGAATCAATCCCCGTAAATGAAAAGTTGTCCGAGATTTTCCTTCAACTGCACATAAGTGAGAAATCCGGACGAGGGGTTCCTAAAATTACGGAAATGTATGGAAAAGATGCATTTTCATTTAGGGAGAATTCCATTGTTGTTACTATCCCATTTGAGAGAATAAATAAGGTTGGGAATAAAGTTGGGAAAAAGGTTGGGGATAAGAAACCTTTAAATTCCAGAAGACAAAAGATTATTGCAGAAATGAGAGACAATCCAAACATTACAATTGCGGAACTTCATAACATATTAGGTGTGAGTGAAACAGCAGTGGAAAAAAATATATCATTTTTAAGAGACAATGGTTATATAGAGAGGGTTGGTTCAAAAAAGGCAGGGTACTGGAAAGTATTATAGCAGTTTAATTTTAATAGTGTGATTATGCAGAAGGCAGTCCATAGCGGGCTGCCTTTTGTCGTGCAAAAAAATGAAAATATGGAGGTTTATTATGGCAGACGAAAGAACAGAAAAACAAAAAGTACAGGAAATTACAGACAAGTTGGAGGAAGGATTAAAGGAACTTTTTGAGAGTGAAAAGTAGCCCACCGACTTTCAAAATGAACCGAATCACGATATTCCGACAGGCGGATTTTTTCTTGAATAGAACGTGCTTCTTCATCCAGAGAAAGTTGGGGAGTATCTTTAGGGTTTGCAGCGAGAAATAAAACTGTGATTTTTTCAGGTATTGCTTTTAAACGTTCAATTTCTAACTGCATATGTGATTGAACATTTCCGTATTCTTTTAGCGAACGTTCAAATGCAGCCGCTTGGCGGATTGCATCCTGCTGGCGTTTTTTCTCTGCCTCCATGTTCTTTTTGTTTACCTTAGCTTCTTCATTCCTGTAGTTTTTCTCCGCAGTAGACCGTTCCTTTTCTTTCTGGGCGATTTTTTTCTGGATATCGCCGCATTTTTTTTGAATATCAGAGATTGATTTTTCTGCCCGTTCAATCTCATTGAGTTTAGATTTTATGGTGGATTGGCTCTTCGTCCGGCTGATAGCACCCTTGGCTGATATGATTTTCTTCTGTAGAGGTGCTATTTTGGCCTGTTCTTTTGCCATATCCTGGTTTTGTTTTGATATGTCTTCCTGCTTTTTTAATAACGTATTTCTGTATGTATCGAGCTGAGACAAAAAATCACCTTCTTACTATTTTTATAATTATACAGTTCAATCTTCACCAAAGCAATAAAAATGTCGGTATTCTGCAAAAAAGAGCATATATATAGATGATATTGAAAATCCTTCCGGAAGTGCCCAGATGATTTTTAATGGTATAAAAATGGCAATGCCTGAGCTAAAGGCTTAGGTGCATCCTCTATATTTTTTTCCGGGATAGGTTTCCCTCGTTCATCAAGATATTTATTTGCCAGTTCAGGCGTTACCTGTGCGTAGACAGTTGTTGTTACAATACTGGCATGGCCCAGAAAGGCTTTTATGGTTACAAGCGAATCGCCAGCCTCAAGCATATGGACTGCTATTGAATGCCGGAATGAATGAGGGGAATATCCTTTTTCAGGAAATTTGTCCGGGTGTTCCTGTCTGCAGACAGCCAGATATTTTTTTACAATCCCTTCCACACACGATATGGACATATGCTCATTTGTGCGGCTTGAAAAAAGATGCCTGTTCTGTATGCCGGGATCATTAGAGCAGAAGCCCCGGCTTTTCATATAGCCTTTTAACAAAACCGCACAGTTTTGGGGGATGGTGACGATCCTTGACTTGTTCCCTTTTCCAGTGAGTTTTATTTTTGTCGGGGCAGAGAAGGAAATATCTTTTATTGTGATATCACAGAGTTCCTGCGCCCTGGCACCTGTTGCATAAAGCACGCTCAGCAGGGTTATATCCCTCTGTCCGGTCAATGTATTGGCACTTGGCGCAGAAAGGATGATAGACACTTCCTCTTTGGTAAAATATTTGATGGAAGCGTTTTTCGGTTCTTTCTTTTTCGGGTTTTTTACCATTGCCGTATAAAAGGGCATGGATGCCGTAAAGTCCTTGTCTGCCGCATATTTCGCAAATGCCATGAGCGCTGCCCTCCGCAGGTTCCGGGTCTTCACTGTACAATGCCGCTGCTCCTCCAGATACGCAAGGAAACTGTCAACAGCCCCGCCACCGAGTAGCTCAAAAGTCACTTTGTCCGGCTGGATGCCTTTTTCATCTGAGAAATATGTAAATAGAAGCCGGAATGCATACTGGTACGCTTCCAGGGTGTTGGTGCTGACCCCTTTGGAGGATGGGAGGTAGTCTGTGAAGAATCCCTCTAATAATGGCAGTATCGATCCTTTTTTCATTCGAAATCCACCTCCGGGAAAATATGTCCTATGGATTGTTCCATCCGCTCCTGTGAACCCTTATATAAAGTATAGTCTGTAGCAAGATACCTTTCCGTTTCCAAAAGCGACCTGTGCCCCAGGTATGCAGAAAGATATGGGACAAACTGCTCCAGAGTCCGCCCTTTTGATTCTGCCTGAAGGAAGGATTTATAAGTAAAATAGTGCCGCAGGGTATGTGGGGAGATTCCTCGATCATACTTTTCCTGCTGTTCATTGCTTATTCCCGCCTGTTCCATGACCGACAGGAACCAGTTACGGAAAGTCCATCCGAGGTAAGGTGTTCCGGGAACACGGTCGCTTTCAAAAACATAAACAGAATCCGGGGTTTCAGAAAGCCTGCGTTTTTTATACATTTCCAGCAGACTTGTCAGGGACGAATCCATCGGGACGTCACGCTCCTTATCATTTTTCGCTTTTCTGATGTGCAGGATTCCTGTCCCAAGATCTACATTTTCCCAACGGAGCGCAAGCGCTTCCCCAAGCCTCAGCCCGCATCCGTAAAGCATTCGCAGCAGCATAGGGAATGCCCGGGATGACTTTGTGCTTTCACGTCGATTTCCTAAAAATTCATCCGCCGCATGGATGATTGCAAGGAACTCTTCATCAGTAAAAGTGTAAGGTATAAAATCAGAATGTTCTCTCATGTACTCAGGCTCAAAAGCCGGGATTTCCAATGCTCTCAAGTATCTGGAGAATACCCGGATATGGGTTATCCGCCGGTTTTTTGACTGTGGCTTGCAGGACAGAGAATCCAGCCATCTGCCCACGGTTTCCTCTGCCAGCGCCTTCTCCTGTCCGGGAATTTCCGAGAGAAAGGTGTCAAGGGACTTAAATGTCGCCTCATATCCCCGTGTCTGCTGTCCGGCATCTCTGACCATGACCAGAAAACTTTTAAATTCCAATGCAAAAATGCTTTGAAATATATAAGCCATAAATTCATTCCTCCTTAAGGTAATCTGCAAATTTTCCAGTCGCTCCCGGCACCGGGAGTGCGCAGGAACGCAGGCTTTCCGTTGCCAGTACTACATAACGGGATACCGATGCTTTGTCCTCATGCCTAAGAAGTCTGCTGACAGCTTCAAAAGGCACGTTTTCGGCAACCAGTTCGCTTGCGAAAGTCATGCGCAGTGAATGTGAGCCATGATGGCGGTCTCCCGGATCAATTCCAGCCTGCTTGAAATATTTGTCAGCTATCAATGAAACGGCAGACCGTGACAGCTGCGTTTTCCTATAAGTAAGGAAAATGTATGGTTCATCCGTTTCCGGGCGCCCGTTTTCAATGTAATCCCGCACTGCTTCCTCTACTTCCGGAAGCAGTGAAAGGGTCTGTGGGACACTGGTTTTAAACTGGACATAAGAAATTTTCCTGTTTTTGAAATCGACATTCGGGAAGCAGAGCAGCCGGATATCGGAAGCCCTCATGCCCAGCCGGACTGCCAGCAGGAGGACTGCATAATCCCGTTTCCCCATTGAGGTGTTGCGATCCACGCATAACAGCAGTTTTTCTACTTCTTCATATGTGTAGACGGATGGCACCCTCTTTGGATAACGTACCGTAGGGAGTATGCCTGAATAATTGGCGGCTGTAATTCCCTGCTCCACAAGATAAGCAAAAAACTTTCTGGCATATGTAGCGAATATCGCTCTGTTTGCTGATTCCCTAAAAGCCTGCTGTACACATCCGGCATTGACATCTTTCCAGGAAGCAATGCCGTTTTCCGAAAAACAGCGGAGCATTTTTACAAGCTGTGTGCGGTATTGGCGTATGGTAATCTCTTTGTAGCCTTCATCACGGAGAGTCTGTAGAAAAGCATCCAGTTCACTCTCAAAACATTCGGGGCATTGGTAAAAAATCCTGAGACGGGCAAACGTATAGTTCCTGCCGTTTATGTACTCATCCAGGTGGCGGATCACAGTAGCTTTAAAGCTGAGCACCTTGGGGTTCCATTCCCTCAGCCGGGCTTCGGACTCTAAAAAAGCCTGACCGATTTCAGGGGAGTATTCTGTATAACCCAATGCGTTGGCATAACGGATAAGAAAGTCAATCTGTCCCCTGTAATGTGTAAAGGATGACTTGCCATAGCCTTTTTCCCGTAAAAAATCTATAAAGCCATCCTTTAGCTGATACCAGTAACTATTTTTTTCGTTCATTTCGAACCTCCTATGAAATGGATTTGATCTTAATCAAAGACCATACATAGGATTATACCGCAGTAAAAAGTTATCCGAGAAGTCATGCGGTAACTGCCCGGATTTGATATAAAAACTACGATTAAGGAGGATAACTATGAACAAAGCATATGGATATAAAGCATGGCAGAAAAATTTTGAAAGACACGTGAATAAAGGAGAAAAGGCAATCCGTATTCTTGCTCCGGCTCCTTATAAAATCAAAGAGGAACGGGATAAATTAGACCCTGTGACCGGAGAGATGATGTTTGATGAAAACGGTATGCCTCAAAGGGAGCAGGTAGAGGTCACGATTCCGGCATTTCGTGCTGTGTCTGTATTTGATGTATCACAGACAGACGGAAAGTCGATTCCGAAGCTGGAAGCACAGGAGCTGTTATCTACAGTGGAGGGATATGAGGATTTTGTGCAGGCACTTATGAATGTTTCCCCGGTTCCCATTGGATTTGAGGATATTCCCGGCGATTCCAAAGGATATTTCCATACAGAAGAAAAGAGAATTGCGGTACAGGAGAATATGAGCGAGAGCCAGACTTTAAAGACAATGGTGCATGAGGTAGCTCATTCCATGCTTCACAATAAGGAAATCAATCGGGATGATTTGATGGAAAAACCTGTAAAGGACAGAAATACAAAAGAAGTGGAAGCGGAAAGTGTTGCCTATACCGTATGACAGCATTTCGGCATAGATACTTCAGATTATTCTTTTGGCTATATTGCAGGGTGGAGCAGTGGCAAGGATATGAAGGAACTGAAATCTTCCCTTGATATAATCCGAAAGACGGCATCGGAGCTTATTACAGGAATTGAGGGAGCGTTAAGGGAATTGCAACTTAATCGTGAGATGGAGCAGGAACAGAGTAAAGAGTGTATGCTGCTGATACAGAATGAAGATCTGACGGAGTTCAGCCTTGTTAATGTTCGTGGAATGGATAAGCAGGAACTTGTGGCTACTTTATCTAACATGAGTGAGGATGATAAACTCAGCATACAGGCATACTTGGAAAGTAAAGGTGCATGGACTACAGAGCTTGGCAATGAGAAATCAAGAGAATTTGAGGAGTATCATCTTGATGTCCGTTACAATCTGGATACAGACGAGATTACTGATGTAAAGGCAAAAATGGCGGAGCAGATTGACCGTAACCTTTCTGTCATGGAGCAGGCAGAGCAGCTTATCACCCAGTTGGAAGCAGAGAAAACAATATTTACATCCGATGAACGCAACCTGATTGTAAATTATGCGTACAAGCTGGATGATATGGATAAAACAAGAGAACTTGCGGAAAAACTGGCATATCAGCTTGAATATGCACAGCAGGATGTGGGGCTGACAATCATAGATGCACAGGCAGAGATTGATGCACTTCCAGACCTGATGATTGGTCTGTCTGAAATGCGGGAGTACGGTTATACATGGAATGAAATGCTGCCATTGACGCAGGAGAAAGCATTGGAATTCTTTTCCACACATTCTCTTGAATTACTGAGAGAAATAAAGGCTCAGAATATATATTATTTGACAAAGATGTTTGATGGTTCTGTGGTTGTTACAAATCCATGCTATCCAGCTTATGCAACTAGAAATTTATATGGTGAAGATGGATATGGAAATGATATGGTTGTACTAGTTGAGGACGATTTGGCAAAGATAATAATTGAAAAAATAATGGTGAGTAAGAATATTGCTCGTAGTATAAGAGTTAAGATTTTACCGACGGGAGGTTGGACTAATACCATTACAATGGCATATGATGTCACATCCTCAAATCTTTTAAATAGAGGGACAAAACTAGCAGTTGTGTTAGATAGGGATATTAAGGTAAATGTTCCTGAATTCATTTCTAACCATAAACAGTATTCTGGTATAAAAATAGATTACCTTCCAATAGCAAGCCTTGAGAAATATCTTAAAGCTCACTTGGTAGATAAGTTAAACAATGAATTGTTTTCTGTATTAGATACATATTTGTTTCAGAAAAAACCACTTAATGAGATTATTCGTGAGTATATCAGAAACAATAACAAAGACGATTCTGATGGTAAGGCTTTTTATGGAGTATTGCTGAATGAGGTAAAGTCTATGAGAAAAGATAGAGAAGATTTAGTTGATATTGTTGTTCGATATATTCTTGAACATGAGGAAGAGAATATCAAAGAATTAGCTACTTATTTATCAAAGAAAATAGATGAATAATCCTTAGTAGTACCCCCTCTCGTTTTACTACCATTTCTACTACTAAGCGGTAGTAAAACTATGCAAAACTATGCTAAATTTTGCCTCAATCTGCATTTTTGACGCAAAATCATAACAACCACAAAATCCCCGAACCCCCTTGCCAATCAAGGCTTTTCAGGGCAAAAAGGAGTAAATCAAAACTATGATAAAAGTCTTATTTGTTTGCCACGGCACTCCAGTTTTACTATAATGCAGGGCTTTGTAAAGCGGGGCAACACAGGGCAAAATATGGCGGAAAGCCTTGGAATTACTACGGTTTAGACTACTAAGGCACATGCAAAGAATGGGTATATAGCCAAAGAAACAGCCACTACTCGTTAGTAGTAATCTACTATGAATGGTGACTGTTTTAATGTCAAAAGGTGTGTTGTGTATAATTCGTTGTCGTGAAAACCTTTAAAACATCTTTATAAGCTTCTACTATACTGATTACAATCTAACTGTGGGCAGTAAATTATAATTGTTTTTTATACTCAAAGATATGGTCTTTCATTGATCCGTCTACAATTCCTTTAAAAACAAGTTTATCGATATATTGTTGTGGCTGTTCAGATGTCATATTAAACAGTAAATCGTCAATAGAATATTCATTCTTTTTTATATGTATAGCAAAATGCCTTAGGAGTGTAAATGTTGTAGCATATATTTTCAAATGTTTTGTATTTGGAAATTGGTTTATTTTTTCGATAAATGTATATATCTCTCTAGGACCTTCTTTGGGAAGATTATTTAATACCATAATACCAGCATCCATTTTTCTTTTAGAATTATGATTTTGAGAAACAATATCCCCTAATAACCTACGACAGCTTTCCAATGAATCGTCATTAGCATCAACTTCAACAAAATACCAGCTATCATCCTTGTCACATACGAAACCATCAAAAGACATTGCCTTATTTATATTTGTGTTTGCAGCAAAATCAAATAGCAAGTCAAGGTAAGATAATGCTAAGATATTGCAACATCCCCCGCTTTGTTTTTCACACAAAGACAAGGTAGTTACAAAATTATCATTTGCTTCAAAAGAATAATCTATAACCTCAATATTATCCTTGCTGCATTGGATTGCGCATAAGCAACAATACATACATCCAATGACATCTGCACCAAACGATATATCAATATATCCTTCATCTAATTGCTTATCAGTTGGACCGTACTGAAATAACCTTATAGGACAGGTGTATCTTTCAGAACGAAATTTAGCAAATGTATTCTTTTCTATAACATCTCCGCTTGAACACGTTTTCTTTGTACAGTTATCACATATAGCAGTATCCTTTATTCTTATTCTCATTTTTAAGCCTCCGCAATTCCATAGTTTTTAAATAAATCGTCAAAATCAATCATTTGTTTATCCCAAATAGTTCTCACGCACATTTCGATAATAGTTTTCAAATCAAATGCTATTATTTTCACATGCCATTCATCAAAAGCTGCATCTATGAAATCCTGGATTTCTGTCGTGCTATTAGGATGAGAGTATCCAATCAGTAAAGAGGCATATTCTAAATCAGAGTCCGCCTTATATGAGCATATTTTATTTTCAAGTGCTTGTCTTGCTCCCTTCATATTGTAGTAAGGAGTTTCTGTAAAGGATTTAATTTCTGCGGGAATAATATGTGTACCATATTCGATATAAGCATCATATCTACCGACTTCCCCACGACACTCTAAGCCTAATGCCCCCAAGAGAGAATGGACAAATGGATAAAACAATTCTTTATCACTGAATTTATGTCTGAGCAATAACTCATTAATTAAATCATCTTTAGTTTTTCCTGTGTCTTTGGCCTTTAGTATTTCTGATATTATTGTTGTTTTGCTGGAATTACTTTTTATAAAAATATCGTATTCTTCTTGTGTTCTATACTCTGGTTTTACTCGAAGAGTGTCAGTTGAAATCTGGCTGTTTAAAATTTGCACTTGTGTTTCTCTTGCTACAGGTGGTTTTCTCAAATCTTTTTCAAGCAACCAATTTACATTTGTTTCGGGAATAAGCTGGTAAGGCGAAAATATAGTTGTAACATCTTTTGCTGAATTAGGTACATCATATCCCCCTCTATCAAGCATATTATTATACCCAAGATTGCAATACTTTTTTTGAGAAATTAAATTTTCTTTTCTAAAAGTCTGTGGAGTCCAAAAATGCTTGCGCCCGAAGTTTCTTTTTACCTCATCAACATATGCCTTTCCGTTTTCTGTGCAAACATAGTAGTTAATTCCATTTTCTTTTACATTTTTTCGTTCGAGGATGTCGCAAATTCTTAAGATTTGATTTATTGTGCGAGTAATATTAGTTACATCCTTAAGAGGAGTCCCTTGCTGAGTCTTTGGATAATGCTCATGTGAAGTAGGTATATTTTGATTTAGACTCCTATAATGTATTACATCGTTAACAAAATTATTAATTTCTGTTATGTCATATGTAGCCAGACATGGCATATCTTTAACCGCTATTTTGTAATCAAGACATGCAAGGGCATAACAAACACCATATCCTAGATAACAATTAAAACTTATTTCGCAATTGTAGTTATAAACTTCGGAGGTCGTAGATATTCCCATAAATGATTCTCGGAGCAATCTATAGTCTGGTAATTCACTAGGTGTTGTTGGAAATACTCGTTTAAGAACTTTCTGCCCTAAGTCTGTAATAGCATATTGCTCAGCATCATAATCTGATGCAACTAACCCTAAAACCCTTAGTATTTGCATTCGTTGTTTTGCATTTTGTAATACCGAGTTTCTAGACTCATCAGAAACTGTATCATTTACTAATGCAATAATATCATCCCCCATTTTTCCGGCACTTGTTACAACTGCAGAATTAATGGCAATTTCAGCTACAGCTCGCTTTGAAAAATAGCCATTTTCATCGGCATATCCGATTGATTCATTCATCTCGTTAAGTAGCATAAGGTTTTGATATATATTTCCTTGATTTTGTAATTTTATATAATTCTTACTCATTGGTTGTACCTCCACCAATATTATTTAGCCTTTGTCTAGCTATGTCACACCATTTTTCTTCAAGTTCTATTCCAGTCCATTTTATATTATTGCCTTGGAGATTTAATTTTTCACAGCATACGCCAAGAGTTCCTGAACCATGAAATGGGTCAAGGATTTTGCCTGTGTATATTCCAGATTTCATAGGACAAAAAGCTTTTATTAGTTCACTTATTAGAGATTCTGGTTTTTGGGTAGGGTGCTCTGTTCGCTCGTTTTCAAATCTTTTTCCGGCTAATGTCGGGAAATCCCATATATCACTTCGCATAGAGCCTTTAGGATTAGGAATCCATGTTTTCTTTTCGCCTTTAGCATTCGTATAGTTTACAGCTGATTTTAAACGATTTGTGCTTTTGTATGGAACACGAACCTCATCGACATTATATGTCCATATTTTACTATCGTTTGAAAACCATAAAAATGGTTCATAGTGTGTAGCAGGTTCTTTTTTTGACCGTGAAAATCCATTTTCATAATGCCAAATATTCATTCTCCTATAAAATAGTCCGGCGTCGTACATTGCGATTTGCACATAGCATATATAATTATGAATTCCAAACCAAATAATACTCCCAGTCGGAGTTAGTAACTTTTTTAATTTTTGTACTCGTAATTGTATAATTTTCCTAAATTCATCTATTGTTAAACAGTCGGAAGTATTTCCAAAATCCTTATTTATATTATACGGAGGGTCGGTTAGTATAAGGTCATACTTAACACCCTTTTTTATTAATTCGTCTAATATAAAATCAGAATCACCATTTATAATTCCATATATATCATTCATTATCTTTTTCCTTCCTGAAAATCAAAATGTACTGATGGTGAATATTTTCCACATAGGCAAAAGGATATCCATATGGCAACAGACTTTTATGATTTTGAATCAAAATTTTTGTCCCCTGAAGCTTAAGCGTTCCACCACCTGGAATTTGAGCCTTATTTAATCTGCAAATTAGATCCGAATGGAAACTTATAAAATCAGAACCATCTCTAAAGTCTGATACAATAATAGCCATATATTTTTTATCTTTAATTACTCTAGCACATTCTAAAAAGACTTTATTTATAAGAATATCTAAAAATTGGTTATAATCTTCAATATTTCCTAAATCGTCATCATTATCTGAATATTTAGTTTCAAGGTTATTAGCAACTCTGTTCTTTTTAACCTTTTGATCTTGCTTATTTAAAATACCCCAATAAGGAGGGGATGTTACCATAAAATCGAAACTATCATTTGCTAATTTGATTAATTCTTTACATGAATCGCCATTGATAAAATTATGATGTTGGCTTGTTCCGACACCAACCTCTGTTTCTAATCTTTCGATGGATAAATCGTGCCATTGTTTTGAAAGTTCAATAGATGTGCAGATACGATTATTCACTTCGCAGGCCTTAGCTGTAGAGCCAACACCACCAAACGGATCTAAGACCAGCATACCTTCTTTGGTAAAGAAACGAATCAAATGACCAATATCCTGAAATGAATATGGTGCAGGATGCTGTTTTTCAATTTGTGCCTCTGGGCTGTCTGCACCAAGTCCCCTTTGATATAAATAACTTTTAGTTTCAGGTAGCCATTCTTTTCCCGTTAAATCATTTAAACTATTTCTTTTATCCACGACACCATTAAATGCAGCCTTATACTCTTGAGTTGTCATAAATTTTTCTAATTCAGAAATATAATAAAATTTCTTTTTTTCTTTTTCATGAACAGTAATAGATTTATCTTCAATTAATTTATCAAAAGTATGTCGTGATAAACCTAAAATTTGCATAGCTTTATTTCTACTTACTTTTTCGAGTACCTCTTCCATATAATCATTCCTTTCCGTAGGGGGATTAATAATCTCTACAATCTTTCATCTTGAAGACCGATTCCCCCTCAAACGCATATTTCCGCGAAATAGCATAGGGGGTATTCCGTCAGCCAAGATAAAAGGCTATTTTCTTATAATTCTATATAACCACATACAAATAACTTATAGAGAATAATGTACATTAATCTGGTCTTGTGTCAGATTGTTTTGATTTTTGTCTCTTTTTCTGTGCCAAATGAGCCTTTTCAGATGCTTTTCGTTCTCGATAGGCTTTCTGCTTTCGAGCATTTCTGACTTTCTGACATTCTTCAGAATCACAAAATTCCTGTCTGTTACTTTTCCTTATTATAAATTTGCCACAGTTACGGCAGCATATCATAATGCCTTCTGGTCTTGAATCATTATTGACTCTATTTTCAAGAGCAGGGTCTTCTGAAATCATTCTTGCGAGAGTGTACCACGCTATATCAAACACAGAATCAATATCAGCAGAAAATTCGTATCTTCCGGTAGTAGAATTAAGTTTTAACTTCATATTGAATTCCGGGATAAAGTCTGCAAGCGTTTTCCGAAGCTCATCATAATCATCATAGGGATTATTGTTAAAATCAAACGAATCTTCCGGCGGTTGTTCTACAGGATGTTCTTCTATGTACTGATTAGTACGCATCATGCTTTCCAACAGTTCCTGAGGAGTGGTTGGCTCGCCAATTACATCTTCCGGTACTTCGGGAACTGCGTGTTTGTATTTCTCAAAATAAGAATAGCTTTCAAAATATTTTCCTTCTTCATAGAGATTATATGCTACATTGTCTTCGGCAAATAGAATTCCTTCAAGTGCAACATAGAATCGGACGGCATTATAAAGCTTTCCTAAATCACTCATAAATCTGTCAATCTCAAAGATGCCATCATGCTCGACCATTTCTGCGTCAATGGTATTGATATCAAAATTTTCTACAAGTTCTGAGTAGATAAAGTCAATACTGTAAGGGTGCATATTTTGCATACACCATCGGACTATAAGTTGTTCCTTAGGAATCTTGTTTTCAAAGCTGTCTATTACCTTTGCAAGATTACATAGGCTTACAAGGATTCCTCGCCCTGTCAGAGTATCATCATTAGGGAATATTGGCTCTTGTCCCTTCTTACATACGGGATAAGCACAATAATCTTTTCCGTCATAGCTGATATCATAACTTGCAAATCTGAATGGGTGGTATATGAGTTGTCCGATACCACCTATTTCTTTTGAACCCAATATGTCTGTTGTTTTATCTGCCTTAGACGGAATATAGTCTCCGTTCCAGTTAAATGGCATCTTCTCACCTCACAAACTTATCGTTAATTCGTAACCGTTAGCGTTACCGTCAGTTTTTAGACTTCGGTTACATTATATACTATAATACTCTTGAAAACAACAAAAATCTTTACAAAACAGTACAACAGATTTTTGAAATCGCACCTTGAAAACTTCATCCCGTTCCCACTTCGCAAGTCAATGTTAACTGCCGGGACTGGTAACCCGCCAAGAGCGGTTGTATCGAAACTGCATTGTGATGAGACGGACACCAAAATAACTAAGATTGGAGGAATCATAATGGAAAAGACAACCATGAGTGTTCAGGAATTATCTGCACAGATGGGAATTTCACTTCCGAAAGCCTATGAGCTTGTAAAGGAACCGGGATTTCCAACTATTAGAATCGGAACAAGAATCTTAATTCCGATTGAAGCCTATAAGGAATGGCTTGTCAGAAGTTCCTTAAATAAATAACCGGAGAATCAAGAAGAAGGGGGTGAGCAAGATGGGAGATATGACAGTGGAAGAATTAAAGGAAAAAAAGCTGTGGTTCTTATGGTCAACCAAGCCTGCAAAGAATGGAAAAGTAACAAAGGTTCCATTTTCTGCAAATGTAGGAGCAACAGGAACAGATGATGCACATAAGGGTACATGGGTATCTTTTGATGATGCAGAATCAGCCAGAAATCAGTTTCGGGCATCGGGGCTTGGCTTGAAGATTCCGAAAGGCTTCTTCTTATTAGATATAGACCATAAGGATATTTCAGATCCATTTGCACAGCTTATGTTATCCCGATTTTCTTCCTATGCAGAGGTATCTCCAAGTGGCAATGGCATTCATATTATTGGACAGTGTGATATCTCAAAACTTCCGGTACATTTTGATGACAGAAGAAAGAGATTGGTACTTGATAGCGAATATTATCAGAAACGCTCTGACGTTGGGTTGGAACTTTATATTGGAGATATTACGAACAGGTATGGCACTTTCACAGGAAATACAGTTAATAACCTGCCGATAGCAGATTGTACACAGGCGGTTCTTACCACATTAGATAAAGAAATGCGTAAAAAGGCTAAGCGTAAGTACAGTGCAAAGCGTGATGGTGATAGAGCAGTATTTGATATTGTTTGTGATCTTCGTAAGCAGAAGAACGGGGACAAATTTATCCAGCTTTACGATAAAGGAGATTTCAGTGAATATGGTTCGCAGTCAGAGGCAGATGCAGCACTTTGTGCATTGATAGCATTTCGGACTGGAGCAGACCCGGAGGCGATTGATGAGGTGTTCCGTAGTTCGGCATTATATCGCAGTAAATGGGAGAGGGACGATTACAGGGAAAACACAATCAATGCAGGAATTTCAGCCTGTAATGGTGTGTTTCACAGGTCAAAAATGGAACATCCTGATTTCATAAAGTTTAATGAACAGACAGGAGAACCATATGTGAGTGTACCGCTTCTTGCAAAATATGTAAGAGAACATCTGCAATATATTTTAGTCCGGGACAATGGTAAACAGGGAATTTTGAAATATGTATATGAAGGTGGATGTTACAGGCTTTATGCAGATAATATGCTGCTTGGAATCATAAAAAAGTATATTGCTGATTATGACGAGGAACTTGTGAAGATGAGTAAGGTCAATGAGGTGCTTCAGCATATTTCCACAGACCTTACATATGTGAGTCAGGATATGCTGGATTCAGATGAAAATATCATAAATTTTCAGAACGGACTTTTGAAGGTTACGGCAGCGGATACTGAATTGATGCCATATTCGCCGGATATATTTTCAACCATACAGCTTCCATGCGAATGGTCGGAGGAGACGGTTGATACACCTGTATTTGATGCATATATGGACACGCTTACCAATGGTGATGATGCGGTAAAACAGCTGCTGATGGAGTTTATTGGCGTTTGCATTTCCAATGTAAAGGGCTGGCGTATGAAAAAGGCACTGTTCCTTGTAGGGCAGGGAGATACAGGAAAATCCCAGTTAAAAAGTCTTGTAGAGCGTCTGCTTGGCAGAGGCAATTTCATAGGCATTGATCTGAAAGAAATCGAATCTCGGTTTGGAACAGGTGCCATATATGGAACAAGGCTTGCCGGAAGTTCAGATATGAGTTTTTTGTACGTAGATGAACTGAAAACATTCAAGAAAATGACAGGCGGGGACAGCCTTTTTGCAGAATTTAAAGGACAGCAGGCATTTGAATTTACATTTAATGGATTGCTGTGGTTCTGCATGAACCGGCTGCCGAAGTTCGGGGGAGATGACGGCAAATGGGTATATGACCGCATCATGGTGGTGGATTGCCCGAATGTGATACCGAAAGAACAGCAGGACAAGCAGCTTTTAGAAAAAATGTATGCAGAGCGCAGAGGTATTGTGAAAAAAGCTGTGAAAGCGTTGCAGACTGTTATAGCAAATGGATATCGATTTACAGAGCCGGACAGCATTGCAGAGGCAAGAAGAGATTACCAGAGTGCAAACAGTACAGTGATTTCTTTTTATGAAGAATGTATGTGCCCTTGGGAGAATGGAAAGATTGTCAGACATTGTACTACAGGGAGAATATACAAGGTATATCAGGCATGGTGCAAGGAGAACAATCATGGTTATGCCAGAACTGCAAAAGAGTTCAGAGAACAGCTTGCAGGATATCTTGGTGGCACATTTGCAGATGTGACAACAAGACAGAAGGGTAATACCTATTATAAAGATTTCACGATAACAGAGGAAACTAAGGAACTTTATGCCAAGGAATACGGATATGAGGAAACAGAGTTCCTTGCCGGGTAGCAGAGGTAGCAGTGATTTTAGGTACTGCTACCCGTGAAAAGTCAGTAAACACAAGGCTTTGAGTATATTGGTAGCAATGGGTAGCAGAGTTTTTAACTTCTTAGCTGACAAATAAAAAGTTTAATGCAGAAATAAAACGGCATATAAAAAGAGTAATTGTGATTATAAAACCGTGAGAACTGCTACCTTCTGCTACCGAATAGCCGTAAACCCTTGGTAAACAAGGGATAAGCCGGGTAGCAGTTACAAGAATTGCTGCTACCTGTACTGCTACCTCGGAAGATAGAACTGCTACCCACAGATAAAAGGAAGGAGAGAAGAAGATGTCGAAACGAGACACAATGAGCCGAGCATTATGTAAGAGCCTCGGAGTTGATTACAGAGTAACAACTATAGATCTTGAAAGAGTAATTTACAGAGATTTTGGAAATGGATTTAACGTAGAAATCAGTGGGATGCATACGTCCAGCATGAAGAAAAAGGCAACAATATATCTTTGGTATGGAGATACAATGACCGAATGCATCATCGTAAAAACTGTCAGAGATATTCCAAGAGAGCTGATTGGCGAGAATGTTGAAGAACTGATGAAATATAGTAATTTGCTGATTGCACAAGGCTATGACAGCTACGATAAGTTATTTCGCTTAAAGTATGGAAAAACAATAAATTACGCAGGAGGAGTGAAGAACATGACACACAGAATATTTTATGGAACAGACTTCAAGTTGACAGATTCTGATAAGAAGATGTTTTCAAGAGAGGGGTATGAATGCAAGGATTTATTGCAGGGAAGGGCAGGATTGCCTGTGGTGGTATCTCAGAAACAGGACAAGGATTTTCCAATATGGAAAGTGCAGTATGGAGTTTCGTGTCTGGTGTTCCCTACTTATGAAGATGCAATGGATTTCTGCAGAGACAGATTTACAAGATTAGATGGAAAGGCGGTGTAGTGGATGCAGATGATAAGATACCATCCTCTGCTTGATGGAGATACAGACGGACTGGAAAAGGTACCGATGTTTTTATCAACAGACAAGGAAACAGTACGGCAGAACAGTAGAATGTACCTGTCGGAGATTATTTCCAATTATTACAGGCTTTATTCAAAAGAGCCGATGAGCCAGAATGCTACTGACAGCATAGAAATTCACTGTCCTCTGTGCGGTGCGGTATTAAGGCAGATGGCTCAAAACCATGATGCAAATAAACTTGGTCTGTACACCTGTGACAGGTGCAGACGATAGAAAGAAGGAGGATTTTACTATGGTATTTCCATTAACAAAACTGAATAAGGAAGGGACATTGCTGAATGCGTCCCATTCTTATTATACTGAAGAATATGCACAGAGAATGTGCAGCTTGTATTTGACAGATGAACTGAGCCGGGATGAGACAGGAAAGATAAAGAGAACGTACAGACTTCATGCGAGCAGTGATCATACAGAGGAAATGGCATTTGCGTATGAAATTCATTGCCCGAAGTGTGGCAATCATTTGAAACAGATTGGGAGACAGCTGACATTAAATACACTTGGACTTTATAAATGCCCTGTGTGTGACAGAAATTAAGGAGGAGAAAAGCATGATTAGCAATACACAGATTACGGCACAGCCAGAATATGATATTCAGTTCTGGAATGCGATGAGAAACAAAGAGGCGAGAGAGGATATTCTTGCAAAGGGCAGGGATATTAGCACAGGAACTTACAGTATGCCGACTGTTGCAGCCGGAAAGGTCATGAATGAAATTGAAAAGGAATCTGATTTCAGAAAGATAGCGACAGTTATTCGTGCATATAAAAATGGTTATAGAATCTTTGCGAAGGATTGTAAGGATAAAGCGGAATTTGTAGCGGAGGGAGCTGCAATTCCAGTATATGAAAGTGCAGGAGATTTCAATGAAAAAACGATTGAAAGCTATAAGCTGGCATCTATCGTTACATTGGATGAGGATTTTGTAAATGATGCAGGATTTGATATTGAAAAGTATCTGACACAAAAGCTTGGAAAGTCATTTGGAAAAGCTGAGGATAACGCATTTATTAATGGAACCGGAGCAGATGAACCTACTGGTATTCTTCATAATACAGATGGAGCAGAAACAGCACTGGCAGTAGAAACCCTGACTTATGATGATGTGATTTCTTTATATTTTAGTGTTGATAAAGAATATAGAAGAAATGGTATCTGGCTTATGAATGATAAAACAGCACTTGTACTCAGAAAACTGAAGGATATCGATGGCAATTATTTGTGGAATCAGGCAAATGATACAATTCTTGGCAAACAGGTTATTATTTCGGAATATATGCCGGATATCGAAACAGGTACTAAGCCGATTGCATTTGGTGACTTTTCTTATTACTGGATTGTGGGAAGAAAGCCTGTGACGGTAAGAACATTGTTGGAAAAATTTGTACTGTATGATCAGATTGGATATCTTGCATTTGAGTTCCTTGACGGAAAACTTGTAAGAAATGAAGCAATCAAGGTTATCCAGATGGCAGATGCAGGGAAATAATCATAGAATTGTTTGATTTTATTTCTATCATCTTGAATGGGATATATGCCCCTTGTATGGTATTTAGCTGCATTGGGGTTAATACCCCGTTTAAATTCGCAGTTTTTGTGCGTGAAGGGGCGGCACCGT
>OGGB01000932.1_pt1 | contig 22364 bp, 12 predicted proteins | sample 1571111 | NCBI WGS metagenome assembly OGGB01 (sample SAMEA2582067, study PRJEB24529) | metagenome | biome: Human gut stool | place: China | collected 2011
TCAAAAATTCCTATAAAACCGCAGAGGATAAATCGGATGCAGAGGAAGAAAAGAAACTGCCGGAGCTTCATGAGGGCATGATGATTGCAGTGGAGCAGACAAAGGTTTCCGAGCATTTCACACAGCCGCCAAAACATTACACTGAAGATTCCCTTTTGTCTGCAATGGAACGAGCCGGAAACGAGGACATGACTGACGATGTGGAGCGCAAAGGACTCGGTACACCTGCCACCAGAGCAGACATTATAGAGAAGTTAGTCAAGGACGGTTTCGTGAAGCGTGAGAAAAAGCAGATCATACCGACAGAGGATGGAATGAAGCTGATTACGGTGCTTCCCGATGTGGTGAAGTCCCCGAAACTCACCGCTGACTGGGAAAATGCACTTACTCTTGTTGCAAAGGGCGATATGGAGCGTGAGGACTTTATGGCAGATATTGAAACAATGGTATCTGACTTAATCCACACCTACCACGAAGTCAGTGACGAGCAGAAAAAGATGTTCGCACAGGAGCAGAAGGTACTTGGTAAATGTCCGAACTGCGGCGGAGAGGTGGTAAAGGGAAAATACGGAGCTTTCTGCAAGAATAAGTGCGGCATGAATGTAAGCCGGATCATGGGCGTTTCCCTGTCAGATGAACAGGTGGAAAGCCTGCTTGACGGGAAAAAGACGTTGCTAAAGGGGCTTACAAGCAAGGCGGGCAAGAAATACGATGCCTATATCATTCCGAGCGGTACGGAAGAATACCACTACACAAAGGACGGAGAAGAAAAGTCCGGAGTGCAGTTTAAGTTTGTCATGGAGTTTCCCAATAAGAAATTCACAGGAAAGAAAAAATAAAAGGAGGATGTAACAAATGGGAGCAGAAGAAACAAAGAAAGTACAGGACAATGAGAGCAAGGCGGACAAGTTTGTCCGTCTTGGGGAGTATCGTGTGAACAAGGTCATTGATGCAATCTGCAGGCTTGAGAACCTTTCCAACCGCACCAATTATGAGTATACACAGGAGCAGGTGGAAGCCATGTTTTCCATTATGGAAAAAAGGCTTTTGGAAGTCAAAGGCAGATTTGCCCCGAAAAAGGAAAAAGAAGATACGTTTTCATTTGGAAGAAAAGCAGAATAGGGAGGAAAGTCAGAATGAAGCAGTTAGAAAAAGAAATCAATGTAACAAGCCAGAGAAACATGATGAAGAGGTACCAGATGTATGGTGCCACAGTATCAAAGCTGACAGAGAAATCACAGAATGACACCAAGAAGGGAGAGAGAAAGTAATGGAATATAGAGATTTTGTAGAACAGGTAAAAGAACAGATACAGGATTTCCTTCCTGAAAAGTTTGCAGATGCTGCAGTTGAGGTCAATCAGATTGTAAAGAATAATGACTGTGTTCTGGACGGTCTGATGGTAAGAACAGAGGAAAGCAATATTGCACCTACCATTTATCTGAATCCATATTTTGAGCAGATACAGGATGGTGCTGAATTGGATGATGTGTTAGCTCAGATTGCAAGTGTGTATCAGTCACATTATATAGATCATGATATAGATGTATCGGCAGTTACCGATTTTGACAAGATTAAGGAAAAAATTGTATGTAAGCTGATCAACGAGGAAGCAAATAAGCAGTTCCTTCAGGATAAACCGTACTCCAAGTTGGAAGATTTAGCAGTTGTGTATCAGATTTTAATGGATAAAACAGGAGAAGGAACTGCGACCATTACCATTACAGATAATCTGATGGATGGATATGGAATCACACTTGAAGAACTGCATGACCAGGCGTTGCAGAATATGGATACTTTGCAGCCACATAGTTTCAAAGGAATGAATGAGACGGTTGCGGAGATGATTGCAGTTGATATTGCAAGAGAACAAAATGTGGGTATGGATGAAGCAAAAGAAATGGCAATGCAGATGATGCCGGATATTCCCGATACCATGTATGTGCTGACAAATGATACAAAAGTAAATGGGGCGGCTGCAATTTTAAACGATGATATCAGACAGGAGATCGCTGAGAAGGTAGGAGATTTTTACATGCTGCCTTCTTCAATCCATGAAACGCTGATTATACCGAAAGATGCGGGAATGGAGTTTAAAGAACTTGAGCAGATGGTACAGGAAGTAAATCAGACACAGGTGGCGCCTGGAGAACGTCTTTCGGATCATGTATATGAGTATGATGCCAAAGAACATGAACTGTTCCGCAGTGACCGGGCAGAGGAACGTGCTAAGCAGAAAGAGGAAAAAGGAGATAACCGTCATGAGCGTGTTTCAGTAAAGGAGAAGCTTGCGGAGAAGAAGGATGCTGTTATTAAAATGAATGCCGGGAAAGAGCATTCTGCACCGGAAAAGAAAAAGGAAGCCGTAATATAGGAGGAGTGGGATATGTATACAACAGGAGATAAGCTATTAAACGTGATGAAAGAGGAAGAAATCGGGATTGCGGAGCTTTCCAAAATTTCCGGTGTGCCGGAGAGAATAATCCTTGACATTATGGCAGGAGTTAAGGAGCCGGAGCTTGGTGCTATGTGCAAGATTGCAGAGGGACTGGGTATCTGTGTCCATGAACTTCGTGCGGATGAGGAGAGTTATGCGGTATCCGTTCCGAAGGATACCCTTGCCAAGCTGATTGTTGTCAGCGAGATTAACGGAGTGGAACTTGAGGAACTGATTAACTGTATTCTGGAAAAAGGTATTGAGGAGCATGGTTTTTATGCCTGATGCCGATAAGTAACTGATCACAGGCTGTAGGGTGCTTAAAGTGCCTTACAGCCTTTTTTACGGAGGTTTACCATGAGAAAATATAAATTGATTTCCGCACTGGCAGAGGAAACAGCAAAAGAAGTCGTGCGGAATGAAGAAAACTGGAGGAGATACCTAAATACTGCTTCCAGATTGTATAAATATCCATTTAAGGAACAGCTTTTAATCTATGCCCAAAGACCGGAGGCAACCGCCTGTGCTTCCATAGAGATATGGAATGAAAAGATGCACTGCTGGGTAAACAAAGGTGCAAAGGGCATTGCACTGATAGATGAGGATATTTTTTCCGGTTTGAAGTATGTCTTTGATATTTCAGATGTGCATAAGGCAAGAAGAATCGGACAATTCCCTAACCTTTGGGAAATGCGTGAGGAACACATGGAATCGGTGATTTCCCGTCTGGAAAAGACTTATGGGGATACCGACAGGGAAGCCGGGTTTGTGGGACGTATCCGGGAGATTGCCGGACGGATTGCAGAGGACTGTTATAAAGAGCTTGCTTCAGATATGGAATACTTAAAGGAAGGGAGCTTTTTAGAGGAACTGGACGAGCTGAACGTGGAAGTAAGGATACGGGAAACCCTTGCCGACAGCCTTGCCTATACCGTTTTAAAGCGGTGTGGCATGGAGGAGGGTGAGCTTGCCGAGGAAATAAACTTCCCTTATATCCATGAGTTTAACACAGTGGAAACGCTGTCACAGCTTGGCAGTAACGTGTCCGATTTATCAAAGCCTATCCTGATGGAGATAGGCAAAGCAATCGGGGTGTATGAGAGGGAGAAAGCAGAGAACCGCACAGCGGAAAATTCTGTTCAAAAAGGACTTGCAAACACCTCAGAAACACGCTACAATGCTTTAAAGTGCGAAAGTAAAAACCAAGACGGAGAATCTATCACACAGACCGGAGAAGCCGGGGAAAGGAGCAAATATGATGAATCTGATATACGAGAAGAATGGGGATTATCAGATACCGATGGTAGTAATGGACGAACAGCCGAAGGAGGTACTGACAAAGTACGGACTGATGAGGAAGAAGTTCTTACAGGAGCACAAGAACGGAGTATATACGGGACTTCTTCTGAGTGGGAAGCTGAAGGAACACCTGTTGATGATACAGGAGCAGGCAGAGGAGAGAATGGAACTTCTGACCGGACAGATGAAGGAGAGAGAGGGGATAACGGAGCAGATGAAAGCAGAGAATCAGATGCTCTGGGTAGCGAAGATGAACAGCATCGTACACTCGGCAGAGGAGATCGTGATGACGGAACTGATCTACAGTTAAATATCGAACAGCCGGAGGGAACCTATCAGCAGTTAAGCCTGTTTCCGAGCTTTGAGGAACAGGTCGGCACTATCGCAGCAGCGGAAGCAAGTATTCAGTATACCATGCCCGCTGCTTTTTCGTTGCCACAGGAGCAGATTGACAGTATCTTGCGTAGTGGCGGCGGTAGGGATAACAGCAGAAAGCGTATCTATGCCAATTATCAGCTGGGTAAGACACCGGAAGAAATGGCAGAATTTTTAAAGAACGAGTATAAGACCACCGGAAAAGGTTTTGAGTTTGACGGAAATCCTGTTTCACTGTGGTTTGATGAAATGGGTATGCGTATCGGTTATGGTACATCGGCAAAGGAAAATACCCTTGCAGTGATGAGCTGGAGCGAAGTGGAAAGCCATATCCGTGTTATGGTGGAGAATGGTACTTATATGAGTACCAATGAAGTATTTCTTGTGGATGCGGTGGAGCGTGAGAGAATTGCTACGGACATTAACAATTTCTTCCGTGATGGTATATCGGAAATGCCGGAGAGTCTGGAGCTTAAATTTTCTAACTACCCGGCAAGCATGGAAAGGCTATGCGAGCTTTTATCCACCACTGAGGGCAGAGAACTGATTCAGGATGAGCTTGAAAAGGCAAAGGCACAGCTTGACAGCGGAGAAAAGCAGATTAAATGGCGGTATGTGAAAAGACCGGATTATTTATTAGAACAGCTTGCGGATTTAGGTGTGGAAAAGAAAGAATTTCCGGCACTTGATATGGTAGAGGTAAGGAATGAGGACTTTATCACACAGGACGAGATTGATTACAGGCTGACTGGTGGAAGCGGCTTTGAACATGGAAAGTTCCGTATCTATGAGTATTTCATGGAAGGGCATGACAAGAAAGACAACATTGCTTTTCTGAAAAATGAATATGGTACGGGTGGCAGCTCCCATGCACTTCCGGGAAGTGACAGAGCGCACGAGGATCACGATGCCAAAGGTATCCGTCTGGAGAAAGGTAACTATGGCAATCCTTACGCAAAGGTGCTTTTAAACTGGAATGTAGTAGAGAAACGTATCCGGGAGCTTGTGCAGGCAGATAAATACCTTTCGCCGGAGGGAAAGGAAGCCTATGCACAGTATAAACAGGAACAGGCAGAGAAAGCCATGCAAAAAGAACAGGCGAAGTTGGAGCGTGGTGTAACCAATCAGGAATTAGATAGAGAAACAGGAACTGTTGCTGAAGGAGAACCAAAAGCACCAGAAACCGGAAAAACAGACATAGAGCAGTTAAATAAAAGGCTGTCTGAAATGTCGGCTGTGGTTAAAATCTGCGGAGCATTAGACCGGAAAGATGTGGTTGGCTGGAATGAGGAAACACAGGCGGTCACGATTACTGACGATGAGCGAACTTTAGCGGGAAAAGAGGTCTATGATTTCCTTTTTGCAGAAGCGGCAGACTATGTAATGATGCAGACAATCAGCGGCGAAACAGAAAAAGCTCTGGAGATGGATGGATTGTTAAAGGACGCCGGACAGTATGCGGCACGTTATGAGGGCGAGCCTGCCATAGAGCAGAAAGAAGAACCGCCTTTGACTGCGGATGATGTTCAAAATCTTGTATTGATAGACCGGGAATATATCAGAGGTACACGAACAACAGTCTATGATTTTGAGTGTGATATTCGTGGGAAACATGATAAGCTGCAATATATGCTTGAGTACCATGATGACGGAGAAGGCTTTACCATTCATACGGAGAAGGATGATATTTGGGAACGTATGTCGGAGCCTGAACTGGCACGATTGGAGGGGATTCTCGGCAGGGAAGCATTATATTTTAAGTACCATGACAAAATAGTCGGGGCAAAGAGCCTTGAGGACATGGAGGAGATTCGCTTCAGCATTATGGAAGAAGAATCTCCTTATTTTTCTGCTGTTTCCCAAAGAGTATGGGGTGAATATGAACAGAAAAATGAAGAATTGTCCAATCCAATGCAAGAAAGTGAAGTGATTGCCGAACCGGAGCCGCAGAATGAAACAGAAGCGCCAAAGGAACAGCCGCCGATTGACAAATCGGGTGCAGTCAACTTCCGCATTGCTCCGGAAACAGAGGAAAGTGCCGGAAAAGGCTTTGCGGCAAAAGAAAAATTCCGTCAGAACGTGGAAGCTATCAGAACGCTTGAAAAGATTGAGGGCGAAAACCGTATTGCCACACCAGAAGAACAGGAGATTTTAGCAAAATATGTGGGCTGGGGCGGTCTTGCCGATGCCTTTGATGAAACCAAAGCGAACTGGGCAAGTGAATATCAGGAATTAAAGAGCCTGTTGTCAGCCGAGGAATACGACTCTGCAAGGGAAAGTACCTTAAATGCCCACTATACAAGCCCTGTGATCATCAAGGCGATTTATGATGTGATGGAAAGAATGGGCTTTTCAAAAGGCAACATCTTGGAGCCGGCAATGGGTATCGGAAACTTTTTCGGTATGCTGCCGGAGAATATGCAGGAGAGCAGGCTTTATGGTGTGGAGCTTGATGGAATTACCGGAAGAATTGCAAGGCAGCTATACCCGAATGCCGATGTGAAGATCACAGGCTTTGAAAAGACGGACTATCCAAATGATTTCTTTGATGTGGCAATCGGAAACGTGCCTTTCGGTCAATACAAGGTGGCAGACAGAGCCTATGATAAGCATAACTTCCTCATACACGATTACTTTTTCGCCAAAGCCTTAGATAAGGTCAGACCGGGCGGCGTAGTGGCATTTGTCACTTCAAAGGGAACAATGGATAAGAAAAGTCCGGAAGTCAGAAAGTACCTTGCGCAGAGAGCGGAGCTTCTTGGAGCGATCAGGCTTCCAAACACAGCCTTTAAGGAAAATGCGGGGACGGAGGTCACTTCGGACATTCTTTTCTTAAAGAAACGTGACAGGGTAATCGACACCCTGCCGGATTGGGTGTATCTTTGTGAAAATGAAGATGGCATAGCCATGAACCAGTATTTTGCAGACCACCCGGAGATGATCATGGGAAAAATGGAAATGGTCAGCGGGCAGTTTGGCATGGAAGCCACCTGTACACCGGATACAGCCATTCCTCTATCAAAGCAACTTGAAAAGGCTATATCCCATATCGAGGGAAGCATTGACGAGGTAGAGTTCGATGAACTTGATGATGAGCTGGCAAGAGAAGACATTCCCGCCGATCCGGGCGTGAAGAATTACAGTTATACGATCGTGGACGAGAGGGTGTATTACCGGGAAAATTCCATTATGAAGCCTGTGGACGTATCAGAAACGATGGAGCAGCGCATGAAAGGCATGGTGCAGATTCGTAACTGTACACAGGAGCTGATTGACTATCAGTTGAATGAATATCCGGAAGATATGATTAAGAGCAAGCAGGCAGAGCTTAATGAGCTGTATGATGCGTTTTCCAAGAAATACGGTCTGATCAATTCACAGACCAATAAGAGAGCGTTTAATCAGGACTCAAGTTATTGTCTGCTTTGTTCATTGGAGAAACTAGACGATGAGGGCAACTTCAAAGGCAAGGCTGATATGTTTTCAAAGCGAACCATTAAAAAAGCAGAAGTTGTCACAAGCGTGGATACCGCAAGTGAAGCACTGGCGGTGTCATTAGGGGAAAGGGCAAGGGTAGACCTAGCCTATATGTCGGAGCTTACGGGAAAAAGAGAGGAAGATGTGGCAAAGGAACTTGCCGGAATTATTTTCCAGAATCCGGTCACAGAAAAGTGGGAAACCGCAGACGAGTATTTAAGCGGCAATGTCCGGGAGAAGCTGGCAACGGCAAGGGTTTTTGCAGAGAACCGTCCGGAGTTTGCAATCAATGTCACAGCCCTTGAGGGTGTACAGCCAAAGGAGCTTGATGCAAGCGAGATTGAGGTGCGTATCGGTGCCACATGGATTGAGCCTAAGTACATCGAGGATTTCATGCGGGAAACCTTTGAAACACCGGATTACCTCTTTGACCGCAACCTTGTCGGGGTGCAGTATTCCGATGTGACAGGACAGTGGAACGTAAAGGGCAAAAATGCGGATCGTGGCAATTCACTTGTCAATATGACCTACGGAACGAGCCGGGCAAATGCCTACCGTATTCTGGAGGATTCCTTAAACCTTCGTGATACCCGTATCTTTGATACGATAGAGGAAGATGGGAAGGAAAAGAGAGTTCTTAACAAAAAGGAAACCACACTTGCCAGCCAGAAACAGGAAGCCATAAGGGAAGCCTTTAAGGACTGGGTATTTCGTGATCCGGAGCGCAGACAGACCTTGTGTGCCAAGTACAATGAGCTTTTCAATTCCACCAGACCGAGAGAGTATGACGGTTCGCACCTGAAGTTTCCGGGTATGACACCGGACATTACATTAAGACCGCATCAGCTTAATGCGGTGGCACACCAGCTTTACGGCGATAATACCCTGCTTGCCCATTGTGTGGGTGCGGGTAAGACCTTTGAAATGATTGCTGCAGCAATGGAGAGCAAGCGGTTAGGGCTTTGCCAAAAGAGCTTATTTGTTGTACCGAACCATTTAACAGAGCAGTGGGCGAGTGATTTCCTGCGCCTGTATCCGGGTGCAAATATTTTAGCTGCCACAAAGAAAGATTTTGAGCCTGCCAACCGTAAAAAGTTCTGTTCCCGTATTGCAACGGGAGATTATGATGCGGTCATCATCGGGCATACGCAGTTTGAAAAGATACCGCTTTCAACGGAAAGACAGGCTGCCATGATTGAGCGGCAGATAACGGAAATAGAAATGGCAATCGAAGCAGTCAAGGCGGAAAAGGGAGAGCGTTACACCATTAAGCAGATGGAAAAGACGAAAAAATCTTTAAGCGCAAGGCTGAGCCGATTAAACGATACTTCCCGCAAGGACAACGTAGTAACTTTTGAACAGCTTGGTGTTGACAGGCTGTTTGTAGACGAGAGCCACAATTATAAGAACCTTTTCTTATACACCAAGATGCGGAACGTGGCGGGTATTGCACAGACAGAAGCACAGAAGTCCTCGGATATGTTTGCAAAGTGTCAGTACATGGACGAGCTGACAGGCGGCAAGGGCATTACCTTTGCCACAGGTACGCCGATTTCCAACAGTATGACGGAGCTTTATACGAATATGCGCTATCTGCAATACAATACGCTCCAGAAACTTGGTCTTGGCAATTTCGACAGTTGGGCGGCTACTTTCGGAGAAACGCAGACCGCCATAGAGCTTGCACCGGAGGGAACAGGATACCGGGCAAAGACAAGGTTTGCCAAGTTCTTCAATCTGCCGGAGCTGATTTCACTTTTCAAGGAAAGTGCGGATATTCAGACACCGGATATGCTAAAGCTGCCTGTACCGGAAGCAGAGTACGAAAATGTGGTGTTAAAGCCGAGCGAGTACCAGAAAGAAATGGTACAGTCCCTTGCGGATCGAGCGGAAGCAGTGCGTGACCGCAGAGTAGATGCAACGGTTGATAATATGCTCAAAATCACGAATGACGGAAGAAAACTGGCATTAGACCAGCGTTTAATCAACGATATGCTTCCCGATGAGGATAATTCCAAAGCCACCACCTGTGTGGACAAGGCATTTGAGATTTGGGAGGAAACAAAGGAACAGAAGTCGGCACAGCTTATCTTCTGTGACTTATCGACACCGAAAGGAGATGGTACATTCAATGTTTATGAGGACATTCGGGGCAAACTGATAGAGAAGGGTGTCCCACCGGAAGAAATCGCATTTATCCATGATGCCAATACGGAAACAAGGAAAGCGGAGCAGTTTGCAAAGGTAAGAAGCGGACAGGTTCGTTTTTTGTTGGGTTCTACTGCCAAAATGGGAGCCGGAACCAACGTACAGGACAGATTGATTGCATTACACCATTTGGATGTGCCCTGGCGTCCGTCTGACATTGAACAGCAGGAAGGTCGTATTTTACGACAGGGCAATATGAATGATAAGGTCAAGATTTTCCGGTATGTGACGGAAGGCACCTTCGACAGCTATTCATGGCAGCTCGTTGAGAACAAGCAGAAGTTTATCGGGCAGATCATGACGAGCAAGTCCCCGGTACGTTCCTGTGAGGACATTGACGAAGCGGCGCTCTCTTATGCAGAGGTCAAAGCACTTGCAACCGGAAACCCGTATATTAAGGAGAAGATGGATTTGGATATACAGGTGTCAAAACTGAAGCTCTTAAAGGCGAATCACACAAGCCAGCGTTATCGTCTGGAGGACAATATCGCAAAGCATTACCCGATGCAGATCACAGCCTTAAAAGAAAGGCTTGAGGGATACCGGACGGACATTCTGACCTATACAGCGCATAAGCCTGTGGATAAGGACGTTTTTTCCATGAAGATAGGAAACCGTACCTATACGGACAAAAAGGAAGCGGGTGCGGCGTTGATTGATATGTGCCGGAGTGCAAAACAGCCAAACATGGCAGTAACAATCGGGGAATATCAGGGCTTTAAGATGAGCGTGTCCTTTGACTCGTTCTTCTCCAAGTTTACGGTCAGCTTAAAAGGAAGTCTGAGCCATGAGGTGGAAATCGGAGCCGATCCGCTTGGAAATCTGCAAAGACTATCCAATGCGTTAGAGGGAATGACCGGGAAAATGGCAGATGTGGAGCAGAAGCTTTCCAACGTGGAACATCAGCTTGAAACCGCAAAGGTGGAGGTCACGAAACCTTTTGCACAGGAGCAGGAACTGGCGGAGAAGCTAGAGCGACTTGCAGAGTTAAATGCGCTTCTTAATATGGACGAAAAGGGCGATAATGCGTTGGATATGGGAGATGATGAGCCGGAGGACGAAAACGGAGAGCAGAGCGCACAGGCACAGGAGGGCGAGCCGGACAGGGCAGAAGATATACAGGCGGTGGCTGATGAACCGTTAAAGCCTGTTGCAAGTTTTCTGATGTCGGAGCGTATCGCAGAGCATGACAAGGAACGGATGTTAGCAGACGGTTCCAGAGGGCGGGTATCCGTCAAGGAGAAACTTGCCGAGATGAAGCAGAAAATTTCCAATCAGAAGATGCCGGAGAAACCGGAAGTTACAAAGAACAAAGGAAAAGAAGAAAGTTTATAGGAGGGTGCTATGGAAGCAAACGAACCAAAGAAAGAACAGAACACAGAGGAAATGGACGTTATGAAGCAGTTCATGGAGCTTTTGGGACAGCAGGGCATGAAAGAGCAGTCACAGGACTTTATGGAGGTCTTGCAGTATATCGCCGGGATGCAGTTACAGCTTTCCGCTATGGTGGACGAACTGCAAGGAGTACGGAAGCAGCTTGAAAGGATGCAGGAGAGCCAGCCGAAAGCAGCGGAAAGTCAGCTTTTGGATAAGGTGTCATACCTTCAGGAGAAGGTAAGCAGTCTTGCAGAACGCTTATCGGAATTGAAAGACCATTTGATTGACACCGCAGCACAGGCAGTAACCGCCTTTAAGGAAAAGGGAAGGGAGGAAATGAACAGGGTTCTTCAGAAAGGAATTTCCGGTGTGCAGTCGGTGCTTTCCGGATGCCGGGAGAAGATGGTTGATGTGCTTACCAGTTATGAAAAGACCGCCAACCAGATAGACAGTATCGGGGACGAGTTCAAGCAGATAGGGAACAGCGTAGCCAACGTGGGAAGGCTCTTAACCGGAAAAGGTACAAAGGAAGTGTCGGACGAAAAAGAGGGCGTTGCCCTTACAAGGGTACTGAATATGCCTGTAAAGAAGCATATCTCAGCCTTAAAGAAACAGGTGGAGCGGATTGACGGTGCAGTAGCGAAGCTGGATAAGATCTGTGCCGGACTGGATACCGGAAAGGATAAGGAAAAAAGCAGGGTGTCCGTCAAGGAAAAGCTGTCACAGATGAAAGTGAAATCGGAACAGCAGAAGAAAGAACCGGAAAAATCAAAGACCAAGAGTCAGGAAGCAAGTTTATAAAGGTTTATGGAAAGAGCAGGTAGCAATCTATCTGCTTTTTCCTGTTATGTGGTTATCGTAAGCAGAGAAGATTAAGTGACGAGCAGAGGAAACAGGCAAGGTTGCGATGGAGAAAATCAATTCAGACGAAAACAATAGGCAAATTTAAAGTTGATAAGAATTCACCGATATATTTATTAGACTATTCAGCATTACACATCATTACAGTTACATTTCAAAGCATTATAATTGTTTCACTTGAGGATAGATGCTAAAATAAATTTTTTAAGGAAAGAGGTGGTCGTGTGATTAACATAGCAATTTGTGATGATGAAAAATACATATTAGATAAAATCAAAAAGCTGGTATTTGATTTTTTTCATAGAAAAAACGTAGAAATAACTGTTTCACAATTCGGGAGTGGTGAGGAATTACTGAGACACAACAAAAATATAGATATTCTGTTCTTAGATATTCAAATGGATGGAATAGATGGGATGGAAACTGCAAGGAAGATGCGTAGTCAAAATTATAAAGGATACCTAATTTTTATAACAGTTCTAAAGGAAATGGTGTTTCAATCCTTTGAAGTCCAGGCATATGATTATCTGGTAAAACCGATTGAAGAAGAATGCTTTGAAAAAACGATGGAGAGATTATTTTCTGCTATGCAAAATGCAAAAGACGCAAGTTTGCTTGTCCAAAAGGGATACGAGAGTAATATTATTGCCTTTGATGACATTGTTTTTTGTGAAATTATAGACAGAAAAATATATCTGCATCTAAAAACGGAGGAAGTTATTGATTACTATGACAGAATTGAAAATCTTGAAACAAAACTAGATGGGAGATTTTTTAAATGCCATAGAAGTTATTTAATTAATTTGAGCCATCTGAAAAGTTATAAAAATGGGATGGCGTATATGATAAATGACAAACAGATACCTGTATCACGCTTACGGAGCAAGGAATTTTCAAGTGTTGTTTTGAAATATATGAAGGAACGGAGAGTGTGAAAGAATGGATGGATTAGATATTTTCAATGTATATATTATGGGAAGCATTGAAATGTTGACGGTTTTTCATTTCTTTACCAGATTTCTTAAGAAAAAGGTAAAGTTTATTTATTATATATTGTTTGCCTTTCTTGGAATGACGATTATGATGTTTTTTCCAACCGGCAGTATTATGGAATTATTGGTATATGTTCTGCTGTTGATGGCAGGAGGATTTTTTATATGTAGAACATACAATATATTTGTCGGGTTATATGCAGTTGTAATGATTGAAATAATGCACTTATGCTATGGAGTTTTTAATTCGATTTCGTGTATTTTATCTCCCTTGTTTTTTCAGGAAAATCCTAAAGCGGTTAGCGTTTTATTTATGGTAATGAGCAGTATTTTAGCTCTTGTTACATCTGTTTTGTGTTATCAGGTCATAAATAAAAATTTTTCATATGATGAAAACGTTGGGGCAAAATATGTTCTTCTGATTTTAATACCGACTTTAGTGATTTTTTTGGTAAGTGAATATATTAGTTCAAATATTTATGGACATACGATTACGATACAAGCAGATGGGAGTTTACCTAGCATAAGTCCGTTTCCATTACTGTTTATACAGATATTGGGGATAGCCAGTCTGTTTTGCATCATGTTTGCGTATAAAAAATTAGTGGATAGTTTTAAATTGAGCAGAGAGCTATCTTTATTAGAACTGGAAAAACATTCTTTAAATCAGTATGTGGAAGAAGCAAAAGTACGTTATGAGAAAACAAAAGCATTTCGACATGATGTGAAAAATCATATATCTATTGTCAAAGAATTGGTACAGAATGGCGATATAGATACAGCATTGCAGTATATGAGTGATATGGAAAATTTAACAGCAGATATGTCATTTCCGGTAAGTACAAATAACCCTGTACTTGATATTTTAATTGGAAATAAGTTAGGGATAGCTAAGAGCAATCAGATAGAAGTACAATGTTCATTTATTTCTCCATATCCATGTGGAATTGCTGATATTGACTTTTGTATTATTTTTTCTAATGCATTAGATAACGCTATCTCAGCTTGTAACCGAGTGCCCCATGATAATCAGAAATATATTCACATAACAGGAAAAGTGCAAGGTGATTTTCTTTTAATTGAAATAATTAATAGCCATAGTGGGAGAGGGAGCATTCGCAGTGGGACAGGACTTGCTAACATAAAAGCAGTTGCAGAAAAATATCATGGAGCAATGGAAGTAAGAATAGATGGAGATATATTTGTTTTAAGTGTTCTTTTAATCATTCCGCAACAATCAGAAAGCATTTCACAACAAATCTGTTAAAAACAGATATATGAATGACGAATAAGAGATTGTAAAAACATTATAGTGTATTAAAGAAAAGGAGGACGTTTTATGTCAATGGAAATAAGCAGTAATTATAAGGATTACAAAAATGAGTATTTAGATAGGGTACAGACAGGGCAGGATAAAGTAAAAGAAGCTTCACAAGATCAAAGGGGGGAGGATAAAAACGAAGGTATTCCCGTTCCAAAGGACGAGTATATTAGTAGCGAAAAATCTGGTAGCAAGCCAAGTGGTCTGTATCGTTTAGGGCAAGATGAAAATGGTAATCCAAAAGTAATGTATGATGATCCTAAGAGAGTCGCAAAGGCGAAAGATGTTCAACCAAAGGAGGAGCCAGCGAAAAAGGCAGAGAAATGTACGACAAATACAGATAATGTTGACAGAGAGATTGAGAAACTCAAGGAGGAAAAGGAACAGCTTGAACAGCAGATAAAGGCTGCGGCGGGGGACAAAGAAAAGGTTAAGGTATTGGAGAAAAAGCTGGCTCAGATTGAGGGGGAGTTAAGCCAGAAAGATAATGATACATACAGGAGAAAGAATGCAGTAATTTCTTAAACAAATTATGAATATGAGTGGGTGAATAAGAGGGAAAGGCTTTATTCACTCCTTTTGCAAAAGGAAAGAAGTTCAGATTAAGAGTAATTGCAGAAAAGGATTTCGATTCTATATCTCAAGGAGGACAGAGAGATGATGAATGGAAGGCATTCAGAATACAGGGAACATTGGATTTTTCCTTAATCGGAATCCTTTTAAAAATATCTTTCCTGATGGCAGAAAATAATATAGGCATTTTTGCTATATCTACGTTTAATACGGATTATGTTTTAATAAAATCAAAAAATTTTTCAAAAGCAATAGAGCTGTTGTCAAAAACAGGGTATAGAGTTGCAGAATAACAAATTGTTAAGAGGATAGCAGTTTGGAACAACCGGAAAAATAATTTCCTTTATAGCATATAGGAAAAATAAATAAGAAAGATCAAATAGCAAGTACCACATTGTTTGGTTGGATATAGGAATTATTCTTTTGTATTGATCAGAGCTTTAGCAGTAGATAAATGTAATAAGGCAGGTGATGTGTATGGGAAAATGCTAGTTCTGACATTTGAAGATAATGAGGATGATATGATGAACCGCATATTGTCGTTGATAAATACCAGAGATGAAATCACTCAGATGTCAGGTTTGAATAATCATCTGTTGAATTTCAAAGGTCTTATGATTGATGAGGTTCAACGGGTAATCATTCAGGAAAATCAGGAGATAGAGCTTACATATACCGAGTTTGAAATCTTGAAGCTTCTTGCAAAGCATCCGGGAATAGTGTTCAGCAAGGAACAGATTTATGACATTGTGTGGAAGGAATCCTATTCCGGCGATTACAACATTGTCATGAGCCATGTCCGGAATATTCGGGAAAAGATAGAGGATAACCCAAGCAAGCCAATCTATATACAGACTGTTTGGGGAGTCGGCTACCGGTTCAATAAAAATTTAATAGCATAGAAACAGGCAATTAAGAAACAAAATCTTGGTTGTCTTTTTTATTTGTAAAATACATTTACAGCGACAGGAGCAGAAAGGAGACAGGAGTAAATTGCAGAAATCAAAACGAATACGGGCAGTAATGATAAAGGTTTATAAGTGAATATTGTAGTTATGCGAAGGCAGTCAATAATGGCTGCCTTTTGTCATGCAAAAAAATAAGCAGATGGAGGAAATACTATGGCAGACGCTAAAACAGAAAAACAGAAAGTACAGGAAATAACAGAGAAGCTGGAGCAGGGTATCAAGGAGCTTTTTGAAAGCGAGAAGTACAAGACTTATCTGAATACCATGTCAAAATTTCATAATTACAGCTTTAACAACACCATGTTAATCGCAATGCAAAAGCCTGACGCTACGTTAGTGGCCGGATTCAAGGCTTGGCAGAAAAATTTTGACAGGCATGTTAAGAAAGGGGAAAAGGGTATCCGTATTCTTGCCCCGGCACCATACAAGATTAAGGAAGAACAGGAGAAACTTGATCCGGTAACAGGAGAGATTATGCTTGACAAGAACGGAATGCCCATTACGGAGGAAGTAGAGATTAAGATACCCGCCTTTCGTGTGGTTCCGGTCTTTGACGTGTCACAGACGGACGGAAAGGAGTTGCCGGATATAGGGGTAAATGAGCTTTCGGGAAGCGTGGAGGACTACGAGGATTTTATGCAGGCACTTACGGAGGTTTCCCCGGTTCCCATTACCTATGAAGATATAGAAGGGGAGGTAAAGGGATATTTCTATACCACAGACCACAGGATTGCCATACAGGAGGGCATGAGCCAGAGTCAGACCGTAAAGACCGCTATCCATGAGGTGGCACACGCAAAGCTCCATGATCGGGAACGGAATCAGGATATAGATGCGGTCTTAGACAAAGACCGCAACACGCAGGAAGTGGAAGCAGAGAGCGTTGCCTATACGGTGTGCCAGCACTTCGGCATTGATACCTCGGACTATTCCTTTGGGTATATCGCCGGATGGAGCAGTGACCGGGATATGAAAGAATTGAAATCTGCCCTTGATACCATACGAAAGACCGCTTCGGAGCTGATCACAGGCATTGAGGACAGGTTAGCAGAGTTACAGAAGGACAGGGCAGTGGAGCAGGAGCAGAATAAGGAGAGTATACTTCTGATACAGAATGATGATCTGAAAAAATACAGTCTTGTGAGTGTTATGGGCATGGACAGACAGGAACTTATGGACGTTCTTTCAGCCATGAGTGAGGACGATAAGCTGAGTATTCAAGCATATCTGGAGAGTAAAGGGGCATGGACTACCGAGATTGCCAACGAAAATACAAAAGAATTTGGAGAATACCACCTTGATGTCCGCTACAATACTGACACAGAGGAGCTTGTGGATATGAAAGAACGAAAGGCAATCTATGATAAGTCTATGGAGCCGATTGCCGCCGGAGATGTAGTGGTAAAATTCTCCGGTTCGATGGGAAGCGAATGGGAGATTTCCAAAATCACAAATATGTCCCCGGACGAAGTTAAAAAGCTGCTTTATGATATGGCTCTGCTTAATGAGAGTGAGTGGGACGGAGATTATAATGCGTATCTGAAAGAACATGGGGCAGAAATGACTTTGATTAGTTCCAGTGCCGGACTGAATGAACACGCACCGCAGTTTTTTGATTTTGCATACGATGCAGATATAGGCGTGAGTGCATCAACGGAATTGTCTGCCATACAGCAGGCAGAGAACCTTATCAACCGCATGGAGCATGGGGCAACGGTCTTTACGGATGATGAGAGAAATCTGATTGTGAATTACAATTACAAGCTCGATGACATGGAAAAGACAAGAGAATTGGCGGAGAAACTTGCATACATGATAGAAAATCAGCCTGTCAATGAAGCGCTTACTGTCATAGATGCACAGGCGGAGATTGATGCACTTCCGGATGGCAGGATAGGTCTTTCTGAGATGCATGAGTATGGTTATTCCTGGAATGAAATGCTGCCTTTGACAAAGGATAAGGCAACAGAGCTTTTCGGGGAAGATGTGGCTGTGTATCAGCTCCATGAGGACGGTTCCGAAACGCTCATTGAAGATTTGGAAGAATTAAAGGAGCATGAGGGCATTTTCGGAGTGGAAAAGGACGATTGGAGTGCCTATCTGGAACACCAGAGTATGAAACAGGAGTTAGAGGAAAGCCCTGCAAACAGGGAAGCACAGCTTCTATTTGGCAGTGAGGACAGATTTGGCATATATCAGCTCAAAGATACAGAGGAAGCAAGGGACATTCACTTTATGGGAATGGACTATCTTGAAAGCAAGGGCATTGCGGTTACAAAGGAGAATTATGATCTGCTTTATACCGCACCGTTAGAGGGGGGCACAAACCTTGAAGATATTTACACCCGCTTTAATATAGATCGTCCGGCAGATTTTCGGGGACATTCCCTTTCCGTCAGTGATGTGGTGGTGCTTCATCAGAACGGAGAGAATACAAGCCATTATGTGGATTCCTTTGGTTACAGGGAAGTGCCGGAATTTACAAAGGAGCTTATGGCAGAGCATACACAAGAACAGACTTTGGTCATTGATGAAACAACGGAGATCCTTTCGGAGATAGCACAGGAACATGCAGACGATGAACCGGACAGGGAAAATGAAGTGTTCCTCGTCAATTACAACGAATGGCGTGAGGTCAGTATGCTTGACTTTGAACAGAATTACTTTGCCATTGACGATCCGTATGCAGACGGGGATTTCAGGCTTTTGCATTTGCAAAGCCAGATCAAGGACATCACACCAGCAGGAGTGCATTACGATACCTATGAGGAAGCTGCGGCTGCTTTATATGAAGCAGAGCGGGAAATGGCGAATATGCCTTTCAACAAGGAAAATAACATTGGTTTCTACATGGTAAACGGAAGGACACAGCTTGAGCGCATCATGGAAGCAAGACAGCTTCAGAAGCATATGGATATTGATAATGACAAGGTATCCTACTATGTCATTGCCGATTTAAGCACATGGGCAGAGAACAGCTCAGAAAGGAGCAAGCTGGAGCGTTTTGACAGCATTTCTGAAGCAATGGAAGCATTTCAGGCTTATCGTGGCAAAGATGTACAGTACAGCGATGACAAGGCAAGGACAACCTTTGGTGTCAGTGTGCATGGCATTGAATTTGATGTAATCCATGTAAAGAATAACGAAAACGTCCTTTCCCTTGATTTTACCCACAGCAGTGAAGCAAAGGAAAGTAAGCACTTCATGGACGATTTGCAGACGTTGAGTGACAGTATCGGCATCGACAAGGTAAGAGTACACCGGGATATGACACCGGAGGAAGTGAAAGACTTTGTGAAGCGGCGTTTTGAACATCAGTTGAAACAGGGCGGTCTTGATGATATTTCCCTTTATATGAGCCGGTTCGATACGCTCTATGAACAGGGCAAGATGGAGAAGTTAATGCCTACTGCCAACCAAAAGCACATCGAGGAAAATGTACCGATTACGGAGTGGGATAATCCGTATTTTGAGGTAAAAGAGCCGGAGCAGATGGCATTTTCCATAAAAGATAAATTTGTCAGCATACAGACCTGTACGGAGGGATATGATTATTCCGTTTTTGATGCGGATTATAAGCTGGTTGACGGTGGCGTGTATGATAATCCTGATATTTCCATTCATGCGGCGTTAAAGGACGTTCTGGAGGACTTTGGACTGTCGGAACAGGATAAGCGTATTCCGGTGGACTATGAGGAGCTTATGGAGAAAACAGAAGCGGTGGAGCGTGAACAGTTAAATGAGCGTATCCGGGAGGAAGTGCCGGAAGCAGACAATGTTGTTGCTGATTTCAAGGCAAAGACAGAGAAATTATTTAATGGGATCAACGGACGGACACAGGATGATATAGAGCAGACGGTATGGGCATATCTGCAATCAAAGCTCGACGAGTATGAGATAGATGTTGAGCTTTTGGATGTGGTGGTGTCCGGAAGCAGATGCAGAGGTCTGGAGAAAGCAGGCTCCGATCTGGATGTGGTTGTGGAGTATAAGGGCAGGGAGCATGAGGATGATCTATTCAATGCCTTTAACGAGGACGGTCTTATGATCGGCGGCATAAAGGTTGACATCAATCCTATCACAGAGGGCAAGACCGGAACACTTGCAACTTATCTTCCGAGAGTAGAAAGCTATCTTGCAGAGAAACAGGCAATGCAGAAAGCGTCTGCGGTGGAAGCCACACCGGAGAAAACCGTTACCTTAACGGTTGCAGAGTGTGGCGAATTTCACAGTCTGGGAGAGTTCCATGAGAATATCGCAAGCGTGGAGGAAGCAATCGCTGTGTGGAAAAGCATACCGCCGGAGCGAATGAATGGGATTCCGAGCATCGGCATCAACATACATACCGAGGGAACCGAGCATTATGAGGACGTGGAAATGGATATTCTCTCCGGCAAGGTCATTGATCTGGAGGTCTTGGATTATGTACCGGACATAACAGACGATCCGAAAGCAATCGAGATTATAGCGGAGCTGATTGACAAGTTACCGGACATTGAGGTGCGTGGTTCACTGGAGAAGTGGCAGGCGGCTATCCTTGCTACGGAGATAGACCAGTTTTCTTATGATTATGACACTTATCAGTATCAGGATACGGTTGAGGACAGAGAAGCACAGGTTGTCAACATCACTGAGGACATCAGAAACGGAAATACTGGGTATCTGAATGACTTTCTCAATGCGGTCATTTCTGAAGGCGTCAGAGAGGGCATTACGGACATTTTCGGACAGGGTGTGGAGATTGATGACAGCGAAGCGGTTCAGACTGCGAGAAGGGCAAAGGAGCTGCTTGACAAGCTGGCAGAATACAAGCCGCTTGCAAAGGTGGAGGAGCTTACCGAACAGAATTACAACATGATTGATAATGTATTAAACAACGGAGCCGAGAAAAAGGAACAGGAGCAGACCAAAGGCAGAATTTCCATAAAGGAGAAGTTGGCAGAGAAAAAGGCAGTCATAGAGCAGAGGGATAAGGCGGAACGTACTTCACCGGAAAAGGAAACCGAGAAAAAATCACAGAGGGAGATGTAAGAAGATGAGTAAATTCACAGTAGAAGAAATCAATTTCATGTGTGTGCTTGAGACACAGGACAGGACGGATATGATTGGACAGATTAGACAGGTAATGCCGCACATAAAGGATAGCGATATGGAGGAGCTTGGAGAGCAGGTGTTAGGTAAGCTCCAGAACATGACAGATGAGGAATTTGCAGAAATTTCTCTGGAAGCGGCAGAATGAATGTGAGTCGGTACTAGCAAAATTCGACACCACATGATATAATGTTTTTCAGTCAGATTAGAGCAGTAGGGATAGTCTTGCGGTTGTCCTTTCTGGAAACAGAAAGGAGGTCGGTATGAATACTTTAGAAGTGCTTACACTTTTACTGGTTGTATTTGCAGCCTTGACATACATAGACAATAAACATAACCGCAAATAAACGGAAAGGCTATCCTCTACGCCAATAGGGGATAGCCTGTAATCCGTTAATAAACTTAACGCTTTATAAGTTTCCGATTGTGCAACCGTTGGACACTCCAATATCCTTCGGTTTTCTAATCTGATTATAAACCAGCCTTGCAGATTTTGCAAGAGGTTTAGGATAGGGGTGCCAGCGCACCTCTATTTTTTTGCCCATTTACAGGTTCGGAGTATCTTTTTTCTCCTGTTGATCCTGTGCAGGATCGGGCTGTGTCCGTCCGAGATACTGATTGAGATTTTCCTGTTTCCGTTTCAGCTCACGCACTTCCTTTTCGCAATCCTTATAGGTGGAAGTCAGCTCGCTTTTCTGCTTCATCAGTTCCTGATACTCTGCTTTTAGCTTATCGACATTCAAGCCCTTTAAGTTTATGCCAGCTTGTTCAAGCATGTGTCTTGCGCCACCATAAAGGATAATTTGGCTTTCGTATCTGCGGAAATATGCGTCCGGGTTCTTGGCTTTTTTGTAGCCGATATGATAGGAGCGGTTGTCTTTGTACTGCTGTGCATATTTGATGATTTCTGCAAGGTCTTTGATGCGGTGTTCCAGTTCCACCACGCTCTGCTTTGCAGACTTTCCGGCTTCGGTTTTCACCGCAATTTTGTGTTCCAGTTCTGCAAGGGAGCCGACTTCATTATAGCTCTGTGCGGCGATTTTTAAATTCTCAATGGCAGCCCACCTTTGCAGTCCCGGACTGCTTCTAAATTTCTCGTCCGAGGTGTCAATGAGCCTGCGGGCAGAGTAGTCCCTTTTGGGGATTACTGCCTTTCGCTCCCGTTTCCTTTCGATGCGTTCCTTGATACGTTCTTTTGTGTATTCCTTACCCAAAGACCTTGTACTGCCACGCACAAAACGCTCTTTATCCAGAGGGCGGAATGAGATGTATTTGGCAGCTCCTTCTTCAAAAGTTTCCCCTTTGATTTCGTACCCTTTGGCTCTCATCAGAAGCAGAAATTCTTCGTAAGTGGAAGCCGACTTGATGCAGAAATTGATGTCCTT
>OGGB01000942.1_pt1 | contig 22205 bp, 13 predicted proteins | sample 1571111 | NCBI WGS metagenome assembly OGGB01 (sample SAMEA2582067, study PRJEB24529) | metagenome | biome: Human gut stool | place: China | collected 2011
CTAAATTTCAAATATTTCAAAGAACTATTTTAAGATTTTAATGGGACAGCAATGGCAATTCTTATGAAATTAAGAATGGTACTAATGGCACAAACGCTGCAGCTTGGACTATCGGAAGCGATGGTTATTGGTACAAAGACAATGTAAAACAAGACTATAAGGCTGTTGGTAAAGATGGAGCAGATGGCTCTGATGGTTCTGAAGGTGCTGCTGGTGCTGACGGTTGCTACTATGTTCCCAATGCCGAAACTGGATTCTTTGACATCTACAATGGTGATGGTACGCTCAAAGAGCATACAACTATTGCATGGAAAGGTACAGGTATTACTGCTGTTGATAACGGTACCGATGTCATTCTTTATAATGTAAAGATGGCAGACGGAACAATGGGACAGGTTACCATTTCTAAGAATAACAATTTACGCAGTTTAGTTTTTATACCTCAAGTTTACGTTGATGGTGTACAAGGCTTCACTTATGACTCTTATGCTTACAAAGCTTTAACTTTGGGTAACAAAGATTCTAAGACGGAAAAGGCTACACTTGCTGCTACTGCTACAACGATCAATCCTGTTGTTGAAGTTGAATATCATGTAAATCCGTCTAATGCTAACGTTGAAGAGTTGAAAGACAAACTTTCTTTCATTGTTAAGAAGGATGTAGATTATATAACTTCACGTGCTGCTGCTTCTAAAGACTTTAATGCAACTCCGGAATTCGTTTCATTCAAGGATGGTATCTTGAAAGTAAAAGTTGATATAACTGGTATTGCTGCAACTGGTAACAAGATTTCTGTTCTTGCTTTGAATGTAGAAAAGGAAAATGGTGAAAATATCACTTCTGACTATGCTACTGTTTTCAAAAAAGATTTGAATGATTTAGCTATTGCTGATCCTGCTGCTGAAGCTGCTAAGAAAGGTATTGCAAATAAAGATGAGCATTATAGAACTCTTATTGGTACAGCTGATGCTAATGCTTATAATAAGAATATTGTTTGGTCTGAAGGATCAACTGAGGCTGCATCTAAACTAATTTGCGATACAGTTGTAGTTTATAATTCATCTTTGGATTTGAATGGATGTGTTGAAGCTCATGAACTTGCTTGCTTGGGTGGTGACGAGATTAACGTTGCTGATTTGAAGAAGCTTGGTTTGAATTTTGAATTCGATGTAGTTAAGAATTATAAGGTAGGTAATCCTGTTACAGATCAGGCTGATTTTATCACTTTGGCTGATGGCGTTCTGACTCCGAAAGTATATGAAACAGAAGGTCCTGCTGCTATCGGACGTACTCCGATTGTACGTGTTCGTTTGATGCACGGTAACAATATTGTGAAAGTAGCATATATTAAGGTATATATTGCTGGTAAGGTAGTTCCTACTAATCAATATGAGTTGACTATTGAAAACTTCAAGTACGATTGTGTTATGACTCCTGCTGAACGCTTGTCAACCGTTAAGGATATGAACGTTCAAGTATACAATGAAATTGGAATGAGTAAAGATGAGTTCCATACTACTTATCCGTACTTCTTCGATTATGGAGCAAGCCTGACTCCGGCAGACCTTGGTTCTTGTGTAGAAACTACCGATGCTGAAACTCAAGCTACTCATGTAATCAAGTGGACTATTGCTAAGGATGTATTGTGGGCTAATGCAGATAAGGCTTTGACACACCGTGTAAGATACTATGCTGGTGCAGGCCAAACTGGTGCTTATGTTGAATTGTTGTTGACTACTAAGGTTGATGATATCAAGAAGTCTTATAACGTTGAAAAAGCTGACTTCATTTCTAACTACTGGAATGATACTAAGACTTATACTAAGTTTAATGTTGCTGTACCGACTAGTACATCTGATACAGATCCTAATAACTGTACATTTACTAATGACCTGAATTCTCCGTTCACTACTTGGCCGAAGAATAGTACAGAAGGAACTCCGGGTGTATTGAAACTTGATAAGGCTGTAACTGGTATCCAATATTTCTTCTGTGCTGATGACATTAAGACTATTACTAAGATTGGTGATATCAACGTAACATTCACTACTAGTGCAGATGGCTTGACTCTATATGCAAAAGTGGGTACTGCAGCAGCAGAAACTGTAGCTACTATTGACAATTCTGGAACAACTAATCCTAATACTGTTACATATAACAAGAACAGTAAGATTGCTAAAGAACTGTTGAACACAGGTGCAATGTACACTTATATTGGTGCTACAGGTCGCGTATGTGATGACGCAACTAAGGTAGTGACTATCACATTCGATGGTAAGGATCACTTCCAGGCTAACTTCATCCGTCCGGTTAACATCGCTGAAAAAGCAGCAGACAACTTTATCGATGCTGTTGACTTCGGTGAAAAGGGCTCATTCATCCGTCTGGAAGACTTGATTGCTCCTTATGACTGGCGTAATCGTGAGTTTAGCGATTATACTAACTACTGGGATTTCTATGGCCCATTCAAGATTACTGCTGATGTAGATAATGCAGAGTGTGATTTGAATGGTGTTCGCCAAGGTGTTCCTGTAACAGTAGAACTGAAAGCAGACTACACTAATCTGACGATGGGTACTGGTGCTGACGCTAAGACTTCTAAGTATGGTTTCATCACCTACAAGAACAACGGTACTAAGGTGTCTGCATTCAACATCTATGTTAAGGTTACTGTAGACTATGGTTGGGGTACTATCAAGACAGGATTCATCACTGTTCCTGTAGCCTCTACTATCACTAATAACTAATTAGAATAGTAATAATTAAAAAGAGTATGTCCTTCGGGGCATACTTTTTTTGAAATGATACAACTACTCTGTGAAGAATAGTCCTTTTTTTCACCATCGTGAAAAGTAAAATGTTGTTGTGTGAGGCTGTCCCCAGTGGGAGACAGCCTCACTCTTTTTCTGTCATATTGTCCCATGCCTTGTCATTCTTTCCTTTTTCTGCCATTTTTTCCACTTCCCTCCTTGTTTGATCTTCTTATTTTTGATATAGATCAAGAAATATGTTATAAAACATACTTTTCTGCCAAATATTACTGTTTGTTCTAAACAAAGGTATTATTTTTGTGTTATAAAACATGTATTTAATAGGATAACAAGATTTTTTAAGGAGGATAACAAAATGAAAATGTTAAAGAAAATTTTTAAGCACATCAGCGAGGCTGATAAGCATGTATGGGGTTATTCAACAATTTACTAAACCCCTCTTTTAGATTGTGTGTATTTGATTTTTAGGTCTTAGTTTAATTTTTAAGGTTATGAAAAAAAAGATTTTTAAAACATGGAGAAACATTCTCGCCGAAGTAGGTCGGAATGAGATGTTGATGATGGGTTATACCCTGAAGAAATAAGAAAGCATTTTAACTAAACTTAATGAAGCGAGGAGTACGTCCAGAAAACGTATTCCTCGCTTCTTTTATATCCCCTTGAAAGCTTTTTTATATAAAAATCAGCTTTTGTTTAAACTTTATTCCCTTACTTTGTTGTTAGTACAAAGACTAATAGAATAATATCTATGGAAAGAATTCAAAGAATTTGTAGTTTAATACTGCTGGCAGCGTTTTGGGGTTGTATGCCCGTGCTGCATGCGCAGTCGTTTGATCAGTTGTGGAAACAAGTGGAGCAGGCACAAAAAAAGAGCTTGCCGCAAACTGTGATAAAACTGACGGATGAGATATTCCGGAAAGGGGAACAGGAAAAGAATACCCCGCAGATGTTAAAAGCCTATATGTGTCGGAATACATTTCAGAATGTACTGACACCTGATAGCTTCTATGTCAACCTGAAAGGACTGGAACAATGGGCGGAGCGTGAACAAAATCCGGTCAGTCGTGCCGTACTGAATTCACTGGTGGCAAGTATCTATGCCAATTATGCAGATAATAACCGATGGGAGTTGCGGCAACGCACTTCGCTCGATCTGGAAGGAGAAGGCTTGCCGGCAGATATCCGTGAATGGAGCGGTAACCTCTTCATGAAGCAGGTGATGAAGTATACAGGAGAAGCATTGAAGGATTCTGCTGAATTGCTGAAAACATCTTCGCGTACTTATATTCCTTTTGTAATTTTAGGGGATGCAAGTGAGTACTATCACCATGAAATGTATCATTTGTTGGCATCACGTGCCATTGATGCTTTACAGAAAGTTTCATGGTTCGAGACAGATTCATTGGTAAAGAAAGACATCATGGGCATTTATGGCCAGATGATAAACACCTATCGGAAGATGCCCGGCATGGAAGATGCTGCCGTACTGACTATGCTGGATTATATGGAATGGCGTAATAGAGAGGGAGATGTTTTGCTTCGTCCGCGAGCTGTAAAAGAAGGTGAAAGTGAAGCTCCGAACCAGTACTTACGTGCCTTGGACCGTATTATTAAAGATTATGCCAAGCGTGATGTGTGTGCAGAGGCTTATTTAGCCAAAGCACGTTATTATCGCAATATACGTGAATATGAAAAGGCTTTGCAAACTTGTGATGAAGCCATCAACCTTTATCCCGACTATAAACGGATATCTGCATTGCGTGAGCTGAAAGAAAGCCTTTTGCAGCCGCAACTGAACTTTAGTACAGACAAGGTTACCTATCCCGGTGATTCTCTGAAATTGAGGGTTACTCATTGTAACTTGGATGGATTTACGGTGAATGTCTTCCGTACTACTCTGTCGAAGGCTACAACGGATATGCCGGTGATTAATCCTGCTTTTTATAAGAAGTATGCCCATAAAGTAAAAACGGAACACTTTTCTTTGTTGCGTCCGGCTAATTACCTTCCGGCAGATAGTACATATCATATGTTGTTGCCGAACGAACCGGGTATTTATGTAGTGCAGGTAGTACCTGATGATAAGAAAGGGCGAACTGCCGAGAATTACCTTTATCTCACTCGTTTCAAAGTATTGACTATGCCTCTCTCAACTAAAGATTATGAGGTTGTGACCTTGGATGCTGAAACCGGTAAACCTGTAGCGGATGTTCAGATTACTTTCTATTCAAGTTATGGAACCAGAGAAAACAAGGTATTGGAGCAGAAAACTACGGATGCATCGGGTAAAGTGATACTACCGTGGAATAAGCAGTTCCGTTCGTTGGTTGCTACGAAAGGCACTGATACGGCAATGCCATTGCAGCGTATCTATAATAACTCTAATGGAACCTGGAATCATACAGACAGAGAATCCGAAGCAGTAAAGATATTGACAGATCGCTCTTTGTATCGTCCGGGACAAACAATTTATATAAAAGGTATCGCTTATAACCAAAGTGGTGATGCGGCTATGGTGCTTTCCAATAAGACTTATACTGTGGAGCTTACCGATGTGAATGATACTAATATTGGAAAGAAAGAAGTCCGTACCAATGAGTTTGGTTCGTTTACCACTGAGTTTGTGCTTCCTATTGCCTGCCTGAACGGGTCTTATTCTATTAGAACAGGAAAAGCAAACGGTTGGACATCTGTACAAGTGGAAGAATATAAACGTCCTACATTCGACATCGTCTTCGATTCTCAGAAAGAGTCTTACCAGATAGGAGATAGCGTACAGGTGAAAGGTACGGTAAGTTCTTTCAGTGGTGTGCCCTTGCAGGGGTTGGAATTGAATTATACTGTTACCCGCAGCCAGTTCTCGTGGTGGAGAGCTTATGGAAATACTACTTCTCTGGTTTCAGGTAGCGTAATGATAGGTGATGACGGAACGTTCTCCATTCCTGTCCGGTTACAAGGTGTGGAAGGTGTTACTTCCGGTTACTATACTTATCGGATAGAAGCCTCTGTAACCAATCAGGCCGGTGAAACACAGACTTCCGTAACTACCTTGTCTGCCGGAGACCGTTCATTGATTCTGTCTGTTGATACACAAGATCGTATCTGTAAGGATGACAGTATCCAACTGACTTTTGTAGCCCGGAACCTGAATATGGAGCCTGTATCGGTGAAAGGTGATTACCGTTTGGTACAAACTGTGAATGGAAAGCCTGAAGTTCGTTTCAGCGGGCAGTTTACTTCCAATGTGGAAGTAGTATTGCCGGAATGGAAGAATCTGCCTTCCGGCGCTTATGAACTGCAACTGACAGCAAAGGACGATCAGGGTAGGGATGTTGACTACAAACAAAATATCGTGCTTTTCTCCTATAATGATAATCGTCCTCCTGTGACATCGCCTGTCTGGTTCTATTCACGTAATACGCAGTTTGATGCCGGACACCCTGCACAGTTCAGTCTGGGAACTTCCTTTAAAGATACCTACGTGATGCTGGATATATTCAGTGGTAAGCAGCGCCTGAGCAGTACAACGCTTCAATTATCCGATTCCATTGTCCGTTTTGATGTGCCTTATAAAGAAGAATATGGAGACGGAATAGAATATCTGTTTGCTTTTGTCAAGGATGGAGAACTCTATTTCGAAAAAGTGGATTTGCAGAAGCGTAGACCGGATAAAGAACTGACAATGAAATGGGATGTGTTCCGTGACAAGTTACGTCCCGGGCAAGAAGAAGAGTGGCGCCTGACTATCAAGACACCACAGGGTACACCTGCCGATGCTGAAATGCTCGCCACTATGTACGATGCCTCTTTGGATAAGATATATCCAAATCGTCAGAGTTTTTATGTGAACTATTCTCGGTTTGTGCCTCAGATTTATTGGTCGTATGGGTATACAGGCTCTGTTTATTACTCTTGTTATTTCCCAATGCGAGACTGGAAGGTGCCTCCATTTGTCTATGATACTTTCTATTCGGAAGAAGGTGTACAGGAAGCATTGGTAGTAGGTTATGGTGCTATGAAAAACGCCACCATGACCGGAAGCGTGCAGGTACGGGGATTGGCGAGTCCACGGATGAAAGAGATGGTTGCTGAAGATTCTTCTGCCGATGTTGCAGATATGGTCTTTGAATCGGAAATGGTGTCAACCGAAGAAACCGGTGCTGCTGTAGAACTGGGTGATGCTCCCGAACTGCGTACGAACTTTGCAGAAACAGCCTTCTTCTATCCGCAACTTCGCACAAATGAGCAAGGGGAGATTTCCTTCTCCTTCACCATGCCGCAAAGCCTGACACGTTGGAACTTCCGCGGGTATTCTCATACGAAAGGAATGATGATCGGGCAATTGGATGCTTCAACCGTCACAGTGAAAGAATTTATGTTGTCTCCTAATATGCCGCGTTTCGTACGGGTAGGGGATAAGACGAGTATTGCCGCAACGATAACCAACCTGACAGGAAAAGCTCTGAAAGGAACCACGAAGTTTGTACTCTTTGATCCGATGACGGATAAAGTGATTTCTACACAACGCCAATCTTTCACAGTAGAAGCCGGAAAAACAGTTCCTGTAAGCTTCCGTTTCGCAGTAACGGATAAACAGGATATGCTGGGCGTACGCATGATTGCTGATGGCGGTACATTCAGCGATGGCGAGCAACACTTGTTGCCTGTATTGAGTGATAAGGAATATATCACTGAAACTCTTGCTATGCCGATACGAGGTGAAGAAACCCGTACTTTCTCTCTGGACAGCCTGTTCAATAATAACAGCCGTACGGCTACCGACCGTCGTCTGACAGTGGAGTTTACCGGAAATCCGGCCTGGTATGCCGTACAAGCATTGCCGGTATTGAGCCAACCTCGTACAGATAATGCTACTGCCTGGGCTGCCGCATATTATGCCAATTCTCTTGCTTCTTACATTGCCAATAGCCAGCCACGCATTAAAGCTGTATTCGATAGTTGGCGCATGCAAGGTGGTAAGAAAGAAACTTTCCTCAGTCAGTTGCAGAAGAATCAGGATGTGAAGAATATCCTTCTTGAAGAAAGTCCCTGGTTACTGGAGGCCACTACGGAAGCTGAGCAGCAAGCTCGTATTGCTACACTGTTCGATCTCAATAACCTGGCAAATAATAATATAACCACTCTTACCAGATTGAAAGAACTGCAAGATGCCGATGGCGCATGGAGCTGGTATAGAGGGATGCCGGGTAGCCGTAATATGACGGGATATATCACCGAACTTCTCGTTCGTTTGCCTTTGCTTACCGGACAAAAGAATTCCGGTGATGCCCTTTCTATGCAGCAGGCAGCTTTTAAATATCTGCATCAACAGGCATTGGAGGAATACAAGAGTATTCGTAAAGCAGAGAAAGACGGAGCTAAAATAACTACCCTTTCACATCCGGCAATGACCTATCTCTATCTGGTAGCTATTTCCGGTGAGAAAGTACCTGCTGCCAATGAGGCTGCTTACAGTTATTTCCTTTCCAAAGTCGGCAAGAACCTGAACACTACTGAAATGGGTATGAAAGCGCAGTCGGCCATCATTCTACTAAAAGCCGGACGTACGGCTGAGGCTGATGAATTTATTGCTTCCATCAAAGAACATCTGGTGCAAACCAATGAACAGGGAGCTTATTTTGCTTTCAATGAAAAGCCCTTCCGCTGGGGAATGCAGCCTATTCCTGTTCATGTGGAAGTAATGGAAGCTTTACGTCTGGCAGGTGGCAATGATGCCTTGGTAGAAGAAATGAAGCTCTGGTTGCTGAAACAAAAGCAGACTACAAGTTGGAACTCACCGGTTGCAACAGCGGATGCCGTTTATGCATTGCTTTGCCAAGGGAGTGATTTGTTGGCTACCCGTGGTGATGTACGCATTGTTATTGGTAATAAAGTATTGGAAACATATAGTCCTGCTAAGTCTACCGTTCCCGGACTGGGATATATTAAAGAAAGCTTTGCACAAGGCAGTCCTGAATTGCGTGCCAAATCTATCACTGTAGAAAAACGGGATGCAGGTATTGCCTGGGGTGCAGTGTATGCTCAATACCTCTCACCGATTTCCGATGTGAAACAGCAGGGTGGTGAATTGGCAGTGGAAAAGAAACTTTATGTAGAACGCACTTTGGCTACCGGAAAGAAGGAACTGCAACCAGTCACTGCTACTACACAGTTGGCTGTGGGTGATAAAGTGGTTTCCCGTCTGACGATACGTCTTGACCGTGCAATGGATTTCGTTCAGTTGAAAGACCAGCGTGGGGCTTGCTTCGAACCGGTGAATTCACTTTCCGGTTATCGTTGGAACGGTGGAATAGGATATTATGTAGAAATAGAGGATGCTTCTACTAATTTCTTCTTCGACAGCCTGAGCAAAGGTGTGTATGTGCTGGAATACAGCTATCGTGTGGCTCGTAGCGGACAATACGAGGCAGGATTGGCTACTATACAGTGTGCTTATGCACCCGAGTATGCTGCCCATTCGGCATCCATGAAAGTAGAGGTAGAGTAGTAATTTTAAAACACCCTTTTAGGAACTCTCATTTAAAAAAACTACTTTTGTGCATCCTAAAATGAAAACGAATGAAACGAACCTTGATATGTATGTATGCGTTTGCTGCCGTAGCACTTACTGCTGCGGCGCAACCGCGTTTTTCATCCAATAAAGAAACCCACAACTTCGGACAGATTGAGTGGAAACATCCCGTCAGTGTACAGTATGTCATCACCAATACCGGTGACCAACCTTTGGTGCTTACTGAGGTAGATCCTTCCTGTGCCTGTTCCATAGCTCAGTGGACCCAAACACCCATTGCCCCCGGTGATAAAGGTATTATTACCGTGGAGTTTGATGCAAAGGCATTGGGCCGCTTTGATAAATCAGTGGCTATTTACTCTAATGCACAGCCCAATCTGGCTTATTTGCACTTCACAGGCGAAGTAGTGCGCGAGATTAAAGACTTTACGAAAACTTATCCTTATCTGATCGGTCAGATTCGTATAGATAAGAATGAAATTGATTTCCCTGATACCCATCGTGGCGCAAAGCCTGTTATACGGATTGGAGTTGTGAATCAGTCGGATCGTTCGTATGAACCGGTATTGATGCACCTGCCTTCCTACCTGGATATGAAAGTGGAACCCAATGTACTTCAGAAAGGTGAGAGGGGGCTGATAACATTAACCCTCAATACAGAAAAACTGACTGATTTGGGCTTAACGCAAGCATCAGTTTACCTGTCCCGTTTCACAGGAGATAAAGTGAGTGATGAAAACGAAATACCGCTTTCAGCTATCCTTTTACCCGACTTTTCCGGCATGACAGATACGGATAGGGCAAATGCTCCGGTAGTCCGTCTCTCGGAAACTGATATAGATCTGAGTGCTTTATTGGCAAAGAAGAATAAAGTGAAACATGATATACAGCTTACCAATACCGGGCGTTCTCCGTTGCAGATAAGTAAACTGCAGGTATTCAATCCTGCCTTGGGAGTAAGTCTTAAGAAAAGTGTGTTGCAGCCGGGAGAGACTACCCGTTTGCGTGTGACGGTAGATAAGAAGAATATCGCAAAGAAGAAACGTCATTTGCGTATTCTGATGATAACAAATGATCCGATGCAACCCAAGGTTGAGATCAATATTAAGGCAAAGGAGTAAGATTTATAATTTATGATTTATAATATGCTATTCTGCCGCTCTATAAATCATAAATTGTAAATCATACATTCTATTGTAAGTCTTCTCATAAATTATAAATTATAAATCTTCTCATAAATCTTATCATGGAACATCCTGAAAACAATGAAGCCTATAAAGGCCTGGTTGTCAATGCAGGCATTGAACAACCTTCATCTGTTAATCCCTATCGTCGCCCTAAACCCAGAAAGCGTCAGCTTTCCGTGGCGGAGTTTGTAGAAGGCATTGTAAAAGGTGATGTAACCATTTTAAGCCAGGCAGTGACTTTGGTGGAAAGCGTGAAAGTTGAACACCAGGCAGTGGCACAAGAGGTCATTGAGAAATGCCTGCCTTATTCCGGAAATTCTATCCGTGTAGGTATCAGTGGTGTACCGGGAGCAGGTAAAAGTACTTCCATTGATGTTTTCGGTCTGCATGTATTGGAGAAATATGCAGGTAAGTTGGCGGTGCTTGCCATCGACCCCAGTAGCGAGCGTAGTAAAGGCAGTATTCTGGGTGATAAGACACGTATGGAGCAACTTTCCGTTCATCCTGCATCTTTTATTCGTCCCAGTCCATCGGCAGGCTCTTTGGGCGGAGTAGCCCGTAAAACGCGTGAGACGATTATTCTTTGTGAAGCTGCCGGTTTCGATAAGATATTTGTAGAGACAGTAGGTGTAGGACAGAGTGAAACAGCCGTACATTCTATGGTAGATTTCTTTCTGCTTATTCAGTTAGCCGGTACGGGCGATGAATTGCAAGGCATCAAACGCGGCATCATGGAGATGGCCGACGGTATTGTTATCAACAAAGCCGATGGTGATAATCTGGATCGTGCTAAACTGGCTGCAAATCAGTTTCGTAATGCTCTGCATTTGTTCCCTGCTCCTGAATCAGGATGGACGCCACAGGTAATGACCTATTCCGGTTTCTATAACTTGGGAGTGAAAGAAATCTGGGATATGATTTACGATTACGTCGCTTTTGTGAAAGACAACGGCTACTTTGATTACCGCCGTAATGAACAAAGTAAATACTGGATGTACGAGAGTATCAATGAACGCCTGCGCGATAGTTTCTATCATAATCCGGTTATAGAAGCTATGCTGGGCGATAAAGAACAGCAAGTATTGCAAGGTAAACTCACTTCATTTGTTGCTGCAAAAAGCTTGCTGGATACGTATTTCGGGGAAATGAGAAAGAGTGATTAGTGGTGAGTGATTAGTGATTAGCCCATACGGTATAATAGCGTAGCCTGCTAATCACTAATCATTAACCGTTAATCACAAATTTTCCCTTCCTTTTCAAAGTCTGCCTTCGACTTACTCTTCGTCACAATATATACGCCGAGGAACACTAAGGCAATAGCTATTCCCTTTTCCCAGCCGAATACTCCCAAGCCCATGATAATGGCAGCGATAGAAGCTACGATGGGCTGCATATAGTTGTACATACTTACCACTGTGGGGCGCAGTAATCTTTGCGCAGTCATAATGAAGATATAAGCAAGGAAACTACCGCCTATTACCACATAACCTACTTGTACGTATGCTGCAGTGGAGATCTCTGCCCACTGAATACCCGCTACATCTTGATAGGAGAATGGAATATAACACATGGATGCATATATAAACATCCACTTATTCAGCGTGATGGGAGAATATTTCTGCGATAACCCCTTGAATACAGTCAGATAAATGGAGAAACTGATTTGCGCTACCAGACAAAGTAAATCTCCGATAATGCTACCGTTACCGCTACCTGCAGCCTGACTACTTAAAATAAGTGTCAGTGCTCCCATGGCTCCCACAAAGATGCCCAGTACTTTCAGATTCGTGATAGGCTCCTTCAGATAAATAGCGGCAATAATCATAGTTACGATAGGAAGTGTGGTGGTCACAATAGAGGCGTCGATGGGTGAGGTCATTGAGAGACCGAAAATATATATCCCTTGATTGAATACCAGTGCAAAGAGCGAAGCAAAGAATATCTTCAGCATATCGCGGTGGTCCACATGCTCATGCTTACAAAATGCGGACAACAGCCAGAAACAAGCTGCCGCACCCACCATGCGGAATGTGGTCACCGATAAAGCTGAAAACTCCATAAGTGCGGATTTGCCGATAGGAGCCATAAGGCCCCATAAAATATTGGCAGTCAGGGCGAATATATGCCCTTGTACATTCTTATTCATACTCTTTTTGTTTTTGAGGTTGCAAAAGAACAACTATTTTTTGAAACTAAAAAGACTTTTCTACTTTAATATATTTACGGCAAAATCATTGAAAGACTTCTTACTTACAGTTAAATACGAATAAATTTGCTCTAACCTACAAATTATTCTATATTTGCAACAAAAGAGACAAGTTCTTCAAATTGTCCGAAATATGATAAACTACTGGATTAAAATTGTAACAACATGCTGGTTTATTCTCTTTTGTATGCAAGTTTATGCAGCTCAGGAGGTTGATGTAGATCAGACCAGAAAACACTTGCTGGAAACACTACAAGACAATTCCATCAATAAACAGCAGAGAATGGAACTGTATGTCGACTTGTATGACTTGTCCGACGATGTGACAAGTAAGCGTACCTATATCAATGAATCGCTGCAACTGGCCATTCAGTTGAAAGATCAAACCTATATTTTTGAAACACTGGACATTCTTTGTCGTAGTTATAAAGATGATCCGGATTCTTTGCACTATTATCAGCGGATAGGAGAGCAATGTCTGGAAGGGCCTTATAAGGACTTTTATATGGCATGGCTCAAGGCTTTTCCTTCTGTTTGCAAGATGGATGAGGCCGAGAAACCTGATGAAGCCAATGAAGAAATCTCACGGTATAAACGTCACAAGGTAAATCTCTCGGATAAGTCGCAGGAAGTGCAGTGGGAAATGATACTGTGTTCGGCAATGGAATGCATTAGTTACTTTTCACCATCTGTTGCCAATTCAGAAGACCGCATTGTTCATTTGAAGAATATTCACCAGTTGGTTAGCGGTCTGCCATTCGAGGTTAGTTATAAGTTCGATTGGTATTATCTGACCCGCATTGAGTTCATATATCGTGCGGAAGGAAAAGCCGAGGAAGCTGCTAAAGCTGTGGAGGCCTTGGAACAAACGGAACAACTGTATGACAATCAGTTTGAATTGCCTTTCTACAAGAGGCGTACTTATATCCGTACCCGTAGTCGTGAAGCTTTGCGTATGGGTGTTTATAGCGAGCTTCTTTATTTCGGAGATATCATAGGCAGGAAAAGGGCTGATGACATTTATTCCCGTATGGAGGAATATTATCAGTCCAAGACACCGGAAGAGAATAAAGAGTGGCTTTTGCCCTCCGCTTTCCGTTACTATTTTTATACCGCACAGTATGACCTTGCCATGCAGACCATTGATGAACTGCTGGAAGAAACGGATTCTGCCGACACGAACAGGCGGACAGAGTTACTGGCAAAGAAGATAAATCTGGTGACCCAATGGAAACAGCATTACAAAGAAGGGTTTGATGCTTTTTGGGAGTACACCAACCTGATGGAAGATAATCATGTGGAAGAGACGAATAAACAGTTGGCTGAGATGCGGTCGTTGTTTGAAGTGGATAAACTGAAGATAGAACAGGCTGAACTTCAAGCGCGTTATCATCGTATCGCTCTTGCTGTGCTCATAGTCCTGCTTCTGATTTTCTTGATCTGGAGCCTCTATCAGTACGTGCTGACGAAACGGTTGAAAGCAACAAAGCAGGCGTTGATTCTGTCGAATGAAAAGTGGCTGAGGAAAGTGAACGAGCCAAGGCGAGTGACCGTATGAAGACGGAATTTCTACAGTCCATGTGTCACGAGATACGTACTCCGCTCAATGCTATCTGCGGTTTCAGTACTTTGTTGTTGAATGAAGATTTGGCCCAGGAAGATAAAAAAGATTTTCCGGTCATCATTGAAAAGAACTCCAATCAATTGACCGAATTGTTCGAGGATATTCTGCAAGTATCGGATTTAAGCAGTTCGTTGGAATTGTTCCCCATGGAGCAGGTGGATATATTGCCGATTTGTGCCGGACTTCTGGATATATGCCAGGGAAGAACAAGAAAACCCGAAATCACCTGGCTATTTGAATCCGAAACGGATGAGTGTCTTGTGAAAACGAATGCCCAATACTTGCAACGTGTCGTAGAACACCTCCTGGGTAATGCTGCAAAGTTCACAACTGCCGGTACTATCCGCATGAGTCTGGTGCGTACCGAAGGAAAAGTTCGTATTATGGTGAGCGATACGGGGATCGGCGTTCCGGTTGACAAGGCCGAATATATATTCGACCGTTTTACCAAATTGGACGAATTCGTTCCCGGCACCGGATTAGGACTTTATTCCTGTCGCCTCATTGTCACCCGCCTGGGTGGTTCCATTTATCTCGATACATCTTATCAGGATGGTGCATGTTTCTGCATTGATTTGCCGGCTGAGGAGTGATTTTTCTATTTCCGGGCGTGGAAATAAAAGATAATCACGTATATTTGCTTTGATTAAAAGCAAAAACTATGGAAGAACAAGCCAATTATATCCAACGTATCGAGATACACAGGTTGTGGGATCGCTTTAACATAGCCTGGGATTTGCGTCCCGATGTGAATATCCTTTCCGGTATCAATGGAGTAGGGAAGACTACAATCCTTAACCGTTCCGTCCACTACCTGGAAGAGCTTTCGGGTGAGATAAAGAATGGTGAAATAGAAGGAGTACGTATTACGTTCGATCGTCCGGATGCCACGTATATTCCTTATGACGTAATCCGCAGCTATGACCGTCCTTTGATAATGGGCGACTTTACCGCCCGCATGGCTGATCCGAACGTCAAATCCGAACTCGACTGGCAACTCTATCTTTTGCAACGCCGTTATCTTGACTATCAGGTTAACATTGGCAACAAGATGATCGAGCTTCTTTCAGGCGATGAGGAACAGCGTTCGCAAGCTGCTTCCCTCTCTTTGCCCAAGCGGAAGTTTCAGGACCTGATGGACCAGTTGTTCAGTTATACCCGCAAAAGCATAGATCGCCGAAGCAATGAAATCATCTTCTATCAGGACGGTGAACGCCTGTTGCCCTATAAACTTTCTTCCGGTGAAAAGCAGATGCTGATTATCCTGCTTACTGTGCTGGTGCGCGATAATGCCCATTGCGTTCTCTTTATGGACGAACCCGAAGCCTCCCTTCACATCGAGTGGCAGCAGAAACTTATCAGCATGATACGTGAACTGAATCCCAATGTGCAACTGATACTCACTACCCATTCTCCCGCCGTCATCATGGAAGGCTGGCTGGATGCAGTGACGGAAGTGAGCGATATATCTGTGGGAATTAATAATGAAAGAATGAAAGAATGAAAAATTCTATACTCGTACCGCGCCGCCCTTCCACTCTTTAATTCTTTAATTCTTTAATTTTTTCATTGTATACCCATGGCTACTTCTTTAAAACATAATCTTACCTCCGCCTATTTCAATGCCGCCAACAAACTCTATCCCAAGAAGGCGCGTCGTCGTATTGTGGCATATGTGGAAAGTTACGATGATGTAGCTTTCTGGCGCACATTGTTGGCAGAGTTCGAGACGGATGATTACTATTTCCAGGTGATGCTGCCTTCGGCCACTTCTCTTGCCAAAGGTAAGAAGATGGTGCTGATGAATACGCTGAACACTACGGAACTGGGCAAGAGCCTGATAGCCTGTGTGGACAGTGACTACGACTTTCTGTTGCAAGGCAAAACGAACGTTTCACATAAGATAAACAGTAGCCCCTACATATTCCAGACGTACGCCTATGCCATCGAGAATTTCCATTGCTATGCTGAAAGCTTGCATGAAGTTTGTGTACAGGCTACGTTGAACGACCGTATGCTGATAGACTTTCCTGCTTTCCTGAAACGCTATTCGCAGATTATTTATCCGCTCTTTCTGTGGAACGTCTGGTTCTATTGTCAACGGGATACATATACTTTCCCGATGTACGATTTCAATGCCTGCACCCGCTTGCAGGAAGTAAATGTGCATCATCCCGAACGGACGTTAGATCCCGTGCAGCGTGCCGTTGATAAGAAACTTTCTGAGATGCGCAGGCGATTTTCGCGAAATATAAAGGCAGTGGAGGCTTTAGGCGTGGAGTTGGAGAGACTGGGATTGAATCCTGATACAACTTACCTATATATACAGGGGCACCATCTCATGGACGGTGTTGTGATGAAACTTCTTATCCCCGTATGTACCGTATTGCGTCGTGAGCGCGAACAGGAAATTAAACGTCTGGCTGCTCACAACGAACAATTCCATAACGAACTGACCAGTTATGAGAATAGCCAGACCAACGTCAGCCTGATGTTGAAAAAGAACAGCGGATACAAGAACCTTTACTTGTATCAGTGGTTAAAAGAAGATATAGGAGACTTCCTGAACAGGGAGCGATAATTACTAACCATTAACCCCAAAATTAATTCTTAGTATCATGAGCATTGTACAACAAATTAACGAAGGACTTCAGACTTTAGGTTTCAGCCAGTCATTGGCCGACCAGTTAGATCAATTTATAGCATTTCTGGGAGTTCTCCTGGTGGCTTATCTGGCAGATTCCATTTGTCGGAAGATCTTGCTGAAAGTCGTTTCGCGTTTGGTAAAACAAACAAAAGCTACCTGGGACGACATTGTTTTCGACCGGAAGGTGATGGTGCACCTTAGCCGCATGGTGGCACCTATTCTCATTTATATCCTGCTGCCCCTGGCTTTTTCCGATGCGGGATCGGCAACGTTGGCGCTTATTATGCGTTTCTGCCTCATCTTTATTATTATAATGTTTCTTAGCTTTATCAGCGCTTTGCTTACTGCGGTTTATACCGTATATAGCGAGAAGGAACAGTTTCGCGACCGCCCTTTGAAAGGACTCTTGCAGACAGTGCAGGTCATTCTTTATTTTGTCGGGGGTATCATCGTTGTCAGCATACTGATTGACCGTTCACCCGGTGTATTGCTCACCGGTCTGGGAGCTTCGGCTGCCGTGTTGATGTTAGTGTTCAAGGATAGCATCATGGGTTTTGTTTCCGGTGTGCAACTTTCTGCCAACAATATGCTGAAGGTGGGCGACTGGATCACCATGCCTAAGTATGGAGCGGATGGTGACGTAATAGAAGTATCATTGAACACGGTGAAGGTGCGCAATTTCGACAAGACCATCACTACCATTCCTCCTTACCTGCTTGTAAGCGACTCTTTCCAGAACTGGCGTGGTATGCAGGAGAGCGGCGGACGCCGCATCAAGCGTTCTATCAATATCGATATGAACAGTGTACGGTTCTGTACTCCCGAAATGTTGGCAAAGTATCGCAAGATACAGCTCTTGGCAAACTACGTTGAACAGACGGAACAAGTGATAAAGGAGTATAATGAAGAGCATCATATCGACAACTCCATCCTTGTGAACGGTCGTCGCCAGACGAATCTCGGCGTCTTCCGTGCTTACTTGAATTGTTACTTGAAGAGCCATCCGGGTGTAAATCATGATATGACCTGTATGGTGCGTCAGCTTCAACCTACCGATCACGGTATACCGTTGGAACTGTATTTCTTTTCTGCAACCACATCTTGGATACCTTATGAAGACTTGCAATCTGACGTTTTCGACCATCTGTTGGCCATTATTTCAGAGTTTGATCTGCACGTATTCCAGTCACCATCCGGTGAAGATTTCCGTGAAAGGCTTAGTTGAGACGAAAGGCTCTTGAATTCTCAGCTTTCTCATTATGTTGAGAATCTATTCTCATTGCGATGAGAAAAAATACTCAATACGATGAGAATATATTCTCAATGCGGTGAGAATCTATTCTTGCTAAGGTGAGAATAAATTAACGCCGGGCAGTTCTTTTGAACTTGTCCGGCGTTGTTTTTGTAGAAGCTTAGCTTCGGCGTGTGAATTTCAATGAGTGATTAATATACTGTGTTTTGTGGGTCGAAGTTCGTCCAGCCTTCCAGCCAATTATCATTCGTGTCGCGGAAAGCACCGATATAGTTTCCGTCAGTTCCCATGATAGCCGTAGCGGGGCAGTAATTCTGACCGGTATTCATCGGGTCAGCCAATCCCAGTTCAGCTTCAGTCATTACTTTGTTCGAAGCCTCACTCTTGAAGAAAGTGTGTGAATAAGAAACCTGGCTTTCATCATACGTTCCGGTTTCTCTGTTGTAGAGATAATCTTCGTATTTCTTATTATTGTCCGAGCCAACTACACCCATACCGGCAAAGATGATATTCTTCAGATGGAAATCGCCGTTTTTAGAATATTGAACCGTGTTTCCTTTTTCGCCATCCACAATCAGACCGATAGGATAACCTACTGCCAATGTATTTTCGCAGCTCAGCTTACTGCTGCGACGTATCTGCATGGCGGACTGGAACAGACCCAGCTTGGATTTATTATCCGGGTACATGTCACCGGCAGTGATGTATTCGGAAGTGTTCTGGAAATCAGTGTTCTTGGCAGCCATCGGACCGATGAACGTTACATTCTTGAATGTTGCAGTTGTGAATGGAGCGATATCTGCACCTGTTCCGTTGTTATCGCTTTCGAAGCCATTGGATTGCGATGTGTCGGCAATGCGCGGGTCACGGATAGACAGGCAGTATTGTACAGTTCCGCTGAAGCCATTGTCCGTATCGAACTCATCGTCCCAACCTTTATAAGCTACCAGATATTTGCAGCTCACTGCGCCACCGAACCATTCGAAAGAGTCATCGTTAGAGTACGATACCTGTAAGTGGTCGATGGTGGTACCACTACCCACGGAGCCGAATGTAATGCCGTTGATCTCTTTGTCTGTTTCAAAGGGATAACCTGCAAACTCCACGCGGATATACTGGAAGATACCGGAATTGTCGGCATCGTTGCTGCCGCCGTGTATGGTGCGTGGTCCGCCTTCTATTTGCTGTGTACCCTGGTTGTTTTTAGCTTTACCGCAAATGATTAAACCACCCCAGTCACCCGGTCTGCGCTGTCCGGGAGCCTCCTCGGAAGTCATGACAATAGGGGCTTCCTTAGTTCCTTTCATTTCTACATATCCACCCGGTTCTATAATGAGGGCCGCCATTGTCTGTTTGTCACCCTTGATAATAGTGCCTGCGGGAATTTTCAGTTTAGCGCCATCGGCTACATATACCCAACCTTTCAGCAGGTAAGTTCCTTTTTCCAGAGTTACATCACCGGTGAATACGAAGTGTTGATCGCCATTGCCCAGTTCTGTTCCATTTTTGAACAGGACACCTTTGCTGTAGGCTGTTGTACCATCATAAGTTACTTCGGGGTCTGTACTGCCGTTTCCGTTTCCATTTCCTCCGTTTCCACCATTCTCTCCATTGGTGTCGTCAGAACAGGAAGACACCACATTTCCAATTACAATGGCTGCACACATCATAATGATCCAGCCAAACTTCTTAATTTCCATTTTCATACTTTTCTTAATTTGGGAATTAAACTTCTTTATGTTCAGGTATTGTTACTACTTTATAAATTGAAAGGGTGGGGTATCAGAAGCTATAGGCTATGGCCAGGTTATAGCTTCTTCCCGGTTTGTAACTGCGGGTTACCTCTTCAATGGTGCGGGCTTGTCCGTTTACAGTGACGTCTTCAAACTGCTTGAAGTAGTAGCGTTCGGCCAACAAGTCGCGTACGGTAGCCTTTATTTCCAGTTTGCCAAACTTCTTGCTTGCCGAAAGGTCGATACTGTTGCGCGGCATTTCGTAAGAGTTTGGTATGTTGCGTGCATCACCTTCGGAAGAACTGCCGTAGCGGTTGCCTACACCGATGATACGTTTTCCGATACGGTTGTAGAGTACGGCGGCATTCCATCCCTTATCCGGATTGTTATAGAAGAGCCCCGTGTTGATGAGGTACGGCGATTGCCCCTGCATGGGACGGTCTATATTATTGCCTCCTTCTTTAAACTGCACTTTGCTCTTGATCCATGCGCCATTGAATGAGAAACTGAAATTACGCATACCGATGAAGTCGAGATTCTTGCGGATATCTACTTCTATACCGTAGTTGTTGGCACCTTTGGCGTTGACGTAAGAGTAGATCGGATCGGTTCCTCCCGACATGGTGTAGGTCCATTCAATGGGATTTTCGAAATGTTTGTAGAACAGGGCAATGGAGACTTGTTCACCATTGCTGGGATACCATTCGTAGCGCAAGTCTACGTTCTGTATGTAAGCTGCCTGCAAGGATGAATTCCCCATGACACTGCTTCCCAGATCGAAATCATAGTAGACGGAAGTGGACAGTTCACGAAATTCAGGACGGTTTACCGATTTACCGTAAGCCAGGCGGAACTGATGCTTTTCACTCAGTTTGTAAGTGGCATTGACGGAAGGGAACAGGTCTTTATAGTCATAGAAAGTACTTTGCAGGCTTTCTTCATACGAGCGGGTGTTCATAATCAGTTCCTGACGGGCATATTCATAGCGTGCTCCGGCGTAGAAGCTGAAGGGACCTATCGGAACGTTGATACCGACATAACCGGACAATTGAGTGTTTTTGCCCTCATAGTTATTCATGTAGTTCACTTCTTCCTGCATGTAGAGCTTGTCAATTCCATAGTTGGAGTCTATCAATACATTGTTTGCCACATCATTGTCAAACTGGAATCCCTTAGGCAGGCTGTTATTCGGTTGCCAGCCGTACTGGAACTGGCGGGTGTTGTAGGTGCGTGTACGATACTCGCCATAAGCACCGGCTTTCAAAGTAGGGGCGATGTCACCGAACTGGAAGTCCTGGCGATAATTTATATTTGCTGAGCCGATGTGCTCGTCCAGTTTGGTGAATTCACGGCTGATACGGTAAATACCCATGGTTTCATTGGTGCGGTCGGTACGTTCAATGAGACGGCGGTCCGGCAGGTTACGGTTGGCGTAAGCATAACCCACACTCCAGTCGAAACGACTGTCATCAATGCTGTGCCTGCCTGTGAATTGAGTGTTGTAAGTGGTACGGCTGGAGTAGTAATACTCCATGTTGTTGATGTTGTCCGGTTGTGCGTTGAAACCTGTACGTTCCGAGTAGCGGTCTTTGGATATCTGGTTGAAGATATTCTTGAATTCATAGCGATGGTTGCTGTTGCGCGGCTGAAAGGTGAGATTCAGCAGGGCACCGAGGCGGATATCATTGCTGTACTGGTTGTCCGTTGCTTTCCGCAGATAGACGTATTTGTCATTGTTGGTATCATAAGGACCATAGAGAGAGTTTTCCATATCGAGATAGGTCTTATAGGAATTGCTGTAATTCACAGCAGCCAGCATACCGATGGCACGTCCGCTTTCGGTTTCCCACTTGCGGTTGTATGCCATATTCAGTTTTAAGTCCCCTACGGGGTTGATGGTTTTCAGTGTCCAGTCGTTGTTGAAACCATTGTTCAATACATCTATACGGGCTGTGTTGCCGGTTTCATATCCGGGATACATGTTCAGTGTGCCTTTCATACTGGCATCCAGACTACGGAAACCGTTTCCGAAGCCGAGCCAGTCCATGCTGCTACCCTTGGCTTTACGAAAGTCTTTGAAGTGCGTCTGGTCATTGATAGCTCCTCCTACTGATATGTTGAAGCTGTTTTCGCTGGGCATATCTTTGGTATTTATCAGGATGAATCCGCCTGTGAAGTCTGCGGGATATTCCGGGGCGGGGCTTTTTACGATTACCATATTATCCAGTTGTGAACTGGGGATGATGTCGAATG
>OGGB01000967.1_pt1 | contig 21895 bp, 17 predicted proteins | sample 1571111 | NCBI WGS metagenome assembly OGGB01 (sample SAMEA2582067, study PRJEB24529) | metagenome | biome: Human gut stool | place: China | collected 2011
GCAAACATTGACAACAGTGTGTGCAATCTGCGCCAGTTGACAACTATCGATTCTGACGCAGTTTCCTCTCTTTCTTTGATTAACTTCTCAATATACTCCAGAACATTGCATTTTGAGCGTTCGCTTTGTTCTGCCATTTCCATTTGCTGGTCAGTAAAGAGAGCCATGTTGTCGTACTCTTTTTGACGCAGGACTCGAACGCCATCCGCATAAAGGCAAGTTTCCATATCTTGCTTGGATTTACACTGAATAACGCCATTGTCATCTCGCTTGGGCTTGTACTTTATTCTACCAGCAACGGCTCGCTCGCTTCGTCGTTTATCCCATATAGGGGTAGTAATAGACCTCCTGAGATATTCACGCACTCGTTTGGGTTTGTCATTTCCCGTCTCATAAACAGGATAAGCTTCAAGATAGATGAACCACTCATCTCTCCACTCACTTTTCTTTAATTTGACGGAGACTTTAGTATAATCTAATCTTTTCATAATGGTTTTATATCTTTATAAAGTTTGTCTATTGATTCCTTGTGAGCATACACATAATTACCGATTTGCCGGGTCGGTATTGAGTATTTTCGTATATGAGCATACACGGTGCTGTCATCCAGATGAAATTTCTTGGAAATCTCACCTATTGTATAGCAATCCTCTGGTTCCATGCGGTACATGGTAACTGGTTTCCTTGGCTTGGTGTCAAGCGGAGACTGTCTTAACGGAAACAGATTCATTAGTTCTCCTTTGCATACAAGTCGTATTCCTTTCTCTGGCTCAATGAAGGAAATCTTTTTCATGTAGATGAGCCTATAAATGGTTGAGCGGCTTGCACCAAACATAGCATACGCTTCCGTTATGCTGATATACTCTTTAGACTTGGGCATATTGCTTACAATCTTGTCCAGTTCAAGTTGGCGTTTTTCTTCATCATGCTTACGCTTCCACGCCACCTTGGAGCATTTGGGTGAACAATACCAGGACTCCAAAGTCCTTGCGAAGAACTCTTCTCCGCACACAGGACATTTCCGTACTATCTTATACTTTGCTACTGCCATAATTCATTCATTTTGTAGTTCTTAATATCTATTCTTCTCATCATATCTACTTTTTCTTACAGGTACAAATAAGGTACAGATGTTTATAATAATAACGCAAAGATAGCAATATTATTGTGTACGGCCAAAAACAAGAAAAGCGTGTAACTCATTGAGCTACACGCTTTCCATTTGATATTGTATTCTTATTTCTCTATGTGCTTATTTCACTTCCTCAAAGTCAGCATCCTGAACGTTATCCCCGTGCTTGCTATTATCTTGCTGACCAGCACCACCGTTCATATCAGGACCAGCCTGTGCACCACCTTGTGCACCACCCTGTGCGTACATTTCAGCACTTGCAGCCTGGAAGGCAGTATTGATTTCTGCCATAGCAGTATCGATAGCAGCCAAGTCCTGTGCTTTGTGAGCATCTTTCAATTTCTGCAAAGCAGCTTCAATCGGAGCTTTCTTATCAGCAGGCAACTTATCACCTAATTCCTTCAACTGATTTTCAGTCTGGAAGATTACGCTGTCAGCCTGGTTCAGCTTATCGATTTTTTCACGTTCTTTCTTATCTGCTTCAGCATTAGCTTCAGCTTCAGCCTTCATCTTTTCGATTTCTTCCTTGCTCAAACCGCTGGATGCTTCGATACGGATAGCTTGTTCTTTACCAGTAGCCTTATCTTTAGCAGATACTTTCAAGATACCGTTCGCATCGATATCGAATGTAACCTCAATTTGAGGAACACCACGACGAGCCGGAGCAATACCTGACAAATTGAACTGACCGATTGATTTATTCTGAGCAGCCATCGGACGTTCTCCCTGCAATACATGAATCGTAACTTCACTTTGATTATCAGCAGCAGTAGAGAATGTTTCACTCTTACGAGCCGGAATGGTAGTGTTAGCGTCGATCAACTTAGTCATTACACCACCCAGTGTTTCGATACCCATTGACAGCGGAGTAACATCCAACAATACTACACCTTTGATTTCGTCTGTCAAAACAGCACCCTGCACAGCAGCACCAATAGCTACTACTTCATCCGGATTCACACCTTTAGAAGGAGCTTTGCCGAAGAAATCTTCTACCAATTTCTGAACAGCCGGAATACGTGAAGAACCACCAACAAGGATTACTTCATCAATATCAGCATTGTTCAAACCTGCATCGCTCATTGCTTTCTTACATGGTTCAAGACAAGCCTGGATCAATTCGTGAGCCAGAGATTCGAATTTTGCACGAGTCAAAGTCTTCACCAAGTGCTTAGGCACACCACCTACCGGCATGATATACGGCAAGTTGATTTCTGTACTTGTAGAAGAAGAAAGCTCAATCTTAGCTTTTTCAGCAGCTTCTTTCAGACGTTGCAAAGCCATCGGATCCTGAGTCAAGTCAGCACCTTCATCGTTTTTGAATTCCTGTACCAACCAGTTGATGATTACCTGGTCGAAGTCGTCACCACCAAGGTGAGTATCACCGTTTGTAGAAAGTACTTCAAATACACCACCACCAAATTCGAGGATAGAGATATCGAATGTACCACCACCAAGGTCGAATACAGCAATCTTCATATCTTTGTGAGCCTTATCCAGACCGTAAGCAAGAGCTGCGGCTGTCGGTTCGTTTACAATACGTTTTACTTCCAGACCGGCAATCTGTCCGGCTTCTTTTGTAGCCTGACGTTGAGAGTCGGAGAAATAAGCAGGAACGGTGATGACTGCTTCTGTTACTTCCTGTCCAAGGTAGTCTTCGGCAGTCTTCTTCATTTTCTGAAGAATCATTGCAGAGATTTCTTGCGGAGTATACAGACGTCCGTCGATGTCAACACGCGGAGTGTTGTTGTCACCTTTCACTACTTTATAAGGAACACGAGTCACTTCTTTTTGTACCTGATCCCAATTTTCACCCATGAAACGTTTGATAGAGAAGATTGTACGTGTAGGGTTCGTAATAGCCTGACGTTTTGCAGGATCACCCACTTTACGTTCGCCACCATCAACGAAAGCGACAACAGAAGGAGTTGTACGCTTACCTTCACTGTTTGCAATTACTACAGGTTCGTTACCTTCGAATACGGCAACACAAGAGTTTGTAGTTCCTAAGTCAATACCAATAATTTTTCCCATGATCGTTATTTTTTTATTTATTATTTATTCAATGATTTCTTTTTGTCCGGTTGTTTCTCTGCTCTTATCAGGGAGCTTCGCCGCGAACGGACGCTTATTAAAAAGCAAACCGTGTGCCAAAAGGAAATTATACGAATGCATGACATAATATCTGCCAAAAAGACAGTTTTAATAAATAAACACTGCTGACATAGTCATATTCAAAGCCAATCAGCAACTGTTTCTTTAAACAAATACAGGCGACTCTGGTTCGATAAAGGAAAAAAAATATGCCTGTATCGTCAAGTGCGACACAGGCATATCCTATTATATATAACTCTTCTTTATTACTTTTCCAGCACGATGACCAATGCACCGTTTGCGTCATACAAACCAATGCCACCACCGGACAACACATCGAATGATTTCACTTCATTGATAGCTTTCAGCACCTTACCTTCTGTTTCCATATCAGGACAAGCCATCATTGTGCTTGCTACTCCCGGGAAAGAAATAGATTTGGCATTACTTGTACTGGTTTCAAAACCACCATTAATCAAATTACATCCGGCATTGCCATGAATGGTCTTTTTCTTCACATCAAAAGCAATGAAAGGTTGTTTTTCCATACCGGAAGGAATTGCCTCACCATTCACTTCTTTAATTTTCCATTCTCCATTTAAAACTGAAAGTTTCACATCAGCCTCCTTCTTTTGTAGAACGACAACCGGACGGTTGGACGAATTGCAAAGATACATCTTATCTTTACCTGCCTTCTTGTATCCTTTTACTTGCGCAAAAGCATTCAATACATTATTTTCAGTAGTCATATCCGGACACATCATTCGGGTACTAGCCATCCCTGTAAGTTCAAGGCTTCCCGGCTTCGCATTTACATCGAAACTGCCCATCATACGATTACATCCGCTATTGCCGGACACACGACCGGTCGCTGTATCAAAAGCGATAAAAGGAAGGGTTCTACTTTCGCCCGGAGCAATTTTCGAGCCGTTGACTTCTATAATATTCCATTCACCATTGATAGATGACAGGGGGATTGCCTTCTCAACCGAACGGCACGAAGACATTGCAAGTGCTGCACCAGCAATGCAAATTGAAACAAATACTTTCTTCATATTGTTATAACGTTTAAGTTAAAATCGGGGGCAAAGATATCAAAAAGATTGGAAAATAACATCCAATACAACATAAAATATATACATTTGCCAATAGATATACAACAAACGAACAATTTACATAGTTCACTTAAAGTAAACAAATATGAGAATAATTGTCCTGTCTTTAATTCTATTCTGTTGTGGCACGTGTCCTATCACAGCTCAAAGTGATTACATTGTCACTACTCCTTCCACGCAGGAAATCCCTGTAGGTGAAGAAGAACAATTCATCAAGAATAACTTTCCACTGCAACCGCTGTGTAAATGGACACCCGGAATGAAGTTTATGTTTGTTCCTTCTACACGGAACATGTTCCTTCCTACTCTTTCCAGCTACGACACCGACAAAGGAATAGACAACAGCCTGCTGAAGCACAAGATTCTCACTTTCACGGGAACAGAAGAGAAGGCTCAAAATATATCAACCGGGACTAACTATTCCACTCGCTTCGTATTCGAATGTGAGGGAGAAAAATATTATTATGACATAAAGAACATGAGGCTGGACGAGATTTGCGAGAAGGCTCCCCGTGCCGGTATCAATGGATTGGTTTATCTGAAAGATGTAGATACTGCCAAAGAGTTGTTAATAGGAAAAACAGTCTATATACAATCTGAAAGTGCCCGGGTAGACGATGCCAACAATTATTCCGGCTATCAGAATATAGCAATTCCTGTCAATACGGAAGCTACAATTACCGCTATTGGAGTCGGCAGTCAGGCATATCCAGTGAAAATCGTATTCAAAGATACACAGGGACATTCTTATTATCTGGAAGTCGCTCTCTCGCGAACGAACTCCGGCATGGACCTGAATGATTTTCAAGGCGAAAAGAGAATGAAATATTTTTCAAATGCATTCAGTTTCACTAACAAGAGTCTGGGTACTATTGAAAGCCTGAAAAATAAATACTTGGGAATGACCGTTTATCCTAAAAAGATGCTGCCGGCCAAAAGAATCGTATCTTTTGAAGATAAGCAGACCGAATCACGTGTTCACTTGCCCCGATATACGGTTCTGCAAATAAAAGAGATTAAATTATCTCCCCCCGGCAGCCTGGCCACCCTGTCATTAACGGACAGGGACGGGGCAATCTATGAATTGGAAACAGATCTGAAATATGACGTGATTGTCAAAAATGATAATTATATCGAAGATTTTTTCGGATTCGAGGATATACATAAGAAATATCCGGGCATTACAGAAAAACGTTGGCAGATTATCTCCCGGGGAGATTTGGAGGCAGGGATGAGTACGGTAGAATGTCGTTTGTCCATTGGTGATCCGATAGAAATCGAGCTGAAAAAAGACAGTCGTTTCGAAACTTGGTTCTACAATGGCAAAACGCTGGAATTCGAAAACGGAACCTTGCAACGTTACAAATAAAAAGGAGTAGCTGCGCAATGATTATCTGAAAATAATCACGTATATTTGCCAAACCAATAAATCATAAATTATAATTCATTAAATACAGAAATGGGTAGAGTTCTTATTATTGGTGCAGGCGGTGTTGGCACTGTCGTTGCACACAAAGTGGCACAAAATGCCGATGTATTTACAGATATCATGATTGCCAGTCGTACGAAAGAGAAATGCGATAAAATCGTCGAGGCAATAGGTAACCCCAATATAAAAACAGCTAAAGTTGACGCAGACAATGTAGAGGAGCTGGTAGCCTTATTCAACGATTTCAAACCCGAAATGGTGATTAATGTGGCTCTCCCTTATCAGGATCTGACGATTATGGAAGCTTGTCTGAAAGCCGGAGTGAACTATCTGGACACCGCCAACTATGAGCCGAAAGATGAAGCTCATTTTGAATACAGCTGGCAGTGGGCTTATCACGATCGTTTCAAAGAAGCAGGTCTGACAGCTATTCTCGGCTGCGGATTCGACCCGGGAGTAAGCGGTATCTATACTGCTTATGCAGCTAAACATTATTTTGATGAGATTCAATATCTGGACATTGTAGACTGCAATGCAGGTAACCATCATAAGGCTTTTGCTACAAACTTCAATCCGGAGATCAACATTCGCGAGATTACACAGAACGGACGCTATTATGAAAATGGCAAATGGGTAACTACCGGTCCGTTGGAAATCCACAAAGACCTGACATACCCGAACATCGGTCCGCGTGACTCTTATCTTCTTTATCACGAAGAACTGGAATCTTTGGTGAAACATTATCCGACTATCAAACGTGCACGTTTCTGGATGACTTTCGGACAGGAGTATTTAACTCATTTACGCGTTATCCAAAACATCGGTATGGCACGAATCGACGAGGTTGATTACAACGGAATGAAGATTGTACCATTGCAATTCTTGAAAGCTGTATTGCCTAACCCGCAGGATTTAGGAGAAAACTACGAAGGAGAAACTTCTATCGGTTGCCGTATTCGTGGTCTGAAAGACGGTAAGGAACGTACTTACTATGTATACAACAACTGTAGTCACCAGGAAGCTTATCAGGAAACCGGTATGCAGGGAGTAAGCTACACCACCGGAGTTCCGGCAATGATTGGAGCCATGATGTTCTTCAAAGGCGAATGGAACCGTCCGGGTGTAAACAATGTAGAAGAATTCAATCCGGATCCGTTCATGGAACAACTCAATAAGCAAGGTCTTCCCTGGCATGAAGAGTTCGACAAGGATTTGGAATTATAAGCGTACACCTATTCATTAAAAGAAAGTTATGATAAACGTAGGAGATAAAGCACCGGAAGTCTTGGGTATCAATGAGAAAGGCGAAGAAATCCGTTTAAGTGCTTATAAAGGAAAAAAAATTGTGTTGTACTTCTACCCAAAGGACAGTACATCAGGTTGCACCGCACAAGCGTGTAACCTGCGCGACAACTATTCCGAACTACGTAAAGCCGGCTATGAAGTAATCGGTGTCAGCGTAGACAATGAAAAGTCGCACCAGAAATTCATCGAAAAGAACAATCTTCCTTTCACTCTGATTGCTGACACTGACAAAAAGTTAGTAGAAGAATTTGGAGTATGGGGAGAAAAGAAACTGTACGGACGTGCTTACATGGGTACTTTCCGCACTACTTTCCTGATTAATGAAGAGGGAATCGTAGAACGGATTATCACTCCCAAAGAAGTGAAGACCAAAGAACATGCCTCACAGATTTTAAATCAATAACTCCATTAATTATATAAGAATAAGGTATGGCAAAAAAAGACGAACTTAATTTTGAAACAGATAATAAAATGGCATCAAGCGAAAAACTAAAAGCCTTACAGGCTGCCATGGAAAAGATAGAAAAGAGCTTCGGTAAAGGTTCTATCATGAAAATGGGTGATGATAGTGTTGAACAAGTAGAAGTGATCCCGACAGGCTCTATTGCCCTGAACGTAGCACTTGGCGTTGGAGGTTACCCTAGAGGTAGAATCATCGAAATCTATGGCCCGGAGTCTTCCGGTAAAACAACATTGGCTATCCACGCCATTGCTGAAGCACAAAAGGCCGGCGGTATCGCTGCTTTTATTGATGCCGAACACGCTTTCGACCGTTTCTACGCATCTAAACTGGGCGTAAATATCGATGATCTTTATATCTCTCAACCGGATAACGGCGAGCAAGCGTTGGAGATTGCGGAACAACTGATTCGTTCTTCTGCTATCGACATCATCGTTATTGACTCTGTAGCTGCACTGACTCCTAAAGCGGAAATCGAAGGCGACATGGGTGATAACAAAGTAGGCCTTCAAGCACGTTTGATGTCGCAGGCTCTTCGTAAGTTGACAGCTGCTGTGAGCAAGACACGTACTACTTGTATTTTCATCAACCAGTTGCGTGAGAAGATCGGTGTTATGTTCGGTAACCCGGAAACAACAACCGGTGGTAACGCTTTGAAGTTCTACGCTTCTGTACGTTTGGATATCCGTGGTAGCCAACCGATCAAAGATGGCGAAGAGATTCTCGGTAAACTGACTAAGGTGAAAGTGGTGAAGAATAAAGTAGCACCTCCTTTCCGCAAAGCAGAATTTGACATCATGTTCGGTGAGGGTATCTCCCATTCCGGAGAAATCATCGACTTGGGTGCTGACTTGGGAATCATCAAGAAGAGCGGTTCATGGTATAGCTACAACGATACTAAGTTAGGACAAGGACGTGATGCCGCCAAACAATGCATCATGGATAATCCTGAACTGGCTGAAGAACTGGAAGGATTAATCTTTGAAGAATTGAAGAAGAAATAATTTGCTTTAATTCTGCTTTATCCACAGACTAAAACTGAATAAACAAAGGTGGGAGAAAATCGTTTACTACGATCATTCTCCCACCTTTTTCTCTTTTATATAATTCTCTCTTTTTTCCTCTTATACAAAATAAATGTATGCCAATGTGCTCAAGCTGATTATTACCCAAAGCAAAATCCCTTGAACCAAAGGCTTTATTCCAACTGCTTTCAATACATCAATAGAAAGAGAAGCACCGATGAAAAACATGGTAATCGTCAGAGTTTTACGGGCAATACCGTTAATAGCCGCTCCCAATTGTGGTACTCCATCCAGCAAATAAGTGTTTACTACCAATGCCAACACGAAGAAGAAGATAAACCATGGAATACTTATCTTTTGTCCTTTGCTCTTGAAAATAAAGGAAGTAGCAAAAGCCATCGGGATAATCCAAAGCGCACGGGTCAGTTTAATAGTGGTTGCCACTTTCAATGCTTCTTCGCCATAAGCAGCTCCTGCACCTACTACAGAACTGGTATCATGAATGGCAATGGCCGCCCATGTTCCGAATTGTTGCTGATCCATATTTAATGCATGACCAATGGCAGGGAAAATGAAAAGTGCGATAGCATTCAAGATAAAGATAGTACCCAATGCCACAGACATTTCACTGTCCTTCGCTTTCAACACTGGTCCCACTGCTGCGATAGCACTACCACCACAGATAGCAGTTCCCGAACTGATAAGATAAGCTGTATTACGGTCGATCTTGAACAACTTACGTCCAATAAACCAACCTATTACCAAGGTTCCGATCACCGAAATGACCGTAAACTCCATGCCTTCCTTACCGGAAGCTAAAGCAGAATGAAGATTCATACCAAATCCCAATCCTACAACTGAATATTGCAACAGATATTTAGAGGTTTTCTTATTAAACTTAGGATGCGCTTGTCCGCAAGTCAATGCAAAAATAAGTCCGAGGAACAAAGCAACCGGAGGAGTTACCCAAGCCGACCATGCTTCCAATCCTGGAATATAGTCTAAAAAAAGAAAGAAAGTCAGAGTAGAAAGCAGTGCAACATAAATCATTTTATTATTTGCCTGCAAAGTTTTTGTAGCTGTTGAAATCATATCTTTTTATCTTTAATTGTTTTCCGGCTGCAAAGGTACGGTAAACAATCAAGACCCGCCAATAGTTTCTAATTATGCATTATAACTTTTAATTATAAGCATACGCTTCCCTACAACTACTCTTACACTGTTATAATGTCTTTCCCAAAAGGTGATAGTGCCAAGGCTGCCAAATTAAAGTACTGTAAACCAAAAGAAATACCAATAAATAGTTATACTAAGCGATGTAAGCAACAAGAATAAAAGCAACATCGGGATGACAGACGGGATGACTGTTATGGAAGGCGTGGTTGAAAACTGCAGTCACATTTTCATAGCAGCTATTTAGCTCTTGAATAAGACTGAATATACGAAAAACATTCATAAAACAGGTTTATTTATATTAAAGCATCTCGCTAAAAAATGCGCTGTCGCCAATTTATATTTTTTTATCAATAAATTACAACTAACATATAAAGAGCTAAAGAACAATACTGCCATGTAAAATCACATTGCAATGCCCTCTGTCTTTTCTTTCGTCATATTACTGACTTATAGCTCGTTACGGGGTTCTTTGTAAAACCACAAAATATCTACAACTTTACAAACAAATTTATTTACTATATTTCCGATTATCCCTATTCAATCACTTTGGATAGCAGCCTCAAGGCATTAAATATTGTTAAGTACAATAAATCTATATTTAAAAACATCTGTGGTATAAAACAAATTATTTACATTTGCGAAAAAATCTATACCTATAAATTTATCAAATTATATATAAATATTGTATCGGTGTTATAATATGCATGATATGAGATTTATTGGAAAGTTTACCTTATTTAGAAATAGGTTACAGCAAAGGAACGTTAACCTGCTATGGATTAGCGTCAGTATTTTTTTATTATTTTCTATATCTTTGCATGCCACTACCATTACTACCGAGCCAATAACACTGACCGATACGTTACACAGTAATGATACTGTATCTATATTTACTAAGAATATTTTATTTCCAAAAGCTTCTGCCGTTGTATTGCGTAATTTTACCGAGAACAATGTCCGCATCGATTCCATCTTTTCTTTCCTTTCAAAAACAGACACTCAAAATCTTTTAAGCGTAAAGATTACAGGTTCTTATTCTCCCGAGGGTAAATATACCCTCAATACAAATTTAGCAGGCGCACGAGCACGCGCACTCGCCGAATTTGTTCAGAAGATTAACCCTGATGTCAATCTGGTAACATCTATAAAACACCCGTTAAAAGGACAGAAAGTCGATTATCGGCAACTACGGGCTGCAGAATTACAGATTATCTATCGTAATAATACAGTTGCAGGCAATACGGTTATTGCCAACACAGAGTGTCCGGATGAGAATAACATGCTGACGGATGGTGATAACAGCACCATTCCTGAAGCCCGAAGAGGGGACACAATAACCGCAACCTCCTCCCTCCAAACAGTATCCACAGTCACAACATCCGATGCAAACAATAATTATCACGTAGCAGAGCAACCGGATAAAACGTCCCGCCACCGTAACGGACATACCCTCGGCAGCAGGCTGTTCGTCACCACCAATATGTTGTACGACGCAGCTTTAACCCCAAACATCGGTCTGGGCATAAGTGTTGCTGACAGGGTTACGGTACAGGCCGATTGGATGTACGCACGCTGGAGCAATCGTGACAAACGACGCTATTGGCGCATATACGGCGGTGATTTCGAGGTTAGATATCGCATAGGGCCACACCTCAAAGATTCCCCTCTTGGCGGTCATTATGTAGGTGCGTATGGCTCAATGGCCTGTTATGATTTTCAGGCAGGGCGCAGCCACACTGGCATTTTATCAGACAAATACAACTATGCCATAGGGTTGTCATACACATATTCTCTTCCGATATCCACCCGTTTCAATATTGACTTCAATCTTGGTACCGGCTATTTGTGGGGCACATACAAGAAACACACGCCGATAGACGATTGCGATGTGTGGCTGTCCACACACAAATTGGGCTGGTTCGGTCCCACACGCATCGGTATCACGCTTGTCTGGCTTGTCGGCAATACTGTGACAAACAACAGGAAAGGAGGCAATCGATGATTGACAAAGGACATCTATCCTGTTTTCAACAGAGCGGACACAGCATTGGAGGCGTATTGCTATTGTATTTACTCTGCTTGACGAGCTGTTCGCAGCGCGAGTTGTGCTATGACCATTCGCACGTGTCACCCGTCGTACTCGAGTTCGACTGGAGTCAGGCTCCCGATGCCACACCTAACACAATGGTAGTATGGTTCTTTTCGGCCTCTTCCGAGGAACGTTATCGTTTCGAACTCACCGATGGCGGTACGACCACCCGCTCGCAGTTTGACAGTCACATCAAGATACGTCCGGGCACGTACCACGTGTTGTGCCACAACGGTACCACCGACAAGAATTCGGAAGAAGGGCGCACATTCGACGACTATCGCATCGTGACGTACAGCGACGCGGTACTTTCGCCCATGAATCGCAGCGAAAACGCACCGCTGCCCGAAGGTGCCGACAGCCAACCTGTCAGAGCATCCGCCAGCACCGTGTACGCACATACTCTTGATGAGCTTGTGACCATTGAGCCTGCTGCCGATAACGAAAAACATATTCGCTTTACACCCGTCGAGATGACCTCCGTATACGACATTGTCATCACAGGTGTAAAAAATCTGAGTGCGGACACCGAGGCTTCGGCGGTAATCACCGGTCTGGCAGAGGCATGGAGTCCGGCTTATTCCCGCCCGACGGGAGCAGAAGCAACAATTCCCTTCAAGATGAATCACTGCGGATCGGAATGTCTGCGCGGCTCGCTGGTGACATTCGGTGATAACGCACCGCACAATATACGGCACTACCTGCGTATATATACATCGTATAAATATTATTATGACTTCGATGTGACTGACGCCATACACAATGCTGGCAACAGCAAGCACATTGAGATTAATCTGAATGGTCTTAAGTTGCCTGTGAACGACCAAGGGGGTATGAGTCCGGGTGTCAATGGGTGGGAAGATGCCGAGGATATCGAATTACCAATGTAATATGTTAGAAAATAATATAATTCAAAAACTTAAACAAATCATTTGTTATGAAAATTAGTCCTAATTCAGCAGTGGCATTTGCATTTGTAACTTGTGCAATGATTGTCACCTCTTGCGCTAAAGACGTTGAGACCGATATAAATATCGATCCGGCCGGTAACGCTATCAGTTTTACTCCATCGGTAGGGCACAGCACCCGCGCCACCGAGACAACAATATCAAATCTAGGCAACTTTGCCGTCGTAGCCCGTGGTATGCACCACGATGGTGTGCTGTATGATAACTTCCTTATTGGCGACAAGAACGCCGGTGAAATTGCAAAACGGTCCAATCTCCAAGAGGGAGACAATCCGACCTCAGGCACGTGGAAACTCGACCGCAATGTTTACTGGCCCTCTTCATTGGAAAAAGTGCTGTTCTTTGCGTACACAACTCTCAAATACAATCCCACTGATACAAGTACTGATGTACTCGGAACTAATACCGACAATACTAAGCCTTCTTTCGGTTTTGAAGGCGACAATCCATATATTAAAACATACAAACCTCTGAAAGCCGATTTGGCTACCACCGGAGATGGTATCTGGGCAGACGGTAAGGGGCAGAAAGACCTGCTTGTAGCTTTCACTCAACAGACACGGTCTTCAAACCCGACAAACGTAGATATCACATTCGAGCATGCTCTGACGCAGGTTTCTATCACTGCCAAACAGAAAGATAAAACGAATGATGACCACCGCATTGTAAAGATAAAAGGCGCTTGGATTGTCAATGCCACAGAGGGCGGCAATCTTACGACTACTTACACACAGTCAAATAAGGAAGCTTCTATTAGCAAAGCTTGGACAACAGAAGGTTCTAAAACAGCCTACGGGGCATTCTACACCGATATCATAACTCTCGATAATAAAAATGATAAGGACCTTCTGCGCGAACATTCACTGATGCTTGTTCCGGAGGATTTAACAGCCTGGGAATCAAGCACAAACAATGACAACGGCGCATATATTCTGCTGCTCTGCCGCGTAGAACTTATGCACAATGGTACCAGCCATACAGGATCAGACATTGGAGACATTGCTATTGAAGGAACCAACCACTATCATCAGCTATTTCCGGTAAATGAAGAGGAATACGATGGTGCGGAATACGGTTTCGTATGCGTACCTCTTACAAGCGATTGGAATACGAATGGTATTGGCAAGCACTATACATACAACCTGGACATCTGCGGCAACAAAACCGGTGCCGGCAAATATCCTCCTACAATGACTGAAGACGATGTAAAGAAGTTGGTGCCAGAAGGCACACAAGTTAGTGTTACGGGCAGCAGTGAATTAAAGGACTTAATTGTCGTCACCACCCCTCCCTCCGGCAAGCAAGCAGGTGACAATGTCCTTGACGAGCCCATCAAGTTCACGGTAAAAGTCGAGGGTTGGCAAGCCCCCCAAGACTGGACTCCCGGCAACGGTAGCTTCTAATCCATTTTTACTTCGAATACTGATTTAATCGATTATCAATAATCACACATCCACCATGAATGCAAAATACAGTATCCCCCAATATGCTATTGCCACGCTGGTCGCTGCCACTGTGCTTGTACTGCCTGTTGCCTGCAACGATGATTTAGGTTATCAGAATATCGAAGGGCAACGAATAGCTTTCAAGCTCACGGCCCCCGACACCTGGCACAAAGGGATCTCCATCAACGAAAACGCGCCAACCACGCACTGCACGTCAGTACAGGCGCTGTCCGGCGGAGACACCAAGCTGTATTTGCATACCGTGGTGGCAGATAATCCTGCAGAGGAAATGGCCGTGGTGTCTCGCGGCACCCCGGTGAAAGATGCCAATACTTTCAATACAACTTATCCCCGGTTTTCGCTAAGTGGAATATGCTATACAGGTAACTATCCTACCGAAGAATCAGAGAACGAGTGGACAACGGAATATGCCTATAACCTGTATTACAGCACCGCATCAGGCACGGCGGTAGAAGGCGGCAGACCGTTGCTGTGGCCATCGAACGGCAATGTCCGTTTTTTTGCCTTTGCCCCGACGGTGGAGGATTTTAACAACCTGAATACCAAGGGCTCTCTGACACTAAGCAGTGCCACGCACAAAGGCTCGCCGACGCTGACATATACCGTACCTGAAGATGTAACCAAACAGGTGGACCTTATGACAGTGTGCACATCTGTCACGAGCAAGACCACTCCGGCAGTGGAACTGAAATTCGGTCACGCGCTTACTGCCGTGCAGATAAAGTGCGGCACCGACATGCTTGCCGGCAAAATTACCGAGGTTACCATTGCCGGAATCTATGGTAGCGGCACACAGGTAATCGGATCGAACACATGGAATATATCAGGCACAGGCACAGCTACATACACAATTTCAAAAGAAATAACACTGTCACCCAACAAAAACGCCGCCGACAAAATACATGTCCCCGAAGGCACCCCGATAGCCGGCACTAACACCGACAACCTGACCTTTATGCTGCTCCCGCAGACGCTGCCGGAAGATGCCACCATGACTATAAAATTCACTGACGACGCCACCAACACGGAACGTACTCTGAGCGGCTCGATAGCCGGACATACCTGGACGGCAGGCAAGATTGTCACCTACTCGATTTCACCGTCCAGCATCCACATAAAAGCCAGTGTCGATTTCAACAAAAAAGGAGCTACCACCGATAATCCAACCGGCGACATTATGCCATATTCGGGAGTCTGGTATGATACGAAATACGCAGCCAAGGTAGAGGTTACGCAAGAGGGTGTCGAGACAAAAACGCTGGATATCCCTACAAATAGTGTCATTTTCCAATACAGTTTCGACAATAACAAGTGGAATGACTGTACAAAAGATGATAACGGATTGCTTACTATTGAGGCACAAGATGCTTATAAAACGATGAATAGTGGTTTTAAGACAGAGGAAGAAGGCACGGAAAAGAGTCCATTCTCATTGTCCGGTGAGCATGGCGAAACCGCCAATTGCTATTTGGTTGACAAGGCAGGATATTACTCTCTGCCGCTTGTCTATGGCAACCGCTACGTAAGTTTGCCGGCAGGAAATACAGACGGTTTTCAATATTTCCCCAAACACGATGACGAAGCAATGCCTACAGATGGAAAAATCTCCGATGTTGGCGATGCCGTACTGGTGTGGCAGGACGCACCGGACCTGATTGACCCTGCCAGTGTAAAGGTCGTGGGTGAAAATCTGGTGTTCCGTATCCGCAAGCATACCCTTACACAAGGAAATGCCGTACTTGCCGTCCGGAACAACGCCACCTCTGACAAGAAAATACTTTGGAGCTGGCATATATGGGTGACACCTTACAAGGACGCCTTCTACAGTCAATTCTACCACTCAAAGACATATAAAGACAAGACTACCATTCTGAGAGAATATGACTTTGCCAAATACAACCTTGGCTGGTGCGACGTTCATGATCACAATAAGTCACGCACATTCAGTCTCCAAGCCGTTATTGATATGTCTGCTTATGGTGGTGAAACCACAAAGACGGTGGATATTCCGGGAATATTTACGCAGATGGAATTCAAGGGCTCGGATGCCGGAGACAACACATACTATCAATGGGGTCGTAAAGACCCGATGCTCGGTGGTATCTACAATAGCAATACTCCTACATATAAATATAATAAAAAAGGTGGTAGTACTATAGAAGTTAACGAGTTCACCATGGAGAACAAACAGGTGTTCAACCAATATAATCAAGATGGTTATAATTACTCGTTCTGCAAAAACCTGGGAGATAAAATAGATATGTCCGACTATGCGTCGAACGGTGTGACAATAGGATATAGCATACAGCATCCGTATATGTTTATCACCAACTCGCGTTCCAATGATGGTGGAGACGACCCTTTACCAGATTTTAATTATCGTAATCACTGGCATAAGCGATATGTTGACTGCCTGGTAAATTATTTGAATGACAGTACACATATCATGTTCAATGCCTGGGATGCGGGAGCTACGAATGCCGGTTATGCATATGACGATGTATTTACTTCCGACATCATTAAAGAAGAACTAAAGGAGGAATATCTAAAGCGTAATGCGGCAGACATTAAGAAATCAGTTTACGATCCGTGTCCTCCGAAATTCAAGGTGCCGCCAATCGATGCTTTCCGCGGAATTGCGAAAGCAATGTCATCGAATAGCGATTACTATGGACTTGGAAGCATAAGCTTTTCAAACAATGCTTGTACAATGACGTATAATGGACAATCAATCACATTTCCGTTTACAGGTGTGAGAAACTATGCCCTACGTTCCAACGAATGGGAAACCGTAAAACTGGTTGGGTCAGAATTGGATTTCGACTACACGACGTTCTATAAAATTTCTATGCCTGCATTCAACATGCTAACATTTATATCCTCGGCAACAATTGTCAAAAAAGAAGAATACAATGCCTATCAGTTATTAATATTAGCAATTGATAAAAAGAATAGAGCCAACCCCTATTCTACTGATAATATTAAAATGAGTTGTTATACGACTTCCAGCAACTCGTATGGTCTTCCTGTACGACCCATACACTACAACTGATAAGTTCGATAATACTGTCATCGCATCTAACGAACCGGTAACCTCCTGTGCCGTTTTATTTTTCAATTGAAGAAAAACAGACGTTATTTCACGCAGTCTTTCTCCCAAAACCGGATGGGTAAGATATGCTGCCTCTTCTTTGCCGCTAAGACGTAATACTGGGAGTTATAACTCATGCCCAATCCTTTCAGTTGAGGAAATATATACCAAATCCAATGGGAATATTTCCACCCGTTTCTAACTTCTGCAAGGGCTTGTTCATAATCACCTTGCTGGGCGTCCAAGAATCGTTGTAAATTATAGTCAGTCATATTATATTCTATCTTAAAGATTGGTTATCAATCACTTATTCTCTAACATTATCATCCATTTCCAAATGGGAATCACCTCTACTGTAAAACCATCCTGTTCCACCGTACGTTCTTCATTACGAGTCACAATTTGTAACTTCCTCGCCTTTAAAAACTTTGCCGTTTTCAAAAGCCCATTTACTTCACGAGTAAAAGTTTGAGTATCAGAAATATTATATGATGCTTGAACAAGCCATTTCTGATCAGGGATATAAAAATCAACTTCTACATTTTGATTATAGAAATATAGCTCCTTTCCAACCATTCTATATAAAGAGACAGCTACTAAATTCTCCAACAACAAAGTTTCCGGATTAAAGATAAACAGATTCAAAATGCCATTATCAATAAAATAGTATTTCCGGTTACTCTCTCTTTCCGCAAAACGAGCTGCATAATTTTCAATACTGAATATCAGCCAGGTTTCTTCCAAATATCCCACATAGTCAATAACTGTTCGCACCCCCACGCTCTCTCCCGCTGAAGATACTATATTTTTAAGTCGATTGTAAGAAGAGGGTTGCATGACACTTTCAGCAAGTTTTTTCACCAACAAACTCATCGAATCCGAATTACGTAGTGCATAACGGGCCACCAGATCACCAAAAAATATTTTCTGATAAAGCCCACTCAACCAAGAACGTTTATCTTTAAATGCTATCAATTCCGGAAATCCTCCATTATAGAAATAAGCATCAAAAGTGCGCACCACTTCATTACGTAAACTTGGAGTATAAAGCCAGTTTGTTTTTAAGATTATATCCTGCGAAAGAAGGAACTCACGAAAAGAATACGGATATACCTCCTGAATAAGAAAACGCCCGCCTAATGTCGTAGCAATCTCACTACTCAACATCTTCGCATTACTTCCAGTCACATATACACGATATTTTTTATCTACCAACCGACGAACGAACTTTTCCCACCCGTCTACAACTTGTATCTCATCCAAAAAGAAGATAGGCTGATAGGGGAAAGTCTCTTCGTATGCCAATTTTATATCGTTCAACTCTTCTGATTTCAAGCCGATAAAACGCTCGTCCTCAAAATTGATATAAAGTATTTCTTCTATCTTATGCCCTTTTTTCAGAAGTTGGTGTATCCGCTGATACATCAAATAGGATTTTCCAGCCCGGCGAATACCTAAAAACACATAATTACCTGCATCCTCAAAAGTAAAAGGACGTTCCATAAATGTTATATCCTTCACAAACTCTTGATTTTCACCAATTATTTGCTTTATTTGTTCCTTATTCATATCAGGTATTGTTTTATATACAGAATACAAATATATATTTTTTGTTTCATATACAAAACAAAATACACCATTATTTATTTCATATATACAAAAAATCCGAACCGCTAAATACGGTTCGGAAGTATGGTTTTGTCATAGAAGCTAATGATTGATTATCTGTTTCGTATGAATCATTTATTATAAAGAAATGAATATTTAATGATATTCTTATTGGTTTCCACCTCTGTTTCTCTTTCGTTGGTAGTCGTGTATTCATAACCATATTCCGGATACCCAGGGCGTTTAAGCGTATTTCCTACAACGACATCATAATCCACACGTATTTTTTTAAACGGTTCGTTCCAGCTCATAGTTGTGACATAGCCGTTATTATCAAACGCATATACAACAGGATGGACTGTTTCTGTGTATTTAATATAAGTATAATTCTCATGAACCGTTTCATTCGGTGTTGTGTAGATCGATTCCGGCCTCCCTTCACTGTCCATTTCATAATCTATTTTCTCAAGATAGCATTTTGAGCCGTTACCAAACAGACGCATAATATAAAGCATCTGATAATCGTCATCTATATCCAGCAGGAAACCGTTAGGATCAATGTTGAGTTTATCATTTGCATAACGATTGGGATAAAGCTCGTCTACGGTATATTCCCAGACTTCGTCCTCATGATAGTTTTCATGATACACGGTTTTTGTCAGCAGACCGTCTGTATAACCCAATGTTATCCAAAATTTATCGTAATCATCCTTTGTGTTTGTATTGTCTATTTTCGACAAACGATTATCAGCATTATATTCAAAACCTACATAATCCGCCGGAAATGTGATACGGGTTGCAAATCCTTGCTCATTCAACATGACTGTGCTTTTTTCAATCTCTCCGTCACTACTTGTTCCATCATGATAAATCCGCCGGTTTTGAATGCGGATTTCATTGGCTATCGTATAGTCGAAAGCAATCGTTTCAGTATATTTGAGATTTGCCTCACTCGCATCGGGCCCGTTCTTTCTTACACATTCGGCAATTCTTCCTAATGAATTGTATTTAAACTCATAACTTTTATATTCATTCGAAGATTTATACTCGTCCTCATTGTCCGTGTATTCGTAAATAACTTTACGAATCATTTTTTGGAGAGTACCGTCCTGCGTTGTTCCTTTCTGTTCTATAACAATCACAATCGTGGTATCTCCGCAAACAATATGGATTTCAGCCTTGCGGCTCTGTCCCGTCAAGTTCGGTTGCAACGTCATGGTCAATGTAAATTCACCCGCACCTCCCGAATAAGCACTCAATTCCACCCAATCCACACGCCCGGCAGCCGCTTTGGTGGTTGCCACTTCAGTAATAGTAGCTGTCCATGCTTCGGTAGCTGTGAATTTGATACCGTTGTTTAGGGTCGTTTCGTCGGCAAAGACTGTTTGCGTGGTTTGTGTACCTCCAGTCAGTTCAATAGTTTTTAAAGATTCGTCGTCTCCATCACCGCAACTTGCCATTGCTACAACAGTAAGGAGCGTAAAAAATAATTTCTTCATAATATTCCCGGTTTATTTATTGTATGTGATTCTATATATATTGTCTTTTACCCAATCAGTTTGTTCATTTGGCATAGCCACATTATAATACTCTGTAATAGAAACGGGGAAAGCATCATCATTCGTGGTATATACATATTTAAACGTTTCTTTCGGCGCACCAGTCCATGCAATAATCTTTTCCACCATATTCGTAGAACGTTTCCCAGTATATCCCAGCATCGGGAACATGCTATTCGTATCGCCTGTTGCAAAATCAAATCCTTCTGAGTTCAACGCAATTATCCAGTTCAAATCTAGATTGGTTTTATTCAATACACTTCCATATTGTGCTCTGTCAATCGCATCAGGATTAGAAGTGCCATATCCATCTCCCCACCAAACCGATACAAGATTACCATTCGACCATGTCAAGCGTTCTTCTTCAGAGTCAGAATCTTCCACACGAACGGAACGTTCAAGATAACCATCGGCATTATACTCTAAAGAATAAGTGAAGGTATATTCTTCCACTTTATCTTTGTACTCATAATCTCTGCCCATACCTGAAACTGCACGCCCGTTTTCATCGAGCGTAATAGAACCGGTAGGTTTGTAAGGAGATGTAACGCCATCCTCTACATCCGTCTGCTCATAAGAGACCTTATCATTGTCATAAGTGAAGACTATTGTCGAAACAGTTGTTATTTTTTCTCCTTCAGAGGTTTCATCTTCTTTTGTAATTACCATTTTCGTAAGCCGCTTCTGATCGTCGTAAGTAAAATCAACGATATCAGTACCATCAAACTCACCTATATGGGTATAATTATCAACGTCAATTTTCGTAATGAGTTTATCCGTTGAGACATCCGGACCATCTGGAGATTCTGGCGTCGTCCCGTCCTCTTTGGTTCCCTTCTGTTCTACAACAATCACAATCGTGGTATCTCCGCAAACAATATGGATTTCAGCCTTGCGGCTCTGTCCCGTCAAGTTCGGTTGCAACGTCATGGTCAATGTAAATTCACCCGCACCTCCCGAATAAGCACTCAATTCCACCCAATCCACACGCCCGGCAGCCGCTTTGGTGGTTGCCACTTCAGTAATAGTAGCTGTCCATGCTTCGGTAGCTGTGAATTTGATACCGTTGTTTAGGGTCGTTTCGTCGGCAAAGACTGTTTGCGTGGTTTGTGTACCTCCAGTCTGTTCAATTGTTTTTGAAGATTCGTCGTCTCCATCACTGCAACTTGCCATTGCTACGCCAATGGTCAATAAAGCTAAAAATAAGCTTTTCTTTAGTTTCGTCATTTTAAAAAAAAATTGCATTCCGCGTTCCCCCGGAATATTACAAAAAACAGAAAGCGCGGAACTGCAATATATGATATTCGAGAAGTCGAATAAAGTCGAAAATGAAAAAAAGAGCTAAACAAGTGCAAATATAACCTCTAATATTCAATAC
>OGGB01000968.1_pt1 | contig 21887 bp, 18 predicted proteins | sample 1571111 | NCBI WGS metagenome assembly OGGB01 (sample SAMEA2582067, study PRJEB24529) | metagenome | biome: Human gut stool | place: China | collected 2011
TGGATCGAGTGGGTAGGAATAATTTCCTTTAGTCATTGTTACCCTCAATTTCAGCACGAATGGTCGCTTGACGTAGTTCTTGCTTTCTATAGTCACGAGGCAAAAAAGCACGAATTTCATCTTCATTAAACCCAATTTGCATGCGTTTGTTATCCATAATGATAGGTCGACGAAGAAGATTTGGATATTCAGAAATCAATTGAATAAGTTCCTTGATAGTTAAATCATCTACATCGATGTTTAATTTTTGAAAGACTTTTGAACGGGTTGAAATGATATCCTCTGTACCATTTTCTGTATAAGACAAAATCCTCATCAACTCATCGTGGGTTAATGGGCTTGTGATAATATTGTGTTCGTTAAAAGCAACTTCATGATTGGTCAACCAGGCTCTTGCTTTCCTACAGCTGGTGCAGCTAGGTGATAAAAATAAAGTTACCATGCAAACGCCCCTTTCACTTTAACATTCCTAATTATTATACAATATTTGTATAGTTTTGGCTACGCTTTCTTAAAATTTTCTGCGATTTTTTTGTCTGCATTCAATTGTCCACAAAGTTCATCTATGCTATTAAACTTAACCATATCACGGATATATTCTAGCCAGAAGACTTCAATCGTTTTCCCATAGATGTCGCCTTCAAAATCAAAGATGTTGGCTTCAAGACGCAGTTCTGTCCCTCCAAAGGTGACATTTTTACCCAAGCTGGTCATAGAACGATAGCGTTTTCCATCAATGACGACGTCAGCAACGTAAACCCCATCAGCTGGTAGAAAGGTTCTATCAATTGGTGCTAGATTGGCCGTTGGAAAACCAATAGTGCGTCCACGCGCATCTCCGTGGACCACAATACCTCGTGTAGAGAATTCATGTCCCAAGAGGTCATTTGCCTCTTTAACCTTACCTTCTCTAATCAACTGGCGAACACGAGTTGATGAAATTTTTTCACCATCACTTTGTTGCTCTTCAATGACATGTACCCTTCCGGAAAAATTTCGAGCTAAATAGTCTGCATCCGTTCGATGGTGTCCAAACTTGTAATCAAATCCCACAACAATCTCTTGAGCCTTCAAACGCTTAATATAACGATCAATGAAGTCATCAGAACTGGTTCGGGCGAAATCACTATTGAAATCTGTTAAATAAAGTTGATCTGTTCCGTAAGCTTCAAAAAGATTACAACGTCTTTGAGGTGCAGTGATATGAAGAAGGAGGTCATCTGTATAGCGTTGGAATGTCAGTTGCGGACTCTCGTTAAAGGTAAGGACAGCTACTTCAAGCTGTTTCTCATCAGCAATCTGACGTGCCTTATCAAACAGGACTTTATGACCACGGTGAAGCGCATCGAAATAGCCTAAGACAAGGACTGTTTCCTTCTCCTGATGGATATCTTTATAATCATTAATAGACGTTACTTTCATTGGATTAATACTTTTCTAGGTTTATAGACGTGATGTCGCTTTTCCATGATGGCTAGAACCTTGTCACCCAAAAAGGCAGCTACCAGAGGTTCTTGGCTCTCTAAGGAAATAAAGCGACCAAATGAGATTTCTTTGGCATCTTCTTCAGTGACTTGCACAGCCGGTAGGTCCTGAACACCAAATTCGATAGGGAGTAAGAAAGACTCATCCCCTGCTTCTACCATTTCTGAAATTTGTGAGAGGGTTAGGGCTAAATCTAACGTTAACCCTGCTGAAGCTGTTCGACGCAAAGCAGACATGTGGCTAGCATAACCAAGTTTAGCACCTAAGTCGACAGATAAGGTACGGACATAAGTTCCTTTGCTACAAGCAACACGGAAGGTAAATCTTGCAGTGCCGTTTTCAAGTTTAATAGGTGAGGTACGAACAAACTCGGTAATTGTCACTTGGCGTTGTGGACGTTCGACTTCTTGGCCGGCGCGTGCATATTCATAAAGTTTTTTCCCATTGACTTTAACTGCTGAGTACATCGGTGGGGTTTGTGTGATTTGGCCCTCAAAACTAGACATGGCTTTATCAACAGATTCTTCATCCAGCTCTGTTAAAGGTGTTGTTTGGACGACGTCACCGCTAGCATCTTCGGTCGTTGTCGAAAAGCCAATGGTAATTTCACCCTCATAGACCTTGCCAGCTTCAGTCATGTATTCAATGACACGAGTAGCCTTTCCAACTGCTATAGGTAAAACACCAGTAACATCAGGATCTAGGGTTCCACCGTGTCCGATTTTCTTTTCATGTAAAATTTTGCGCAGTTTAAATACTGCATCGTGACTGGTCATTCCAGCTTCTTTTTTTAGATTAATAATTCCCGAAATCATACTTTTAATTATATCAAAAGCAAGCCTAAAGAGCTAGGTAGAAACATAAAGAGGCCAAGAGTAAATTCTCTAGCCTCTTCAGATGTTTATAACGTCACATTTACTTCTTCTTTTTAATCAATATCCCTTTTGAGGTCGCTATCTAGCTCAAAGAAAGGCTGGATATCTTGGACATACTCTAGGACGCCCTGAAAGTCTCCTTTATCGTCTCGTACAGCAGCATAGGTGACGTAGACGAATTTTCCTAGACGTTCAGATTTGAACCACATTGGTACTTGGTCACGCTCACCACTTCTGAGTAAGTCAAAGATTTTCTTGACCTTGTCAAGGACTTTTGGCGGATGACAAAGTTCAACATTCCGTCCAATTTGACTAGGTGTTCGTTTAAAGACCATTTCATTGGCTGGAACATTGTCGTTATAGTATTGGAAAATATCATCTTTATTAACGAAAGTGATTTCCAAAGGGAGATGATTGAGGATGAGATTGGCCTGTTCAACAGAGAGATAACCATTGCCAAAAGGCTGTGTGGTTTCTCTATCTACGACAGTTTCAGCCTTTGGTTTCGATGTGAAGCTGATGGTGAATTGCCCTTCAGGGGTATCTATGACACGAGTATTGCCGATATTCTCATCAGCTTTCGGACTAGACTTTTCTTCTAGTACAGTATCATCAAAACGCTCTCGCTTAGGCTTCCAGATAGCTGTAGGCTTTATAATAGCATAGCCATAGGCATCGCTCTCCTCAGCAATGGAAAGCCAATCATCCTGCGTGAAGGTTTCTAGCAGAATCATAAGTAGGATGGCTTCTTCCTTGAAAATCATAGCTTCAAACTCTTCCGAAAAGGCTTCAAATGCTTTTGAAAACTCTTCTAAAGTACTTTCTGGAAGTGCTTTGAGTTTAGCTTCTGCTACTCTAAAAAGTTTTCGGATGTCATCGTCTACACCCCACATCACTTTTGGCGGGGAGTCATGACCGTAACGCTCCATAATTGGAAAGAAGAGCTTTTCTTTACGTGTGTAATGATTATGGAATTGACCAAGTAATGACATCTGATGCTTAAGCCCATTTACTAGGTCAGATTTAAACTCTTCATTTTCAGGCTTACTGATATTTTCTATGATACGTCGAATACGGAGAATAGCTGAACGTAGGGCTAAATTCTCTTGTTTAAACACATAAACTGGGTGGCCTTCTTGATCAGCGTCTGCTACCTCCACATCTGCAATGGCTCCTTTAAAGAGGTTAGCATGTACATTACAGAGGCTCATGACATCTTCAAAGGTAACTCCTTCTTCAGATGCCATCAGTTCATGTTCCATCATAGAGATTTCAAGGGCAGAAACTCCCTTGAAGTGTTGATTGAAGCGCTCTTGAACACTTTCAGGACTGGCTCCATGGTGCAAATCTAGTAGAATTTCTTTGAGTATTTGAATACGATTGTTTTCCATATCAGTCTCCGATGACATCATATCCATTGAATAGTAAGGTTTGCTTAATTTTATCTAGGGGAATATTAGCTAACTTAGAGCCAGCTTTTAGACTGGTTACCTTACCGACAGTATTTAACATAGCAGGGTTGGACAAGGGCTTGAAACCGAGATCAATCAGTAACTCCTTAACCTCTGGATGCTCTTTAATGATGGTTGCGACTGGTTGTGATAAATCTATAGTGTTGGTTGTCATAGTGACCTCCTAATAACATATTTACTACTACCATTATACACGAGAATAATGAAAAAAGGCCAACAAACCTGAGTCTGTGCCTTTAATTAGTTTCCAAATAGAGCTTCCGTAACATTATGTTGGATATTCTCCCACTCTTGCTCTGCACGAACCATCTTACGATGGAAATCAGCGCGGCCACGTAAATAAGCGGCAATCTGATAATCTTGCTTAACAATTGGTATCTCAGGGATTTTAATATCCAAGAGGTCAGCAGTCGATAAGTTAAGGACGGCCTTACCCTTATCAGCATAATCTAAATAAGTACATCCAATCTCAGTCTCAAGGAAAAATTTGATGTAGAACCCACGAAGTTTTTCTTTAGGACGAAGAACTGTAATATTTGACGAGGCAACCACCTCACGTTTACCTTGATCCTCAAAAACAGCTACTTTTTGCACTGTCCCTTTTGAAGCAATGAGGACATCACCATCCTCTAGCAAAAACCGTAAGAGCTTACGACGTTCTTCAGAAAAAGTTTTAAGGTCTTTATATGAAATACCGCTTGGTGTCATATCGGATAAATTAATAACAGCAAATTCTCCTGGTTCAGCTTTAGCAGGGACAGCTTTGCCTTTGAACTGGTCAACAACATCACCTAAACGAATAAGCTTATCAGTATTAGCTTCATAATTGACAATCAATTGAGGTCTTTCTTTTTCAGTCATTGAATCTCCTTTCTTATATTCGAGTATCCTTAATGAGTATTGTTATACAATAATAGCAAGAAGCTAATACTTTTGCAAGTAAAAACTGCAATAAATGTAAAATAAAAAAAGAGACTAGGTCTCTTAATTACAAGCTTTTAACAGCTGCTACTGCTGCTTCATAGTTTGGATCTGTATTAATATTTTCCAGATATTCCACGTAAGTAATCTTGTTATCAGCATCAGCTACTAAAACAGCACGCGCTAATAGGTGCCATTCTTCAATAAGAACACCATACGCTCTTCCAAAGCGATTATCGTAGTAGTCAGAAAGCATAATAGCATTTTCAAGTCCCTCAGCGCCGCACCAACGAGCTTGTGCAAATGGTAGGTCTACAGAGATAGTAATTATCACAGTATCATCTAGTTCTGATAACTCTTTGTTAAAAGTACGTGTTTGCGTTGAGCAGATACCTGTATCAATAGATGGAACTATAGAGATAACTTTTTTCTTTCCATCGAAATCTGATAGTGATTTTTGACTTAAATCTGTTGCTGTCAATGTAAAATCACGCAAAGTATCTCCTACTTGAAGTTGTTTGTCTTCAGCTACTGTAACTGGTTTTCCGATAAATGTTGGCATAATATTCCTCCAATAGTTTTTCTTTATTGTACTTTAAATGCTAGAACATGACTAGCCATTTGCTTATAAATTTTTAACAAAGAGCATTTCATAATCACAGAAGATATATCTATCTGCGAACTTGCTTTCATAATAAGCATGTATTTAATTACTTTTTAGAAGCTTTATAGGTCCAGCTTTATTATAGAAGTGTTGTACTATAATACCACCATTTATCGATAGTTTGATTTTAAAAATGTTGAGATGTTGCTACTTAAATACTTTAAGAATGTGATGTTATAGCTTATTTTAATATGTGATTCAAGCTATCTGAAAAAGACCCAACTAGATGCTGAGTCCATTCGTATTATAATACTTTTAGATTTTTTCCAAGGCAATTTTCAAATCTTCAATCAAATCATCTGCATTTTCTAAACCGACAGAGATTCGAATTTGATTTGGAGTGACACCGCAGGCAAGCAAATCTTCTTCTGCCAATTGTTGATGGGTTGTTGTTGCAGGGTGAACAACCAATGATTTTGCATCGGCAACGTTGGCAAGGTCTGAGAAGATTTCAAGATTATCAATGACTGTACGAGCTTCATCTTGTCCGCCCTTAACATGGAAAGTGAAAATAGAACCTGGTCCTTTAGGGAAGTATTTTTGTGCCAAGTCATAGTAAGGACTTGATGGCAATCCAGGATAGTTTACTTTCTCAACTTTTGGATGGTTTTCCAAGAAATCTACGATTTTTTTCGTATTTTCGACGTGGCGTTCTACACGAAGTGAGAGGGTTTCAAGGCCTTGCAAGAGCAAGAAGGCATTGAAAGGTGCCAAGGCTGCACCTGTATCACGCAAAAGTTGTGTACGGAGGGCAGTAATAAACGCTGCTGCACCGACATCACGTGTATAACTGATATTGTGGTAAGAAGGATCTTCATCCACCAATTGTGGGAATTTACCTGAAGCTTCCCAATCGAATTTACCAGAATCGACGATAAGGCCTCCGATAGTTGTCCCATGTCCACCGATAAATTTAGTCGCAGAGTGAACCACGATATCTACACCATGAGAAATAACGTTAATAAGATAAGGTGTACCGAATGTATTGTCAGCCACCAATGGAATCTTATGACTGTGAGCGATGTCAGCAATCTTTTCAAAATCTGGAATGTTGATAAGTGGGTTACCCAAAGACTCAATCAAGACAAGTTTTGTATTGTCTTTGATTGCAGCTTCTACTTCTTCAGGATTGTTGACGTCAACAAAAGTTGTTGTGACACCATAACGTGGGAGTGTTTCTTTCAAGAGGTTAAAAGTTCCACCATAAAGCGTTGTTGCAGCAACAACATGATCTCCGGCGTGTGCCAAACCAAGTACTACATAAGTGATAGCAGCCATACCTGAAGCAGTTGCCAAGGCACCAACACCACCTTCTAGTGCAGCAATACGGTCTTCAAGGACTGCTACAGTAGGGTTGGTAATACGAGTGTAAATATTACCAGGTTTTCTAAGGGCAAAGAGGTCTTCACCTTCTTGAGCATTATCAAAAACGTATGAAGTTGTTTGGTAAATAGGAACCGCACGTGATTTAGCTTCCTTATCAGGGGCTTGTCCAGCATGCAATTGTAGGGTTTCAAATGAAAATTCTCGTGTCATATGTGTTTCCTCCAAAACAAAAGTTGCCTTCATTCTACACCTAGCAAGTCAAGCTGTCTAATAGAAATTTCTTATCAGAGTGATAGATAGGGTTTATAAAAAGAACCTTTCGGTCCTTTTATTTCTTTTCAATGGGTGCAACACTTGCTAGAACTTTTTTAAGTCCCACCTCTGGGAATTTAATCTTAAGTTCTTGGGTTTTACCACTACCAGTCACTTCTAGAACAGTTCCGTCTCCCCACTTCTTGTGATGGGCGATGTCACCAATTTCCCAGTCTGTTGTTGTCTTGCTTGAGTCAGACGTTTTTCCGAATGGTAGCCCTCTGGTAGCTTTTGAAAATGGCTGAGCGCCAGTATGTCTTTGCGGTTGTGCATTGGCTTTTCTGGTCTGAAGCGCTTGTTGTAAACTCATGCCCTGACCAAATTGTGTCGGTTCATCCTTTGTAAAACGAACACCAAAAGATGAATTAGCAGGACGTGCCAGTCCTTGATATTGCAATAAATCATCTGAGATTTCTCGCAAGAAACGACTTGGACGGTTGTAATTAGTCTTACCAAAAAGCGTACGAGTATTGGCATTGGTTAGGAAAAGAATTTCTTCAGCACGAGTAATTCCTACGTAAGCCAAGCGACGCTCTTCTTCAAGCTCATCTGGCTCTTCTGAAGCACGTGACAAGGGAAAGACGCCTTCTTCCATACCAATCAAGAAGACAACTGGAAATTCAAGCCCTTTAGCAGCGTGGAGGGTCATTAAGGTCACTTCTGCTGCTTCGACATCACCATCGTCCGTGTCAGCAATCAAAGCCAGATCGTTCAGGAAACGTCCTAAACGGTCAATACCCGTCTCGTCTTCTGTCCCATCTGTATTGGTTTCGTCGAAATTCTTGGTTACAGACATGAACTCCTCGATATTTTCAATACGTGCCTGACTTTCAAGCGTTTGTTGCATAGACAGAGCGTCCAGATAACCAGATTGGTCCAAGACAGCTTCAACAACTTCGGTAATACTTAAGTCATCTAGCTGGTCACGTAGATTCAGAATAACATTAGCAAAGTCATAAACGCCTTGAGCTGCTTTCCCTTTAATAGGTGACAACATAATATTAGCGGAAGCATTTAGAAGACTCATATCTTGCTCGTAGGCAAAGGTACGAATCTTTTCAAGAGTACCAGGACCGACCCCGCGTTTCGGTTCATTCACGACACGTTCAAAGCTAATATTATCCGCAGGATTGGCAATCAAGTTCAGATAAGAAATGACGTCACGAATTTCTTTACGGCTGTAGAACTTGGTACCTCCAACCATAGTATAAGGAATATTAGACTTGAGCAAGGCTTCTTCAATGGTACGAGATTGGGCGTTGGTACGGTAGAGGACTGCAAAGTCTTTAAAGTTCTTACCTTCTTCACGAACGACGTTATTAATCGTTGAAGCTACGAAAACAGCTTCATCTCGCTCGTCATTAGCACGGTAATAAACGATTTGTTCTCCGTCATCATTTTGAGTCCAAAGTTTTTTAGGACGGCGGTTGCGGTTGTTCTTAATCACCTCGTTGGCCGCTTGGAGAATTTTCTTAGTCGAACGGTAGTTTTCTTCCAGGAGAACTACCTTGGCTTCGGGATAGTCTTTCTCAAAATCAAGAATATTTTGCATATCAGCCCCACGCCAACCGTAGATTGATTGGTCTGCATCACCCACAACACAGATATTCTTAAAGCGAGAAGCCAAGAGTTTCACTAACTGATATTGAGCATGGTTAGTATCTTGGTACTCATCCACATGAATGTACTGATAACGTTGCTGATAATAAGCAAGCACATCTGGATTTTTATCAAAGAGACGCAAAGTCATCATAATCAAATCGTCGAAATCCATGGCCTCACTACGACGAAGCTCTTCTTGATAGGCTTTGTAACATTTAGCAACGATTTGCGTGTACATGTCGCCAGCCTGATGTTCATATGCCACTTCATCTAAAAGGTCGTTTTTAGCATTGGAAATCGTCCCTAAAATAGCACGCTCATTCCATTTCTTTGAATCGAGATTAAGATTCTTGAGAATACGCTTCATCAGAGTGCGTTGTTCTCCAGGATCCACGATAGTGAAGTTTCGGTTATAGCCAATATGGTCTGCTTCACGACGAAGAATTCGCACGCACATACTATGGAAGGTCGCAATCAAAGTTTCTGAAGTTGCTGGATTTAAAGCCATAGCACGTTCACGCATCTCACGAGCTGCTTTATTGGTAAAGGTGATGGCCAAAATATTCCAAGGATTGACCATTTTTTCGTCAATTAGGTAAGCAATGCGGTGGGTAAGTACTCGTGTCTTACCGGAACCTGCACCAGCCATAATCAAAAGAGGTCCTTCAGTCGTTTGAACTGCTTCTGATTGTTTATCATTCATACCGTTTAATAATGGGTTCATCATGTTCTCCATTCTCAAAAATAAGCTCTACTATTTTATCATTTTTCCGATGAAAATGCAGACTATAGTCATGATTGTCATCAAATTCTCTAAACTTGAGATGCTTGTTTCAAACTAGGATATTTGCTAGACATTTTTGATATGATAGCTAAGCTATGTGAGATTTACTTGTTCTTGTGTAATAATGAAAGCGTAATATTCGGATTTTTTAGGCTAATTAAGAAAATAGGTATTGACAGTGTTCGGTTTTTTCGGTAAGATATAGTCACAATAAAATATTAACCGAATGACATCATCAGGATGACTGGTGATTGACGGACTTCTGGAGAGAGCTTGAAGCAGCTGCTGCTGTTTACAAGACACCGAAGGGGCAAGGGATAACACCCGAAACTCTCAGGTAAAAGGACAGAAAGCATTGCAAGTTTTTAACTTGTATGAATAGCTTTGTATTTTCAGAGGTCTGGTTAAGCCAAACCTCTTTTTTGGCGTCTCGGTTTAAGGAGATTCTAAACTTATGTTAGACTTTTTCACTTCCATTGATGACTTTGTATGGGGACCTCCCCTTCTTGTCCTTCTTGTAGGAACTGGTATCTACCTTACAATCCGTCTAGGACTTTTGCAAATCATTCGTCTGCCTAAAGCCTTTAAACTTATCTTTGCTGAAGATAAAGGGGAAGGTGATATTTCTAGTTTTGCAGCCCTTGCGACAGCTCTTGCTGCAACTGTCGGTACTGGTAATATTGTCGGGGTTGCAACAGCCATTAAGACTGGTGGACCTGGTGCCCTTTTCTGGATGTGGATTGCTGCCTTCTTCGGTATGGCAACTAAATATGCCGAAGGACTTTTAGCTATCAAATTCCGTACACTTGACGATCAGGGGAATGTCTCTGGAGGTCCAATGTACTATATTACCAATGGCTTTAAAGGGAAATGGCAAACAATCGCTAAGCCTTTGGCCTACTTCTTTGCCTTTGCCGGTGTGCTTGTCGCATGGTTGGGTATTGGTACCTTCTCACAAGTTAACTCAATCACAGCATCTCTTCAAAACAGCTTTGATTGGTCACCAAAAATTGTCAGTGTGATCTTAGCCCTTATCACTGCTGCTATTATTTTCGGTGGTATTCAATCTATTTCAAAAGTATCTGAAAAAGTTGTGCCATTTATGGCTGGTCTTTACATCATTGCTGCACTTATTGTCATCTTTGCTAACTTCAATCAGCTGTTCCCTGTGCTTGAAATGGTTTTCCAATCAGCCTTTACTGGTAAAGCTGCTGTCGGAGGTTTTGCTGGAGCAACTGTTATGGTCGCAATGCGACTTGGTATTGCGCGTGGGGTATTTTCTAATGAATCAGGTCTTGGTTCTGCCCCTATCGCCGCTGCTGCTGCCAAGACTGAGGAACCTGTTGAACAAGGTTTGATTTCTATGACAGGTACCTTCATCGATACTATCATCATTTGTACCCTTACCGGACTTGCTATTCTCGTAACTGGACAATGGTCTGGTAGCTTAGAAGGTGCACCAATGACACAAGCGGCCTTCTCTTCTGTTTTCGGAACTTTTGGAGAAATTGCCCTAACACTTTCTTTAGTCTTGTTTGCCTTTACGACAGTTCTAGGTTGGTCTTACTATGGGGAACGTTGTTTCGAATTTATCTTCAAATCTACCAAATTCCTCTCATTCTATCGTCTTGTCTTTGTAATCATGGTTGCTCTTGGTGGCTACCTAACACTCGATGTTGTTTGGAAAATTGCGGACATCGTAAACGGCTTGATGGCATTACCTAACTTGATTGCCCTTCTGGTCCTCTCACCAATCATTATCAAAGAGACCAAATCATATTTTGAACGTCATAAATAATGAAAAGAGCTCAGGCTCTTTTTTCTTGTCTTTATCAGCGCCAATTCTTGCGACTACTGCTTATTTGCGTTACAATGAAATAAATTCGTTTTAACACAAATAAAGAAATATTCAAAGGATAAAACATGTCAATTACCAAAGAATTTGATACTATTACAGCTATTTCAACCCCTTTAGGCGAAGGGGCTATCGGTATTGTTCGCTTATCAGGAACAGATGCTATTGCCATTGCTAATAAGGTTTTCAAAGGGAAGAATCTTGAAACCGTTGATTCTCATACCATCAACTATGGTCATATCGTGGAAAATGATGACATCATTGATGAAGTCATGGTCAGTGTCATGCGTGCTCCCAAAACCTTTACCCGTGAGGATGTGGTAGAAATCAACACACACGGCGGAGTTGCGGTAACTAATGAAATTCTGCAACTCCTTATCCGTTCTGGAGCTCGTATGGCTGAACCTGGTGAATTTACCAAGCGTGCCTTCCTAAATGGCCGTGTGGACTTAACTCAGGCTGAAGCTGTAATGGATTTGATTCGCGCCAAGACTGATAAGGCTATGGCAGTTGCTGTCTCGCAACTTGATGGCTCACTCAAGAATCTCATTAACAATACCCGCCAAGAAATCCTTAATACTTTAGCTCAGGTGGAAGTTAATATTGATTATCCTGAGTATGATGATGTTGAAGAGGTTACCACAAATCTTGTCCGCGAAAAAACGCAAGAGTTCCAAGTACTTTTAGAAAATCTTCTTGCCACTGCCAAACGAGGAAAAATCCTACGAGAAGGTCTTTCAACGGCAATTATTGGTCGTCCAAATGTCGGAAAATCAAGTCTTCTCAACAACCTCCTACGTGAGGAAAAAGCTATCGTGACAGACATTGAAGGGACCACTCGTGATGTTATTGAAGAATACGTTAATATCAAGGGTGTTCCACTTAAGTTAATCGATACGGCTGGTATTCGAGATACTGACGATGTTGTCGAAAAAATCGGTGTAGAACGTTCTAAAAAGGCCCTAGAAGAAGCTGATTTGGTTCTTCTTGTCCTTAATAACTCCGAGCCATTAACTGAGCAAGACCGTACCCTCCTTGACATCAGCCAAAATAGCAATCGCATTATTCTCCTAAATAAGACTGACCTTCCTCAAGCTATCCAACTTGAAGAACTTCCCGAAGATGTCATTCCAATTTCAGTCTTGAAAAATGAAAACATTGATAAGATTGAAGAACGCATCAATCAACTCTTCTTTGATAATGCTGGTTTGGTTGAGAAAGATGCTACCTATCTTTCAAATGCCCGTCACATTTCACTCATTGAAAAAGCTCTTGAGAGTCTTGAAGCCGTTAATCAAGGTCTTGAATTAGGAATGCCGGTTGACCTACTACAGGTTGATATGACACGTACTTGGGAAATTCTTGGTGAAATTACTGGTGATGCTGCTCCAGATGAACTCATTACGCAACTCTTTAGTCAATTCTGTTTAGGAAAATAGACATAACTAAATTTATGTAAAAAGATACTCCGTTATCTTTTTCTTTTTATGGTGAAGTTTTACATAATTTTAGTTACGTTAATATAAAACCAAACTATTCCATTTATAATAGGGTGTTATGATTGTTGGAATAGTTTTCGACCATATAAAAACACCTGAAACACTTGGTTTCAGGTGTTTGACAGTGTTAAGAAAGACAAGTTCACAACTGTAATTAGCCCATTACTTTTCTTGTCATGTTTACTGGCTTAGTTTTTCGCTTTACCTCTGTGTTTACCACTTAGTCCAAAGATAGTAAGTAACATACCAAGGCCAAGGAGACCAGCATGTGAGCTCTTGTCACCTGTTGTAGGAAGAACTTCGCCTTGAGCTGAAGCTTCGGTTACTTTTTCTGTTTCTTTAAGGGCATCATTTGTTGTTGACACAAAGAAGACTTTACCGTTTGGTGTCGTTACTACTTTAGAAACCACAGGTTTAGTTGTTGTTAGTTCTTTAGCAACATCCGATGGAGTAACTGGACTTAATGGATTAAGCGTAGGTTGCTCTGCTTCATCTTTCTTAGTCAATGCAGCATAATTAGCGCTTGAAATTGAAATGGTACGTGAATTTGGATTAATGACAGCATATTTAGAAAGGTCTGCAGTTGCCAAATAATCAGCAAAGATAGAATCCATTGAAGGCCCTTCTTCACGTGGCCCACCTAGCATTGTGTAGCCATCACCACCGGCAGCCAAGAAATCATTGGTTACAAGATAGTAGGTTTCAGTTTTGTCGAGAGGTTTGTAGGCTTTAGTTTCTGGATCTAAAATGTCAATAGAAAGGATACGTTTTTCTGTAGGAAGTGTAGTGTCATAATAAACACGAGCTCCTGCTACTTGAAGGAAACCACCTGAAGGTTCAAGTAAAGGTTGACCATTTTCATCAAGAACATTTTTACCACTTTCATCAACTTGAAGAATAGAACCAAGAGACTTGACGAACATATCATAGATGTTTTGACCAGTAACCTGAATTTGAGCAACAGAGTTACCAAATGGCAGAACAGCAATAATATCGCCCTTTGTCACAGGTTTATCTTTGGCAATCGTTTCACGAAGACCACCGCCGTTAGTCACTGCAAGATTAGATTTGTGGCTAAAACCAGATTGACCGTAATCCAAGAGAGCATCTGCGACAACATTACCAAGATTGGTTTCACGAACACGGACATCCATTCGGTCACCACTCAGTTTGACAGGGCTGTTTTCAATAACAACTTTTGACGAATCAGCTTTGTATTTATCTTGGATATCATCAAGCATTGCTTTAATCTTAGGGTTAACTTGATAATTCTTCTTGGCTTCGTCATGTGTAATCACTCCATGTGACAAAATACGGTCAGAATTATAGACAACACGGCCGACATTATTAAGGTAGCTACCTGTTTGATTGTAAGTGACGTTATCGCCGTAAGTTGCTGTATGAAGGGTGTGTGAGTGCCCATCGAGAACAAGTACACGTTTACCCTTAAGTGGTGCATAATTTGAAAGTGCTTCCGCCAAAGTTGAACCACGCCACTCAACAGGAGTTGTTGTATCAATACCTAAGTGAGCAAGAACAATGTAAGTTTTGTAATCCTTACCTTCGGCACGAGCATTTGATTCGACTTGATCAATAACAGCTTCGACTTCTGAAATAGGATCTTTAAAAGTCACACCAACAATGTTTCGAGGGTGTGTTTTAGTGGCTGTTTCAGGGGTAGTGACACCAATAACAACGACTTCATCACCATCAACACCAGGTGTTTTATCAACGATTGTAGATGGTTGGAAAAGACGAACACCATTGACATAGACGTTAGATGTGATGATTGGGAAATTAATCTGTTTGCTCAAACGGCGCAATTGGTCAAGTCCAAAGTCAAATTCATGGTTACCAACGGTCATAGCGTCATAGCCGACCGCATTCATGACTGTAGCCATATCCTCACCCTTAGAACTATTTGAAATAGGAAGACCTTGGAAAGAGTCTCCAGAATCAAAGACAAGTGTTGTTCCTTTTGAGCGATAATCATTGACGATGCCAGACAAGAGCGCATCACCAATAACACCATTTCGGTCATCCTCCACCATACGACCATGGACATCGTTGGTGTGAAGGACTGTGACCGTATCATTATTAGTACTTGTGCTAGCATTTGTCACTGTTTCTGTTGCTGGTGTAGCAGCTGCAGTTGATGTCGCTGTTTCACTTGCACTAGGAACTGCTGATACACTAGGTTCACTTGTTGGAGTTGCAAGTGTCGATGTTGCGCTAACAAGTGGAGCGGCAGACTCACTTGATGCAGTTGAGTCTGCTGTCGATGCTGCATTTGTAGTGGCTGGTGTAGCTACTACTTCTGTGCTTGGAGTTGTAGCATTTGCATTCGTTTCTACCTCGTCAGCTTGGACAGCATTTGCCAAGATTGCAGTTGAGACGAGTAAGGTTGAGAGAGTCGTTGCAACGACAGTTTTCTTCTTCATTCCAAAATACCTTTCTGATGTTAAATCGTTTTTATTATACCACATATTATAAGATTAGAATTAAATATTTTTCACTATTTGATTAGAAATTCAATCGTTATGTCTCAATAATTAGTAAGTTGCCAAGCGTTTTTCAAGATGATTTTGAAGCAATTCCAATGTGAAGCTCAAGGTCCAATAAATGAAGGCAATCAGGATATACATAGACATGTAGTCATACTCACGACCCCCGATAATCTTAGCATTTTGGAAAATGTCTGGTACTGTAATCATAGCAGCCAATGAAGAACTTTTAACCATATCTATGATGACATTTCCAAGTGGTGCTACTGCAATACGCATGGCCTGAGGTAAGATGATGTGACGAATAATAGACTTCTTTGGCAGTCCCAAGGAGCGAGCAGCTTCCCATTGTCCCTTATCTACAGCAGAAATAGATGAACGGAGAATCTCAGCCATATAGGCAGCACTTACACTGGAGAAACCGATAAAGGCACAAAGCAGAGCGGGCAACTGGACACCAACATGGGGACACCACGCATGATGGAAATGTAAATCCGGGCAGGGTATCTTAACCATGACTTTTGCGACATCCGCATAAAGGCAAGGAGAATCGCAAATAAGTTCCCAACGATAAAACTCAAAATGGAAATTCCTAAAGTGTAGGGCAATCCTGATAGAACGTAGGGAATACTTTTAAAAATCAGCTGAAAATCAATAATCATAAGTCTATCTTTCTAAACATTTCTTTAGCAAATAAGCGACCCTAATGGATCGCTTATATTATTCGACATCAGAGATATCAATATTAGTGTAGTTTACTTTAGTTTTCTTTGTAACATCTTGACCAGCAAAGAATTTCTTTGAAATCTTGGTAAGAGTACCGTCTTTTTTCATGTCTTTAATGGCTTTATTAACTTTTTCTTGAAGGACTTTATTCTTCAAAGAGAAAGTAAAGCTAGTTGAATATGGGTTACTGTAAATGCCATCGTTGATTTTTACAGGGTATTTATCTTTAACCGCAGCTACGGCCATCTTTTGCAAGTAGTAATCGTTGACAATAACGTCTGTACGACCATTTACCAAGTCTTGCATGTAAACATCGTTAGTAACATTGTCATAAACAACGAGTTCAGCCCCCATCTTCTTAGCAATCTTCATGTATTTGGTACTTGCGGCACCAGCTGCTTTTTTACCTTTGAGATCTTTCCATGAAGAGATGCCTGAGTTATCAGAGTCACGGACTACCATTGAAGTAAAGGAATACTTGTATGGTTCAGAACGCAAGAATTTTTTAACGTTCTTATTGTCATCTTCAAGTGAGTAGTTGGCAATGTCTACTTGACCACTATTTACAGCTGTAAGCATTCCGTCTACACCCATTTCAGTGAAATCAATCTTCAACTTGAGGCGTTTTCCAACTTCCTTAAGAATCTCAACATCGTAACCAGTCAAATTATTCTTGTCATCATGGTAAGTTTGTGGGTAGAGGGTTCCTGCAGTCGCAACCTTGATAGTCCCACGTTTTTCAATCTTTTCCCAGTTCTTCTCGCCTGAACTTTGTGACGAACAAGCGACCAAAAAGACCGCAGCCAATGCTAGGCTAATAACGGCGAAAAATTTCTTTTTCATCTATATCTTTCTCCTTAAAAATAAAAATTGAGGTAAGTTAAAAACTTATAATACAAGCCTACACTATTTGAAAGGGTTTTACAAAAAATTGAACTGAGAAAAAATTTTCTAACTAAAAATCGAAGCTTCTTCCATTTCTTGAGCAATTTGTACCAAAAGGTCTTCACGTCCCTTGGCAGCCGTCAGTTGAACGCCAAGCGCAAGTCCTTGCTCATCACGATAAACAGGCAAAGAAATTGAAGGTTGTCCGGTCAGGTTAGCCTGTTGCGTGAAAGGCGTCCAATCTAGACTATCCGCAAACATGTCCCAGATAAGCTCCTGTTGCTTTTCCCACTTGTAATCAGCTATGTGCTTAAGTTTCGTATTCAAGCTTTCTGAAAGAGCAAACTGCCCATGCTTAGGTGCCACATCCGCAACTGTAGGAGTCAGAAGAATATCGTAAGACTCATGAAAATTCGCCATCTGATGGCTATACTGGTCCCACTGAGCGAGGACTTGGGAGTAAACTTTAGCTGGAATCTTTTGTCCAGATTGAAAAATAGCCCAAGTCATCAATTCCATATCATCAAGCGTCATCTGACGGCCCAGAGCAGCTTCAATGCCATCGAACATGGCAGCCGTCTCAACGCTATTCATAACGTAATAAGACTGCATGGCCTCAATACCATTTAAGGGCTGTTCCGTCAATTCGTGGACTTGGTGTCCTAGCTTTTCCAGTGCTCTAACAGCTTTTTTAGTTGCCTTTATAGCAGATTCTGAAACCTTACCACCAATTGGAGAGACTGTCGAGAATGCAATTTTCAAAGGCTTAATTGGCTGGTCTAAAGCTTGCTTGCTTAGCTTGGGTAAGATAAATGGACTTTCCATCTGACAAGTCTGCATGTGGTAAAGCAACCGTTTAGTATCTTGAACAGTCTTTGTCAAAGCAAATTGGACAGAAGCTCCCTGCCATCCACGGAAAGAGTCAGGACCGACAGGAATACGTCCTCTAGTTGGCTTAAGACCGATGAGGCCGTTAAAGGAGGCTGGAATACGGATAGAGCCTCCACCATCACTAGCTGGAGCCAAAGGCGAAATGCCTGAATTTACAAGTGCAGCTGCACCACCACTCGACCCCCCAGCATTGCGTGTTACATCATCAGGAAGATTGACAGAACCATGAATCTTGGCATCACTAATATTTTTGAAACCAAACTCAGGCGTATTGGTACGCCCCAAGATGAGAAAGCCAAGGTCCTCCAGTTTCTTAACATAGTTATCCGTTTCCTTAGGTCGAAAGTCTGTAAATAAGCGAGAACCTGCAGTCGAAGGTTCACCAGCCTGATCTTGACCTAGGTCCTTGAGAAAAATTGGAACCCCAGCAAAAGGTTTATCTGAAAAACTTTTTGTATCCGCTTCTACCAAAGCTTTCTCATAGCGTTGACTGACGATAGCATTAATTTTGGGATTCGTCATCTCTGCTTCACGGATAGTGGTCTCTACTAATTCACGAGGACTGACTGTCTTATTTCGTACTGCTTCAGCCATTGCTGTCGCATCCGACCATTCATTTATTAACATCGCATACTCTCCCTACAGGTAATCTGTAATCAATTATACTAAAAAAAGCGAAACGCCTGAAACGTTCCGCCTGAAATCTGGGAATTAGTCTTGCCAAGTTTCTTGATTTTCTTTAAATTTTCTCAAAAGATTGAGTCCGTCTGCAGTGATGTATCCTTGAACCTTAGCAACTTTAATCAACTCACTGTAGTTTGAAAGAGTAACTAATTTAACACCGGCATCCGCAAAGTTTTTCTCAGCTTTTGGCAATTCGTAAGTAAAGATAGCCACAACACCGATAACATCAGCCCCTTCACGCTCTGCAGCTGCTACAGCATCAAGGACAGAGCCACCAGTTGAAATCAAATCTTCAACAACAACCATCTTTTCGCCCTTAACCACACGACCTTCGATTTGGTTACCAGCACCGTGATCTTTTGGTTTGCTACGAATATAGGCAAATGGAAGGTTCATCTTGTCAGCGATGATAGCACCGTGAGGAATACCAGCAGTTGCAGTACCAGCAATCACTTCTACTTCTGGAAATTCTTCCTTAATCTTTTCCACAAAACCATTTTCAATCAAGGTACGTGTTTCAGGGTAAGACAAGGTAATACGGTTATCCGTATAGATTGGTGATTTAATACCAGACGCCCATGTAAATGGCTCTTCAGGTTTAAGGTAAACCGCTTTGATATCTAGCAAGTCTGAAGCGATTTGTGATGCTAATGTCATAATTATTATCCTCCGTAAAGCGTTTTCTACTCTTTATTATAACCTAATTCAATCTATTTTCCTATGAAATAAGGTCTTTTTGAAAATTTATTGACCGTTCCATTGGGCCTTGATGTCGTGATAAGCTGCCACTGGATCATCAGCTTGCGTAATTGGACGACCAACAACAATGTAATCTGAACCAATTTGGCGAGCATCGGCAGGTGTCATAACACGTTTTTGGTCACCAACCGCTGCTCCTGCTGGGCGAATACCAGGTGTCAAACAAACGAAATCTTCATTTGTTGCTTCTTTGATTTTGGCGACTTCGTGTGCTGAGCAAACAACACCATCAAGACCTGCTTCAGCCGTCTTCTTAGCATAATGAATCACTGATTCTTGAAGTGTCGTTTGGATATTTTGGAAATCACGCATTTGTTCCTCAGAGGTAGAGGTCAACTGTGTCACTGCAATCAAGATTGGACCATCTCCCAAACCTTCACGCGCAGCCTTCATCATTTCCACACCACCAGCCGCATGCACATTAGTCATATCAACGCCAAGATTAGACAAAACACGCATGGCTGATTTGACAGTATTTGGAATATCGTGCAGCTTAAGGTCAAGGAAAACACTATGGCCAAGCTCTTTAACATAGCGAACAATCTCTGGACCAGCCGCATAGTAAAGTTCCATACCAATCTTCACATAGAGCTTTTCATCAGCAGGAAACTTAGCAAGGAATGCCTTGACATCCTCAAAAGTAGGGAAATCAAGGGCAATAACAGGACGATTTTCTCTCATTTCTTATATCCTTTCACACAAAAAACCTCCGCCAGTCAGCGAAGGTTGCACGAAAACAGGGCAGTCCCTACCCTTTAGTGATGCCGTAGCATCTCAGTACACCTTTCTCGCCTCTCTGGACTCGATTAAAGGTTCAGTTTAATTTGTTCTATTATAGCGCTTTTATATGGGATTGTCAAACGGGGATGAAAGTAATTATACCTTTGTTAAATTCCTTAAAAATGCTATTTATCTTCTATTTCCCCAACAAGTCTGTTCGAACTTCTTTACGTAAGTCTTCGAGTGTTGTGATGCCATACTTGTCCATGACTTCAGGGAGTCGGTCAATGATTTTAGGGCAGGCATATGGATCTGCGAAGTTGGCTGTTCCGACACCGATGGCTGAGGCACCAGCGATAAACATTTCGATAGCCGCTTCGGCACTGTCGACGCCACCCATACCGATGATTGGAAGGTCTGATGCTAGAGCAACTTGACGGATGAGTTTAAGGGCTACTGGGAAGACAGCTGGCCCTGACATGCCACCTTGACCGTTGGCAATAATTGGTTTGCGAGTAGCCAAGTCATAGCGTGTACCGACCAAGGTGTTAATCATGGTAAAACCAGTCGCACCGGCATCTTCGACTGCTTTGGCGACACTCGTGATGTCAGCCACACTCGGTGTCAGTTTGACATAGACGGGCACATCAGAGTGAGAGACACTGGCTTTTACTGCCGCATAGGCAAGCTCTGGGACTTGTCCGATGAGGAGTCCGTTATTCCCATGGTCCACGTTTGGACAGGAGATATTGAGCTCGATAGCCTTGACGTTGCTGGCTTTGGAAATCTTGTGAGAGACTTCTGCATATTCTTCGTTTGAAAATCCAGCTACATTTGCAATGATGGGAAGCTCTGGATAATGCTCCTGCAACCAAGGGAGTTTTTCAGACAAGACAGCATCTACACCTGGATTTTGCAGTCCAATGGCATTAAGCATGCCTGATGGTGTCTCTGCCACACGGGGCGTTGGGTTACCAAAACGAGGGTTAGCAGTCGTTGCCTTAATCATGATGGACCCAAGTTTGTCCAAATCATAATACTTGGCATACTCTTGACCAAAACCAAAGCAACCTGAGGCTGGGATAATAGGATTTTTCAAGTCGAGCCCTGGAAGGCTAATAGCTAAACGATTTTCCGATTTAATCTCTGACATGGTAACCTCCTAGACGATGACTTTTCCGGTTGGGAAGACTGGCCCTTCCTCGCAAACACGAAGATTTTTGGCATCTGATTCTCCTTTTACGTGGACCACACAGGCATAGCAAGCACCCATACCACAAGCCATACGAGCTTCCATAGAAACATAGGCATGAGGATGATTTTCAAACTTGCTATCGACATATTTAAGCATACCTGGCGCTCCGCAACTGTAAACGGCATCTGGAGTCCAGTCGAAACCATCAATAACCGTCGAAACGTAACCCTTGATACCGTATGAACCGTCATCGGTTGTCACATAGACATCACCGCAAGCTTTGAGCTTGTCCTCCAAGATGACGGCATCCTTATTAGCAAAACCAATCACAGACACGACTTCTACACCCTTAGCCTTCAACTGTTTAGCCGTCTCAACCAAAGGTGGCACACCAATACCACCACCAACAAGGAGGGCTTTCTGCCCAACATCGACAACGGAAATATCAAAACCATTTCCCTGAGGCCCCATGGTATCAATTGTTTGACCAGCTACCATCTTAGACAGAATGGCTGTCCCCTCACGTTCCACACGATAGACAATAGTCGCCTCTTTCTTGTCGTAGTCAATCTCTGAGATAGAAATCGGACGACGAAGGAGCTTACTTGGGTCTGGCACCTTGAGGTGGACGAACTGTCCAATCTGCATATCCGCAACCATCTCTCCCTTAAGCACCATCTCGAAAATACGAGGTGCAATCTCACGCTGACTCACAATGGTTAAATCTT